>Ga0157374_10000318_pt1 | contig 44740 bp, 43 predicted proteins | sample M25metaG_FD_115308 | JGI IMG/M metagenome (GOLD analysis project Ga0157374, IMG submission 115308) | Miscanthus rhizosphere microbial communities from Kellogg Biological Station, Michigan, USA - M2-5 metaG | ecosystem: Host-associated > Plants > Roots > Rhizosphere > Soil | place: USA: Michigan...
CCAAACAAGCGACGATCGACGCCGCCATGCGGGCGATTTCGGGCATTCCCCTGGAATGAATTTTCAGTTTGGGGTTGCCACGAGAACGGCCGCTCGCCGCGTTGCGCTCCTTGCGAATACGTCCAGTATTCGCGGCGTCGCGCGCCTCGCGAGCGGCCGTTCTCGTGGCAACGCACGTGCGTTTCATATGTAAACAGACCCTCGCCGGCGTCGATGCCGCCGAGCCGCCTCCGTGGCCCATGGGCCGCCTGCCGCGCGCGACCGACGCGCGGCGCCTGAGCGGCGCACTTTTAGCGAACGCCACTATGTCAGATCCCGCTGCTCAGTCCACCGTCGCGACCTTTGATCAGTTCGGCCTTGCCGCCGACATCCTCAAAGCGGTCGTCGAGCAGGGCTACACCACGCCCACGCCGATTCAGGCGGAGGCGATTCCGGTCGTCCTCGCCGGCCGCGACGTGATGGGCGCCGCCCAGACCGGCACCGGCAAGACGGCGAGTTTCTCGCTGCCGATCATCCAGCGGCTGCTGCCGCAGGCGAGCACGAGTGCCTCACCCGCGCGGCATCCGGTCCGCGCGTTGATCCTCACGCCGACGCGCGAGCTTGCCGATCAGGTCGCCGCCAACGTGCATGCGTACGCCAAGCACACGCCGATCAGAAGCGCGGTGGTGTTCGGCGGTGTCGACATGAACCCGCAGTCCGCCGAGTTGCGGCGCGGCGTCGAAATTCTGATCGCCACGCCCGGGCGCCTGCTCGATCACGTGCAACAAAAGACGGTCAATCTCGGCCAGGTGCAGATGCTCGTGCTCGACGAAGCGGATCGCATGCTCGACATGGGGTTTCTGCCCGATCTGCAGCGCATCCTGAATTTGTTGCCGAAGGAGCGCCAGACGCTGCTCTTTTCGGCCACGTTTTCGCCCGAGATCAAGAAGCTCGCGGCGACCTACCTGCGCAACCCGCAAACGATCGAAGTCGCTCGCAGCAACTCGACGGCGACCAATGTCACGCAGATCGTCTACGAAGTGGCCGAAGGCGACAAGCAAGGCGCCGTCGTGCAGTTGATTCGCGAGCGCGGACTCAAGCAGGTCATCGTGTTTTGCAACAGCAAGATCGGCGCGGGGCGGCTCGCCCGGCAGCTCGAGCGCGATGGTGTCGTGGCCTCCGCGATTCATGGCGATAAATCGCAAAACGAGCGGATGCAGGCGCTCGACGCATTCAAGCGCGGCGAGATCGAAGCGCTGGTCGCCACCGATGTGGCCGCGCGCGGTCTCGATATCGTGGAACTGCCTGCGGTCATCAATTTCGATCTGCCGTTCAACGCCGAGGACTACGTCCACCGCATCGGTCGTACGGGGCGAGCGGGCGCATCGGGCGATGCGCTATCGCTTTGCAGCCCTAACGAACGCAAGCAGCTCGCCGATATCGAGAAGCTCATCAAACGTCCGCTCGTCATTCAGCCGCTCGCGGTCGACGCGCCTCCCCGTCATCCGCGCGAGGAGCGCGCGCGGCGCGAGCGCGACGATCGCCCCGGCCGTCGCCGCGCCGCGCCGGCCCACGATCGGCCGGTGCACCGGCATTCGCACGCGCCGGTCGACGATTTCTTTTTCAAACCCTACGAGCCTTCGCCGTCGGCACTCCAGCACGACGAAGCGCGCGCCGCCGAACCCGCAACACCGTCGAAGACGGGACCCAAACAGCCGCTCGCCGCGCTGCTGGGCGGCTTCGGCATGCCCCGCCGCAACTCTTCCTCTTCCTGAGCTCGACGCAGCGGCCGTTATCGCCGCGGCACTTCGAAACGCCGAGCCCAGAGCGTGGTGGCTTCCTCGTGAAACGCCGCGAGTGTCGTCGCGTTCCAGTTACCGCTCGCGGGTACGAGATCGAGATGACGCGCCGCATCTTGCAGCGCGGGCAGCGGCCGGCTGACATCGAGCGGGGCAGCGCCGGTTTGCTTGCTGAGCTTTTCGCCATTCGCGTCCGTGACGAGCGGTACGTGCAGGTAGGCCGGCTCGGGCAGGCCAAGACACCGCTGCAGATAGATCTGGCGCGCGGTCGAATCCAGCAGGTCGGCACCGCGTACGACATGCGTAATGCCCTGATCGGCATCGTCGACGATGACGGCGAGTTGGTAGGCCCATTGTCCATCGGCGCGCTTCACGACGAAGTCGCCGACTTCCGTGGCGAGATCCTGCTGTTGGGCGCCTTGCCAGCGGTCCTCGAACGAAACGATCGCCGCCGCCCCATCGGGCACCCGCACGCGCCACGCGCGCGCCGGCTTGCCGGCGAGCCCGCCACGGCAGGTGCCAGGGTAGGCCAGCGTCGCATGGCGCGCGCTGCGGCTTGCCAGCGAATCGGCAATTTCCTTGCGCGTGCAGCCGCACGGATAGACGAGTCCTGTCGCGCTGAGCTGCGCGAATGCGCGGGTGTAAAGGGGCGTGCGCGTGCTTTGCCAGACCGGCGGCTCGTCGGGCCGCATGCCGAAGCGTTCGAGCGTCGCGAGGATCTCCCGGTCGGCGCCCGGCACCGTGCGCGGGCCGTCGATATCCTCGATGCGAACGAGCCAGGCGCCGCCGTGTGCGCGTGCATCGAGCCAGCTCGCGAGTGCGCCCACGAGCGAGCCGAAGTGCAGGGGACCGGTCGGCGAAGGGGCGAACCGGCCGCGATAGGCGGCTCGCGACGCAGCGCAGCCGACGGCGGCCGCAGCGGTTTGCCCGGCCCGAGCGGTCATGATCGACCGGCTCAGGCAGCCCGCGCCGACTCGCGCCGCGGATGGCAGGCCGGGCAGTACTTGCCGGCTTCGTAAAGCGGCGAACGCTGCGCTTCTTGCGTCACCACGGCACGGCAGCCGAAGCACTGGGTCGTCGGCGTCGGCTCGAGCCGCGGATCGACCGCGGTCCGATAGTCGAAGACGAAACATTCGCCGTGGTAATGGGCGCCGCCGACTTCCTCGAAGTATTTCAGAATGCCGCCTTCGAGCTGGTACACATGCCCGAGGCCGATCTCCTTCATGTGAATGGCAGCCTTCTCGCAGCGAATGCCACCCGTGCAGAACGAGACGACGGTCTTGTCGGCCAACGCGTCGCGATGCGCGGCCACGGCTTCGGGGAACTCGCTGAACTTCGCGATGCGGTAATCGATCGCATCGTCGAACGTGCCGACGTCGACTTCGAACGCGTTGCGCGTATCGAGCATGACGACGGGCCGGCCCGCATCGTCGTGTCCGCTATCGAGCCAGCGCTTGAGCGTCGCCGCGTCGACCGCGGGGGCGCGGCCGAGCTCGGGCTGGATCGCCGGCTTTTTCATCGTGATGATTTCGCGCTTGAGCTTGACGAGCATGCGCCGGAACGGCTGCGCGGGCGACGGACTCTCCTTGAACGCCAGCGACGAGAATTTGCCCTCGAACAGGGCGTCGTGACGGATGTAGTCGATGAAGGCATCGGCGGCTTCGCGCGTGCCCGCGACGAACAAATTGATGCCTTCGGGCGCGAGCAGGATGGTGCCGCGCAGACCGAGTGCGGCACAGCGTTCGGCGACGAGCGGGCGCCAGGCCTGGATGGCGTTGAGTGTGACGAACCGGTAGGCGGCGAGATTGACGATGCTCATGATGGCGATGCGGACTCGGGCGAGCGCGCGCATGGCAGCGGGCGCGAGCGCGCACAAACAGGGAAAAGGCGTATTATCCCGCAAACGCGCCGACGGCTCGTGCGCGGACGTGCGCGAGCCGTTGCGCACGAAGCCCGAAGGCGGTGGATTCGGCGCCTACCGGGGGCCAACCGGGGCGAACCGCGGCGAACCGGACGGGCAAAGCCGGGGCTGCTCGGATGTACAATACCGCCCATGCCAGATCCACGTTTCGTCCATCTCCGCGTTCATTCCGAATTCTCGATCGCCGACGGCATCGTGCGCCTCGACGACATCGTCAAAGCCGCCGCCGAGGACGGGCAGGGCGCGCTTGCGCTGACCGACCTCGCCAACGCTTTTGGGCTCGTCCGTTTCTACAAGGAAGCGCGCGGCAAGGGCATCAAGCCGATCGCCGGCTGCGACGTGTGGGTCACCAATAGCGCCGATCGCGACAAGCCGTCGCGCCTGCTGCTGCTCGTCAAGGATCGCCGCGGGTATCTGAACCTTTGCGAGCTGCTGACGCGGGCGTGGCTCACGAATCAATACCGCGGGCGCGCCGAAGTCGATCCCGCCTGGTTCGACACGCCGCTGGCCGTTGGGCTCATCGCGCTCTCCGGTGCTCAGCAGGGCGACATAGGCCTCGCACTTGCGGCGGGCAACAAGGAAGCCGCGCGACGCCACGCCATGCACTGGGCCGAGCGCTTTCCGAACGCGTTTTACATCGAACTGCAGCGCTGCGGCCAGCCGGGCGGCGAGACGTACGTGCACGAAGCGGTCGAACTCGCATCGGCGCTGCAATTGCCCGTCGTCGCGACGCATCCCGTGCAGTTCATGACGGCGGACGATTTCACCGCGCACGAGGCGCGCGTCTGTATTTCGGAAGGCGATATGCTGGCGAATCCGCGCCGGCAAAAGCGTTTCACGACGGCTCAGCATTTTCTGACTCAGGACGAGATGGCGCGGCTTTATGCCGATATCCCGTCCGCCATCGCGAACACGGTCGAAATCGCGAAGCGCTGCAACCTCACGCTCGAGCTCGGCAAGCCGAAGCTGCCGCTTTTTCCGACACCCGATGGCATGTCGCTCGACGAGTACCTCGTGCAGCTCTCGAAAGACGGGCTCGAGCGCCGGCTCGTCGAACTCTATCCCGACGAAGCGAAGCGCAACGAGGCGCGCGAAAGCTATTTCGAGCGGCTCGAGTTCGAGTGCGGCACGATCGTCAAGATGGGCTTTCCGGGCTACTTCCTGATCGTCGCGGACTTCATCAACTGGGCGAAGAACAACGGCGTGCCGGTGGGTCCCGGGCGCGGCTCGGGCGCGGGCTCGCTCGTCGCCTACGCGCTGGGCATCACCGACCTCGATCCGCTGCGCTACAACCTGCTGTTCGAGCGCTTCCTGAACCCTGAACGCGTGTCGATGCCGGACTTCGACATCGACTTTTGCCAGGAAGGACGCGATCGCGTCATTCAGTACGTGAAGGGCAAGTACGGCGCGGATGCGGTGTCGCAAATCGCGACGTTCGGCACGATGGCGGCGAAGGCCGCCGTACGCGATATCGGCCGCGTGCTCGATCTCGGCTACACGTTCACGGACGGCGTGGCGAAGCTGATCCCGTTCAAGCCGGGCAAGCATGTCACGATCGCCGACGCGATGAAGGAAGAGCCGCTCCTGCAAGAGCGCTACGACAACGAGGACGAGGTCCGCCAACTGCTCGATCTCGCGCAGCGCGTCGAGGGCCTGACGCGCAACGTGGGCATGCACGCGGGCGGCGTCCTGATCGCGCCCGGCAAGCTGACCGACTTCTGTCCGCTCTATACGCAGGGCGACGACGGCGGTGTCGTGAGCCAGTACGACAAGGACGACGTCGAAGCGGTCGGCCTCGTGAAGTTCGACTTTCTCGGGCTGACGACGCTGACGATCCTGGATTGGGCCGAGCGCTACATCCGCCGGCTGGATCCCACCAAAGCGGACTGGTCGCTCGCGCAAGTACCGCTCGACGATCAAGCGTCGTTCTCGATCCTCAAAAAAGCGAATACGGTCGCCGTGTTCCAGCTGGAAAGCCGCGGCATGCAAGGCATGCTGAAGGACGCGCAGCCCGATCGCTTCGAGGACATCATCGCGCTCGTGGCGCTGTACCGTCCGGGCCCGATGGATCTGATTCCGAGCTTTTGCGCGCGCAAGCACGGCCGCGAGACGGTGGAGTATCCCGATCCGCGCGTCGAGCCTGTTCTGAAAGAGACCTACGGCATCATGGTCTATCAGGAGCAGGTGATGCAGATGGCCCAGATCATCGGCGGCTATTCGCTCGGCGGTGCAGATTTGCTGCGCCGGGCGATGGGCAAGAAAAAGGCCGAGGAGATGGCCAAGCATCGCGAGCTCTTTCGCGAGGGCGCCGCGAAAAACGGGCTCAGCGCGGCGAAGGCCGACGAGATCTTCGACTTGATGGAGAAGTTCGCCGGCTACGGCTTCAACAAGTCGCACGCCGCTGCATACGCGCTGCTCGCCTACTACACCGCGTGGCTCAAGGCGCATCATCCGGCCGAATTCATGGCAGCCAACATGAGCTTGGCCATGGACGACACCGACAAGGTGAAGATCCTCTACGAGGATTGCAAGGCGAACGGCATGAGCGTGCTGCCGCCCGACATCAATTGCTCGGCCTATCGTTTCGAGCCGGTCGCCGAACCGGATGGCAAGCGCGCCCGTACGATTCGCTACGGTCTGGGCGCCGTCAAGGGCAGCGGCCAGAATGCGATCGAGGAAATTTTGCGCGCGCGGGAGGCGGGCCCGTTCGTCGATCTATTCGATTTCTGTGCTCGCATCGACCGGCGCGTCGTCAACCGGCGCACCGTGGAAGCGCTCATCCGTGCCGGCGCGTTCGACACGCTGCACGCGAATCGCGCTCAGCTGATTGCGTCGGTGCCGCTCGCGATGGAGGCGGCCGATCAGGCGAGCGCCAACGCGATGCAGGCGGGGCTGTTCGAAATGGACGATGGGCCTTCGCAAGGGCATGAGCTCGTCGACGAGCCGGCCTGGCCCGAAAAGCGCAAGCTGCAGGAAGAAAAGACGGCGCTCGGCTTTTACCTCTCGGGCCATCTTTTCGATGCCTACAAGGACGAGGTGCGCCGGTTCGTACGTCAAAAGCTCGGCGAACTCAAGGAAGGGCGCGACAAGCTCGTGGCGGGGATCATCGTTTCGCTGCGCACGCAGATGACTCAGCGCGGCAAGATGCTGATCGCGCTCATCGACGACGGCTCGGGGCAGTGCGAAGTGACGGTCTTCAACGAGCAATACGAGGCGAACAAGGCCGTGTTCAAGGAGGACGAGTTGCTCGTCGTGCAAGGGCAGGCGCGCAACGATGCCTTCACGGGCGGCATTCGTTTCACCGTGGATTCGGTCATGGATCTCGAGCGTGCGCGTAGCCGCTACGCGCAGGCAGTGAAGGTCAGCATGAACGGCAATGCCGATGCGGTGATCTTGCGGCGCGTGCTCGAGGCGCATTGCGCGCCGCCGGCCGAGGCGCAGTCGAACGCGCCGGCAGCGGCGCCGTCAGCGGCCGGGCGGTTCGGGCCGCGCGGCGGTGGAGACGGCGCGCGTACGCGTACGACGGCGATGCCGAACGGACTTGCCGTGCAGATCGCTTACAGCAACGCGCACGCGCAAGGCGAAGTGAGGCTTGGCGACGCGTGGCGTGTGCGTCCCAGCGACGACCTGCTGAGCGCACTGCGCAGCGAATTTGCATCGAGCACTGTCGAAATCGTCTATTGATATGCCTCCTCCGACATCCGGCGCAGCGGGGCGATCGATCCATATCGGCATTTCTGCCAATGCGCTCAAACATGGAGGCGGGTTCGAGCGCTATGCGATGGATTTGGCTCGTGGCTTGGCAGCACGCGGCATCGAGCCCGATTTTTTCGCGCGCCGTTTCGATACGGGGTTGCCTGAATTCGCGCTCGTCGAGCCCCATAGGATCGGCGTTTCGTGGCTACCGGGAAAACTGCGCGACCACTGGTTTTCCTGGAGGCTGCGCAGTGCCAAGCGTGCGGCGGGCGTGGACGTGCTGATTGGCTGCAATCGCGTGGATTCGTCCGAAATCGCCGTTTGCGGAGGCACGCACCGCGGCTTTTTGCGCGCGATGGGCCGCGAGCCGACGCGCGCGGATCATTGGCAGATCTCGCTCGAAGCACGGCAATACGCCAACGCCGAAATCGTGGTCGCTCACTCCGAGCTGATGCGCGACGAGCTGCGTTCGCTTTATGGCTTGCCCGACGACAAGATCCGCCTCGTCTACCCGCCCGTCGATGCAGCCCGGTTTCACGCCGTCGACATGGACGCGCGTCGTACGCTACGTCGGCGCTTCGGCTTTGCCGACGATGAGGTCGTGCTGCTGTTCGCTTCGAGCTCTCACGCGCGCAAAGGCTTGCCGCTCATCGAGACGGTCGTGCGGCATACGCCGCTGCCGGTCGTGATCGCGGTGGCCGGACGGCCGCCCGAGCGCACGAGCGAGCGGATCCGCTACCTTGGCTACCTCGAGGACCTGGAAGACGGTTATCGGGCCGCGGATTTCACCATTCTTGCTTCGAAGTACGAGCCGTTCGGCCTCGTCGCCATCGAATCGGCGATGTGCGGCACGCCCGCGATTGTCGCGGGGAACATCGGTTGCTGCGATGCCATTGCGCCGGAGCAGCGGTTCGTCTTCGCACCGGACGATGCCGCGGACTTGCATGCGGTGCTCGAGCGCGCGACCCGTGTCGCTCGCACGGGCCCGCAGCGTGCCTGGACGGCGGGTGGCCGAGCCGCCCTGGCCTACGACCCCGATGTGGCGGCCCATGTCGATGCGCTGCTCGGACTGGCATGGCAGATCGAGGCGCGGCGCCGCCAACCGGCGACGCGCACGGCGGCTGCACACCGGCCATCGGCTTAGTGGCCTGCTCATAGGACGCCTGCGCGCGCCGTTTCGCCGATCCAGTATACTTTTGCGGTTGCGCGCATGGCGGCAGGATGCGCGAGCAGAGCAGAGCATGCGCTCGTCTAGCGGGCCGGATCCGCTCCGTCAATCCCAAACCACCGGAAGGCGCCATGGATCGCGTTCTCATCGTGAAGGTCACATCGCTTGGCGACATCGTGCACGCGCAGCCGCTCGTGGACGATTTGCGCCGCAACTTTCCGGGGGTGAGCATCGACTGGGCCGCCGACGCCGCGTTCGCGGAGGTTTTGCGATGGAATCCGGGGATCCATCGTGTGCTGTGCGCGCCTTTGCGTCGTTTCAAGTCGCAGCGCGGTTTGACCGACTTCAAGCGCATTGCCGCATCGATCGCGGAATTACGGCGCGTCCGGTACGACGCGGTCATCGACGTGCACGGCGTCTACAAGAGCGCCATCATTGCGTTTCTCGCCCGAGCTCGCGCGCGGTACGGCTACCGGTCGGCGGACCTGGGCGAAAAAGGTGCGGCGTTCGCTTATTCAAGGCGATTCGCTCGGCCTGCCGAGCGCAACGCGTGGGAAGGCTTGCGCGAGAGCGTCGGGCAGGCTTTCGGCTATTCGATCGATACGCCGCCTCGGTTCGGCCTGAAGATACCGGCTCCCGCCGCGATTCCCGCTGCGGCCCGGCATGGGGCATTCGCGATCCTTTTCCACGCGACCTCGTGCGATGACAAGAAGTGGCCGCTTGAACACTGGCAGCGGCTCGGGACCCAATTGCGGGCCCAGGGTCTTAGGGCTCTGCTCCCCTGGGGCTCGCAGGCCGAACATGCCGAAGCCCTCGCCATTGCGGAGGGCATCCCCGATGCGCTCGTGCTGCCGCGGCTGTCGGTGCTCGAAATCGCGCAGCACATCGAACTCGCGTCGCTCATCGTCGGCACCGACACGGGCTTCGTGCACCTTGCCGCCGCGCTCCGTCAGCCTACGGTCATGATCTTTACGGCGACGTCGCGCCGCCATTTCGGTGTCAGCCTGCCCGGTACCGCGGTATCGGTCGGAGATGAGGGCGACGTGCCTTCCGTCGGCGCAGTCGCGGACGCCGTCGCTTCCGTATGGCGGCCGGCCGCCACCGCACAAGCGCCGCGCACCGCCGCCTCGAGCATGGAGGTCTGATCGCGTGCAGCGTTACGCCGTCTGGCCGAGGCCGGAGGGCGGCGGTTGCGCATCGTGCGGTTGGGCGATTCGCGCTCGGTTAGGCGGGATCCGGCCCATCGGCGTACGGTATACTGGCAAGCTTCCGAACGGGGCCGCCGGCGGCCATGCCGGGTCCCGAGCATCGAGCGTATCCCATAAAGGAGTGACGTCGCCGCGACAGTACGGACCGCTGGTTGCGGTGCGACGGTGTGTCTCGCCTCGAGGACTACACAACAAATGGCGGGGCGGGATTAGTTAGCCAATGAGTCGACTGTTAGGACGTATTCAGATCTTTGCGCGTGCATTGCCGAGGCTCGTGCTCAAGCCTTTTCGCCGCAAGTGCCTGCAGCCTCGCCGAATCTTGATTGCGCATCATCTCTTGCTCGGCGATACCCTTTTGCTCACGCCGCTGCTCGCGAAGCTGCGCGGTCTTTATCCGGACGCGCAAATCGTGCTCGCTTGTCCGAAAGCGATCGTGCCGCTCTACGCTGGCCGCCCGTTCGGCATCGATGCGCTGCCGTTCGATCCGCGCGACCCTCGTACCGTCCGTCACGTCTTGCGCTCGGGCCCCTACGATCTCGGCATCGTCACCGGGGACAATCGTCATAGCTGGCTCGCCTACGGTGCGCGTTGCCGCTGGATCGTCGCGCATGCCGGCGACAGACCGGCGTGGAAGAACTGGCCCGTCGACGAACTGATCGCGTATCCGGAGCGACCGGCCGCGTGGGCCGATCTCGCGGCCGATCTCGTGCCAGGCGAGGCTCCGCCCCTTTACCGCCCCGAATTCTGGCCTGCGCCGGCGCCCGTGATATTCGACGATTCATTGCGGCCGCATACGCCCTATGTCGTGCTGCACCCCGGGGCCAGTACGGCGGTCAAGCGGTGGCCGATCGAGCGCTGGCGCGAACTCGCGTCGCGCGTCGAAGCGCTCGGCTATCGTGTCGTCTGGAGCGGAGGTGCGAGCGAAGCCGAACTCGTCCGGCAAATCGATCCCGATTCGTCCCGGCTGAATTTCGCAGGGCGTCTCGGCCTGGCTGATCTCTGGCATTTATTTGCCGGGGCCAGGGCGCTCGTTTGCCCGGACACGGGAACGGCGCATCTCGCCCGCCTGATCGGCACGCCGGCCGTCACGCTTTTCGGTCCTGGCAACGCACAGATTCACGGGGCCGGACGTTATTGGAGCGCTGTGCCGTTCGTGCCGGTGACGATCGAGGACATGCCGTGCCGCAATCAGCCCGGTATCTTTCGCCGCGAGCTCGCCTGGGTGCGCCGCTGCGACCGCGATACGACGACTTGCCTCGATTGGCGCGGCGACCACGCGGGCTGCATGGGACGGCTCAGCGTCGACGCGGTGAACGAGGCATTGAAAGCCGCGCTGGAGGCGGCATGACGAAAGTCCGCGCGGCGCTTGTCCGCTCGCTGTCGATTTCTTGTCCGCTCATTGCGTTCGCGGCGATGTTCGGCCATATGACCGGGGTCATCAATACGGGTCTCGCGCTGACCGGGCTGGGCGTGGTCGTCGCTGCCTGGTCGGAGCCTCGATCGTTGGCTCGGTGGCCGCTCGCCGTGCCGATCGGCTTATGGGCGGCATGGAGCCTTGCGGCTGTCGCGTGGTCCGCCTATCCGGCTTTGAGCCGGCACGCATGGTTCGATGAGGTTGTGTATCCGCTCGTCACGTTTTGGGGCTTTTGGCTGTTCGCGCAACGCGTGGGCCGGCCCGTCTGGGCAGCGTGGGCATGCTGGGCCGCCTGCCTGCTGCTCGCGGCGATCAGCGCTGTCTATCTCGGGCATTTACAGCCTCCCACGCCCGAGACTTTCCCGCTGCATTTCTACGCGCGCGTCGGCCATACGAGCACGCTCGCGATTTTTGCGATTCCGTTGTTCGCCGGGCTCATGATGGGCGAGCGCACCCGGCCCTTCGGACTGGTGGGCGTGGCATTGTGTGTGTTTATCGGTTTTGCCACGTTGAATCGGTTTTTTTGGCCGGCTGTTGCGGCGACGCTTTTCGTCGCGGCCTTTCCGCTTTATCGGCGACGTCTCAAATACGCGCTGGCCGTTTTGGTAGCCTTGTCCGCAATTGGCGGGATGCTGGCGATCTACGGTGGCGCATTGCGCTTTGGCGAGCAGGCAGCGGCAGCAGCATCGAGTCCATCCGGTGCGGCCGCGCAGCCGCACGAGGTGCCGCCCTCGCTCGTGGCGTTCGACGATGCGGTGCGCTCCGATACGCGGCCCAAGCTCTGGGCCTTTTACGGCCGCGAGGCGCTTCATCATGCCTGGCTCGGTGTAGGATTCGGCAAACCGTTGCCGGGGCTGGCGCTGCGTTCCGACATGCCTCCCGAGCTGCTCGCGCTCGAGCCCCAGGCTCCCACGCATGCCCACAATCTGTTCCTGAATACCTGGCTGCAGACCGGGGTGATCGGGGTAGTGCTGCAAAGCGTGCTGCTCGCGGCGTTGATGCTGCGCTACTGGCGGCTGCGGCGAGCCGACCCGTATATCGCCGCGGCTGGTATCGCGCTCGTCGTTGGCATGGTCACGAAGAATTTCACCGACGACTTCATGTGGAAGACGACGATGCTTGCTTTCTGGGCGTTCGCTGGTCTGTTGTTGGGCGCAGGCGAACGCGGACGCCATGAACCGAACTAGCGCCGGCGCATCCGGGGGGAGCGACGCGCTCGGCGATGCGGCCCGCCCCGTGCGTCCGGTACGCATTCTCTTCCATATCAACGATTTCGGGCGGGGAGGCACCGAGACGGCGCTCCTCGCATGGGTCAATGCATTGGACAGGCGATGCTTCGTCCCGGCGGTGTCGGTGGCGTACCCGACTGACGACCTCGATTTCTGGCGCGGGCATTCGTTGCCCCCGGACGTGGAGGTGCATGTCCTCGCGCGATCGCGCTGGAGCCATGTATTGCATCAGGCGCAGCGGCATCGCAAGCTCGGAAAATTCGAGAAGCTCGTGCATAAGCTCAGTACGCATGCCGCGATTCGCCCACTGGTGGCGAGGCGTTTCCTGGAGCTCGCGAGCCGGCATGACATCGTTTGCGATTTCGACCTTTCGTTGCGGCGCATTGCCGGACGCGCGGGTGTACCGTGGATCGGCGTCAGTCATTACAGCTTTGCCGCCCGACTCGGAAACAAGTCGGTGGGCCACCGGACCCGGCGTATCCGGCAATTCGAGCGTTATGCCGCCGTGGCGGTTCTCACGCCGGATATGTTGAGGGAAGCGCGTGGCCTTTTTCGCGGCACCGAGGCGCGTGCGGAGGAACTGCCGAACGTGATTCAGATCGACTCGATCCGTCGGCGCGCCGAGGAGGCCGTGCCCAAGCCGGACTCGCCGTTTATCGTATCGGTTGCGCGCCTCGACGAAGGGCAAAAGGATCATCGGACGCTGCTGTGTGCATACGCGAAAGCGCGTGAGCGCCTGCCCGGGATCGGCCAACTGCTGCTGATCGGCGAAGGCCCTGACCGTGCTTCGCTCGAGGCATTGGCGAAGGAGCTCGGCATTCATGATGCGGTTCGCTTTCTCGGTTTTTGCAGTAACCCATTCCCTTACATTCGCGCAGCGGAGATGCTGGTGCTGAGCAGCCGGTACGAAGGCTTCGGCATGGTTCTCGGCGAGGCCATGGCGCTCGGCACCCCGGTCATCTCGGCCGATTGCCCGACGGGGCCGCGCGATTTGCTCGAAGGCGGCGAAGCCGGGCTGCTGGTGAAGCCGGGCGACGCGGAGGGCATGTGCGAGGCGATGATCCGCTTGAGTGTCGATGGGCAGTTGCGCGATACCGTGAGGCGGCGCGCGCAAGACAAGGTCCGGACATTTTCTCCATCGAGCGCGAATGCGCGCATGCTCATGCTCGCACAGCGATTCTGTCCGGGTATCTTCGATGCATCGGGCCGCAGTTCGGCCGCAATCGCCGGTTGACCGGCGTAATTTATTCTTCGCATCGTGAACGAGTCGGCTGCCCCTTCCAATCCTCCGCGCACGGTCGCCGTCGTGTGCACCCAGCGCATCGGCGACGTTTTGCTCGCCACTGCGTTGGTGCGATCGATCAAGCGGCAGTGGCCGGACGCCGAGATCGACATGATCGTCTATCGCGGTACCGAGGGTGTGCTCGAGCACAATCCCGACCTCAGAAATGTCGTCACGGTTGCGCGCCGCGCCTCGTGGCGCGAGCGGCTCGCGAGCGCGGCGCGTCTTTGGCGCCGCTACGATATCGCCTGCGCCACGCTCGCCTCGAGCCGTTGCCGTTTCTATGCCTGGGCAGCCGGGCGGTGGCGTGTCGGACTCTTCGATCCCGATCGTCCAAAACGCGCGACCCGGTTTTTGTTGCATCGTCTGGCGCCGGACGAGCATCGGCGCGTTCACACGGTGACGAGCTATCTCGCCCTCGCGCCGGTTCTGGGCGTTGCCCCGGTGGGCGAGGTGGTGGCTCCGGGGATCGGCGACGATCCCACGCGCCGGGCCGCATTCGACGCCCGGCTCGCGGCAGGCCGTGGCACGCCGCCGCGGCCGCTTGTCGTCGTCCACCCCTATCCGATGTTTGCCTACAAGCAGTGGCATGCCCAAGGATGGTTGCAACTGATCGACTGGCTGCGCGCTCAAGGCTTTGTCGTTGCGTTGAGCGGCGGGCCGGCGTCCGCCGAGCTCGAGTACGCGCGACGCATTGCCGAGTCGGCACGCGAGCCGGTCATGAACTTCGTCGGTCAATTGAGCCTTGGCGAGACCGCCGAAATGATCCGGCGCGCCGTACTTTTCGTTGGGCCGGACACCGGTGTCACGCATATCGCCGCCGCGTGCGGTACACCGACGGTGGCGCTGTTCGGGCCGTCGAATCCTTGTCGCTGGGGCCCATGGCCGCGCGACTGGCCTGCCGGCAACGAACCCTGGCCGCTGCGCGGGTCGGGCCGCCGCGGCAACGTGTTCCTGCTGCAAGGCGAGGGAGACTGTGTGCCCTGCAAGGCGGAAGGGTGCGAGCGGCACCTCGCGAGCGAGAGCCGGTGTCTGACCGAACTCGACGCGAAGCGGGTGATCGATGCGGCGAAGGTCATGCTCGGTCTTCCAACGGCGTCAGCCGCCGGCGACACACAGCCGCTCGTTCGCCTCCCGGTCGAACGCGGCTGAACTGTGCGTTGGACTCGCGTGCCAGTGGGCATGCGGTTGCATGCTCAGCGCCGCTCGTTTTGCCGAGCCAGCCACGCGAGTTTGACGAACCGGTAATAGACCGTCTGCGCGTTGAATACCGCGATCATGAAGCCCGCGCGCCCGTCGCTGAAGCCGCGGCGCAGCACATACGTGCGCACGAAAGCCCATAGTCCGCGCGCGAGCGCCACGCCCAGCCCTCCGCGCTCGCCTGCGGCGAAACGCTGCCGCGCTCCCGCGCTCGAGTAGGCATCGAGCTTGCGCAGCACCGTCTCGAAGTCCTCGTACGAGTAATGCAGCAGCTTGCCTTCGAGGCGTTCGGCCGGCCCATCGAAGACGAGACGCTCGTGAACGAGATCGTCGGAAAAGCGCGCGGCGTCGCGTCTGAACAAGCGCGGTATCCAGTCCGGATACCAGCCGCTGTGGCGGATCCAGTTGCCGCAAAAGCTCGAGAGCCGGTCCACCGCGTACACGCTCGCGCGTGGCGCGCGAAGCGCTTCGTCGATCGAGCGGGCCAACTCGGGCGACACGATCTCGTCGGTATCGATCGATAGCACCCAGTCGGTGTCGAGCGCTGCGACAGCGCGGTTTTTCTGCGGCCCGAAGCCGGGCCAGTCGGTCTCGACGAGCACGCGCGCGCCGCGTGCTCGCGCGATGGCGACCGTGGCGTCGCGACTGCCGCCGTCGACGACGACGATGTCGTCGGCGAATGCCACCGCATCGAGGCATTGCGCGAGATGCGCCTCACTGTTGAGCGCGATGATGGCGACGCCGAGCGTCGGACGGGCAGGGGGCGGGTTCGTGGCGGACACGGCGGGCATGGGTCGCGTCGTGGAAAGTGAGCGGAGTATACAGGCCGGAGTGTGCCTCGGACGTCCCGCGTGCTTCGGGGCGTCGGTGGCCCGCGGCCGCGCGCCGGTGGCCGGGCAGCTATAATGCACCGGTTTTGAAGGCGGCACGCGCTCTCGCGCGCATACGGGCACGGCAACGAAGGAACGGGCGAAGGAATCAGTTGGAAACCGAAAATACCCTGCGCAAGGCGATAGGCGAGAGTGGAACGTCGCCCGCATCCGTGCTCAAACGGCTTTGGCCGTACATCAAACCGAACGTGTGGGTCGTGCTGCTGGCGGTCGTCACGATGGGCGTGAGTTCCGCGACCGACGCGGGCATCCCCGCGCTGCTCAAGCCGCTGCTCGACCACGGTTTCGGCGCGAAGGCGAGTGTGAGCGCGAAATGGCTCGTGCCCGTGGCCGTCATCGGGCTCGCGCTCGTGCGCGGGGTATCGCAATATGCGTCCGGGTATCTGCTCTCGTATGTGTCGAACCGCATCTTGCTGCAACTGCGGCTCACGATGTTCGAGCGGATGATCCATACGAGCGCATCGTTCTTTCAGCGGGAGACGGCGAGCACCGTCATCAACGCGATCGTATTCGAGGTCAATCAGATCCTGAGCGTGCTGACCGGCGTGATGGTGACGCTAGTGCGCGATACGCTGACGGTCGTCTTCCTGCTCGGCTACCTCTTTTATCTGAACTGGCGGCTCACGCTCATCGTGGCGGTGATCCTGCCCGGCATCGGCTGGATCGTCAGCAAGATCAACCGGCGTTTGCGCCGTCTCGGACGCGAGCAGCAAACGCTCACCAACGAGCTGTCCTATATCGTCGAAGAGACGGTGGGCGGCTACAAAGTCGTCAAGGTCCACAACGGCGAGCCGTACGAAATCGATCGTTTCACCGAAATGAGCAGGCGCCTCAGGGGCTATGCCATGCGGATGACCGTCTCGGGCGGTCTCGCGCAGCCGCTCACGCAGTTCCTGGCGTCGATCGCACTCGCCATCGTCATTACGATTGCGGTCGTGCAATCGGCGAACGACCAGACGACGGTGGGCGGCTTCGTCGCATTCGTCACTTCCATGCTGCTCGTCATTTCGCCGCTCAAGCATCTGATCGACGTCAATCAGCCGCTACAGCGTGGGATGACCGCAGCCGAGCTGATCTTCGGCCTCATCGACGAGCCGGCCGAGCCCCACGGCGGTACCCGCGAGCTGCCGAGCTCGCGCGGCGAGATCGAGTTCCGCGACGTGTCGTTCTCCTACGGCACCACCGATCAGCCGATTCTTAAAAACGTCTCGATCAAAGTGGCGCCGGGCGAGATGGTGGCGCTCGCCGGGCCGTCGGGCAGCGGCAAGACGACGCTCGTCAACCTGCTGCCGCGCTTTTTCGATCCCACGGACGGAACGATTCTCGTCGACGGTGTGCCGATTGCCGAATACGACATTCATGCCTTGCGCGCTCAGATGGCGATGGTGAGCCAGGACGTCGTGCTGTTCAACGACACCATCGCAGCCAACGTCGCGTACGGCCAGACGCCCGATCGCGAGCGCGTCGACGCGGCGCTGCGGGCGGCCAACCTGGCGGATGCCGTCGCAGCCATGCCGAACGGCATCGATACGGTCATCGGCGGCAATGGCATGCGGCTTTCGGGCGGACAGCGGCAGCGTCTCGCGATTGCGCGGGCGATCTACAAAGATGCGCCGATCCTGATTCTCGACGAAGCGACCTCGGCGCTCGATTCCGAGTCCGAGCGCCATGTGCAGGCTGCACTGGAGACGCTGATGGAAGGCCGTACGACGCTCGTGATCGCGCATCGGCTTTCAACGATCGAGCGGGCCGATCGCATTCTCGTCATGGAAGCGGGCCGCATCGCGGAAGAGGGCAGCCATGCGGATCTGCTGCGACGCGATGGCCTGTACGCCCATCTGCATCGCATCCAGTACCAGCAGCAGGCCGCCTGAGCGGGTATTACCGCTTGCTCGAAACGCTCGTACGCTCCCGCCTACGCTCAGACACCACCGGTCACGAGCGGTAAGACGGTGAGGTCGGGATGGGTGCCGTCGACGATGCTGCGCCCGATGTGCACCGCCTCTTCCCACGCGGCGGCTTCGCTCTCGAAGGCTTCCTCGCCATCGGCATGAAACGGAACGACGTGACCGGGTAATTTTGGATCGGCGCCCGGATGGCAGACATAACCGATGTACGTATACGGTGACGAGGCCACGGATGACCGGCCGGCAGCCGACGCAGCTTCCGGTTCCTTCACTGGCGTGGCGACATGGATTTCGAAGCCTTCGTATTCGGTCATCCGCCACGCGAGGGTTTCATCAGACATGGCACCGTCTCCCTGCAAGGAGCGGTCGGGCGACAGCGCGGTTGCCGCGCCGGCCGCAAATGTTGCGTTGCCGCGCGGGTCTCAGTGCCGACGCCAGACCCTGTCCCAAAGGCGATGACCGCTCGTGCGGCCGAGCCATCGTTCACGCCGGTGCTCGCGTTGATAGTGCGACGCGACGATGACGACGGCGGCAATCAGCAAGACGAGGCCGGTCACGATGCTTTCGATCGATTGGGCCATGAGGACCTCCCGATGACTCACCTGCGTCAGTCAATTCTAGGTGATTTGCGAACGGGGGGCTGAGGGACTGGCCGCGTTACGTCTGTAACGGGATGACACAAGTCCTCTCGAACGCTATGCGCGACGACGCGCTCTAAGCTGTACGAAGGGGACATATCATGGTCAGATCAATCGTTGCCGTCTTGCTCGCCGCCGGGCTGGCCGGTTGCGTGGTCGATCCGGGCCCGGCCTACTACGGCTACGATCCGGGGTATGGCTACGCACCGGAGTATTACGCGCCGGGCTACTACGCACCCGGCTATTACGCTGGACCGTCGGTCGGCATCGTTGGGGTGTTCGGCGGCGGGGGCCACCATCATCACCACGGCGGGGGGCACGGGCGCCGTTGAGCCGCAAGCGGGCAATTCCGCCGGCGCTACATCAGCACGATGTCGTACTGTTCCTGGCTCAAGTTCGACTCGACCTGCAGCGACACAGGTTTGCCGATGAAATCGATCAGCATCGCGAGATGTTGCGATTCCTCATCGAGAAAAAGATCGATGACTTGCTGTGAGGCGATGACGCGGAACTCGCGCGGATTGAACTGGCGGGACTCGCGCAAAATTTCACGCAGCACGTCGTAGCAGACGGTGCGTGCTGTCTTGACTTGTCCTTTGCCCTGACAAACGGGGCACGGTTCGCACAACACGTGCGCCAGCGATTCGCGCGTGCGCTTGCGCGTCATCTCGACGAGCCCGAGCTGTGAAAAGCCGTTGACGGTCGAACGCGTGCGGTCGCGCGACAGCGCCTTCTTCAACTCGCCGAGCACGGCATCGCGGTGTTCGGCGTTTTCCATGTCGATGAAGTCGATGATGATGATGCCGCCGAGATTGCGCAGCCGCAGTTGCCGCGCGATCGTGTGCGCGGCTTCGAGATTGGTCTTGAAGATCGTATCGTCGAAATTGCGCGCGCCGACATAGCCGCCGGTATTGACGTCGATGGTCGTCATCGCTTCGGTCTGATCGATCATCAGATAGCCGCCGGACTTCAGATCGACGCGCCGCGACAGCGCCCGTTGAATTTCCGTTTCGACGTTATAAAGATCGAACAAGGGCCGCTCGCCGATATAGTGGTTGAGCTTCGCACTGACGGCCGGCGTGAATTCGGTCGCGAATTCCACGAGCATTTGATATGTCTCGCGCGAATCGACTTGAATCCGCGTCGTCTCGTCGTTGACGAAATCGCGCAATACGCGCTGCGCGAGATTGAGGTCCTGATAGAGCAGACTCGTGGGCGGCAGGCGTTGGGCCTGGGCCACGATCGTGGCCCAGGTCTTGCGCAGATAGGCTACGTCGCCCGCCAGCTCTTCGCTCGTGGCATCTTCGGCGATCGTGCGCACGATATAGCCGCCTTTTTCGTCGGCGGGCAGGACCGCGGTCAAGCGCGCGCGGATGGCCTCGCGCTCCGCTTCGTCTTCGATCTTTTGCGAAATGCCGATGTGCGGCTCCTGCGGCAGATAGACGAGCGTGCGGCCCGCGATGCTGACTTGCGTCGACAGCCGTGCCCCCTTCGTGCCGATCGGGTCCTTGATCACCTGAACCATCAGCGTCTGCCCCTCGAACACCGTCTTTTCTATCGGCTGCACCGGCCCCGCATGTTCGCCCGCGGCGCGCGGCTGCCAGATATCGGCGACATGCAGGAACGCCGCGCGTTCGAGACCGATATCGATGAACGCGGACTGCATCCCCGGCAACACCCGCACGACCTTACCGAGATAAACGTTCCCCACGCGCCCGCGCGATGCCGTGCGCTCGACGTGAAGTTCCTGCACGGCGCCTTGCTGGACCAGCGCGACGCGCGTTTCCTGCGGAGTGACATTGATCAGAATCTCTTCGTTCATCGGAAGCCTTCGGACGCCTTAGAAGTCGACACGAGCCGCGCGCAGCAACGCAGCTGTCTCAAAAAGGGGCAGACCCATGATACCCGAATAGGATCCGTCGATATGCTCGATGAACTCGGCTGCGCGGCCTTGAATGCCGTACGCGCCGGCCTTGCCGAGCGGCTCGCCTGTACGCGCGTATCGGCGTAGCGCATCGAGGGTGGCCGAGGCGAAACGCACGACCGAGCGCGAAAGCGCGGGGGACAGCAACTCACCCGTACCGTCGACGACCGCAATCGCAGTCAGCACCTCGTGATCGCGTCCGGCGAGCCGCGTGAGCATCGTCACCGCATGCTCGACGTCGGCCGGCTTGCCGAGTATCGTGCCGTCGATTGCCACGGTGGTGTCGGCCACGAGGATGGGCGCGGCGCGATGGGCGCCAGCGACGCGGCGCGCGTGGGCCGCTTCGGCTTTCGCGACGGTCACGCGGCGCACGTATTGTTCGGCCGACTCGCCTTCGCATTCGGCTTCGAGCGCTTCGGCGTCTTCGTCGGGCCGGGGCAGCAAGAGCTCGAAGCGCACGCCGAGCTGACCGAGCAGTTCCTGTCGGCGCGGACTTTGCGAAGCGAGGTAGATGGAGGGGTACAGCGAAGAGCCGGACGTCGATGGAGGCATTTGTCGTTCTCGTGATGCGCCGGCCCGCTCCCGAGACGGCGCGTCAGACGCGGTGATAGGGATGATTCTGCGTGATGCTCCACGCGCGGTAAAGCTGTTCGGCCAATAGCACGCGCACCATGCCGTGCGGCAACGTCAAACTGGACACGCGCAGCATGAGTTCGGCTCGCGCCTTCAGCTCCGGCGCGAGACCGTCGGCGCCCCCGATCACGAACGACACGTCGCGGCCTTCCTGCTGCCAACCCGGGAGGGCTGCGGCCAACTGCATCGTGGTCCAGTCCTGCCCGCGTTCGTCGAGGGCGACGATGCGCGCGCCTTTCGGCAGGGCCGCCTCGATCCGCTGACGCTCGGCCGCCATGACGCTTTGCGCCGTCCGGCCGCCCGTGCGCGGTTCGGGCTTGATCTCGCGCAACTCGATACGCAACTCGGGCGGCATCCGCTTCGCATATTCGTCGAAGCCGCTGGCTATCCACCCCGGCATCTTGTGTCCGACGGCGAGTATCTGCAGTTTCATTCCGAAGCGCCGCGAAGGGGATTACGACGTCTTGCCGCGCCGCTTTGCCGCCGTCTTGCGAACGGGCGCCGGCCGGCTGTCGGCCGGGCCGTCGTCGTCTTCATCCTCCTCGTCCTCGAGCGGTTCGCTCGCACGCGCGCCGCCGAACGGGTTCGGGCTCGAGAGCTTCACGCGCACAGGTTTGTCGCCCCAGATCTCTTCGAGGTTGTAGTACTGCCGCAGCGCAGGTTGAAGGATATGGACCACGGCGTCGCCGCAATCGACGAGCACCCATTCGCCGATGTCCTCGCCCTCCGTGCTGACGATTTCACCGCCGGCTTCCTTCACCTTGTCGCGAACGCTGGAGGCCAGCGCCTTCGTCTGCCGGTTCGAGGTGCCGCTCGCCACGATGACGCGATCGAAGAGCTCGGTCAGATGGGTTGTGTTGAAGACACGTATGTCTTGCGCCTTGACGTCTTCGAGGCCGTCGACGATCGCGCGTTGCAGTTTGCGAATATCCATGGTTACCGATGGTACAGGTGATGTTGGAGAATGTAGCGCCAGACGGGCTCCGGAACCGAGTCGGGCGCGCCGGGTTGGACGGCATCGTCGTTGCCCCGACCGGAGAGCCGCTCGCGCATTTGCGCGCGAATATCGGTTGCCGATACGTCCAGCGCGAGTGTCGCGTCGATCAACAGGTGACCGGCAGGCCGCGCGCGCAGCACCGCCGCATCTGCCTTGCGCGCGGCCAACTCGCCGGCCAGCGCGGGCGACGCGCTCGTCAGCTCGAATCCGGGCCGTGTAGCCGCCGCGATGTGTGCGAAGTCGAACAAGCGCCGCCAGTCGCGCCAGGTATCGAGCCGCAATAATTGGTCGGCGCCCATCAGAAGCGAGATCGAGACATCGGCGCCCTCGCGCAGGCGCCAGCGCTCGAGCGTTTCGACCGTGTAAGTGGGACCGGCCTGCTCGATTTCATCGGTGGCCACGCTCACGGCGGTACCGGGCAGCACGAGCGTTGCCGCAGCGGCGCGCGTCATGGCGAGGCGGTGGGCAGCGGCACTGACGTCGGCCTTCTGCCAGGGCTGCCCCGCCGGCAGCAGGACGAGCTCGGTCAGCTTCAGCAACTCGGCAAAGCGCCGGGCCAGTGCCAGATGGCCGTGATGGATGGGATCGAATGTGCCCCCGAGCAGTCCTACACGGCGTGGCAGTTCGCGCGCGCCATCGGTTGAGGCGTCGACTGAGAGGTGGGCGACGGGCGAATTCAGGGTGCGGTCCCTTCGTTGGGTTCGTCGAGCCATGCGCGCGGCCGCAGGAAATCGGTATAAAGCTTCGCCTCGTGCGTGCCGGGCTCCGGCTGCCAGCCATAACGCCAGTTCGCGACGGGAGGCATCGACAGCAGAATCGATTCGGCCCGCCCGCCGCTTTGCAGGCCGAAATGGGTGCCGCGGTCGAAGACGAGGTTGAATTCGACGTAACGGCCGCGTCGGTAGTTCTGGAATGTACGCTCGCGCTCGCCATAGGGCGTCGCCCGGCGCTTGCGCAGGATCGGCAAATAAGCGTTCACGAAGGCGTCGCCCACGCTGCGCATCATCGCGAACGAGCGCTCGAAGCCGAGCGCGTCGAAGTCGTCGAAGAATATCCCGCCCACGCCGCGCGTTTCGTTTCGATGCTTGAGGAAGAAGTACTCGTCGCACCAGTGCTTGAAGCGGGGATAGAGATCGTCGCCGAACGGCGCGAGCGCGTCGCGGCAAACGCGGTGAAAGTGCTTCGCATCTTCCTCGTAGCCGTAATAGGGCGTGAGGTCCATGCCGCCGCCGAACCAGAACACCGGCGCCTCGCCGGCCTTGGTCGCCACGAGCAGGCGCACGTTCATGTGCGCGGTGGGGCAGTGCGGATTGCGTGGGTGCATGACGAGCGATACGCCCATCGCTTCGAAGCCGCGGCCGGCGAGTTGCGGCCGCGCCGCGCTCGCCGAGGGGGGCAGGGCATCGCCGGCCACATCGGAAAAGCCGATGCCCCCGCGCTCGATCAGTTCGCCCTCTTCGAGGATTTTCGTGACGCCTTCGCCGCGCAGCGATCCGCCAGCCGGGCGCTGCCAGGCGTCGGCCGCAAACGACGCGCCGTCGAGCGCGCCAATGGCGTCCGCCAGGCTCGTTTGCAAGCCCTGCAGGTAGCGGCGCACGGGCGCCGGATCGAAGTTCGCTGCGTCCATGCTCACGATTTCCGGTTCAGGGCGCGGTAGCCGATATCGCGGCGATACTGCATGCCGTCGAACGAAATACGATTGACCACATCGTAGGCGGCCGATTGCGCGCCGCGCACGGAATCCGCCAGGCCGACGACGCACAGTACGCGCCCGCCCGAGGTGACGAGTTTGCCGTCGGCGAGCGTCGTCCCGGCATGGAACGTTACCGCGTTTTCGGTTTCCGCGGGAATATCGCCGATCGTATCGCCCTTGCGTGGGGCATCCGGATAACCGTGCGCGGCGAGCACGACACCGAGCGCCGTACGCCGGTCCCACGTCAGCTCGACCGTGTCGAGCGTGCCGGCTACGGCCTGTTCGATCACTTTCGAAAAATCGCCCTTCAAACGCGCCATGATCGGTTGCGTTTCGGGGTCGCCCATGCGGCAGTTGAATTCGAGCGTCTTCGGATTGCCCTCGGCATCGATCATGAGGCCCGCATAAAGGAAGCCCGTATAGCGGATGCCTTCCTTTTCCATCCCGCGCACGGTCGGCAGAATGATCTCGCGCATCACTCGGGCGTGCAGCTGCGGCGTGACGATCGGCGCAGGCGAATAGGCGCCCATGCCGCCGGTATTGGGGCCGGCATCGCCATCGGCCAGACGTTTGTGGTCCTGGCTCGACGCGAGCGGCAGGACATGCTTGCCGTCGACCATGACGATGAAGCTCGCTTCCTCGCCTTGCAAGAACTCCTCGATGACGACGCGCGCGCCGGCATCGCCGAGTTTGTTGTCGGCGAGCATCATGTCGACGGCCGCATGCGCCTCGTCGAGCGTGGCGGCGACGACGACGCCCTTGCCCGCGGCGAGGCCGTCGGCCTTGATGACGATCGGCGCGCCTTGCTTGTCGAGATAGGCGTGGGCCGCTGCCGCGTCGGAGAACGTTTCGTATTCGGCCGTCGGAATGCCGTTGCGCTTCATGAACGCTTTGGCGAAGTCCTTCGAGCTCTCGAGCTGAGCAGCTTCCTTGGTCGGCCCGAAGACCTTGAGGCCACGGCGGCGAAAGAGGTTGACGATGCCCGCGGCAAGCGGCGCCTCGGGACCGACGACGGTCAGCGCAATCTGCTCTTTCTGCGCGAAGTCGGCGAGGGCATCGAGATCGGTGATCGGCACATTGCGCAGACGTTCGTCCTGGGCCGTGCCGCCATTGCCGGGCGCGACATAGACGAGCTGGACGCGCGGCGATTGCGCAAGCTTCCAGGCCAGCGCATGTTCGCGGCCGCCCGAACCGACGACGAGTAGTTTCATATCAATCCCCGAGAACCTAAAAGGGACGGCCGGCGCAGGGCGCCGGCCGCAATATCGGCATTCGATGTGCGCTGGCTCGAACGCATGGGCGCAACGTTGCGCCGCATGCTCCGAGCGCGCGCGTTATTCCTCGGCAATCGACGCGTTCGTGTACACCTCTTGCACGTCGTCGAGGTTCTCGAGCGCGTCGAGCAGTTTTTGAATCTTCACTGCGTCTTCGCCGGTGAATTCGACTTCCGTCTGAGGCTTCATCGTGACTTCCGCGAGTTCGGCCTTGAAACCGGCCGCTTCGAGCGCCGTCTTGACCTTCGAGAAGTCATTCGGCGCGCACAGCACTTCGATGCTGCCGTCGTCGTTCGTGACGACGTCGTTCGCGCCGGCCTCGAGCGCGGCTTCCATCAGCTTGTCCTCGGGCGTGCCGGGCGCGAACAGAAACTGGCCGACATGATCGAAGAGAAACGCCACCGAACCGTCCGTGCCCATGTTGCCGCCGAACTTCGAGAACGCGTGCCGCACTTCGGCGACGGTACGCGTGCGATTGTCGGTCATCGTATCGACGATGATCGCGGCGCCGCCGATACCATAGCCCTCGTAGCGAATTTCCTCGTAGCTCGCGCCATCGACACCGCCCACGCCGCGCTGGATCGCGCGGTTGATGTTGTCCTTCGGCATGTTGGCGTCGGTCGCCTTGTCGACGGCGAGGCGCAGACGCGGGTTCGAGTCGATATCGCCCCCGCCCATGCGGGCCGCCACTTGAATTTCCTTGATGAGACGCGTCCAGACCTTGCCGCGTTTGGCATCCGCGGCCGCCTTCTTATGCTTGATGTTGGCCCATTTGGAATGACCAGCCATACGTTTCTCCGTGGCGCGTGCCGACCGGGCACACGCATGATGCGTTTTGTCGATTGCGAATCGTGTGAACCGTGCGAGTCCTGCCGATGGTTCAGGTGTCGGGCGGCGTGCCGCGATTGCGCTTCGCTCGATGGTGCCGCGCGTTGTCCGCGATCCCGGGGCCGCGGCGGATAGGGCAGACCGTCCTCAGAGCAGACGTCGATTTTACCATGCCGCGTCGGCGCCGGCGGTCGCTGGCAAGGCCGCGAACGCGCCGGCCGCTTTTCAGTTCTTCGTGCCGAACAGGCGGTCGCCGGCGTCGCCGAGGCCCGGCACGATATAGGCGTGCTCGTTCAGGTGGGAATCGAGCGAGGCGACGAAGAGTTTGACATCCGGATGCGCGCGCTGGAACACCTCGACGCCTTCGGGCGCGGCGACGAGCGCGAGAAAGAGGATGTTCTCGCCGGCCACGTTGCGGCGCTTGAGCACGTCGATGGCATGCACGGCCGAATAGCCGGTGGCGACCATCGGATCGCAGAGGATGAAGATGCGGTCTTCGAGATCGGGCAGGCGGACGAGATACTCCACGGGGCGATGCGCGTCGTCGCGATAAACGCCGATGTGCCCGACTCGCGCGGAGGGAATCAGCTCGAGCAGTCCGTCGGACATCCCGATGCCCGCGCGCAGCACGGGAACGATGGCGAGCTTCCTACCGGCAATCACGGGCGCATCGACTTCGACGAGCGGCGTGGCGACGCGTTTGGTCGTGATCGGCAGATTGCGCGTGATTTCATAGCCCATCAGCAGCGTGATTTCGCGCAGCAACTCGCGAAACGTGCGCGTCGACGTGTCTTTGTCGCGCATGTGCGTGAGCTTGTGCTGAATCAGCGGATGATCGAGGATGGACAGGTTGGGAAAACGCGGATCTTGTTTCATGGCGGGCGTGGGTGCGTGCTGAGGGCGTGCGGCGGCTCGATGACCTTGCCCGCCAGTGTACCGAAAGATCCGCTTCGCGCGTCGCTGCGGGGATTCTTCTACAATCCCGTCAATTCGTCGCATCGACTCAACGAAACACTGGGACATCGCCATGGATCTGGGGCTCGCAGGCAAGACCGCACTCGTATGCGCGGCAAGCAAAGGGTTGGGGCGCGGGTGCGCCGAGGCGCTCGCCGCCGAGGGCGTCGAGTTGGTGATCGTCGCCCGCACGGCCGAGACGCTCGAGGCGAGCGCTGCCGAGATCCGTGCCAAGACGGGCGCGAGCGTGCGCACCGTAGCCTGCGACATCACGACGGCCGAGGGGCGCGCGGCCGCGCTCGCGGCCTGTCCGCAGCCCGATATCCTCGTCAACAACGCGGGCGGGCCACCGGCCGGCGATTTCCGTCAGTTCACGCACGACGACTGGATCCGCGCGCTCGAAGCCAACATGCTCACGCCGATCGCGTTGATCCAGGCGAGCATCGACGGCATGATCGCACGCGGGTTCGGCCGCATCGTCAACATCACGAGCTCCGCCGTCAAGGCGCCGATCGACGTGCTCGGCCTGTCCAACGGCGCGCGCTCGGGGCTCACCGGCTTCGTGGCCGGCGTGGCGCGCAAGGTGGCCGTGCACAACGTGACGATCAACAATCTGCTGCCGGGCCTCTTCGATACCGACCGCATTGCCACCACGTTCAAGGCTCAGGCCGACGCACGCGGCATCAGCATCGGCGAGGCGCGCCGCGAGCGCATGAAAACCATTCCCGCGGGCCGCTTCGGCGAGCCGGGCGAGTTCGGCAAGGCTTGCGCCTTTCTGTGCAGTGTCCATGCGGGCTACATCACGGGCCAGAACTGGCTCATCGACGGCGGCGCGTACCCCGGCACGTTCTGAGCGCTTGGGCGAACCGCTGACCGCTAATGGGTCTCGCGTCGTCGGTTTTCCGTTACATGTAGAGCATTTCCCGCAACAGTAATCCACTTTGACGGCAAGGAGCCGCTTCATGAGTCCATGCGTCGCATTGATTGCGCACGATCACAAGAAAGACGACATCGTTGCCCTCGCCGGCGAATATGTCGACGTGCTGCGCCGTTGCCGCCTCGTTGCGACAGGCACGACGGGCGGGCGGATTGCCGACGCGCACGGGCTCACCGTCGAGCGCATGCTCTCGGGCCCTTACGGCGGCGATCTGCAAATCGGCGCGCGGCTCGCGGAAGGGGGCGTGGACGTCGTTGTCTTTCTACGCGACCCGCAAACCCCACAGCCGCACGAGCCCGATATCAATGCGCTCGTGCGCGCCTGCGACGTGCACAACGTTCCCTGCGCGACCAACATTGCAACGGCGCGCATGATTCTCGACGCGCTGACGCGGCATCTCGGCGACCGCGCGTAAGCGCGGCGCAAGCGGCGGCGGTTGCGCGCGCCGCGCGTCACAGCGAGCAGCACTTACCCAAAGGAGAACATCATGGTCAAGGCAATTCGAATCGAGCGAACGGGCGGACCCGAGGTGATGCAGTGGGTCGACGTAGACGCAGGCGAGCCGGGCCCGGGCGAGGTCCGCGTCAAGCATCATACGGTAGGGCTCAATTACATCGATGTCTACTTTCGCACGGGGCAATATCCGATGCCGCTGCCGGCAGGCCTCGGCATGGAGGCGGCGGGCGTGGTGAGCGCGACGGGGCCCGGCGTCACGCAGTTCAAGACGGGCGATCGCGTGGCGTACGTCGCGCGTCCGCCCGGCGCCTATGCCGAAGAGCGCGTCTTGCCGATCGCCACGCTGGTCAAACTGCCCGACGCCATTTCGTTCGACGATGCGGCTTCCGCCATGCTGCAGGGACTGACAGCGCAATACCTGCTGCGCCGGACCTATCGCGTGCAAGCCGGCGACACGATCCTGATCCATGCCGCGGCGGGTGGCGTCGGACTCTTCGTCTGCCAATGGGCAAAGGCGCTCGGCGCGACGGTGATCGGCACGGTGGGTTCGGACGAGAAAGCCGAGTTGGCGCGCGAACACGGTTGCGACCATCCAATCGTTTATACGCGCGAGAACTTTGCCGAGCGTGTGAAGGAACTGACGGGCGGCGCGGGCGTGCCTGTGGTCTATGACTCTATCGGCAAGGACACCTACAAGGGCTCGCTCGATTGCCTGGCTCCGCTTGGCTATTTCGTCAGTTTCGGCAGCGCGTCGGGGCCCTTGCCGGCGATCGAGGCGTCGGAGTTGTCCAATCGCGGTTCGCTCTTTTTCACGCGCCCGACACTGTTCAGCTACATGGGCAAGCGTGAATGGCTCGACACGATGGCGGCCGAGCTCTTCGACGTACTGGCTTCGGGCAAGGTCAAGACGAATGTACGTCAGCGCTATGCGTTGGCGGACGTGGCCACCGCGCACCGCGACCTCGAAGCGCGCAAGACGACGGGCTCGACCCTCCTCATACCCTGAACGAGCCGAGCGCCGCGTGGGCCGCGTTATCTGGCCCCGCTGCCGCAGCCTTGCCGCCGCACCTGTCGATTTTAGCGAGAGCGGACGCGACATCGCCATGTCTATAATGAGACAAAGCCGGGCGAAGCGTGGGGACGGAATGCACGACGTTCGCTGGCGGCAAGTCTAAAGGGAGGAGCGATGCTCAATGCGCTTTCGCTCGGCGCGGGCCTGTCCTGGGCCAGTGGCCTGCGGCTCTATTTGACGGTGCTCCTCGTCGGTGTATTCGACCGGCTGAACATCGTGCATTTGCCCGATTCGCTCGCGGCACTGGCTTCGCCGTGGGTCATCGGCGCCGCGGCTTTTCTCGCTGCCGTCGAGTTCTTCGCCGACCGCATTCCGGCATTCGACTCGCTCTGGGACGCCGTTCATACGTTTATCCGCATTCCGGCCGGCGCACTGCTCGCCGCCGGCGCGCTGGGTCATGCCGATCCGGCCCTCATGACCGTTGCCGCGCTGGCGGGCGGCACGCTCGCCGGTTCCGCCCACCTCACCAAGGCCGGAGCGCGCGCGCTCATCAACTTGTCGCCTGAGCCGTTTTCGAACTGGATCGCTTCGTCGACGGAAGACGTGCTGGTCTGTATGGGTCTCGCGCTCGCGTTTTTCGCGCCGGTTGTCCTGCTGGTATTGATGGGCGGCTTCCTCCTTTTTGCCGGCTGGGCGTTGCCGCGGCTGTGGCGCGGCGTGCAGGGCGGATTTCGCGGCATGGCATCGCACATGAGCTCGCGGCTCGGTTCGTTCGGGGGCAAGCGCGATTGAACGATGCGAGCGGTGCGAGCGCTGCCAGTCCCGATCCGCGCGCTAGTCGTGGCGCTCGGTTCTTACTCCTGATCCGGCAGGCGCTGCGCATGACCGTGCGTGACTGGCGCGCGGGCGAGTTGACGATGCTCTCGCTCTCGCTCGTGCTCGCGGTGGCGGCCTTTGCGAGCGTCGGTTTTCTCGCCGATCGTCTCCAGCAGGGCCTCGAGCGTGATGCCCGGCGCATGATTGCCGCCGATTTCGTCGTGCGCGCCGACCATCCCGTCGATGCCGCATTCGTCGATCGAGCGCACTCGCTCGGGCTGCGCACTGCCACTACGATCATTTTCCCGACCATGGTCGCGGGGGCGAACGGCGCGGCTGGGCAAGGCGAGGGCGCTATCGCCAACGCGCGGCTCGCGGCGGTCAAGGCCGTCTCGCCCGGTTATCCGCTGCGCGGTGCGCTGCGCATCGCGTCGGGGCCGACGGCGCCCGATCGCACGGCGCAGGGCATTCCGGCACCGGGTACCGTTTGGGTGGACGCCGAGCTGCTCGGCGCGCTGCATTTGCACGTGGGCGATCGCGTGATGCTCGGATTGCGCACGTTCACGATCGGCGCGGTCATCACGCGCGAGCTCGATCGCGGCTTTGCATTCGTCAACTTTTCGCCGCGCCTCATGATGCGCGCCGATGCGCTGCCTTCGACGGGCCTGCTGGGTTACGGCAGCCGTGTGACTTATCGGCTGCTCGTGGCCGGCGACGACGCGGCGGTTGCCGAGTTCACGCGGTTCGCGCACGCCCGCGTGGATGGCGGAAAAATGCGAGGCGTGGCGCTCGAATCACTGCAGGAAGGGCAGCCGCAGGTGCGCCTGACGCTCGATCGGGCTGGGCATTTTCTGCGCCTGGTATCGCTGCTGACGGCATTGCTTGCGGCCGTCGCCATCGCCATGGCTGCGCATCGCTACACGCGGCGGCATCTCGACAGTTGCGCCGTCATGCGTTGTCTGGGCCTTGGGGCCGCGGCGCTGCGCACGCTGGTGGCCCTCGAATTTCTGATCGTCGGCCTGGCCGGCGGCATCGCGGGTGCGGCGCTCGGTTACGCAGGGCATTTCGCGTTGCTTGCGTCGCTTCGACAACTCATCGCCGTCGATTTGCCGCAACCGGGGCTCGCACCGGCGCTCGAAGGCGTGGCTGCGGCGCTCGTTTTGCTGATCGGCTTCGCGCTGCCACCGCTCGTCCCACTCACGCGGGTGCCCCCCGTGCGCGTGCTGCGCCGTGAATGGGACGGTCAGGCCCGTACCGCATGGATGGCCTATGCCGCGGGCATCGCGCTCTTCGCCGGGCTGCTCGTGCTCGCGGCGGGCGAGCTCAAGCTGGGCGGCATCGTCGCCGGCGGCTTTGCCGCGACGCTGCTGATCTTTGCGGGCGTTGCGCGCGCGGTGCTGTCGGCCGCCTCGCGCACAGCGCGCAGCGAGCGTGCCGGGGCGCGGCTGCCGGCCGGGGTCGGTTGGCGCTATGCGCTCGCCTCGCTCGAACGGCGCGGTGCGGCCAGCGCGTTGCAGATCACCGCGCTTGCGCTCGGTCTTATGTGCCTGCTGCTGATTGCGATGACGCGCAACGATCTGGTGGCGGGCTGGCGCAAATCGACCCCACCCGATGCGCCGAACGAGTTCCTCATCGATATCCAGCCCGATCAACGTCAGGCTGTCGCGAGCTATCTGAGCGCACACGGCATGGCGGGAGCGACGCTCGAGCCGATGGTGCGTGCGCGGCTGACGACGATCAACGGCAAGCCGGTCGACCCAGGCGCGTATCGGAACGACGATGCACGGCGCCTCGTGGACCGCGAGTTCAATCTGTCGTACCGCGCTACGCCGCCCGATGACAACCGGATCGTGCAGGGCCGCTGGTTCGGTGCGGCTCAGCGCCCCGAGATTTCGATCGAGGAGGGCCTCGCGAAGCTGATCGGCGTGAAACTCGGCGACGTACTGCGCTTCGATATCGCAGGCCAATCCGTGGAGGCGCCGATCACGAGCGTGCGCAAGCTCGACTGGGGGTCGTTCAAGGTGAACTTCTTCGTGCTGATGCCGCCCGCCGCACTCGATGCATTTCCGGCGATCTATATCACGAGCTTTCACTTGGCTGCCGAGCGACGCGCGGTACTCGATGGTCTCATCGCCCGCTATCCGAATCTGACGGCCATCGATATCGGCCCTATCCTCGCACAGATCCAGCACATGCTCGAGCAGGTGATCGGCGCGGTGCAGTTTCTGTTTCTCTTCACGTTGGCGGCGGGTCTGCTCGTTCTCTACGCGGCGCTCGCCGGCACGCGCGACGAGCGCATGAGAGAATCGGCCCTGTTGCGCGCGCTGGGCGCTTCGCATGCGCAGGTACGCGCGGTGCAGGCGGCGGAATTCGTCGTCGTCGGCGCGCTCGCCGGGGCGATGGCGGCGATCGGGGCGCAGGTGCTCGGCTCCGTGCTGGCCACGCGCGTCTTCGATTTCTATCTGGACTTCGATCCGTGGGTGTTGCCCGCCGGCATCGTTGCTGGCATCGCGTGCGCCGGTGTGGGCGGATGGCTCAGTCTGCGGCGCGTGTTGACGCGCCCCGCGGGGCAGACGTTGCGCGACGCTTGAACGGTGACTCTTGCATCTCTCGCGCCGCAATTTCTCTTTGTTTTTCCGGCTTTACGTATGACCGACAATACCGACGACTCGCAGCCCGCCCAACCGACGGCATTCGAACTCGTGGGCGGGGAGGCGCGTGTGCGCGAACTCGTCGACCGCTTCTACGACCTGATGGATCTCGAACCCGAGTTTGCGGGCATTCGAGCATTGCATCCTCCATCGCTCGACGGCTCGCGCGACAAGCTCTACTGGTTCCTCTGCGGCTGGCTTGGCGGGCCGGACCACTACATCGAACGCTTCGGTCATCCGCGCTTGCGTGCGCGTCACCTGCCGTTCGCGATAGCCTCTTCCGAACGCGATCAGTGGCTGCGCTGCATGGCCTGGGCGATGGAGGACGCCGGCTTGCCCGAAGCGTTGCGCGAGCGACTGCTGACCGCGTTCTTCGATACGGCCGATTGGATGCGCAACCGGCCCGGTTGAGCGACCGATACAGTGCTTGCCGGTGGCAGCGCGAATGCGGCCTGTTCCCGGCCGTCGCGACGTCGCGATAATGTGTCTTCGAGCGGCGGGTCCTGCCGTCGCGGCTGGAACGAAACTCTCGAGGACCGAAAATGGCAACCGAAGCGTTGTTTCGCGAAGATGCTTACCTGACACGCTGCGAGGCGAAGATCGTCGCGCTCGGCGACGACGGAATCCTGCTCGATCGAACCGTGTTCTATCCGCTGGGCGGCGGTCAGGCGGGCGATACGGGCGCGCTCGTACTCGCCGACGGCACGCGCATTGCGATTGCCGACACACGCAAGGCGAAGTTCGAGGGCGCCACGCCAGACGACGCGTTGCACGTGCCCGCGCCGGGGCAAGAGGCGTTGCTCGCGCGGTTGGGTGCGGGCGAACCGGTCGTGGCCGAGATCGATTGGGAGCGGCGTTATCGGCATATGAAGCTGCATACGGCGAGCCATTTGATGTGCGCCGTGCTGCCTTATCCTGTCGACGGCTGCAGCATTACGGTCGACTACGCGCGGCTCGACTTCGCAACGACGGAACCGATCGAACGCGAACTCGTCGAGACGCGTCTCGCATCGCTCGTGAGCGGCGAGCATGCCGTTGCGACAGAATGGATCACAGACGACGAGATGGCCGCGCGGCCCGAACTGGTGCGCACGATGAGCGTGAAGCCGCCGATGGGGCTGGGCCGCGTGCGGCTTTTGAGGATTGAAGACGTGGACTTGCAGCCGTGCGGCGGCACGCATGTGCGCAACACGGCGGAGATCGGCGCGCTGCGCGTGGCGAAGCTCGAGAAAAAGAGCGCGCGCACGCGGCGCCTCGTATTGGAGTTTGTGTCATGACGGAACCCGGGATGAGGGAAGCAGGAACCGATTACGACGTGCTCGATCCCACAGCGCGAGCGGTGCTCGACTTCTGGTTCGGCGAGCCGCGATCGCCTCGTTTCGGCCAGGTATGGGATTGCTGGTTCTCGGGCGACGACACGTTCGATGCGCAACTACGCGAACGTTTCGGCGCAACGTTGGCATCGGCGCGACGGGGCGAATACGCTGGGTGGCAGCGTACGCCGCTTGGCACGCTCGCCCTCATCGTCGTGCTCGATCAGTTTTCCCGGAACATACACCGCGGCAGTGCCGAAGCTTTTGCGGCCGATGCACAGGCGGTCGAGGCCGCCCGCCGCATGGTGGCAACACGTGCTGATCGCACGCTGCCGACGCCGCACCACCGCGCGTTTGCCTACTTGCCCTTCGAGCACGACGAATCGCGCGAAAGCCAGGAGACGTCGGTGCGTCTGTTCGGCGAGCTGGCAGACGAGAGCAAAGATGCCGCTGGCTATCTTGGGTATGCTCGCCAGCACGCGGTCATCATCGAGCGCTTCGGACGTTTTCCGCACCGCAATGCGTTGCTCGGTCGTGAATCGAGCGATGAAGAACGCGCGTTTTTGCTCGAGCCCGGGTCGTCGTTTCGATAGCCGGCCAGCGTGGCGTGACGGGTGCCGTGCCGAGCCCGTGCTAACGTGTTGCCAGCGCTTCGGGCTCTTTCAACCCATAACCGGCGGTGAGCCGCTCGTATTCGGCGATCAATTGGGCACCGAACAGCAGCAGCGTGCCCAGTGCTTCGAGACTGACGAGCACGACGATCGCGGTCGTCATCGATCCGTACACAACGCTCACCTGTGACAACGTCGCAAAATACCAGACCAGTACGCGACGCGTGATCTCCCACAGCGCCGCGGCTGCCACGGCGCCCATGACGGCATGGCGAAACGTGGTGCGTCCCGCCGGAATGATGATATAGATCGCGGTCAGAACGAATATCTCACCCGCAACGCCACACAGGTAAAGGATGACTCGCGTCGTTCCCGTCAGCGAGACCGCGTGGCCGAGCAGTACCACGCTATCCGACGCGACTGCCTGCAGGCTGCTCGTGACGAACGTGATGAGCAGCACGCCGATGCCGAGCGAGAGACTGAAGCAATACGGGACGATCGCCGATATCAGGAAGTGGCGCCGCCGGATGACCACGCGATGCACGAAGATGATCGACAGTGCGTTTTCGAGCACGGTGAACGCAAGGGAGCTGAAGAAAATCATCGTTACGACGAGGAACCAGCCCACCACCGAGCGATGCGCGAGAAAATTGGCGAGTTCGCCGACGATCGCTTTCGACTGTCCGGGCACCAGCCATCTCAGCAGCCTTTCGAGCGTATCGAGCAGCAGTGCCTGGCCGATCACATGACTGAATGCGATGGCCACCAGAATCAGCAGCGGTACGATCGAAAGCAGTGAATAGTACGCAACCGCGCCTGCGAGAAGAAGGCCTTGATTCTTTCGAAATGCTTTGAGAACTTGGACCGTGAACTGAAAAGGATGACGGGCTACGAAGCGCAATGCGCGCCTTCGCGCCTCCTTTTCAATCCGTTGCGAATGCATTGGCGCGTTCATAGCGCTCCGGCAGCCAGCTGATTTCCTTTGGCTTGCGCGTCGCTATTGCCGTCCGGCTGCGAGCGCGCGTGCAACGCCTCGATACAAGCGTCGGTTAGTTCAGTGAAAGAACCGATCGTCGTCTCCTTCACGGGGCTGGCCGCGGCCGGTTGATCCGGCGCGTTTTGGCGCCGCGCGGCATCGGGATCCCCGTCAAACGCAATGCCCATGATGAGGTGCGGCGAGCGCGCTCGAAGCCCCCGGACGAGGTTGCGCAGATAGGGAGGCGATTCGAGCCAATCAAGCGTCACGAGACAGATGACGGTGTCGTGACCGATCCGGGTCTCGTCGACGCGTCTGCGCAAGAACCGTTCGGCCGAAAGGGCAGTCGCCTCGATGCCGCGCCGACGCAGCAGCTGCACCAGGATCGTTGCGGCAACGCCGTCGAACTCACCGCGCCCCCTGACACAGAGCACGGTGGCCGGCTCATCAGGTGCTTCGTGCTGGCTGTCGTGAGACGGCCCACGGCGCATGCCGCCCCTCGTGCGCCCGGGCTTGCGCGGCGCGACGCTCAGGCCCGGCGAATCGGCCGATGCGAGCCCCCGGACGACGCCCAGTGCCGCGAGGCGCACGGCCGTGAGTTGGCCGGGCGTGATCACGCCACGCGCGACGTCGCCGCAGGCGAGCCTCAGGCATTCCAGCATGACCGTGTCGTACCAGGCCTCGGGAGAGGATTTTTCGAGCATCGTCGCGGCTTGAGCGAGCGCATCGGGTACGTCGTCGGCCAGCAAACGCTGATAGAGGTTTTCGCCCGGTGTCAGCACCGGATGATCGCCGAACAGCACGTCGAGGAAGGCGACGCGTTCAATGTGGCGCCCGAGCGTCACGAGACAGAGCGTAAGCGGTGTAGACAGCACGAGCCCCACCGGTCCCCATATCCAGCTCCAGAAAATGGCGGCGACGATCACGCCGAACGGCGACAAGCCCGTGCTGTTGCCGTATATCAGCGGCTCGACGAACTGGCTCGCGGTGAGCTCGATCACCGCGAACAGAATCGCAGTCCAGGCCGTCATCCACCAGCCGGGCCCGATGGCCGCTGCGAGGATGACCGCGAGGAGCGCCGCCAGCCATGCGCCGATGTAAGGGACGAACCGCAGCAAGGCGGTCAGGACGCCGAATAACAATGCCCCCGGCACACCGATAATCGCGAGCCCGATGCAAATCAGTGCGCCGACGCTCGCATTCATCGCCACTTGAGTAAGAAAATAGCGGCTTAAGCGCCGAGCGGCCTCGTTCATCGCAGTCATGGTGCGATGCAGGTCGCGCACGCCGAAAAGGCGAATGAGCCTGTCGCGCAAATCTTCGCGTTGCAGCAGGATGAAAATCGCGATGACGGCTACGATGCCGGCCGTCTCGAGCGGACTCACCACCGGTGCGACGAAGCGCTGGACGAGTTTCAGCGACGAAGGCCGGGGTTCGATCACCTCGACGGACATCGGCGGGCGGCCCGAGCGGCTGGCCGAGCGGTCGTCGTTGCCCGGCGGTTCAGGAGGGGGCGCAATATGTCTGAGCGCGCCGCTCGCCCGTTTCAGAAGCGCATCCGCGCGGCCGATCGTCTCTTCATGCAGCAATTTCGCCTTGCGCTCCACCGCGACCTCGTACTGCGGGAGGTCACCGGCCAACTGGGCGATTTGGGCACCGATGAGGACGCTCGTCGCGGCCAGCACGCACAGTGCAACGAGCACCGCGGCGATGACCGACGGCGCATGGCCGAAACCGACACGCCGCAATGCGGTGGCGAACGGCGCCAGGACGAAGCTCAGCAACACCGCTAGTGTGATCGGCATGAGCACGTCGCGCCCGACGTAGAGCGCGCCGATCACCACGACGCCGGCGATCAGCGAAGTCAGTGCTCTAACGCCCGGCACCTCGGGCGGCGAGCCACGGTCGCTGCTGCGCCGCGGCGGCATGGGACCAGTCATGATCCATACGCAAAGCAAGTGCGATGCCAGGCGGGCGGTCTTTCATTGCCACTGCGCCTCGATGACGGGTGCCTGCCGATGGGGAAGTCGTTGCGATCGTGACGCAGGCCGTTTACTTACACGGCTTCTCGCTCCGAAGCCCACTTGTCCCGACGAGGCGGGTGATAACGCTGCAGTTTCGAGATGAGCGCATCGGGTTGCGCATCGATCTGCAAAATATCGAGATACTCGCGCTGCATGAACCCTTCGTTCACCGTGTGCTCGAGCATGGCGACGAGCGGCCGATAGTATCCGTCGATATCGAGCAGGCCGATTCCTTTCGCGTGATAGCCGAGCTGGGCCCACGTGAAGACCTCGAACAGCTCTTCGAGCGTACCGGCCCCGCCGGGCAGCGCAACGAACGCGTCCGACAAGTCCGCCATCATCCTCTTGCGCTCATGCATGTCGGCGACGACATGCAGCTCGCTCAAGCCCGTATGCCCGACTTCCTTTTCGAGCAGCAGCTGCGGAATGACGCCCACCGCGCGCCCGCCGGCCTCGAGCACCGCATCGGCAATCGTGCCCATGAGCCCGACGCGTCCGCCGCCGAAGACGAGCGAGCAGCCCGCCTCGACGAGTGCCCGGCCGAACGCCTGCGCGGCTTCGACATAGACGGGCCGTGTCCCCAGCGAGGAGCCGCAATAAACGCAAATCGACTTCAAACTCATACTCCGGCGTCCTTGGCGGCGGCTTTGGGCAGCGCATCGCGCGGCGGCAGGTAATCATGGAATTCGCGCATCGGCAGTTTGCCCGAGACGAGGTCGTCGAACAGCTGGCGCGAGCGGCCGCGCAGATAAGGCGCCATGATCGAAATCACGTGCACGCTGACCTGATAGAGCTCGACGCGAATCGCTTCCTGGTCGTTGTACTTGCGCGGATGCATGACGAACTGATAGGAAAGCCAATAGGTGGCGATGACACCCATGTTCGTCGCGATGACCTGGATTTCCTCGGGCGTGGCGACCATTTCTTCGTCGGCCACGAGCAACTCGCACAGCTCGCGCGCGAAGCGGACTTTGTGACTGATGATTTGCTTGAAATGCGTCTCGAGCGTGCGATTGCGCGCGAGCAGATCGTTGAGATCCCGATAGAGGAAACGGTACTGCCACATGAAATCGGCCATGTACTGCAGATACGACCAGGTTTCGTCGATGGTCGGACGATGATCGTCGGGCAGCCGCAGACGCTTTTCGATCGCCTGCTCGAACTGCGCGAAGATGCTGTTGATGATGTCGTCCTTGTTGCGGAAGTGATAGTAGAGATTGCCGGGGCTGATCTCCATCTCTTCCGCGATCGTGGTCGTCGTGACGTTCGGCTCGCCGATCTCGTTGAAGAGCTTCAGCGATAACTCGAGGATCCGTTCGCGGGTGCGGCGGGGAGTTTTGGCTTCCATGTCGTCCGGCCCAGTGGCGCCAGGCAATACGCGGCCCCACGCGGGACCCGTACATCGTGTTGCCCGGCTTTGGTTGTATGTTTCGAATGTAGTGGGCCGATTATAAACCGCTCGTTCTCTTCCTCGACCGCCCTCCGGGTTTTCATGGAGCACGGTCGTTCGTTTTTTTGAGACAGGGAGTTCAATGGTGAACGGCTCGTTCACGAGTGATTCGATGAGGCGGGCGGTCAGCCTACGAGCAGCAGCCGCACCCAGTGGGCGAGGAGCGGGCCGACGAGCAGAACCCAGGTCAGCCCGCAGACGAGCAGCGCGACGCTCACCGCGGCACTGCCGAGGTCCTTGGCACGCCGCGACAGCTCGTGACGTTCGAGCGAGATGCGATCGATGGCCGCTTCGACACTCGAATTGAGCAGCTCGACGATGAGCACGAGCAGCACCGAGCCGATCAGCAAAACGTGGGAGACGGCATCCACCGGCACGGCGATACCGATCGGCACGAGCAGCACCGCGAGCGTGAGCTCCTGCCTGAACGCGCTTTCCTCGCGAATGGCGACGCGAAAGCCGTTCAGCGAGTTCTTGAGCGCATGCCACGCCCGCGTGAACCCCCGATTGCCCTTGTAGGGGTTGAACGGCAGAGGCGCAAGCGGATCGTCGGGCCCGAGCGGCTCGTGCGCGTCGGGCGGCTCGCGGCCGATCGGCGGTTCGTCGTGCTTCATGCGGCGGCGCTTTGCTCGCGCCACGGCGCATGCGAGAGCGGTTTCAGGTGCGCTGCGAATTGCTCGGAGGCGGCGCGCCAGGAAAAGCGCTCGGCCCACGCGCGCGCGGCGGCGCGATCGATCTTCAACGCGTCGAGGCACGCTTCGCGCAGGTCCTCGTTCATTGCGCCGGCGCCGCCGTCGCCGAGCACGTCGATCGGCCCCGTCACCGGATACGCGGCCACGGGCGTACCGCAGGCCAGCGATTCGAGCAGTACGAGCCCAAAGGTATCGGTGCGGCTCGGGAACACGAAGACGTCGGCCGCGGCATAGACCTTCGCCAGTTCCGCCTGCGTCAGCACGCCGAGGTAATTGACCTCCGGGTAGCGCGACTTGAGTTCCGCGAGCGCAGGCCCTTCACCGGCCACCCATTTGGAGCCGGGCAGGTCGAGCTTCAAAAACGCCTCGACGTTTTTTTCGATGGCGACACGGCCGACATAAAGAAAGATCGGCCGGGCGGTATTGAGCACCTTGGATTCCATCGGATGGAAGATATCGAGATCGACGCCGCGCGTCCAGAGGACGACATTCGTAAAGCCGTAGCGCTCGAGGTCGGCCTTCACGACGGGCGTCGGCGCCATTACGGCGAGCGAGGGCCGGTGGAACCAGTGCAGGAAGCGGTAGGTGAATGCGGCGGGCAACGCGAAGCGGGCTTCCACGTATTCGGGAAAACGCGTGTGATAGGCCGTGGTGAACGGCAGCCCGTGCTTGATGGCATAGCGGCGCGCGGCGAGGCCGAGCGGCCCCTCGGTGGCGATATGCAGCGCGTCGGGCGCGAATTCATCGATGCGCGCGTGCAGGCGCCGGCGAGGAAAGAGCGACAGCCGGATCTCAGGATAGGTCGGGCATGGAATGGTGCGGAATTCGAGCGGCGTGACGAGCTCGACGCGATGGCCAAGTTCGGTCAGCTCGCGCGTCGTGTTCTTCAATGTGCGAACGACGCCGTTGACCTGCGGCTCCCAAGCGTCGGTCACGATCATGATTTTCATGCGAAGAGTCTCCGGTCCGGATGGCGGACAGTGCGGGGAGGCGGACACGTCAGGCCGTTGCCTTGGCCTTGCGCGAATGAGCGTGCGGCGAGCGCATGACGGTCCAATAGACCACGCGCAGCTCGCCTTCGAAGGTTTCGACGAGCGCGGAAAGGCTTTCGACCCAGTCGCCGTCGTTGCAGTAGACGAGGCCGTCGACATCGCGGATCTCGGCCTTGTGGATGTGACCGCAGACGACTCCGTCGCAGCCGCGTCGCCGTGCCTCGTCGACCATGACGTGTTCGAACGACGAGATGAAATTGACCGCGTTCTTGACCTGATGCTTCAGATACTGGGAGAGCGACCAGTACTGGAAGCCGAAGCGGCTGCGAATGCGGTTGAACCAGCGATTGAGCACGAGGATCGTCGTGTAGGCGCTGTCGCCCAGATAGGCGAGCCACTTCGCATGCTGAATGACACCGTCGAAGAGGTCGCCGTGGACGATCCACAGGCGTTTACCGGAAATCGTCGTATGAAACGCTTCGCCACGCACCTGGATGTCGCCGAAGGCGAGATCGCAAAACTGCCGCGCGCCTTCATCGTGATTGCCCGGGATATAAACGACCTGTGTGCCCTTGCGCGCCTTGCGCAAGATCTTCTGGACGACATCGTTGTGCGCCTGCGGCCAGTACCAGCCTTTTTTCAGCTGCCAGCCGTCGATGATGTCGCCGACGAGGTAGAGATATTCGGAATCGTTGTGGCGCAGGAAGTCCAGCAGGTAGTTCGCTTGGCAGCCGCTCGAGCCGAGATGGATGTCCGATAGCCAGATCGTCCGGTAACGGTGCGGCTTGTCGACGTCGTCGTCGTGACCGCTCGCGTCCGTTTCGTGCGCTGCCTCGTGAGTGCCCGCCGAGACGCCGCCGGGCGCTGCAGGATGAAAGGGAACGGCATCGACAGTCGCGCCGAGCCGCCGAAGGAGGGAAGTCGCGGCCGTCGTGCGGTCCATGGCTTCTCGCGTCGAGTTGGACATTCGCCCATTGCGCCACGCGAGCGTGACTGCAACATGACAGTCACGGGAAGTTCTTATTACGGGGTCGGCGGGCCCGACGTTTCGGCCGCGCCCGGCGCCGGGGTGCTCGTCTTGTCGGGCGCGAGCTCGACGATACGTGTGCCCGCCATGCGGTCATGAGGGAACTGGCGGTTAGGATCGAGCCGTGCCGCGGCGGCCCAGAGCAGGAACCACGCGGCCGTCGCAGCGAGCGTCGCGGGCAGCGGCAAGCCGAATACCGGATGCAGCGCAAGCGGGGGCACGAACCAGAGCCAGCCCAACCCATAGCGCGCCACGGCCCGCACTGGGCCGACCGTCTCGCCGGAAGGCCCGACGAGGCGCAGGCGCCACGTTTTCATCGGCAGTGTCTGACCGCCGTGCGTCCAGCACCAGACGAAATAGACGCCGACGACGAAGGCCAGCCAGACGGCGAGCAGATGGCGATGTGTGAGGCCATTGCGTTGCTGCGTGAGCGTGCCGAACAGGTAGCCGGCGAAAAACACGATGCCGAAAAGCAGCAACGTCTCGTAGACGAGCGATGCGAGGCGGCGGCGAATGCTGGGCGGCAACGACGGTGAATTCATGCGTGTGCGGCTCGGGCGGGGCCGGACATCAGGCGCCGCGGAAGATCGAGGGCGCCTCCGACGGCGAAAGCGGCGTGGGTGCGCCCGGCACGCCGCTCGCCGGTGCCGGCGGTGCCACGCTTGTGCCCGATGCGGCCGCGGCAGCACTGGCCGCCGCAGCGCCGCTCGTCGGCAACGAAGCATCCGCGAGCCGATTGATGCCGTGGATTTCGCTCTTGAGCCCTGATGGCGGGGCGCTCACGACGGTCGGCCGCCGCTTGCGCTCCAGCGCCGCAAGCCGTGCCTTCTGCTCGGGCGAGCGTTCCTGATAGGCCTTCCAGGCCTTCTGGCGCGCTTGCGGGGGCAGCGCTTTCGAGACCTGGTAGTTTTCGCGCGCGACACGGCGCTGCTCGGGCGTCATGCCAACCCACTGCCCCATCCGTTCATGGAGTCTTTTTTGCGCTTCGGGCGACATCTTCGCGAAACGCGACGCGATCTTGATCCATTTGCGCTTTCGTTCGTCGCTGAACCTGTCCCATTCGGTGGCGAACGGCGCCAAAGCGGCGTGCTGTTCGTCGCTGAGGTGCGACCACGAGAGCGGGTTGTTGTCGACGAGGGGAGCGAGCTCGATGGCGAGCGTCGGCGCGGGCGGCGCGCTAGCTGGCGCGCCCGCCGGCCGGGCAGCGGGTGTCTCGCCGAAAAAGCGGGGGTAGGTTGCTCCGAACACCACGGCGGACGCGATCGCACAGGCGAACACGACGGCCAGGCCGCGCTTGTAGCTCACGCCGATCTCCTCCTGCGCATGCTCGTCAACGCGCTCGCGAGAGATAGGCGTTGAAGCCGTGGTCGAGGTACGCATTGAGCGGAAGCTCGTCGTTCAGCATGGCTGCGTCGATATCGGCGAGCTCGGCGGCGCGCTGCAGATTTTCCCAATAAGCGATGACGGCGACGCCGCCAACCAGTGCGAGGATCGGCAAAAGCCGCATGAAACGGCGCAGCGGCGGCACGTGTCGCTCGGCAGGGCTCGTACGTTGCGGGCCGAACGCCGGACCGCCCGCGGGGGCGAGCACGAACCCGCGGGCGACGGCGGCCTCGGGCTTTTTGCGCGCGAGCGCGACACGCCGTGCGGCCGCGAGTTTGTTGACCGTCGTGGCGGGCAAGCTGGCCGCGTTTTCGTCGAGCGCGCGACAGATTTTGTGCGCAAACTCGAATTCGTTGGTTTCGGGAGCGGAGCTCATAGCGTGATTCCTTTGGCCTTGAGCGCGGCCGCCAGTGTATGCGTCGCCCTCGAACAGTGCGTCTTCACACTGCCTTCGGAGCAACCCATGGCGGCGGCGGTCTCGGCGACATCCATATCTTCCCAGTAACGCATGAGAAACGCTTCCCGTTGACGCGCCGGTAATTTTTGGATTTCCGCGTCGATGAGTGTGAGCACCTGATCGCGCTCGAGCTTTTCCTGGCTGCTCTCCGAACCGCTCGTGTGTTCCTGCCCTTCGATGGTCTCGAGCGGATCGAAATCGTCGTCGTCGGCATTGCCGAACGACGAAAAAAGGCTCACCCAGGTGTTCCGGACTTTCTGCCGACGAAAATGGTCGTGCGTTACGTTTTGGAGAATACGCTGAAACAGGAGCGTCAGCTCGGCAAGCGGTCTGTCGCCATATTTTTCGGCGAGCTTGATCATCGCGTCCTGCACGATGTCGAGGGCGGCATCGTCGTCGCGCACAGCGTAGACGGTCTGCTTGAACGCGCGTCTTTCGATGCTCGTCAGGAAGTCGGCGAGTTCCTTTTCTGATGCCATCCCGGGGGGCAGCGGCGCGAAGCGCGCGCACGCCGTGTAATCGATTGAAAAAAATATCGCGAAACCCGCGGATGCTAGCAAACTTTTCGGGGCCATGGGGCACTTATGCCCGTGCTACCTGGCCCCAAACGCACCTCCCGGGCCGCCTGCGCACTGCATGCCCCGTGCCTGGGCTGCGATTTTTTGCTTGACCGCGTGCTCGGCAGCCGCTAAGGTTGCCGGTTCGCAACATAAGTGACTTGTCTTTTTGGGGCGGGCCCATGAAGTCCGCCAGTCAAACTGGACGCGCCGCTTGAACCCGAGCCACAAGCCCGGCAGAGAGCACCCGATCAATTTTTTGCCGAAAATTCGAAAGGTGAATGATGAACATGCCCAGCGCGGAATTCTCCACGTCGGATACCACTCCTTCCCATGAAGCCTCGTCGATAGGCGCCACCGTGCTCATGCGCGCGCTGGCAGACGAAGGCGTCGAAGTGCTCTGGGGTTATCCCGGCGGCGCAGTGCTCTACATCTACGACGAACTGTACAAGCAGGACAAGGTTCAACACGTGCTCGTGCGTCACGAGCAGGCCGCGGTCCACGCGGCGGACGGCTACGCGCGTTCGACCGGCAAGGTCGGCGTATGCCTCGTCACCTCGGGCCCCGGCGTGACCAATGCCGTCACCGGCATCGCCACGGCCTACATGGATTCGATCCCGCTCGTCATCATCAGCGGCCAGGTGCCCACGGCCGCGATCGGCCAGGACGCGTTCCAGGAATGCGACACGGTCGGCATCACGCGTCCGTGCGTGAAGCACAACTTCCTAGTGAAAGACGTGCGCGAGCTCGCG
>Ga0157374_10000319_pt1 | contig 44728 bp, 45 predicted proteins | sample M25metaG_FD_115308 | JGI IMG/M metagenome (GOLD analysis project Ga0157374, IMG submission 115308) | Miscanthus rhizosphere microbial communities from Kellogg Biological Station, Michigan, USA - M2-5 metaG | ecosystem: Host-associated > Plants > Roots > Rhizosphere > Soil | place: USA: Michigan...
CGATCAGTTCGATCTGCCGGCGCACCTCGTATTGAATCGCCTCTTCCAGAAAACGGAACGAGTTCCGTTTTCTGGAAGAGGCGATTCAATACGAGGTGCGCCGGCAGATCGAACTGATCGAAGACGGGGGCACCGTGGTTCAGGAGACGCGTCTTTACGATCCGGACAAGCGCGAGACGCGCTCGATGCGCAGCAAGGAAGACGCGCACGACTATCGCTATTTCCCCGACCCGGATCTGATGCCGCTCGTGATCGATGCGGGCTGGATCGAGCGCGTGAAGCTCGAGATGCCCGAATTGCCGGCCGCGATGCAGGAACGGTTCGTGCAGCAGTACGGGTTGACACGCTACGATGCGGCCGTGCTGACATCGAGCAAGGCAATGGCGGCCTACTTCGAGGCTGTCGTGGCGAAGCTCGGCGCCTCGCAGGCGAAAGCGGCCGCGAACTGGCTGATGGGCGAGGTCTCGTCGCAACTGAACCGCGATGGTCTCGAGATCGGCGCGTGCCCGGTGTCGGCGGCGCAGTTGGCGCTCGTGCTGCAACGGATCGCCGACGGCACGATATCGAACAAGATCGCCAAGGAGATCTTCCTCGCGATCTGGGACGAGAAGGCGACCGACGACGCTGCGGCGGACCGCATCATCGAAGCCAAGGGCTTGAAGCAGATCTCCGATACGGGCGCACTCGAAGCGATCATCGATGAAGTGCTTGCGGCCAATCCGAAATCGGTCGAGGAGTACCGGGCCGGCAAGGAAAAGGCGTTCAACGCGCTGATCGGGCAGGCGATGAAGGCGACGAAAGGAAAGGCCAATCCGCAGCAGGTCAACGAGCTACTGAAAAAGAAACTCTCATGAAGCGGCACGGCGGCGGCTTCCAAAGGCGTGAATGAAGTCATGGCAAAACGAGCGCATCTGGACGACTTCCGAGTCCCGTTCTTCGACAGCGGCAAGAAGAGCGACGCCTTCGATCTGACAGACTTCGATCCGGCCGAAAAGCCATTCTCGGCCCGCTCGAAGCAGGCCGATCGCGAGCGGCTGGCGGCGCTCGCCGTCCAACTTGACGAAATGCAGGAGCGCTTGCACGCGCAACGCCGCGAGCGTGTCTTGCTGATCTTGCAGGGCATGGATACGAGCGGCAAGGACGGCACGATTCGCGCCGTGTTCCACGAGGTCGACCCGCTGGGCCTGCGCATCGTGCAGTTTCGCGCGCCGACACTCGACGAAGCCGCGCATGACTTTCTTTGGCGCGTGCATGTCCACGCGCCCGCGGCGGGCGAGCTGACGATCTTCAATCGGAGCCACTACGAGGATCTGCTCGTGCCGCGTGTGCAGGGACAACTGAACGACGAGGCATTTGCAACCCGTGCGTGCCATATCCGTCATTTCGAAGCGCTCCTTGCGGACTCCGGGACGGCGATTCTCAAGTGTTTCCTGCATATCTCGAAGGAAGAGCAGCGCGGCCGCCTGCAAGCGCGCATCGACGACCCGACCAAACATTGGAAATTCGACATATCCGATCTGGATGTGCGCAAACAATGGGATGACTACCAGAAGGCCTACCGCGATACGTTGGCGGCCACATCGACCGACTACGCCCCTTGGTACGTCGTGCCGGCGGACTCGAAATCGCATCGGAACGTGATGGTGGCGGCATTGCTACTGCGCGTATTCGAAAGTCTTTCGCTCGAGTATCCGCCCGCCAAGGCGTCCCTGACGGGCGTGACCGTCGTCTGACGCGTGCCTCGGCATCGCGGGCCGCAGCCGAATCAACTAACAACGAGCAACGAAAGGAAAACGAGCATGCTGAGCGTGATTACCGCCAACCTGAACGGCATTCGGTCTGCCGCGAAAAAGGGCTTCTTCGAATGGTTCGGCAAACAGGACGCCGATGTTCTGTGCGTACAGGAAGTCAAATGTTCGCAGGAGGACATGACGCCCGAGTTCCTTGCGCCGCACGATTTCACGGGCTATTTCCAGCACGCCGTCAAAAAGGGCTATAGCGGCGCGGGCCTCTACACGCGGCGCCAGCCCGACGATGTCATCATCGGGTTCGGCAGCGCGGAATTCGATCCGGAAGGTCGTTATGTCGAAGCGCGTTTCGGCGAACTGTCGATCGTTTCGGTGTATGTGCCGTCCGGCTCGAGCGGCGAAGAGCGCCAGCAGGCCAAGTACCGCTTCATGGGCGAATTCATGCCGCATCTCGCCAAGCTGCGCGAATCGCGCGAGGTCATTCTCTGCGGGGACGTCAATATCGTCCACAAGGAAATCGACATCAAGAACTGGAAGAGCAACCAGAAGAACTCCGGTTGCCTGCCCGAGGAGCGGGCATGGCTCACGACGCTGTTCGACGAAGTCGGTTATGTCGATGTCTTTCGCACGCTCGATCCTCGCCCCGAGCAGTACACGTGGTGGAGCAACCGGGGCCAAGCCTACGCCAAGAACGTCGGGTGGCGGATCGATTATCAGATCGCGACACCCGGTATTGCCGCGAAGGCCAAACGGACCTCCATCTTCCGCGACATCAAGTTCAGCGATCACGCGCCGCTTACCGTCGATTACGATCACTGGGGCTGATCGCGACGGGGCGTCGCGGTCAACGATCGCGCGTCGGCCGCGCCTTCGGCGATTTGACGCCGGGATAGTCGGGCAGCCGGTCGGGGTCGACGCCGCGCGCTTTCGCGTACTGCGCGAGCATGTCGGGCAGGCGCTTGATGATATCGAGCCTGCGTGCTTCGCTGTAAGGGTGGATGTGAATGAAGCCGGTGCCGCGGTCGCTGCGTGTCGCGTCGGCCAGCTTGTCCCAGAGCGAGAGCGCCGCGCGCGGATCGAAGCCCGCGCGCGCCGCGATGTCGGCGCCGATCACGTCGGCTTCCGTTTCGTCGGTCGCATCGTAGCGCATGGCGAGAATCGGACTGCCGAGGCCCGGCGCCTGGGGCGGTGAGCCGTCGAACTCGGTCACGCCGAACAACTGCGGCAGCGGATCGGTACCGAACGGTGCCGCTTGTTGAGCGCTGAGCCGGTCGCGCACCTGCTCGCGCAGCGCATGGGCGATCATGTGGCCGAACAGTACGCCGAGTTCGTCGTCCTTGAGGCGCATGCGATCGAGCAGGCCGCTATAGACGACGAGCTTGCCGCCCGGCAGGCAAAACATGCCGATCTCGCGCGAGCGTACGACGTTGACTTCCCATCGCCAATCCTTGACGCGCTCGCTCCATTTATCGCCGTAAGGCGCCACGCGCATGAGGATCGAATGCACGCGCTCGACGCGCGGGTCGCTCGCCGGCAGCAGGCGTCCTTCGCCGCGCGCCCGCTCGATCAACTGCGTGTACTCGACGGCCGACTGTGCTTCGAGAAGCGGCGAGGGAACGAGGCTGCGGAACGTCGGGCCGCTGCCGAAACGCACCGTCGCATTCGGCGCGAGTGCGCTCGATGCCGGGGCGGGTGCCGCGGCCGGCGCACTCGCCGCCGAGCTGGCGCCGGGATTGGCGGCCTGCACCGGTTGTGCCGCCAGCAACGCGAGGGCAGCCGATGCCAGCGCGGGTATTCGCACGAGGGGCCGCACCGTGCAGTGGCGGGAACGGCGCGAGGTGGCCCCTCGCTTCATGCGCGCGAGCTCCATGGGGCAACTTTCGGCAATAGCAGCATGCCGGGTACCGCAAGCAAGGCGCAGAGAAAGAAATAGTCGAACCAGCCGATTTCCGTGACGATGTAACCGCTCGCCGCCGAGGCAAGCGTTCGTGGAACGGAAGCGAGGCTCGTGAACAGCGCGAATTGTGTCGCGGTGTAGCGCGGATCGGTGGTGCTGGCGATATAGGCGGTGAAGGCTGCCAGCGTCAAACCCGTGGCAAATGTCTCGAAACCGTAGATGAGCGCGAGTGCCGCGGGCGACGGGCCGATCTTGGCCAGCCAGGCGAAGCCGAGCGTGGAGACGATCTGTACCACGCCGAACACCCAAAGTCCACGGGCGATGCCGACTTTCACGAGCCAGGCGCCGCCGATGATGCCGCCCGCGAGGCTTGCCCAGAACGCCGTCGTTTTGGCGATCACCCCGATCGCGGTCTTGTCGAAGCCGATGTCGAGAAAGAACGAAGTGGACAGCGTGGTCGCCATCACATCTCCGAGCTTGTAGAGGAAGATGAACGCGAGGATCAGCAGCGCTGCGCTCCAGCCGTCGCGCGAAATGAACTCGGTGAATGGCTCCACGATAGCCGCGCGCAGGTTTTTCGGCGGCTTACCGCTGACCTGCGGCTCCTTCACCACGAGCGTCAGGACGATGCCCGGCAGCATGAATGCGGCGGTGGCAGCGAACACGACGGTCCACGGCAGGTGATCGGAAAGGATCAGAGAAAGCGAGCCCGGTATGAGCGCCGCGACCTTGTAGGCATTCACATGTATCGCGTTGCCCAGTCCCTGCTCGGTATCCGCGAGCAGCTCGCGGCGATAGGCATCGATGACGATGTCCTGGCTCGCACCGAAAAACGCGACGAGCGCCGTCAGTGCCGCGACGGTCCAGATTTCCTCGCGCGGCGACACGAACCCGAGCGCCGCGATCGCGCCGGCGACGAGCAACTGAGTAACGAGCATCCAGCCGCGACGGCGCCCCGGACGCCAGCCCGGTAGCCGTGGGACGTACCGGTCCATCAACGGCGCCCAGACGAACTTCCACGTATAGGGAAACTGGATCAGTGCGAACAGGCCGATTTCCTTGAGATTGACGCCTTCGGAGCGCAGCCAGGCTTGTACGAGATAGACGAGCGTAAAAAGCGGCAATCCCGACGTGAAGCCGAGAAAGACGCAAATCAGCATGTGCCGGTTCAGGAATGCCCGCCAGCCGGGATGGTCCTCGTGAGCGCCCAGCGGGGCATGCTCGTGCGGCGGGTTCGGAATATCTCGTTTGATAGGCGGCCTCTCGGATTGGTGCGGCGTCAGCCCGGGGACGGAACACCCGGTGCGGCGCGCTTCACGCGATAGACCGCAAGACTACCACGCCAGTTTCGGCCCCAGCGCACCGTCCGGCCTTCATGCAGGACGACTCGATCGAGGATCTCGATTCCCACAACGGGCGCGAGCGCTTCGAAATCCTCGATCGTGAGTACGCGCACGTTCGGCGTGTTGTGCCATTGATAAGGCAGCGAACGCGAAACGGGCATGCGTCCGCGCAGCACCGACAGGCGATGCGGCCAGTAACCGAAATTCGGAAAGGAGACGATGCATTCCTTGCCGACGCGCACCGTTTCGCGCAGGATCGCCGCCGTTTGATGGATCGTCTGCAGCGTTTGCGAGAGGATGGCGAAATCGAAGCTGTCGTCTTCGAAGAGTCGCAGGCCATCTTCGAGATTCTGCTGAATGACGTTCACGCCGTGCTTGACGCACGCCAGCACGCCGGCGTCGTTGATCTCGATGCCGTAGCCGCGCACCTCGAGCTCCTCGGTGAGCAGCGCGAGCAGCGTGCCGTCCGCGCAGCCGAGGTCGAGCACGGTCGAGCGGGGCTCGACCCAGCGCGCGATGGCGCGAAAATCGGCGCGTGTGGCGAGCGAATCGATAGCGGACTGGTTCATGCGCCGACCTCCTCGGCAATGCGCGCGTAATAGGCGCGTAGCAGATTGTGATAGCGCGCGTCGTCGAGCAGGAACGCGTCGTGACCGTGCGGCGCGTCGATTTCCGCGTAAGTGACTTGCCGCTTGTGATCGAGCAGCGCCTTGACGAGCTCGCGCGAGCGCGCCGGCGCGAAGCGCCAGTCGGTGGTGAAGCTGACGACCAGATATTTCGCGCGCGTCGCGGCGAGCGCCGCCGTCAGATCGCCGCCGAAAGCGCGGGCGGGATCGAAATAATCGAGCGCGCGCGTGATCAGCAAGTAGGTGTTCGCATCGAAGTAATCGGCGAACTTGTCGCCCTGATAGCGCAGGTACGACTCCACTTCGAATTCGACCTCGAAGTTGAAGTTGTAGGCGGCGCCACCGGCGGCTCCGTTCTCGCCGTTCTCCCGCCGCAGCGCTCGGCCGAATTTCGTCGCCATGTCGTCGTCGGACAGGTAGGTGATATGCCCGATCATGCGGGCGACCCGCAGGCCTCGCCTCGGTTTGACGCCGTGAGCGTAGTAGTCGCCGCCGTGAAAATCCGGATCGGACAGGATCGCCGAGCGCGCCACTTCGTTGAACGCGATGTTCTGTGCCGAAAGCTTCGGCGCCGCAGCGAGGTCGATGCAGTGCGCGATGCGCTCCGGATACATCGTGCTCCAGGCGAGCGCCTGCATGCCGCCGAGGCTGCCGCCCATGACGGCGGCGAAACGCTCGATGCCGAACGCATCGGCCACGCGCGCCTGCGCGTTGACCCAGTCCTCGACGGTCACGACGGGAAAACTCGCGCCATACGGGCGTCCGGTGGCCGGATCGATGCTCATCGGCCCCGTCGAGCCGAAGCACGAGCCCAGGTTGTTCACGCCGATGACGAAGAACCGGTTCGTATCGAGCGGCTTGCCGGGGCCGACGAGGTTGTCCCACCAGCCGATGTCCTTGGGTTGATCCGCATAGAAGCCTGCGACGTGATGCGAGGCATTGAGCGCATGGCAGACAAGCACCGCGTTCGAGCGCGCGGCGTTGAGCGTGCCATACGTTTCGACCATGAGATCGTAGCCTGCGAGCGTGCTGCCGTTTTGCAGCGCGAGCGGCTCATTGAACTGCATACGTTGTGGCGTGACGATACCGATCGATTCCATTCATTCCGCCTCATGACAGGGCGGCTAAATGGTGTCGGCGATGCGCGGGGCAAGGCGGGCGCGGCTGACGACCTCTTTAGCCGCATTTATAGTGAATCCCATTTCGGGGGATTCGCGCGCCCGCAATCAAGTCGACAAATCGGCGCGCAGCTTGAGCTCGAACCCTCGAGCCACCCGACACGGTACCCCGTGACCGGGGCCGCATCCAGCAAGCAGACGGCAAAGAATAGCGGAAATCCGGTGCTTGCGCTATTGGAGAATCAGCCGCAATTCGGCTTCGGCGTGTTCGGCCGGCGCGCGCGCAAAGCCGCTTCGCGCATAGCGGTGCCAGCGGCCGAGCACGTAGCTGACGAGCAGACTGGCTCGGAGCGCGGGATCGTAGTCGGCCGGCAGCGGCGCGGCCGCGTCGTGCGCGCCCTGGTTCGCCTCCATGAGCGCGACGCGCAGGCACTGCTTCACGGAGGTCTCCACGCGTTCGAGCATCTGCGTGACGCGCGCGCTCAGGCGTTCGTGCTCGCCGACGAGCGCCTCGCCCGTCAGCACCCGTGTCATGCCGGGATTTTTGGCCGCGAAGTTCAGCAGCATGACGCCGATCGCGCGCGCTTGCAGCACGCCGTTCGGCTCCTTGGCCGCGATCTGGTTGATGAGTCCGAAAAAGGTGCTTTCGATGAACTCGATCAGCGCTTCGAACATTTGCGCCTTACTCGCGAACTGCCGATAAAGCGCCGCCTCGGAGACGCCGAGCCGGGCGGCGAGCGCCGCCGTCGTGATTTTCTCGCCTTTCGGGGCTTCGAGCATCGTGGCGAGCGTCTGCAGGATATGCACGCGCCGCTCGCCCGGTTTCATGCGCGGCGCTTTGCCGGCCCCCACGGGGTTCGCTACACCTTCGGCCTCGCCGTCGAGGATCGCTGCTTGCCGTTCAGTCGAGCGCATGGGAGCTCCGCGAGATGACCCGTCGGAGCGATTTTAGCGAACGAATGCGGCTATCGATATAGTGGGGGCGTCCTGTACCGGGCATTCGAGCCGCGCGGCGCTCGCCGAGCGCGCCGCGCACCGGTGCGACGAGGTGTCCGACGATCCACACGGTGCCGATGCCGAGGCGCCGGTAGCGCTTCAGATGGGAGCGCGTATCTTCCACGAGCACGGCTTCGGCGAGCCGCACGCGCGCGGCGCGCAACACGTGGCGCAGCATCGCGAGATCGGGTTTCGCGTGCCACTGGCCGCGCCGGCGCATATGTTCGATCGCGATGACTCGCTCGAACAGGCGCTCGATGCCGAGTTCATCGAGTACGGCCCGCGCGTAGCCCTCGGGCGCGTTGGTCAACACGATCTTGCGGCCCGGCAGCGCGTCGATCAGGCGCGCCAACCCCCGCTCGGCGCGCAGCATCTGGCGCAGTTCCGGCATCGCGTGCGCCACGCGCAGGAATTCGTGCGGATCGATCGGATGATGGCGCGCGAGGCCGAGCAGCGTTGCCCCGTAGCGCCGCACATAGGCGAGCCGCAATTCATCGGCTTCGGCGCGCCCGATGCCGAGCGCGTCGATGATGTAGCGCGTCATCCCCTCGTTGATCGCCGGAAAGATCGCATGCGATGCGCTATGGAGGGTGTTGTCGAGATCGAACAGCCAGACGGGGCCGCCGCCGCGATGTGCGGGACGGCGCCGGCGGGAAACGGGAATTGGCATGACGTGGGCGGGCAGAGGGCGGCGCGGCGCGCCGGGGCCGCAGGCAGCCGAGCCGCGCCGCGCTCGTGGCCTCAGTGAGAGCGGATCATCGTGCCGAACGGCTGCTCGGTCAGAATCTCGAGCAGCACCGAGTGCTCGATCCGGCCGTCGATGATGTGTACCGAGCGCACACCGCTTTTAGCGGCGTCGAGCGCCGAGGCGATCTTCGGCAGCATGCCGCCCGAGATCGTGCCGTCGGCGAAAAGCGCGTCGATCTCGCGTGCCGAAAGATCGGTCAGCAGATTGCCGGCCTTGTCCATGACGCCGGGAATGTTCGTCATCATGACGAGCTTTTCGGCATTGAGAACGACGGCCAGCTTGCCGGCTACGAGGTCCGCGTTGATGTTGTACGACAGGCCGTCCTCGCCGAAGCCGATCGGCGAAATGACGGGGATGAACGCGTCGTCCTGCAGCGCCTTCACGACGGCCGGATTGATCGCCTCCACCTCGCCCACCTGGCCGATATCGACGTACTGCCCGGGGTTGTCCCGATCCGGCATCATCAGCTTGCGCGCATGGATGAGGCCGCCGTCCTTGCCTGTCAGACCTACGGCCTGGCCGCCGAAGTGATTGATGAGCGTGACGATGTCCTGCTGGACTTCACCGCCCAGCACCCATTCGACGACTTCCATCGTTTCTTCGTCGGTCACCCGCATGCCCTGGATGAACGTGCCTTGCTTGCCGATCTTCTTGAGTGCCTGATCGATCTGGGGGCCGCCGCCGTGCACGATGACGGGATTGATGCCGACAAGTTTGAGCAGGATCACATCGCGTGCGAATCCTTGCTTTAACCTCTCTTCCGTCATCGCATTGCCGCCGTATTTGATGACGACGGTCTTGCCGTGGTACTGACGGATATAAGGCAGGGCCTCGGCCAGTATTTCGGCTTTCAGCGTAGGCGCGATCTGGGCGAGGTCGTGAGGCTCGGACATGGCGGCAAGCTCGGCAGGCAACAGGGGTTCGAACGAGTGGGAGAGGCGAAAACAGGCCGAATTGTACAGGACTGGTGCTATGTTCCGCGGTTTTTGGTCGCAGGTCCCACGGCCGCATGCGGCTTGGCGGGAGGGCACGCATGCGCCGTGCCGGGAACGCTGGCATGATGCACTTGTCGTCCATGTTTCGGTTTTTTGCGGGCAATCGTCATGAGCCGTTCGCAGCGAAAATCGCCCGGGTGCGCGGCGGCGCGCCCTGCCCGGTGTCCCCGGTGCGGTACGCCGTTCGATTGCGGCCGCGATGCGAAGCCCCTCGAGTGCTGGTGTGCTTCGCTGCCGCCGGTGGCGGCCGAGCGGCTCGTACCGGGGTGTGGGTGCCTGTGCCCGCGGTGTCTCGCCGAAGCGAGCGCGCCGCGCTGCACGCCCACGCCTGCGTTTCCCGACTGAGTCTTTCGATGCACCGAATCACCAATACCGGCCGCGTGAACCTGGCCCATCTATTCTGGCTCCGCTCGCTGGCCATCATCGGCCAGCTTGCGACGATCGCCGTCGTCGAGCAGTTCTTCGGCGTCCATCTGCCGCTGCCGGCGATGCTCGCGATCATCGGGCTCGAGGTGCTTTTCAATGCGTTGACCTGGGTTCGCGTCGCCAGCGCCCGGCCGGAAACCGATCTCGAGTTGCTCGGCCAGCTTTGGGTGGATCTCGCGGCGCTTTCGGGGCTGCTCTTTCTGTCGGGCGGCACGACGAATCCATTCGTTTCGCTTTATCTGCCCTCGCTTGCGATCGCCGCCGCCGTGCTGCCCTGGCGGCACATGATCTGGCTGGCCATTTTTGCGATGTGTTGCTATGTCGCGCTCGGCTTCGATTCCGTGCCGCTCAATATGGACAACCCGGCCAATCTGTTCGATTACTACCGCGCCGGCATGTGGGTCAACTTCATGGTGAGCGTCGGGCTCATCGCCTGGTTCGTCGCACGCATGTCGAATGCGCTGCGCCAGCGCGACGCCGCGCTCGGCGAGGCGCAGCAGCGGCTCTTGCGCGACGAGCGCGCCGTGGCGCTCGGCGTGCAGGCGGCAACCGTCGCGCACGAGATGGGCACGCCGCTTTCGACGATCGCCATGCTGACCGAGGAGCTGCGCGCGTCAGCCCAGCACGACAAGGGACTAGCGCCCTATGCGCCTGACCTCGATCTGCTCGAGCAGCAGATGACGCTTTGCACGTCGGCGCTCGCACGGCTGCGCAGCCGAGCCTCCGAATCTTCGCATCGGGAACATCTCGAGCAATGGTTGGGTGGTTTTTCCGAGCAATGGCGGCTGCGCCATCCCCACGTGAAATACGAGCGGCTCGGCGCGCCTTGCGCCGAAGCGTGGGTCGACGATACGACGGCCGTTGGGCAGATCCTCACCATCCTTCTCGACAACGCGGCGCGCGTGAGTCGCGACAGCGTGACGCTCGCGGCGATGGTGGCAGCGGGCGTCATCGAATTCGAAGTGCGCGACTGCGGGCCCGGCATCGCGCCCGCGCTGCGTGCGCAACTCGGCGCGACGCCGGTCGATAGCGCCCAAGGCGGTCATGGCGTCGGGCTTTATCTCGCGTTTTCGGCGGCGGCGCGCCTGGGCGGCTCGATCGAGCTGGCCGATGGCGTGCCGCGAGGCACGCGCGCGATTCTGCGTGTGCCCGCCGCCTCTTCTTCATCCGATTCCAGGGAGACCCTACGATGAGCGACACCCCTTTTCTCGTCATCGACGATGACGAAGTGTTCTCGGGCATTCTTGCGCGCGGTCTGACGCGCCGCGGCTACGAGGTTCATCAGGCGCATAACGCGCAGGAGGCGATCCACCTTGCCAATGCACACAAGTTCGATCTGATCACGGTCGATCTGCATCTGGGCGGCGACTCCGGCTTGAACCTCGTCGCGCCGCTGCGCGAGCTTCAGCCCGACGCGCGCATGCTGGTGCTGACCGGCTATGCGAGCATCGCTACGGCTGTGCAAGCGGTCAAGGATGGGGCAGACAATTACCTCGCGAAGCCGGCCAATATCGAGTCGATCCTGAGCGCGTTGAAGGAAGAAGCGAGCGTCGAGCAGGCGGAAGCGGCACTCGAAAGCCCGGCGCTGCTTTCGGTGGCGCGGCTCGAATGGGAGCATATTCAGCGTGCGCTGGCCGAGAACGGCGGCAACATTTCGGCCACGGCGAGGGCGCTCAACATGCATCGGCGGACGCTGCAAAGGAAGCTGGCGAAGCGGCCGGTGAAGCAGTAGGACGAGGTGCGCACGCAGGTCGTGTCCGAGCCACCCGAATCCTGGGCGACCGCGGAAAAGAGCATCATTATTCAGCACATGGCTGTGCGATACGAACGAGCAATATCCCCTACCTGTCTGAAATGATCGGTGGGGTATACCGTGGGGACGGTGCGACACCGCGATAATGGGGGCCATTCGAATCAGGCCGCCCTCGCACCGCCCGTATGCCGCTTTACGACAACGCGCTCTATCTCATTAAAGCCAACCTTGAGGAAATCTGTCGCGGAGAGAGGGTACGCGCCGTCGCGATCGGTCGGCTGACCGTTGAGCAGCACGAAGCTGTCAATGCCCATCGAGCCGCTGCGAGCCTGCCGAGGCTGGAGGATTCCGAGGTTCTGTTTATTGGCAAGCACACCTATGACAGCCGGATCGCGCGCGACGGATATACCATTGACGACGTGATTGCACAGATCGTGAGCGTAATGGCTGCTGATGCCGTCGTGATGCAGAGCGAAAAAATGACCGCGCTCGAAAGCGCCAGACATCGCGCGGACGGTTACGGAAACATGGTGCGTGACCGGGCAATACTTGAGCTTACGCAGCGCAAACCGCGCGCTGAGCTGTATTCCGTCATTCCCAAGGGCGACGTGAACAAGCCGTCTGCGCACAAAGAAAAAGGCCGCTCGAAAGCGGCCTTGAATGCTTGGGAGCACTCGCCCGGGTAACTCACAACGTCCGGCGCACCAGCACTCCACTGTCACAGTGTAGCACTGTTAATAACGGTTTGCAGGCTTCGGATGCCTCACATTAAAAGTAACCAGTGGAACAGGCGTATGCATCTCTGCCTCAGACTGTCGGCGCGCGCGCCGACCATGGCTCGCTGGCCGATTGACGTTTCCCAGGCGCGCAGTTTGCAACTTGCTCTGGGCGCATGCGAAAGGACCGGTGATGGAGATTTACCGCAACGTGAGCGGCCGATCAGGCGTCATCTCGTATGAGATCAGCTCGGAGCGCATCGCCGTCGAGTTCGAGGATGGCTGGGTCTACTTGTATACCGCCCAAAGCACAGGCGCGAACGATGTTGCCGAAATGCAGCGCCTTGCGCGCGCCGGTTCAGGACTGAGCACTTACATCAGCCGCTTCGTCAGAGAGCGATATGCGCGCAAATATCGCCGCGTTTGAAGGACATGCATGCAGGGGCAAAGCTGCCACAGCGGGCCGGGCCGGGCGTCGACCCGCTCGTCGACGCCCGGTCTGGTGCAGCCGTTGTCGAATGACGGCTGCGCTACAGGATGACAGACGCCTGCTATTGGGGAATGGGAAGCGCGAAGTCGTTCAACTGCCCGCTTTCGACGAGACGCTGGATCAACCCTTGCCGCGGTGCGCTGCGATCCCACGAAGCATGGGTGTTCTCCCCGATGATCTGCTGCAACATCCCGCGATTATCGGTACGAACGGCGCCCCAATCCGGCACGGAGCCCGCCGTGGCCACTACGCCTTGTTCCGTTGCCGCCGCGCCTGACGCGGCACCGTTCGGATTGCCCGTCTTCACGAACTGCTCGATATAACGCGAGAACACGCGCGAAACGTCGTAATCAGCCGCCGTCCACGCGTAGTGCCGCAAGTGTTCCAGGTTGCCGAGCGAGTAGGCCACCTGCGCGTTATGCGCCGCCCCGGGCGCCGGTTGGTCCGGCTGAGCAGGCTCGGACGACGCTTTCAACTCCGGTGGCAGAGGTTGGGTGTAGCGGTAATAGAAGACGGGCGACTGGCCCGTCTGCCGATGATGATCCATCCACCGCCACGTACTGTGGTTGACGAACAGATCCCCTGCCAGCGCGGCCGCCGCATGCTTGACCTCTTCCGTATCGTTGCCGGGGTAATGCGCGAGTACTTCTTCCGCGTGATCCTTGAAGTGCGTTTGAATCGCTTCCCGCCAAGCCTCCGGCGTGGGGGCCGCTTTGCCGAGCAGCGCCGTGAAAGGCTGTTCCTGGGCGTTCGATCCCACGAGCAGCGGCACCTGCGCTTGCCCGCCGCTGGCGAACACCTGTTCGGGCGACGCAGGCAGGAAGTGGCCGTCGACATGCGGCCAGAAAATCGCCGAGCCCGGCGCGAACTTGAGCTGCGTGGATGCCGTCAGCAGCGTGCGTGCCGGCAACGAGCGCAGTTGCTGCAGCGACGTTGCGCCGACGCGCGTCGAGAACTGACTCGCCGCCGCGACTGCCTGCTCGCGCGCCCAGAGGCGGTTCGGCGCGAATGCGCCGCCGCTTTCGCCGATGGCCCTGGCAAAGAGCCCGCGCGAGAGCGGCGAGACCATGTGAGCGCTGACCGCGACCGAGCCGGCCGAATTGCCGGCGATCGTCACTTTCGACGGATCGCCGCCGAACTGCGCGATATTGTCCCGTACCCAGCGCAGTGCGGCGACTTGATCGAGGAGACCGAAATTGCCGGTCGCACCGTTTGACGATTCCGTTGCCGCATCGGGCGATGCCAGGAATCCGAATACACCGAGCCGGTAGTTGACCGTCACCGCGACGACGCCGCGCGAAGCCATCGTCGTGCCGTCATAACGAGGCTCCGAGCCATCTCCCGAGACGAATCCACCGCCGTGAAAGTAGACGAGTACGGGCAGTTTGGCGTCCGCGTTGCTCGCCGGCGTCCAGACGTTCAGGTAGAGGCAATCCTCGCTCATCTCCTTCGAGCGGAAATCCGGCTTGGCGGTGCCGGTGACAGGCGCCTGCATGCAACGAGGCCCGAACTGCCGGGCTTTCAACGCACCAGCCCAGCGCGCGACGGGCTGCGGTTCGCGAAAGCGGAACTCGCCGACGGGCGGTGCCGCATACGGAATTCCGCGGAATACGCGGATGTCTTTATGCTGGCCGCGCATCTTGATGCCTTCGACGACGCCGTCGGTCAGCCGGACTTCGGGGGCTAGTGGCGCGCGGGCGGCATGAGCCCCGGGAGCGATGCACAAGAGAGAGCCGCTGGCGGCGAGCGCCGCAACAACGGCACGATGGGTGACACGATCGAACGAAACTCTCACAGTCTTGCCTCCTTTTGTGGTTGAACTGTGGGTCTACGACCCCACCGTCGGGTGGGAGGCTCGATCATTGATGTCGAAATAATCGGGGCTCGTCTCGATTTTTCGAATCAGACGGAATAACGGTGCGTAGTAGCGAGGCGGGACGACCCTCGCGGCCATCCCGCCGTCCAACTCAAAGCACGTAGCGCGACAGATCTTCGCTTTGCGCTACATCGCCCAGCGCTTTATCGACGTACGCCGCATCGATGCGCACCTTCTTGCCGGTGTGGTTGCCGGCCGAGAACGACACGTCCTCGAGCAGCTTTTCGATGACCGTGTAAAGCCGCCGCGCGCCGATGTTCTCCGTGCGTTCGTTCACGGAATACGCGATTTCCGCCATGCGCCGAATGCCGTCCTCGCCGAACTCGAGCTCGACTTCTTCGGTGGCAAGCAGCGCCTGATACTGCTTCACGAGACTCGCGTCGGTGGCCACGAGAATCGATTCGAAATCCTCGACCGACAGCGAATCGAGTTCGACGCGAATCGGAAAACGGCCCTGCAATTCCGGAATCAGGTCGCTCGGCTTCGATAGATGAAATGCGCCGCTCGCGATAAAAAGGATGTGATCGGTCTTGACCATCCCGTAGCGGGTATTGATCGTCGTGCCCTCCACGAGCGGCAACAGGTCGCGCTGCACGCCCTGGCGCGACACCTCGCCGCCGCCCACTTCGCCGCGCGAAGCGATCTTGTCGATCTCATCGAGAAACACGATACCGTTTTGCTCGACGTTCTGGACGGCCTTCGCCTTGACTTCTTCCTCGTTGAGCATCTTCGACGCTTCTTCGTCCGTCAGCACCTTCAGCGCTTCCTTGACCTTCAGCTTGCGGCGCGTTTTCTTGCCGCCGCCGAGATTGGCGAACATCGAGCGGATCTGCTCGGTCATGTCCTCCATGCCGGGCGGCCCCATGATGTCCATGCCGACTTGCGGCAGTTCGACGTCGAGCTCGATTTCCTTATCGTCGAGCAACCCTTCGCGCAGCCGTTTGCGGAAGGTTTGGCGCGTGGCGTTGTCTTCACCCGCCTCGCTCGAATGGGAACCGAAACCCACCGGACGCGCGGTGGGCAGCAGGATGTCGAGAACGCGGTCCTCGGCCTGGTCCTGCGCCTTCGAACGCACCTTGCGCATCTCGAATTCGCGCGTCTGTTTCAGCGAGATTTCGATCAGATCGCGCACGATGCTATCCACGTCACGGCCGACATAACCCACCTCCGTGAACTTCGTGGCTTCGATCTTGATGAAGGGCGCGTCGGCCAGTTTGGCCAGCCGCCGCGCAATTTCGGTCTTGCCGACACCCGTCGGCCCGATCATCAGAATGTTCTTGGGCGTGATTTCCTGGCGCAACGGTTCAGCAACCTGCTGACGGCGCCAACGGTTGCGCAGGGCGACAGCGACGGCTTTCTTGGCCTTGTTCTGTCCGATGATGTGCTTGTCGAGCTCCGAGACGATCTCGGCCGGTGTCATAGTGCTCATCGTGTCCTCACTCGATCGTCTCGATGACGCGGTTGTGGTTGGTGTAAATACACATGTCGCCGGCGATCGAGAGCGATTTCTCGACGATATCGCGCGGGGACAGATCGGTGTTTTCAGCGAGCGCCCGGGCCGCGGCTTGCGCATAGGCGCCGCCCGAGCCGATCGCGCAAATGCCGCCCTCCGGGTCGAGCACGTCGCCGTTGCCGGTGATGACGAGCGTCGTTTGCGCATCGGCCGTGATCAGCATCGCTTCGAGGCGGCGCAACATGCGGTCGGTTCGCCAGTCCTTGGCGAGTTCGACGGCTGAGCGCGTCAGATTGCCCTGGTGTTTTTCGAGCTTCGCCTCGAAGCGGTCCAGCAGCGAAAACGCATCGGCCGTGCCGCCGGCGAAGCCGACGAGCACCTTGTCGTTGTATATGCGCCGGACTTTCCTCGCACCGCCTTTCATGACGATGTTGCCAAGCGTGACCTGGCCGTCGCCGCCGAGCGCGACCTGGCTGCCGCGTCGCACGGAAACGATCGTCGTGCCGTGAAATTGCTCCATTCTCGTTCCTTCAAAAACGTCGAAAGCGCCGCCGGCGACACGCGCCGGACGGAGGAATCGGGTGGTGGACGAGCTGCGGTCGCAACGGCGCCGCGGCTCGCGTATGACGCACGTCGGATTCATTTTAGGGCGAGTGCGGCTTTATCAAGAGCCAAGGCAGCAGGTACGTGTGGATTGCCGCCCCGCGGGCGCCGCAACGCGCTTTCGCGGCGAGATGGCGAGCGGGCGGGCAAAAAGGGTGTTCTTCAGTAGGAATCGGACTGCGGAAGTGCCGAGGCACTTACCGCGGTCGACAAAGAAAAAGCGCGCGGGATGCCGCGCGCCTCTTCGAAGCAGCGTCAAGACGCGCGGCCTTCATCGCCGCGCGGGTCTGGTCCGGTCAGTCGCCGAACAGCTTTTGGCGCAGCTCGCGGCGCTCTTGCGCCTCGAGCGACAGCGTGGCCGTGGGACGTGCCAGCAACCTCGGAATGCCGATCGGCTCGCCCGTTTCTTCACACCAGCCGTACTCGCCCGTTTCGATGCGCGCCAGCGATTGCTGCACTTTCTTCAGCAGCTTGCGCTCGCGGTCGCGCGTACGCAGCTCGAGCGCATGCTCTTCCTCGATCGTCGCGCGATCGGCCGGATCCGGCACGATCACCGTTTCGCGCAGGTTCTCGGTTGTCTGGCCGGCATTGCGCAGAATCTCTGCCTGCAGCTGTTCGAGCCGGTTCTTGAAGAAGGCGAGCTGGTCTTCATTCATGTAATCCTTGTCGCTCATCTTCAGGATTTCGGCTTCGGTCAAGAGTCGTTTCGTCGTCATCTGCGTGCTTCTTCAATGTGAGGCAAAACCCATACATATTGCCCGCACTTTCGTGTTGCCCGCAAGCAGCGCACTGCGCGCCACTCGGCATGTCTGGCAGTCGTGACGGCCAGCGCCCGTGCGGGGCCGAACTCCTCTGGAAACCGATCCCTGGATGCACTCCCGTTTCGATGAGGTGTCCCTTGCCGGGCACGCCTTCCTGAGGCGACACCGGCACGAAGCGCCGTGTCGCCCGGGGTTTCGCCCGGCCTTCCGCTTTGTCATTTTCGTTCGGCGTTGCCCGGATCAGGTTTTCCGGCGCCGTTCGCTACGCCCCGCGCGTATGGGGCGCGGGCTTCGCTGCTTACTGGTCAAGGTCCAGCGGGCACGTATTGTAACTGAATCGCCCTTGCGCGCTGCAACAGAGAAAACCCTGCTGCGCGGCCCTATTAGCACGAAAATATAACGCGCGAATTTATAAAAAGCGAACTCCTGGTGCAAGCTGCGAGCGGTATCGTACACGCTCACGCCAAACAGGCATCGAGACCGTCGGTGATCAAGTCCTGCGGCAGATCGATACCGATGAAGACCATCTTGCTGGTCTTTTTCTCCACCGGCAGCCATTTGGCCGCCAGATCGCTGCCCATCATTTGATGCACGCCCTGGAATACGACCTTGCGGTCCACGCCCTTCATATAGAGCACGCCCTTATAACGCAAAAGCCGCTCGCCGTAGATTTGCAGCACGCCACCGAGAAAATCCTCGAGCTTGTTGGGATCGAAAGGCCGGTCGTTGCGATAGACGAACGATTTGATCCGGTCGTCGTGATGGGCGTGATGATGGTGGTGCCCGTGTTCGTGCCCGTCATGTTCGCACTGGCCATGGTCGTGATCGCAATGAGCATGATCGTGGCCGTCGTGGTCATGATCGTGATGCTCATGGTCGTCTTCGGCCAGGAAGTCCGGATCGATCTCGAGTTTCGCGTTCAGGTTGAAGCCACGCAGATCGAAGATCTCCTTGATATCGGCGTCGCCGAAATTCACGGTTTTGATCGTCGCTTTCGGGTTCATATGAACGAGCCGGTGGCGTAGATCGCCCAGCGTGGCTTCGTCGACGAGATCGGCCTTCGTGAGGAACAGGCGGTCGGCGAAGCCGACCTGGCGTTGCACCACCTCGTGTTCGTCGAGCTGAGCGTTGGCGTGCTTCGCGTCGACGAGGGTGATGATCGCGTCGAGCAGAAACTCGTCGGCAATCTGGGTATCGATGAAAAACGTCTGGGCAACGGGGCCCGGATTGGCGAGACCCGTCGTTTCGATGACGACGCGGTCGAACGAGATCTCGCCCGAACGCTTGCGCTCAGCCAGGTCGCCGAGCGCGCGGGCCAGGTCGCCGCGGATCGTGCAGCAAATGCAGCCGTTGCTCATCTGCACGATTTGTTCGGCTTCGTTCTGTACGAGGATTTCGTTGTCGATGTTCTCTTCGCCGAACTCGTTTTCGATCACGGCGATCTTCATGCCATGCTTTTCGCTCAGGATGCGCTTGAGCAACGTGGTTTTGCCGCTGCCGAGAAAGCCGGTCAGGATGGTGACTGGAATCATTGTGACTCGCCTGTTTTTCGATGAAATCGGGGCCGGTACAGCTCGGCGCCCTGGCCTGGAAATATTGAAGCATACCTGTCAAGCGGGACGTCCCGCTCGGAGCGCTCTCGCGCGGGACAGATGCGGGCGCTCAGAGAATTTGCAACAGCAGCCCCTTCAGGTATTCGCCCTCCGGAAACGAAGCCAGCAGCGGGTGATCGAGGCCGGTGCCGAGCCGCTTGAGGATTCGGGCATCCACGCGCGCGTCGGACGCGGCGCCGGCGACGATCTTCAGAAACAGCTCAGCATCGATCGCGCCCGAGCACGAGTAGGTGAAAAGCAGCCCGCCCGGGCGCAGCAGGCGGAAACCGGAGAGGTTGATGTCCTTGTATGCGCGCGCCGCCCGGTCGACATGCTCGCGGGCCGGGGCGAACTTCGGCGGATCGAGTACGACGAGGTCGAAGCGCTCGCCTTCGTCGGCCAGACGCCGCAGCGTGCGAAACGCGTCGGCGTCGAGCCACTCGGCGCGTGCGGCGTCGAAGCCGTTCGCCTCCACGTTTGCGCGTGCGAGCGCGAGCGCCTCGCCCGACGAATCGATCGATACGACACGCCGTGCCCCGCCCTTCAGTGCCGCCAGAGAAAAGCCGCCCGTATAGCAAAAACAGTTGAGCACGTCGCGCTCGGCGGAGTACTCCTGCACGAGCGCTCGGCTCTCGCGCTGATCGATATAAAAGCCCGTCTTGTGGCCGTTGCGCACATCGACGCGATAACGCACGCCGTTTTCGTCGACGATGAGCGTATCGGCGGGCGCGGCGCCGGCGAGGACACCCGTCGTTTGCGCGAGCCCTTCTTTTTCGCGGATCGAGACGTCGGAGCGCTCATAGACGTTGGGGCAGCCCGTTGCGCCCGTGAGAGCGGCGACGATCGCATCTTTCCACGCCTCCACGCCGGCCGCCATGAACTGACAGATGAGCTGGCCATGTGCTGCGGCCTCGTCGCCGGGCAGCGGCAGGCGGCTTGCCCGCGTAGGGCCCTTCGGGTTTGGATCTGCCGGCGCTGGGCCGCCGGCCATTGCCAGATCGGGAACGTAATAGTCGACGATGAGCCCGGGCAGGCCGTCCGCTTCGCCGAAGACGAGCCTGACGGCGCCGGTGTCAGGCACGAACGATCGGCGATGCGCGAGCGCTTGCTGGACGCGGCGCTTGAAAAAGGCGTGATCGATCGGTTCGGCTTCGTCGAAACTCCAGGCGCGCAGGCGGATCTGCGAGTGCGGACTGTAGGCGGCGCGCGCGAGAAAGCGTCCGTCGTGCGCGCGTACGACGACAGTCGCGCCCGAGGCGGGTTTGCCGTCGATCCGGTCGATGGCGTTCGCGTACACCCACGGATGACGGCGCAGCAGCGATTTTTCCTTCGACGGTTTGAGCGTTACGGTATTCATGCGGTATGAGAAACGAGTTGTCGCTGCCGGTTCGGCTGAACCGGCAGGCGAGCCGGGGATCGGGTGTCGACCCGAGCCGCCGCGGCCCATTGCGATCGATTGCAACTAGTCGCGCTTTTTCGCGCGAGGATGCGCTGTGTCATAGACCTGCGCGAGATGCTGAAAATCGAGCGAGGTGTAGATCTGTGTCGCCGCCACGCTCGCATGGCCGAGCAACTCCTGCACGGCACGCAGGTCGCCGCTCGATTGCAGCAGATGCGTTGCAAACGAGTGCCGAAGGACGTGCGGATGGACGTTCGCCGGGATCCCCGCGGTACGGGCGGCGCGCTTGATACGCTCGCGTACGACGTTCGGCGACATGCGCGCGCCGCGCACCGAAAGAAACAGCGGGTGCGGGTCGTGCCTGACGAACTGCTCGCGGACCGCGAGCCAGGCCTCGAGCGCCTCGATGGCCTTTTTGCCGACGGGTACCGTGCGCTGCCGCTTGCCTTTGCCGAGAACCGTCACTTCAGCGGTATCGAGAGCGAGCCAGCCCGCCGAACGATATCCATCGCCCTCGGCGAACCCGGCATCGAGCCCAACCAGTTCGGCCAAGCGCAATCCCGACGAATAAAAGAGCTCGAGGATCGCATGGTCGCGCAGCCCTTCGCCGCTTTCGGGCGAGGCGGCTTCCATCAGCGCGTTGGCGTCGTCGACGGACAGCGCTTTGGGTAGGCGCTTCGGCTGTTTTGGCGCACGTACCGTTGCTACCGGGTTCGCCGGCAAGTCGACGCGTTCCGCGAGCCATCGGTAAAACGCGCGCCAGGCCGACAGCCGATGCGCGATCGAGCGCGCGGACAAGCCGCCGCCATGCGCGCGCGCGACCGCCGAACGGATATCCGTAGCAGAGAGGCTCGCAAGCGGGCGTCCGTCGGCGAGCGCGGTCAAGCCCTGAAGCTCGTGCGTATAGCTGCGCAGCGTGTGCTCGGACAGGCGCCGTCCATGAGCGAGGCTCGCGAGGTAGGCGGCGATCAGGTCGGTATCGGCCGGCTGCATGGCGTTTCGCGGGACGGTCTGGATGCGGCCGGAAGCCGGCTCAGCGGGCAAGCAGGCGGCTCGTCGCGGCACTCGCGAGCGTGCCGATCTGCATGAGGAAGTCCGTCGCCATGCCTTCGTGAAAGCGGCGCGGATCGGGCGAGCCCATGACGAGCAGGCCGAATGCGGGCGCGCTTTCGTCGGCCTGCGGATCGCGCAGCGCGAGCAGCACGACCGACTGGATGCCGCCTGCTTCGCCCGGGGCCGTGCCGGCTTCCTCGGCCGAAGCGGGGGCGCTCGGCTGGGCGCCCGCGCCGAGCCACTGCGCGGCTTCGAAACCGGTATTCGCTCCGCAGTACGGGGCGCCCAGACTGTTGGCGAAGATGCGGACTTCTTCGCCGACCTGACGGGCGAACTCGGCCTGCGCGTAGACATCGGCCACGTCCCAGAGGCGCAAGGCCGCGTGCGGAACGTCGAAGACCTCCGTGAGGCCATGCGTGACGGTACGCGGCAGCGCGTGGGGATCGCGCTCGGCGATGACGCGTGCGGTCCAATGGTTGAACTTCGCGGCGATGCTGTCGTTCTCGTGCCCGTAGCGCAGCAACTCGGCCAGGCGCCTTTCGAGCAGCTTGTTCTTTTCGCGCAGCATTTCCATCTGCCGCTCTTGCAGCGACACGGCGGCTTTGCCATGCGGGTTCGCGAGTCGCACCGCGGCGAGCAGCTCGGCGTGTTGCACGAAAAATTCGGGATTGGCGAGCAGGTATTCGGCGACTTCGCGATCGTTCATGGTGTGAGCGTTTTTTGGCGGATAAGTGAGCGGCAAGCGCGCGGACGGTGGGGCGGGTTCTCAGTCGGCCAATTCGATCTCGCCGCGAAAAACGGTCACGGCCGGGCCGGCCATCGTCAGCGCGGACGTTTCATCGCGCGCTCCGTCCCAGGCGATGGTCAGCGTGCCGCCGTGCGTGCGCACGAGGACCGGCGAGTCGAGCCGATGGCGCCGAATGCCGGCGGCAACGGCAGCGCAAGCGCCCGTGCCGCAGGCGAGCGTCTCCCCGGCGCCGCGCTCGAACACGCGCAACGCGATTTCATGGCGCGAGACGATCTGCATGAAGCCGGCGTTGACGCGCTGCGGGAAGCGCGCGTGCCGTTCCAGCGCGGGACCGACCGACGAAACGGGGTAGGCCTCCACGTCGTCGACGATCGTCACGGCGTGTGGGTTGCCCATGGAGACCACGGAGACTTCGAGCGGCTCGCCGGCCGCCTCGAGCGGCCAGAGTGCGTCGGCACCCTCGGTGCGCGCAGCGAGGCCTTGGCTATCGAACGGCACGCGCGCCGGATCGAAGACGGGGCGACCCATGTCGACGACGACTTCGCCGTTGTCCTGCATCGTCAACGTGATCATTCCGCCGTGTACTTCGACGCGCACGCTGCGCTTGTCGGTGAGCCCGGCGTCGCGCACGAACTTGACGAAGCAGCGCGCGCCGTTGCCGCAATGTTCGACTTCACCGCCGTCGCAATTGAAGATGCGGTATTTGAAATCGGCCCCGGCCGTGCTCGGCCGCTCGACGAGCAGCAGCTGATCGGCGCCGACGCCGAAATGGCGATCGGCCAGCGCGCGCACCTGTTCGCTCGTCAGCGAGAGCGGGCGGCTGTAGCCGTCGAGCACGACGAAGTCGTTGCCCGCACCCTGCATCTTGGTGAATTGAAGTCTCATGATGGGCGTTATTGTAAGCGACGCGCGGCGCGTATCGGGCGACGCCCGGTCAGTAGACGCTCGGCATGCCGGGCGGACGCGTCTTGAAGCGTTTGTGAACCCAGTAGTATTGCTCCGGCATCCGCGGAATCTGTTGTTCGAGAAAAGCGTTCATGCGGCGCGCGTCGATGTCGTCGTCGCCGCTCGGGTAGTCCTGCCACGGCTCGAAGACCTTGAGCCGGTAGCCCTTGTAGTTCGGCAGCACTTCGCCGATGAACGGCACCACCTGGGCGTGGCCGACCTTGGCGAAGCGGCCGACGGCGGTCAGCGTGCAGGCCGGCACCCCGAAAAACGGCACGAAGGTCGAATTGCGCAGGCCGTAATCCATGTCGGCGCCGAGCATGACCGGTTTGCGATCGCGCAGCCAGCGCAGCACCACGCGGGCGCTGTCGGCCCGGCTCGCCATATCGGCGCCGAAGCGCCCGCGCGCCGCTTTGGCGACGGCCTCGAGTTCGGGGTTCGACATCGGCTGATAGAGCGAGCCGCAACGGCGCCCGAGTGCGTGGTTGAGGAAGATGGAGCCCGCCTCGATGCCGACGAAGTGCAAGCCGAGAAAGAGCGTGGGCGGCAGATCGGGATCGGTCAGATCGACGGCGCTGTCGACTTGCACGAGCTTTTCGAGCTTGCTTTGCGAGCCGAACCATTGAACGCTGCGCTCGACGTAGCTGCGGATCGCATGGCGGAAATGCTGCTGTGCGATCTGTGCGCGCTTTTCGTCGCTCCACTGCGGAAAGCAGAGCGACAGATTCGTGTGAACGATACGGCGGCGCCGGCTCGGGACCTGATAGAGCAGCCAGCCGAGCCCGTCGCCGAAGCGCGCGACGAGGCCATAAGGCAGAATCGCGAGGAACCTGAGCAAGCCGATGGCGAACTTCGTGCCGATGCGCCTCAACATACGCGTGCTCCGGTCGGCAGCGGGCGCGGCGCATGTCGCGCCGGCGCGAGGAGCGGCATGGTGCCCGATACGAACGACGGGACCGGTGTAAGCGCGCAATGCGGCAAACAGGGGGCACAAGACACGGCAGTTCACTCTGTGACAGGAACGAGAAGTCGCTATAATACGGACTTCGCCGAGTTAATAGACAACTTGCGGGGCGAAGCCGCAGGGGGCACGTAAAGGCCCACTCGCGGTAAGGGAAATCCGCTAAAGCGTCGCCGCTTCAGGCTCCCGGAGCTGGCTACGTGAAATCGACAACCGTAACCAATGGAGTCTGCAACGTGGCAAACGACTACCTCTTCACGTCCGAATCCGTTTCCGAAGGCCATCCCGACAAGGTCGCCGATCAAATTTCGGACGCGATCCTCGACGCCATCTTCACGCAGGACAAATACTCCCGCGTTGCCGCCGAAACGCTCTGCAATACGGGTCTCGTCGTACTGGCCGGCGAAATCACGACGACGGCCAATGTGGATTACATTCAAGTCGCGCGCGATACGATCAAACGTATCGGCTACGACAACACGGACTACGGCATCGATTATCGCGGCTGCGCGGTGCTGGTTGCCTATGACAAGCAATCTCCCGATATCGCGCAGGGCGTCGATCGCGCGCACGATGACAACCTCGATCAAGGCGCAGGCGACCAAGGTCTGATGTTCGGCTATGCGTGCGACGAGACGCCCGAGCTGATGCCGTTGCCGATCCACTTGTCGCACCGTCTCGTCGAGCGTCAGGCGAGCCTGCGCCGCGATGGCCGCTTGCCGTGGCTGCGTCCCGATGCGAAGTCGCAGGTCACGGTGCGCTATGTCGACGGCAAGGCCCATTCGATCGACACCGTCGTGCTTTCGACGCAGCATGCGCCCGATATCGATTTGTCGATGCTGCGCGAAGCGGTCATCGAAGAAGTGATCAAGCCGACGCTGCCTGCCGAGCTCATCAAGGACGACATCAAGTTCCTCGTGAATCCGACCGGCCGGTTCGTGATCGGCGGCCCGCAAGGTGACTGCGGTCTCACGGGCCGCAAGATCATCGTCGATACCTATGGCGGCGCGGCGCCCCACGGTGGCGGCGCGTTCTCCGGCAAGGATCCGTCGAAGGTTGATCGCTCGGCGGCGTACGCCGGCCGGTACGTGGCGAAGAACATCGTGGCGGCCGGGCTGGCCTCGCGCTGTCTGATCCAGGTGTCGTACGCGATCGGCGTGGCGCAGCCGACATCGGTGATGGTCAATACGTTCGGCACGGGCCGCGTGTCCGATGCGACGATCACGCAACTCGTGCGCGAGCATTTCGATCTGCGTCCGAAGGGCATCATTCAGATGCTCGATTTGCTGCGCCCCATCTACGAAAAGACGGCGGCTTACGGTCACTTCGGCCGTGAGGAACCCGAATTCACGTGGGAAAGCACGGACAAAGCGCTCGTGCTTGCGCAGGCGGCCGGGACGGAGGCTGTCGCGGCTGTGGCGTAACCATTGCGGTCATACGCGACGTAACGAAAACCCCGACTTCAGGTCGGGGTTTTCGTTGGCCCATCCGTAACGTACAGACCCCGTCGGCGAACGCGGCTGCCCGCCTGCGTTCTACGCGGCATGTCGTCGGTAAAGCGCCAGCGAGCCGGCAAGACCGATCAGCATCCCACCGCAGGCGCGTTCCAGCCAACGGGCGCCAGAGCGCTTGAGCAGACGGATGGCGCGCGCACCGAGCAACGCATAGCCGAACATGATCGCGAGATCGAGGGCCGCGAAAGTGATTGCGAGCGCAACATACTGCGGCGCGAGCGGTGCAGAGGACGTGATGAACTGCGGCAAGAAAGCGGAAAAGAACAGATAGCCCTTCGGATTCGTCACGGCTGTCAGAAAGCTCTTGAGGAAGATCGCGCGATTGCGCTGACGTCCACCCGACGCGTGCTCGTCATCGAGCTCGAACGAACCCCTCGACATAAGCAGGCGCGCGCCGACGTAGGCGAGGTACGCCGCGCCGACCCATTTGACGACCGAAAACCAGAATGTCGAGGCCGCGAGCAATGCGCCGAGGCCGATCGCCACCGCCGAAATGAGGACGAAGTCGGACGCGACGGCGCCGGCGAAACCGTAGGCCGCACGGCGAAGCCCGTACCGCGAGCCGTTCGTGAGTGCGAGCAACACCGTGGGGCCGGGCGTTGCGATGCCGATAAAGGCGACAGCGGCGAAAACGGCCAGTGTGGTCTCATGCATGGAGCAGGCGCCTCGCGAGGTGGGAGCGAGTCAGTATAGGGTGCGCGGCGCCAGGTGCGGCACGAACATACGGCAGTCGCGGGAGCCGCCGCGGCGCCGACTACGAAAAAGGGCGAGCGCTTGAAGACGGCAGCGTCGGCCGTCTTTGCCGACGATCAATCCCGGTCGGGCGCGCCGAGCGGAAACAACGATCGATAGGGCCGCGCCTCGTCGACGGCGCGCGCAAACGAGGGGCGCGCGAGCAGCCGCTTGCGGTATGCGATGACGTGCAAAAACGACGGATCGATCCGGTGCGTCCAATCCGCGTAAAAGAGAAACGGTGCGGCCGCGCAATCGGCAAGGCTGAACATGTCGCCGGCGGCCCACTGTCGCTCGGCCATGACCTTGTCGAGCCACGCATAGGCCGTCTCGAGCATCTCCCTGGCTTCTTTCACCCCATACGTATCGTGCGTGCCGTCGGGGCGCCTCGCATCGGCGACGATCTGCTGCTGCGGTCTGGAAATGTAATTGTCGAAGAAGCGATCCATGCTGCGTACCTCCAGTGCGGCCTGCGGATCGGTGGGCAGCAGTTGGACGGGCCCGGGGTGATTCAGCGCGAGATATTCGATGATGATCGTCGACTCTTTCAGGACGCGCGTGCCGTCCATCAGTAGCGGAAAGCGCCTGATTGGCCAAAGCGCCGCGAACTGAGCGAGCACCTCGGGGTTTTCCCGCGAGAGCTGCCGCCATTCGAACGGCGTGTGGTTCTCGTAGAGTGCGACCAGGACTTTTTGCGAGTAGGAAGAAAACGGGTGCGCGTACAGAATCAATGACATTCGGAGCCTCGTTCGTCGAATGAGCAGCGGGGATTTCGCCGGAACGGCTCGTTGCCGTTCAGCTTGACGACGAACGAGCCCGTTCGAAATCGACACCTGATGCGCCTGATTGCCGCGGCGACGTTCGCGAGATCGTCACTCCCGCGAACGACGCTAATCCCAGCAATTGCGAAAAGCGACGGCGACGATGACAGGCACCGTAAGAACGAGCGGGATGGCGAAGTAAGGCACTTCCCGGTCGACGATCCAGCTATAGACAAGCCAGGCGATGCCGAGGCCGAGCGTCGCGAAGCCGACGAGGAACGTCAGCGCCGTGAGCATCCGCTTCGACGGGCGCTTGTGCGGATGAGGATCGGGGCTGCCCCGAGATGGCGTGTTCATGCCGACATTAAACCGCTATCGCGGCCGGCATGCCAGCCTTGTCGCCGGAACGGGATCAGGCGACGGATGGGTGCATCCGGTTCGATACCGCTCGGTGACAGCCGATTCAACGCGCGGCGAACGCGAACCATCCGGCGCTGGGCGCGAGCCTGCGCGGCCGCCGATTCGTCGCCTGGTGTACGAAGCGCGCTTGCGCTGCTTGCACGCGGCGCACGGCCGGCTTCACGAGCAGCGCGCGCAGCGAAAAGCGCCGCGCGGCACGACGCGTACGCAGCACGGCGACCAGGGCCCGCAGCCAGGACCGCAGCAAGCCGGTGGGCGCCTGATGATCGAAAGAGCGGACGCTGCGGCGTGCGCGCACGGCGTGGTGGCGCAGCGCGCGAACGACGCCGCGCCGCGCGGGGCGTGCGGCTTTGAGCGCGGCATGCTTGAGGCGGATGGCGATTCGTCTGTGCATGGGAACCGAAACGGAAACGGTGTCGCGATCGACGGGAGGCGCTGCGCTTGATGCAGCAACCATGCCATCGCGAAACGGAGAGGCAAAACCGGGAGGAAGAGCCGCACCTGCGCGCGTGCGCGGCGGGCGTTGTAGGACTATCGACATGGGTGGCAGCCTACACGCGAATCGTGACGTGCGTAAGTCGGGGTCGACCCGAGCGCATTCATGCACAATGGCGGTGCGCCGGCACGCGTGCCGTGCACGCTGCGGCGCTTTAAAATAAATCGTTTCCGACCAACCGCCATCGGCGAACGGACCGTTTCATGTCAGAGCATTCGAAAAAAGAACAGGTGCAGGCGCTGCGCGAACGCGGTTTCGTGGTCGTGCCGGGCTTGGTCTCGCCCGAGCGGTGCGCCGCCATCAAGGCCCGCGCGCAGCAACAATTGCGGGAAGCCGCGCAGCCGGTCGAATATGAGGCCGACTTGCGCTATCCCGGCGCGCCCGAGTCCAAACACGCGCCGGGCGGCCATACGGTCCGGCGGCTGCTCGATGCGTATGGGCGCGATGCGCTGATGCGCGAATGGGCGAGTTCGCCCGAGATACGGGGCTGGATGGAGCTTTACTTCGGCGAGACGCCGCACCTGTCGCGCGCCCATCACAACTGCATGATGACGAAGCATCCGGCGTACGGCAGCCTGACCGGATGGCATCGCGACGCGCGCTACTGGTCGTTCGAGCGCGACGATCTCGTTTCGACGTGGCTTGCGCTCGGTCCCGAATTCGTCGAGAACGGCGCGCTCTGGCTCGTACCCGGCTCGCATGCCATGACTTTCACGTCGGACCGTTTCGACGCGGCGAAATTCTTCCGTGCCGACTTACCCGAAAACAAGTCGATCATCGACACGGCCGTTTGCCCCGAACTGCAGACCGGCGATGTCGTCTTCTTTCACTGCAACACGCTGCATTCGGCCGGTCGCAACCAGACCGACGAGGTCAAGTTCTCGCTCGTTTTCACTTACCATGGCGCGAGCAACGTACCGTTGCCGGGCACGCGTTCGGCTTCGAAACCGGAGATCGTACTGTAGTGCCGGCGGGGCGTGCGAATCAGCTTTTGCGGCCCGGGCCCGTCGATATGAGGCCGATGAGACCCGCGAGCGTCGCCACGATGCCGCCGGCAATGAGCCATATCGTCTTGTTCGTCGGGGCACCCGTGAACATGCGCGACATGTCGTTGGCGAAAGAATGGAACGATTGCCCGCCGAAATAGAGCAATATGACGCCGCCCGCAAGTAACGCAATCGAGATCGCTTTGATCATGGAGAAGTTTCCGTCATTGGCACGCTAACGGCGCAGTGTATGAAAGTTGCACCGTCGATGTCCACCCGGCGCGCATCCGGCTGCCGATTTTTCGCTGCGCAATCGCGAGGCATCGGCAGCACCGCATCGTCATTTGTCGACCCGCATGAAAGGAATTCCTATGGGCTATGAAGCTGCTTCGCAACGCTATTCGGACATGCAGTACCGCACTTGTGGCAAGTCAGGCTTGAAGCTGCCGGCCTTGTCCCTTGGCCTATGGCACAACTTCGGCGATACGACGCCGCTATCGACGCAGCGCGAAATCCTGCGCACCGCGTTCGACCTCGGCATCACGCATTTCGATCTGGCCAATAACTACGGCCCGCCCTACGGCACCGCCGAGACCAACTTCGGGCGGCTTTTCAGGGACGACTTCCGCCCTTATCGTGACGAATTGCTGATTTCGACCAAGGCCGGCTGGGACATGTGGCCGGGACCGTATGGCCAGGGCGGCGGTTCGCGCAAATATGTGCTGGCCAGCCTCGATCAGAGCCTCGCGCGAATGGGTCTCGACTATGTCGATATCTTCTATTCGCATCGCTTCGATGCCGATACGCCGCTCGAGGAGACGGCCGGCGCGCTGGCGAGCGCAGTGCAGCAGGGCAAGGCGCTCTATGTCGGCATTTCGTCGTATTCGGCGGCAAAGACGCGCGAGATGGCCCGTTTGCTCGGTGAGTACAAAGTACCGCTGCTGATTCACCAGCCCGCTTACAACATGCTCAACCGCTGGATCGAGCACGAACTGCTCGATGCGCTGGAGGAGACTGGAACCGGTTGCATCGCCTTCACGCCGCTGGCGCAGGGAGTGCTGACTTCCAAATATCTAAATGGCATCCCGGCCGACGCGCGCATCAACAAGCCGGGTGGCGGTTCGCTGCAGCAAAGCCATTTGAGCCCGCAGAACATCGAGCACGTGCGCAAGCTCAACGCGATCGCCGAGCGGCGCGGCCAGAGTCTGGCGCAAATGGCGCTGGCCTGGGCGCTGCGCGATGGGCGCGTCACTTCGGTGCTGATCGGCGCGAGCCGGGCCGAGCAGGTGCGCGAGAACGTCGGGGCGCTCGCGCAACTCGCGTTTTCGGCCGAAGAACTCGCCGAAATCGATCGCTATGCGACAGAGGGTGGGATCAACCTCTGGGAAAAGCCCTCGACGGATCAGCCGATCCGCTAGGGCGGCATCCGCCCGCGCTGCCGCACCGCTAGACGAGCGCGGGCAACCCTTCCACGAGTGCGACCGCGAACACGACGCCGAGCAGTGCGCCGAACACGCGTAGCACGTTGTGGAGGAACTTCGAGGAGGTCGGCAGCGCGCCGAGAAACAGCGCGCCCGCGAGCGCCATCGGGATCATGAGAATGAAGTCGCTGACCGTGAACGTCGCCATGCCCGTCTCCTTGTCCGCAGCCCGCAGCAGGTTCGCTGCCGGTGCAAGCTGTAATCGTCGCGCCGGCGAAAACCCGGCGCGTTATTGATCGAGTATAGGAGATGGCGCCGCCCTTGGCGGTTATATCCTGGGCTGCGTCATATACGCGAAGGGCTGGGTCTTAGGGCCTGCGAACAGGCCCTCCGTGGCGTCTCAACCGTCGACGCCAGGGGCGGCGGGGCGGACCTTCGCGGCGGCGGGTTCGCCGGGCGCGGGTGTATCGCTGCGTGGTGGGTGCTGGATATCGGGCAGCGGCTGGACCGGCGCGGCATCGGACACCTTGGCGGTGGTCGATGTCGGCTTGACGTAATCGGGCCCGTGCGCGCACCCGCCGAGGGCCAGTATCGCAGCGCCGGACAGGGCGGCAATCGCGTAGGGCAGCAACGTGTTCATCGATGATCTCCTTGTCCCGAGCGCTCGAGCGGGGGCACGCTCGCGCTCCGTGGAAAACGCGCGTCTCGGATCACGCGCAAAGCCGCCCCCGGCCTACAGCACCAATCGTACCCCGGGCACGCGCCGCCGGCAGGCCGAATTCGACAGTGCTTTGTAAGGATGATCGCGGGAAGTAACGGCAGATAGCCCGTTACATTCTGCTTTGCACTGCGGCCGGTTCCGGCAACAATGCCTGCATGTGCCAAGGTGTCATCGAATGTGCGTTTTGCCCCGCCATACGGTTGTCTGCCGGCTCGGGCGCGTTGTCTTCGCGCATCTTCATCATCCACCACTGACACGGGGGAAACATCATGCAAGTCGGTTCGATCGTCAGGTCCGTGCATATCGCCGTGCCCACGGGCGCGCGCGGCATCGTCATGCGCATACTCGGCGATATGGCGATGGTCGTCTGGTACGCCGGTGAACCCGGCGCATCGCTGCAACTGAGCACCGAGCCTTTTTTCCTCGAAGATCTCATCGATACGGGCGAACTCGTCGCCCGTCCGGCTGGCGCGCTCGTCCACTGACGGCGGCCGCCGTCTGACAGCCGCCGCCTGATAGCCAACGCCGGCCCCAACCGGCGGGCCGTGGGGGCGATGCCGCTTCGCCACACTGCGGGGATGCCGTACGCGTGCCGTTACGGCACAATGCCGGCATGAACGATCATTTTCCCGATGGACCTGGCACGGACGATCAGTCGTCCACGCACCCCTTTACGCGGCTCACGCCCGAGTGCGTGCTCGATGCGCTCGATACGGTGCTCGCGCCGACCGGTGTGCGCACCGATGGGCGGCTGCTGCCGCTGAACAGCTACGAAAACCGCGTCTATCAGGTCGGCGTCGAAGACGGCCCGCCGGTCATCGCCAAGTTTTATCGCCCCGAGCGCTGGTCCGACGAAGCGATTCTCGAAGAGCACGCCTTCGTCGCCGAGCTCGTCGAGCACGAGATTCCCGCCGTGCCGGCCCGTATCGTCGAATCGCGTACCTTGCATACATTCGACGGTTTTCGCTTTGCCGTCTTCGAGCGACGAGGCGGGCGCGCGCCCGATCTCGACCGGCGCGACACGCTCGAATGGATGGGGCGCTTCATCGGGCGCATTCATGCGGTGGGCCGGCGCGTGCCCTACGCCGTGCGCCCGACGCTCGACATCGCGTCGTTCGGCCGCGAGCCGCGCGATTACCTGCTGGCTCACGGCTTCATTCCGGCCGAGCTGCGCGACGCCTATGCCGCCGCGGCTGCGATGGCGCTCGAGGCGGTCGAGCGCGCGTTCGAGGCGGCCGGCGAGGTGGCGCACCTTCGGCTGCACGGCGACTGCCATGCGAGCAATGTTCTATGGACCGATTCCGGCCCACACTTCGTCGATTTCGACGATTCCCGCATGGGCCCGGCGGTGCAGGACCTCTGGCTGCTGTTGCCGGGCGGACGAGCGGATGCGTCAGCGGCGTTGACCGATCTGCTTGCCGGGTACGAGGACTTCTGCGACTTCGAGCCGCGCGAGCTCCATCTGGTGGAGGCGCTGCGCACGCTGCGGCTCATCCATTACGCGGCGTGGCTCGCGCGTCGGTGGGACGACCCGGCGTTTCCGGCCGCGTTTCCGTGGTTCAACACGCAGCGTTATTGGGAAGCGCGCGTGCTCGAACTGCGTGAGCAAATCGGCGCGATGCAGGAAGGGCCGCTCTGGCCGGTCTGAGCATCTATCGGAATCGGAATCGCCACGGTCAGAGTTTCAGCATCGTGGCGACGATGGCCCGAAAGCGCAGCCCGTACGGGGGCAGCAGCAGCGATCGCGCGTTTACGCGCGCCTGCACGAACACCGGCTTGAGCTTCGAGAAAGTCACGAATCCTTCATAACCGTGATACGCGCCCATTCCGCTCGCGCCCACGCCGCCGAAAGGCAGTCCCTCGCATGCGATATGCAGCAGTGTCTCGTTGACCGAAACGCCCCCTGAGACGGTATGGCGCAGTACGCGCTCGACGTTCGAACGATCGTCGTCGAACAGATAGAGCGCAAGCGGGCGCTCGCGGCCATTGACGTAACGAATCGCCTCGTCGAGCGTGTCGTAAGGCACGAGCGGCAGCAGCGGGCCGAAGATTTCTTCGCGCATGGCGGCGGTGTGCTCGGGCGCGTTCGTGATGACGTACGGTACAAAAACGCGGCGGGCCGCATCGTTGGGCGCGTCGGACAGCGGATGGAGCTGCGCGCCTGCCCGAACGGCCTCGTCGGCCATGCGCATGAGCCGCGCATAGTGCCGTTCGGCCACGATCGACGTGTAATCGCGATTGCCGCCGAGATCGGGGTACAGCTTGGCCACGCGGGCGCGGGCGCGCTCGATGAAGGCGGCCACGCGCTCGCGCGGCAACAGCACGTAGTCGGGCGCGATGCAGGTCTGGCCCGCGTTGAGCGTCTTGCCCGCGACGATACTGTCCACTGCGGCGTCGAAACGGGCGTGCGGGCCGATGATCGCAGGCGATTTGCCGCCCAGTTCGAGCGTGACCGGCGTGAGATTGCCCGCCGCGGCGCGCATGACCTCGCGGCCCACCGCCGTGGAGCCCGTGAACAGCAGATGATCGAACGCAAGTCCGCAAAACGCCGCGCCGACCGCCGCATCGCCGGTCACGACGCTCACATGGTCGCGCGCGAACGTCTGTGCAATCAAACGCGCGAACAGCGCGGATGTGCGTGGCGCAAGTTCCGGCATCTTCACCATCGCGCGGTTGCCGGCCGCCAGCGCGCAGACGAGCGGGCCGACGGAAAGCAGCAGCGGGTAGTTCCACGGCGCGACGATGCCGACGACGCCGAGCGGCTGCGGCATCACTTTCGCGCGCGCCGGCCTGAGCCAGATGCCGGTCGCGCGGCGGCGCGCGCGCATCCACCGCTTGCCGTGCCGAAGCGCCGCATCGATTTCGTTTTTGATGAGCCAGACCTCGGAGAGCAGGACTTCGGCCTTCGCGCGTTGGCCGAAATCCGCGTCGATGGCCGCGGCCAGTGCGTCGCGGTGATCGAGCAGCATCGCGCGCAACGCTTTCAGATGCGCGGCGCGCTGCGCCCAGTCGGGGTACGGCGTGCGCAAGAAGGCCGCACGCTGAGCATGCAGCAAGTCGCCGAGCGCTGCATCGTCGGGTAAATCGTTGTTCATGGCGTCGTTGCTCGCTCAATGCTCGAATGCGCGCGCGATGACGGCCGAGTGGTCGAATGACGCCGGCAACGTTCCATAGACGCGGCCACACCGGCCGGCACCCTGCCCGAGCCGCGTTGCAATGAAGGCATCGGCACTCGCGGCGGGCGCTGCCTCGAGCATCGACACAGCTTGCGCGCACAGGACGATGTGCTGCGCGAGCCGGCGCGCCAGTACTTCGCGCGCGTCCGGGGGGCCGCCGAGCAAGGCCTCGAGTTCGGCGAGGGCGGTGCCGAGCACCGCGTGTCCGTCAGCATTCCGTCGCCATTGCGCCAGTAGCGCTTGCATACCGGGCGGATCGCGTTCGATCGCGCGCAGCACGTCCAGGCACATCACGTTGCCCGATCCTTCCCAGATCGAATTGACCGGTGCCTCGCGGTAAAAGCGCGCCATCGGGCTCTCTTCGACATAGCCGTTGCCGCCGAGTACTTCCATTGCCTCGCCGGTGAACTCGAGCGCGCGCTTACATACCCAGAACTTGGCCGCGGGGGTGACGATGCGCCGCCAGGCACGCTCGGCTTCGCTGTCGGCCCCGGCCTCGCCCGCATCGGCGGCGAGGTGTGCGTCGAACGCGCGGGCAAGCCTCATGAAGAGCAGGGTCGCCGCCTCCGATTCGAGCGCGAGATCGGCCAGCACGTTGCGCATCAGCGGCTGTTCGGCGAGCCGCTTGCCGAATGCCATCCGGTGACGGGCGTGGTGGATGGCCTGCACGAGCGCCGCGCGCATCAGCGCGGCACTGCCGATCACGCAGTCGAGCCGCGTGTAGTTCGCCATCTCGATGATCGTCGGTACACCCCTGCCCGGCTCGCCGATCATGATGCCGAACGCATCCAGGAATTCGACTTCGCTGCTCGCGTTCGAGCGATTGCCGAGCTTGTCCTTGAGCCGCTGTATCTGGATTGCGTTGCGCGTGCCGTCGGGGGCGAAGCGCGGCATGTAGAAACACGAGAGTCCTTCGTCGTCGTCGGCGCGCGCTAAAACGAGATGCGCGTCGGATTGCGGCACCGAGAAAAACCACTTATGTCCCACGAGCCGGTAGGCGTTGCCGCGCCCTCCCCGATCCAGTGCGAACGCCCTCGTGCGATTGGAGCGAACGTCCGAGCCGCCTTGCTTCTCCGTCATGCCCATGCCAACCAGCATCGAGCGCTTGTCGTCGAGCGGCGCGTCGCGCGCATCGTGCTCGCGCGAATAAAGCTTGTCGGCCAGCGCCGCGAAGAGCGCCGGCTCGCGGCGCAATACCGGAATACTCGCGAACGTCATCGTCAACGGGCACAGCGAACCCGATTCGAGCTGGGCGTGCAGGAAGTAGCCAGCGCATCGCGCGACCATGGCGCCGGGGCGCGGCTCGGAAAACGGCAGCGCGTGCAGGCCCTCTTCGCGCAGCAATTCGAGCAGCCGGTGCCAACTGGGATGGAATTCGAGTGTGTCGATGCGCTCGCCGCGCGGGCTGTATGTAAAGAGTTCGGGGGCGTGGCGATTGGCGAGGTCGGCCAGCGCCAGAATCTCGCGCCTGCCGATGCGTGCACCATCGCGCACGAGCGCCTCGGCGTGCCAGTGCGCGCCTTCGCGATCGACGGCCGCGGCGAGTACCGGGTCGCTCGCAAAGAGGTTATAGCCTTCGAGCGGCGGCGGTTGATTCGTGACTTCGTGGGTGCTCTGCGGTTTCATCCGAGTTTGCTCCGAGAAACCTGGGACTTTCGTCCGAGGAGGACGCTACATCCGCCCGCTGCCCGTTCTGGCGGTCGCTGCGCTTGGCGGCTGCGACGCTTCCTGCGGCGCCGCTGGCGTCGTCGGTGCATCGCACCTGCATCATAGGTTCTGAATGGGCCGAACGATTAGAGGAAGGGCTCGCGACAACGATCGAGCGCCTCGTGCCGGCTGTCAATCGAGCGCGCCGCCGATGACGACGAACTCACGCCCCGCACGGCTCACCAAACGTCCGGACTGCCGGCCGCCTTGCCGGTGCGCGCATAGACGAAATCGTCGCCCGGCTGGCCTGGCAGCGTTTGCCGCGCCACCTCCAGCCAGGCACGGGCGGCATGCGAGAGATAGCCGTTGCGCCGCCAGCCGATTGCCATCTCCCAGGGGATTTCGGGCTCGCCCAGCGGGCGGCAGGTGAAGTGTGCCGGATCGAGACGGTCGCAGTACGGGGCGGGCAGCAACGCGATGCCGAGCCCCGCATGCACGAGCGCCGCCATGAAGTCCCAATGGCTGCTGCGCGCGACGATCGTCGGAGCGAAGCCCGATTGCCGGCACGCACGCGTAACGACATCGTTCAGCGCGAGGCTCTCGCCGTAAAAGACGAACGGTTCTTCGGCAAGGTCGGCGAGCCCGACGCGCTCCACGTTGTCCCAGCGTGTGCCGGTGCGCGCCACGAGCCACAGCAGCTGCCGCGACATCGGGAGCACGTCGAAAAGCTCGGCGTCGACGGGCAGCAGCAAGCCGCCAAGCTCCAGCTCGCCCGCCGCGAGCGCGGCTTCGATGCCGCGCGAGCCTTGCTCGAAGAGCTTCAGCTCGATTTTCGGATAGCGACGCTTGAATTCGGCGATGGCCGGCGTAAAGAGCGAGCCGCCCATCGGCGGAATGCCGACGGTGAGTTCGCCGCGCCCCAGCGTGCCGATATCGTCGAGCTCGGCCTGTAGCCGCGTGTGCGCGGCCAATACGTCCTGGCCGCGCTGGAACACGATGCGGCCTTCGTCGGTGAGCACCATTTGCCGGCCTTCGCGCAACAGGAGCGGCGCACCGACCTCTTCTTCGAGAGCCTTCACCATCTTGCTGATGGTCGGCTGTGTGACGAAAAGACGCTCGGCTGCGAGCGTGAAGCTCTGCTGCCGCACGACTTCGACGAAATAACGCAGCGCGCGCAATTCCATGGCCTGTGCCCTCCAGCGCCGTGCGGGGCGAGGCCGCCCCGGGTCGATGTTGTTCCAAATTGGAATGGATCGGATGATTTTAAGTCATTTTATTTATGGGCGCGAGCTGACTACACTTGGTTCATGAAGTCAATAGGGAGTTCTGCCATGACCGTCAAGCGCATCGGGAATCTCGCGCAAATCGTCGCGCAAAGCGCGCTGCTGGCCGCACTCTGGTTCATCGCCGACCAGGCCGCACGGCGCTTGAGCCTGCCGGTGCCGGGCAGCGTGGTCGGCTTGGCGACGTTGCTGGCACTGCTGCTCACCGGTGGCATCGCGCCGAAGTGGGTGAAGGCGGGGGCGGACTGGCTGCTTTCGAACATGCTGCTTTTCTTTATTCCGGCGGCCGTCGCGGTCGTCCAGTACGGCGGGCTTTTCAAGTCCGACGGCTGGCGGCTCGCGCTCGTGGTGGTGGCCGGCACGTTGACCGTCATGGTTGCAGTGGCCTTCACCGTCGATCAGGCCGCGCGTCTCGAACGCCGGCTGGCCATGCGGCATGCGCGCGTCGCGCGCGGCTGATGGCTCGCCCGCGCGCTTTCCACGCGTCGGATCGCCTCACCTGAACGGAACATGACCATGCTTGCCTCGATGTTGTCATCGCCGGTGTCCGCTTTCGGTCCGCAAGCCATCGCGGCCGTCTGCTTCGCGCTGACGATCGCGCTCTATGCCGCGGGCAAGCGGCTCTATGCGCGATTTTCGCGCCCGTGGCTGACGCCGCTCGTCGTGGTGCCCGCGTTGCTCGCGACGCTCGTGGTCATCGCCCACATTCCCTATGCCGTGTACTTTGCCGATACGCGCTGGCTCATGTGGCTACTCGGGCCGGCGACAGTCGCATTCGCCGTGCCGATCTACGAATACCGCGAACTGATGAAGCGCCATTGGCTCTCGCTCGCGGCGGGCGTGTCCGTCGGCATCGTCGTTGCCGTGAGCGGCTCGTTCGCGTTGGCCAAGCTCCTGCACCTGGCTCCGGACGTCGCGCGCAGTCTGCTTACGCGTTCGGTATCGACACCGTTCGCGCTCGCCGTGTCCGATGAAATCCATGCGCCCCGGCAACTGACGGCGCTATTCGTCATCGCCACGGGCGTGTGCGGCATGCTGCTCGGCGAATTCGTCCTGGCGCTCATGCCGCTGCGCACGCGGCTCGCCCGCGGTGCGCTCTTCGGCGCGGCGGCCCACGCAGTCGGCACCGCAAAGGCGCGCGAGCTCGGCAGCGAGGAGGGCGTGATCGCTAGCCTCACGATGATGATCGCGGGCGTCGTCATGGTGCTGATTGCACCTGTGATCGGCTCGCTGCTCGGCAGCGCGTTCGGGTAACACGCGCCGCGGTTGGGGCCGGCGCCGCGCCGGCGCAGCGCCCTCAGTGACCGAATGCCGGGGAAAAGCCCGCCCATACTTCGTCGTTGGGCAGCAGGCGCCGCTGGGTTTTGATCTGACGGCTGATCGGCAGATCGTGCAAAGGCGCTTTCGGCGGCAGGCAAGCCTCGTTGCGCTTGCGCTCGACCTGCGGATCGTGTCGCGCGTTGATCCGCGGCACTTCACACGTGAGATCCGCCACGGGGATGCGCCCTCCGTTACGTACGCCGAGCGTAAGAGGGTCCCGCGATGCATCGCAGTTCAAGTCGGTCAACTCGTGCTGTCCCTGGAAGTAGATCCACCAGCGTCCTTGCTCGTATTTGAGGAATGCGAAACCACGTCGTTCGGTGCGGACCTGTCCCATTCCAAACCGATCCCCGCAGACGTGCCCATAGTCACCGAACGTCATCGCCGCGGCGAGGCCGAGCCGCTGCGGCGTGCTGTCGTGGCGCCGGTAATACTCCGGCTGCAAACGGGCGCTTCCGCCTTGTACGTGATAGACGCGATACGCGTCGTTGCCGATCTGGTCCACGAGCAGCGAGCAACCGCTGAAGTCGGGTGTGAAGACGAAGCACTTTTCCTCAGGCGTCTTGGGGATATCGCAATAGCCGCCTTGCGGCACCCAGTAGCCGGGGAGTATTTCGTCGGAGCGGCTGCCCGCTCCCCAATAGCCGAGGTGGACGGTCGATCCTTTGACCGTCGACGATATCCGCAAATCGAAACCAGCCCCGTCCGGGCCGCCTGCCTGAATCGCCTTCGCGGAGATCGCCATCTGGCTGATGAACCCTCGCGTAGCCTTGCGAAATTGGCTGTTCAATCCGAATGACACGGGTATCCCTTTTTTGACGAAAACATCCGGGCACTATCCGGAACGGCTGCAAGAGCGGCAACGAGAAAACTCTCGTTTATCCGACTGCGGGATCGCAAGCCTGGGCAGCATGCGATGCCGGGACCGTTGCGCGCGTGTTTTTGCTACAATTCCCCCCGTTTCCGAGGAGCGTTGCGACGGCTTTGCCCGCCAGGCTCGGAAACTTCAATCGGACCCCGCATGAAACGCGCGGCGGTTCCATCGAACGGCGCTCACGTCTATTTCTAGAACTCATTTAGAAAGGAGGGCGTGATGAACGCCGCAGTTATCGAATCGAATCACTCGCAGGATTTCGTTGTCGCCGATCTCTCGCTTGCGGACTGGGGCCGCAAGGAGCTCAACATCGCCGAGACCGAAATGCCCGGGCTCATGCAAATCCGCGAAGAATACAAAGCCGCGCAGCCGCTCAAGGGCGCGCGCATCGCGGGCTCGCTGCATATGACGATTCAGACGGCCGTGCTGATCGAGACGCTCGAGGCGCTCGGCGCCGACGTGCGCTGGGCTTCGTGCAACATCTTTTCGACGCAGGACCACGCCGCCGCGGCCATCGCCAAGGGCGGCACGCCGGTCTTCGCGTTCAAGGGCGAATCGCTCGACGAGTACTGGGAATTCTCGCACCGTATCTTCGAATGGCCGAACGGCGAATTCGCCAACATGATTCTCGATGACGGCGGCGATGCCACGCTGCTGCTCATCCTTGGTTCGAAGGCGGAGAAGGATCGCAGCGCGATCGCCAAGCCGACGAACGAAGAGGAAACGGCGCTCTTCAAATCGATCGAACGCCATCTCGCCATCGATCCGACCTGGTATTCGAAGCGCCTCTCGCAGATCCGCGGCGTGACCGAGGAAACCACGACGGGCGTGCACCGCCTCTATCAGATGGAAAAGGACGGCCGCCTGCCGTTCCCGGCCATCAACGTCAACGATTCGGTGACGAAGTCGAAGTTCGACAACCTCTATGGCTGCCGCGAATCGCTCGTCGACGGCATCAAGCGCGCGACCGACGTCATGATCGCCGGCAAGGTCGCGGTCGTGGCGGGCTACGGCGACGTCGGCAAGGGCTGTGCGCAGTCGCTGCGCGGGCTCGGCGCAACGGTCTGGGTCACGGAGATCGATCCGATCTGCGCGCTGCAGGCCGCGATGGAAGGCTATCGTGTCGTGACGATGGAGTACGCGGCCGACAAGGCCGACATCTTCGTCACGGCCACGGGCAACTATCACGTCATCACGCACGCGCATATGAAGGCGATGCGCCACAACGCCATCGTCTGCAATATCGGTCACTTCGATTCGGAGATCGACGTTGCTTCCACGCGCCAGTACACGTGGGAAAACATCAAGCCGCAAGTCGATCACATCGTGTTCCCCGACGGCAAGCGCATCATTTTGCTCGCCGAAGGGCGCCTCGTGAATCTCGGCTGCGCAACAGGCCACCCCTCGTTCGTCATGTCCAACTCGTTCGCCAACCAGACGCTCGCGCAAATCGAGCTGTTCACGCGCGGCGCCGAGTATGCGAACAAGGTCTACGTGCTGCCGAAGCATCTCGACGAGAAGGTCGCGCGTTTGCATCTTGCGCGAATCGGCGTGCAGCTGACCGAGCTCACGAACGATCAGGCGAGCTACATCGGCGTCGACAAGAACGGTCCGTTCAAGCCGAATCACTACCGTTATTGAACGGTCGGCTCCGCGCCGGCGCGTATGGCATGCTTGCGCGGAACGCGCCGGCCGACGGCTGTCCGTTGCCAGCCTTGGCCGGCGGCGGGCCTCGCCTTGCGTCCGGCGGCGACCTCGAACCGATACCGAACCGAAACGAAACCGAAAGGAGTCCTGAGATGACCGTGCTGCTGACCTGGCTGATCAATGCGCTCGCGCTCTTGATCATCACCTACCTGGTGCCGTCGATCCATATTCGCAGCTTCGGTACAGCGCTCATCGTCGCGCTCGTGCTCGGGCTCATCAATGCCGTGCTTCGTCCCGTGCTGATTCTGCTCACGCTGCCCGTGACGATCGTTACGCTGGGGGTTTTCATTCTCGTCGTCAACGCGCTTTGCTTCTGGCTCGCGGCATCGCTACTGAAAGGCTTCGAAGTGTCGGGATTCTGGTCGGCGTTTTTCGGCTCGATTCTGTACAGCATCGTGTCGTGGTTGCTGTCGGCCCTCATATTCGGCAATCGCAGCCTAGGCTGATTGCCGTTCTTCTGTCGCACCATGGCCACCATCGAAATCTCTTTCGAATTTTTCCCGCCAAAGACACCCGACGGCGTCGAGAAGCTACGCGCCACCGCCGCGCAACTCGCGCGGCTCGCGCCGAAGTTCGTCTCGGTCACGTTCGGGGCCGGCGGTTCGACCCAGCAAGGGACGCTCGATACCGTCCTCGAACTGGCGCGCGACGGGCTCGAAGCCGCGCCTCATTTGTCGTGCATCGGCTCGTCGAAGCAGAGCCTGCGCGACATTCTCGAGCGCTATCGCAGTCACGGCATCCGCCATATCGTCGCATTGCGCGGCGATTTGCCTTCGGGCATGGGTGAGGTCGGCGAGCTGCGCTATGCGTCCGAGCTCGTCGCCTTCATTCGCGCCGAATACGGCGATTGGTTTCGCATCGAAGTCGCGGGCTATCCCGAATATCATCCGCAGTCGCGCTCGCCGCAAAAAGACCTCGAGAACTTTGCACGCAAGGTGAAGGCGGGGGCCAACTCGGCGATCACGCAGTACTTCTACAACGCGGACGCCTATTTCCGCTTCGTCGAAGATGTGCGTAAGCTCGGCGTCGATGTGCCGATCGTGCCCGGCATCATGCCGATCACGAACTACACGCAATTGATGCGCTTTTCCGATATGTGCGGTGCGGAAGTGCCGCGCTGGATCGCGCGCCGGCTCGAAAGTTTCGGCGACGATCGCGAGTCGATTCGCGCGTTCGGACTCGATGTCGTCACCCAGCTTTGCGAGCGCCTCGTAAAAGAAGGTGCACCGGGGCTGCATTTCTATACGCTCAATGGAGCCGCGGCAACGAAGGCGATTTGCGAGCGGTTGGGCTGAACGCCCGCAGGCCGCCGGATCCCTCTAGCAGTCCCGGCGCCGCGCGGGTACCGATGCTGCGGGGATGTCTTCCCCCGCAGCCGGAGCGGCTTACATTTCGAGCGATTGCGCGCTGGCGTTTTTCAGCGGGAATGCCGTGATGACCATTCCATTCTGACCGAGCACGATTCGCACGTTCCTGATAGCGAAAAGACGTTGGCCCTGTCGGAACGTGAAGTACTCGAACGTGCGTACGACGTTGCCGTTGCGTGAGCGCGTCTGCCTGAATTGGGCGAATGGATCGGTCAAGGCGGCCATGATCACCTGTGTGAGCACGTCGCGCCCGCTTACCGAGAGCCCCGGCAGACGGGTCTGCCAGTCATCCCGGTGCCCCGCGTCGTCCCCACCGCCTGCGCCGGGTGCCCAGATGTGCTCGATTCCATATTTGAACCGGACATTGCCGCGAAGCGTGGGATCGTTGATGTAGATCAGGCCGAGATTGTCGCCGGTCGGCGCGCGATCTCGGGCGATTGCTGTCGTGAATTGGGCGAAATGATCGCCGGCCATGCCTGGAGGCAGGCTCCTGCCCGTGTTGCGGAATTCCCGGACGAGTCGCGTGAATCCCGGCGTGCCGCGCAGATGGAAACGGTCGCTATCGTCGACATGCGGCGGCAGGGCCACGGTCGGGCCGGTCTCCCCGAGCTGCCGCTTCGCTTTTTTGACGCAAAGCGTGAATTCGTCGTCCGCGCCGTTTTTCACCTCGTCCGCGCCATCGTCTTTCTGCTTGATGACGCAGCTCGCCTTGACGACTTTTTCCTTCTTGTTCTTCTTCTTTTTGATCGTTTCGTTGACGTTTGCCGCGGCATCGGAGACGCGCACGATCGCCTTGGCCGCGTTGAGCGCCTGCTCGGCCCGGTTCAGATCGGCGTTGAGCCATCGATCGAGTTCGGCGTTGCCGGTGCGCAGCGTACCCGCGCCCTGTTGATCGGGCGCGAACATGCGAGCGATGCTGGCAAGCAACTCGTCGACTTCCAGCGGGGTGAGCTCGCCAATGGCCGCAACCGCGCGCCGGTCTTCGTCGGTGCACGGTTGCTCGCCCTCTCCGGCGAGGTGGTTGGCATTGCAAAACTGGACGTCCATCGCGGCATCGAATGCATCGGTGTGACCGAGTTCTCGCGGCTCCAGCGCGGAGGCTTCGAAAACGGTCGGCTCGGGCAGGCGCGGGATGTCCTGCGGATCGGTCACTTCCACGAGCGGCAGCGGCGCGGCAATGTCCTCGTTGGGATGGGGATCGAATGAGCACAGATCTGCGCGGCCGAAGTAGACGTCCAGCAACAACGGCAGCATGAGATTGCTCATGTCGAAGATGACGTTGTTCAGGCATCGCTTGTCGCGCCGGCGTCCGCCCGAATCGGCGCGCAGATCGAGCGTTCGCTGTTCGATGAAGGGCAAGCGGCGGGTAGAGGTGCGCAGCGGGTGGAGCACGCCGTCCTGATCGCCGCGTATGAGGCCGGCGCGCAGCGGCGCTTGCCGCCAACGCGACCAGTTGCTTTCATCCACCGCGAGCGCAATATCACTGGCCAGCGTTCGCCCGGTGATGACGTGCATGCCTTGCACGCTGGCCTCGTTGACGGTGAGAAGCAAGTTGCCTTTGCCGTTGGACGACGAAGCACCGTCGAGACGGGGAACGACATACAGCGTCATGACGAAATGGCTCGCGCGGGAGGAGCTTACGTCTACCCTCTGCGCCCACCGGTGCGTGGTGTCTTGCCAAACCGTTGTTCTGTCGGTCCGCAGGAAGGGACTCGAGGATTTGGACAGGGAAGGACCGCCATAGACCACGAACAACGCATGGTTGTAGAACTCGACGATGATCTGGGCCGACTCGTCCTGTGAGCCAATTGCGACGTTGTAATCGCTTTTGTTTGGCACCAGCATGCGGACGGCTCGCAGGTGGCTGGCTTCGACGCCCGGCGTATCGGGGCTCGACGATGCCGGGCGCGAACCCTTAAATTGAGGAAACGTGTTGGCATCGACTTGTTGAAGGACGCCTACGCCGTTCGAGCGCGTTTCGCTTCGCATGCGGTAGTCGCCTGAATCGGCGAGCGCGTCGAGCGAAACGACCGATGTGGTCGCTAGCAGCAATGCC
>Ga0157374_10000320_pt1 | contig 44724 bp, 6 predicted proteins | sample M25metaG_FD_115308 | JGI IMG/M metagenome (GOLD analysis project Ga0157374, IMG submission 115308) | Miscanthus rhizosphere microbial communities from Kellogg Biological Station, Michigan, USA - M2-5 metaG | ecosystem: Host-associated > Plants > Roots > Rhizosphere > Soil | place: USA: Michigan...
AACGTGCCGTCGGCATATCTGCGGCTCAGCGGGCGGCCGATGAAATCCTTGTCGGTGACGGTGGTGTCCTGCGCAACCTGGTCGGTGTACTTGGTCGGCACGCCGAGGGCGCTGGTCTGATGCTTGATCTCCTTCGTGTCGGGCAGCGTTTCCTTCGTCAGTGCGCCGCGGCTGTCGTAGTCGTACTTCGCTTCGTTGCGGTTCGGTTCGGTCTGGCTGGTGACGTTGCCGCTCTGATCGAAGTGCTGACTCGACGACAGGCCGGCGAGCGTTGCGCTGATCGTATCGCCGGCGGTGTTGTAGTCGAACGTCTGCGCGTACGGGGCGGAGATGCGCTCGCCGACGGTCGTCTGGGTCGGGAGGGCGCTCGATCCGCCAGCGTAGCTGGTGACGTTCAAGCTCGAGAACGGATTGGTGATCGGCGATGCCAGCGTTCCAGGGCCGAACTTGCTCGAGGTGAGGCGGCCGGCCGAGTCGTAGTTCGCGAGTGACGCGCGGTTGATGCCGGTGGTCGGTGCTGCGGGTGTGCTCGGCGCGGTCGAGGCGACGTTGCTGGTGATGCCCGAGCCGTTCCAGGCGTATTTGGTCGTGCGCGTGCCGGCGGAGCCGCCGACGTCGGTCTGCACCTGCGAAAGGCGGCCGGTCGCGGTCACGTCCGCGCCGGTGTGGCCGATGTGCGTTCCGTCCGCGGCGTAGTCGTCGACGTTGTGGGCGTTGCCAAAGCCGTCGTAGTCGGTGGTGGTGTACGTGCCGTCCTGGCGCAGGAGCCCGACCTGATGTCCGGAGGCGTCGTAGGCCATTTCGGAGGCGATGAAGTTGTCCGACTGGTACACGAGGTTGCCGGCGATGTCGTACCCATAGAAATGGAGGATCGGCGGCGAGCCGGCCCCGGCCTCGGCACTGCTCTTGATCGTCCGCCCGAGGTCGTCGAGCGTGCTGACGACGTCGTGTCCGGTGGGGAGGGTTGTGGTCGTCTGGGTCAGCGTGTCATAGACGATCTTCGTCTTGAGCGGCGACGCGCTGCCGTCGACGACGGCGTTCGTCTTCTGAACCTCGGTGATGCGGCCGAGAGCGTCGTAGATGTACGACGTGGTGTCGGTGGCCGGGCTGCCGGCGCCGCTGCTGGTGACCGGGGTGCGGTCGCTCGTCACCGATTGCAGTTGGCCGCTCGCGTAGTACTTGTAGGTCTGATGAATCTCGAGCTCGGCGCCGGTTGTCTTGACATCGATCGGGCGGTCCCACGCATCGAGCTGCGTGACGGTTTTGATGTCTCGTGATTCGTCGGTTTCGGTCACGGTCATGCCGGTACCGCTTTGGGCGAAGTCGTAACTCGTCTTCGTGTCGGTGCCGAGCGTGACCCGCTTCTGATTGCCGCGTTTGTATTGATCGTCGGCCGGCTGGTCGTAGTAGTCGATCTTCGTCTCGCCTGTGCTCGACAGGCCGTCGGTGCCGCCGGTGGACTGCACGTGTTTCAGCTGTCCGGAGAGGGAGTAGTCCTGCGTGGCTGTGACGCTGTCATTGGTCGGGCTCGTGGTCGTCAACTGCCGGTGAGGCTCGCCGAGGGAGACCTTCAGATCGCCGCCGCTGCCGATGTTGTTTGCCGACACCGACTCCATGTAGAGGCCGTCGGGATTCGAACCGGTCAGCTGCGGCGTGTAGATGATGTGCGCGCCCTCGCCGGCGGTGGGGACGTTCGCCCCGGCGGAGAAGCCGGAGGCCGGCGTCGTATCGATGGTCTTCAGGACCTGGCCCGGCGCTGTGGCGTCGGACGGCGTCGTGTGGCCGTAGGTCGTCGAATACGCGCCGTCGAGCGAGGCGGTCGAGAGCTGGCCGTCGGGAGTGTAGCCGTAGGTGTAGGTCCTGGGAACTGGCGAGAACGAGGTCGTGTCCAACGCTGCCTGGATGCCGACGCTGAAGTGACCCATCGGCCACGGCGCGACCCTGGCCTGATCGGTCATCTTGAGAGTGTGCGTGCGATCGGCGTTGTAGTCCGCCGGCTTTGCGGTGGTGGTGAAGGTGTAGGTGCGCGCGTGGCCGCGGGCGTCGGTGACTAACGGTGATGTGCCGTAGGTGAAGTTGGCTTGGTCGTTCGTGGACCACGTTTGGCGGAACACTTTGCCGTGATCGTTGCCGCTGGCCGTGGTGTAGTCGAACGTGACGCGGTTCGTTCCCGCGGTTGTGCCGTCATTGAATGACGGATCGGAGATTGCCTTCAGCTCCGGATAGAGCTCGATGCCGTCGTTGTACGACGGACCGGGGATGACTGCCGGCGTGTAGATGATCGTCGGACGGCGGCCTTCGACGTTCGGCACGTCGGCAAGCTGCACCTTCTTCAGGCGTCCGCCTCCGTTCGCATCGTCGTCGTAGTCGTATTCGACTTTGCGGTTGCGCCAGTCGGTGATCGTCTTCACGCGGCCATGTTTCCAACCGGTGAGCGTCGAATCATCCCAATAGTCGATCTTCGTGGCGCGGTTGACCGGATCGATGACCTGCACGAGCCGTCCGGTGAGGTCGTAGAGGTAGCGGATGCTGTTGCCGTTCGTGGGCGAGACGCCGGGGTCGCCGAATTCGTCCGACTCGGTGACGAGGCGGCCGTAGTTGTCGAAGGTGGAGATGCGACGCTTCATGTCGATCATCTGCCAGCCGTTATCGGTGCGCGCGAGGCGCATGAGCAGCCCCTTCGGCTGGCCGTAGTGGTCGGCGCCGGACGCCGGCGCGTTGAAGAGGAAGACCTCGCCGGTTTCGTCGCGGTACTCGACGGAGCCGTTCGGCAGCGCGCGGAGATGGCGGAAGAGCGACGAGGTCCATCCGAGACCGAAGGGGCTCGGAAGCATGGTGCGCGAGCGGTAATTGCGGTCGACGGCGACGTTCCAGCCGGCGCGGCCGCCGGGCGCGAGGTCGACGGCGGAGGTCATCAGCTCGCCGGAGTGGAGCAGGACCGTCTCCTGGATCGCGCCGCCCGCGGCGGGCGGATTCTGCGCCGCCGCGACGACGTCGAGGCCGCGCGTGGTGTCGCCCATGATGGTCGGGAAGCGTTTGACCAGGCGATCGCCCTGCGCGAGATAGCTGTACCCGGTGCTGTCGAAGATCGTCTTGAGCGTCGCTCCGGAGGCGGTGGGGATGAGCTCCGGACGGACCTTGAAGTCGCGGCCGCCCGACCAGATCTCGAACACGCCGTCGTTTTCGGTCTTTCCTTGCAGCACTGGCGGACGCGTACAGCTGTAGCAGCCGAAATCTTTCGGCGATCCGCCGTTCCAGTTGTACGAGATGCTCGCGCGCGGATCAGCGATGGCGACGATCCATGGCGAGACGAACGTGTTGAATCCCTTCTGGCGGCGCAGCGCGACGGCCAGGTTGGGCGGCGCGAAGCGGCTCAGTTGGAAGGTGGCGGGAACGGCGCGAATGTCGCTCCCGCCGTCCGGCCGCACCTGGCGCAAGCTCGAGCGCGGGAAGGGATGGCTGGAATTGACCTCGGGCGTCTGCTCGACGACCGCGCCCGGCACGCGCTCGCTCTCGACGGCGAGCTGCAGGATCTGGTTGGCGAGCTTCTCGGCGATGCCGCCGGGGAGCGTGATCTGCAGCCGGAACGCGCCGAGCGAGGCGTTGTTCGGCGGCGTTCCTGCCGCCGCCGCGACGAGCGCGCCGGCTGGAGGATCGACGCCGAGCGGCACGATGCCGCCGATCTGGCTCGTCCCGCCGCGGCCGGTGTCGGCCCGAATCTCGATCTGCGGATCGAACGCGGCGATTACCTTGGTGAGCTGGTCGCCGACCGAGCCGGCGAACATGATTCCGGTATCGATGTCGATGACGGGCGGCAGAGTGCTGTTGACGAGCGGAGTGGGCGAGATCCAGACGACGCGCGGATCGAGCGCGCCGGTGCCGTATGCCGAGGTTCCGGCCAGCGCGGCCGCGGCGTTCTTGAAGACTGCGTCCGGCGGAATGGGATTGCCGTTGGAGTTCCAGCGCTGGTCGATGTTCGAAAGATCGACGACGAGCACGCGGCCATTTCCATCGACGACGGTGGCGTAGTGGCTGCGCGGAATGACGCGGACGCCGGTGGCGCCGCCGGGGATCCAGATGACGTCGGCGACGGCGCTGTCGTCGAGGTGCGCGGTGACCGGGTACGAGACGTCGAGAACGATCAGTCCTAGCTCGTACGCGGGGATGAGGAGGTAGTCGCGGTCGACCGCTTGTCCCGCGGTGGAGTGACGCTGTCCCCAGGTCGGAGGAGGCGGCGCTCCCTGCTGTGCCTGTCCGGCGGGCAGTGCGGCGTTGTCCTGCGCCTCGAGGCGCCAGTGATAGGTCGCGATTCCGTTGAAGCGAGCGGAGGGATAGCGGCTGGCAAGCGCCTGGAATGCGACGACCAGCGCCCGGACGTGTGGCGACACGTTCGAATTCAGCGTCTCCGGCGCACTCGTCGACGGGCCGAGAATCAATCCGATGGGAGCGCGGTCGTCGCACGCATTGGGAGCGGGCGTGGCGCTAGTGGGCGGAGTGATCACGTCATCGAGCGCCCCGCGATGCACGTCCAGACCGAACGCGCGCAGCGTCGGGTTGTTGGTCGTGGCGTCCGTCCCCGACAGAAGAGCGACGTCGGGCGAGAATGACAGGTCGGGAATGGCCAACGGATCGCTGACCGGCTGGCATCCCATCTCGCCGATGGCTGAGACGATCGGTGTGGACAGGACGTCGGCCGCGGTGATCTTCACGGCCTCGCTGATCGGTTGATAGCCGGATGGCTGATGCTGGTGGTCGTCATTCGACTCGATGGCGTTGAGGTCGAATACTCCGATGCCGTAGCCGAAGATCGTGACGATGCCGTAGGTGCGCTCGTTGTAGATCAGGCGCAGCGTGTCGTCCGGGGCGCCGACGACGTAGTCGATGGCCAGCGTGCCGGAGTCGTAGGCGTCAACCGACCACCGCATATCGCGGGTGGTGTTCTCGAGCGTGATGCGCTGCGATACATAGGGGAACGCCTGCGATTCTTTCTGGACGTGAACCTTGAGCTGGGTGATGCCGTTCGTCGTGCCGAGGTTCGTAACGGTGACGCCCGCCGGCGGCGTATTGATGAACTGCTGCATCGTGCCGAGGTCGATGGTGGTGTCCTGCTCGGCGAGTTGCAGCTTTCGGGGAATGCCCGCGGGGCGGTTGCTCAGGACCAGTTCGATGTCAAATCCGGCGCCGAAGCCCACAGCCCAGGACACGGTGCCTCCGGAGCGCGGCTGCACGATGCGCGGGGTCGGGGGGACCACGCCGTCGTGGCCGACGAAGTCGTCGATGCGGAAGCTGTTGATGGAGGTGAAGGTGCTGCCAGCCCCGGTCGAGTACACCCGGCCGTGCTGGTCGGTGGCCACTGCCCAGAAACTCTGCGACCCTTCGACGTAGCCGAGCGGCAACGGCGGAGTTGACGCGTTGTCATTGAGCGACGCCGGGTCGGCCGCGTCGTAGGCGAGGAGGCCGCCGTCGAGCGCGGAGACGAAAAGGACGTTGCCGTTGAGCGCGTAGTCGCGGATGTTTCCGTTCGAGGTCGTGCTGTTCTGGCGCAGCTTGAAGGAGCCGAGCGTGGCCACATCGCGAACCTTGAACCAGAGAACCATCGGGTCCGACAGCCCGCCGCTGACGGTGCCGGTGCTGCTGCGCACCTGGCCGATCGCAAGGGGAATTGTGGTCGAGCCGCTGGACGGCACGCTCGTGATCGCCGCCTTCAGCTCGACGCGGTACGTTGCGCCGCGCTGGAACGACGCGCCGACGTCGATCTTCACCCGGCGGCCGCCGGAGTCGCTGCTGAACTTCGCCTGCAGAGTGATGTCGGTCCACGACTGCGGCGTGCCGGCCGGAGTGCCAGCCGGCAGCGCCGGCGCCATCGAGACCTTGAAGAAGTTGTGCTGGTGCAGGTAGGAATCGACATCGTCCGGCACGGCGCTGGTGCCGGTGTCGATCGGCTTGCTGAAGACGACGCTCAGGATCGATTCGGCATCGACGTTCTGCTCGCCGATGAGGATGATGATGCGGTCGCCGACCGCCGCCGGAACGCTGGCGGAGCCGGCTGTGCGGAGCTGCGCCTTGCCGTTCGAGACATTCAGGATCCAGACATCGACTTCGGAGTCGAGCGTGTTGCCCGGATCGTCCTTCACCGTGACGCTGCCGCCCTGCAGCTCGATCTTGAAGTTCGTCCTGCTGATGACGATCGAGTGCGTAGCGTCGCTTTCCGCGGCGAGATCGACGATCTCTACGCGGCCCGGCGAGGTGAAGACAGGATACGGTCCCTGCAATTCGGCGAACGGCGTGGGAACGATGAATACCGCTCCCGGATCGCTGATCGGCAGCGGGTCATAGACCTTCTGGAATGACTGAATTCCGGTGCCGGCGTCGTAGCCGACCACGTTGATCGGCCTGCCGGTCAGGACCGGGATGATGACGTGGCCGCCGTTCGAGATCAGGTAGAAATGCGACGCGAAGATCGACGCCCAGCAGTCCCAGAACATGTCGGTATCCGTCTGGAGGGCGTCGATGGCCGCAAAGCCGACGCTGTTGCCGGTGGCGACATGCATATCGACGTAGCTGTAGGTGCCGCCGCGGATTACCCCGGTGAGGAACCTCTTCGCGTCGGCGCCGGAGAGGAACGCTTTTCCGACCGGGAGCTTTGCCAGCGACGTCGGCGCGGCGTGAAGTCCCTGCGACGTGCTCTGCGACGCGGTGGTGAGGTTGCCGTTCACGTCGGTGACGGTGTCGACGATCATGATCTTCGGGCCGCGCACCGACTGTCCGAGCCAGCCGAGGAGGAAGAACTTGCCGGCCGGATCGACGTTGGTCGGGATCGACAGATCGATACGCTTGTGCGACTCGCAGGGCGCGGCGGTTACATCGGCGGACGCTCCGACGCTGCAGTCGAACGTGAGCTGCACGGCGCCGTAGAGGTTCATGTCCTGGTGGAAGGTCGGGATGGCAGCGAACGGCGCGTCGTCGTTGATCTTCGCGACGGAGACGACCGTCGGCTGATCGAACGATCCCGCCGGTACCGTGACGGTCACGCCGTCCTTGCTGGTGAACGTGCTGGTCTGGTCCGTCGGGGCGAGGAATCCGTTGCCGTCCGCCGTGACGAACGGCGTGAGCGGGAGGATCGCGGCGATGTTCTGCGCGGCGTTGAGCACCTCGAGATCGATGTGGTCCCTGATCGTGATGCTGTCGACGCAGTTGCCGCTGCCGCCACAGGTGCCGATGGTGATGGAGAAGCTGCCGTCGGTGTGCGCCTGCGCCTGGTATTGCGAAACGAAGTCCTTGCCGCGCCGCCGCGCGATGGCGCTCCACACATTCGCCTCGGGTGGCACAGTCGGGAGCGCGCCGGCGTCGCCGACGATCGTGGAGATGCCGTTGGCGTCGGGGATGGTGATGCGAATCTTCGCTGCATTGATCTGCGTGCTGGTGATCTGGGTGACGCTGGAGAAGGTGTAGACCGCAGTCGATCCGAGCGGCACGCCGTGCGTTCCGCGCACCGTGCCGCTGATCTGCACCGAGTAATTCGAGTTCACGGCGAGCTTGGTGCCGGGCGCGAGCGACCATGTGAGTGCGGGGCCGCTGGCCGTGGTGGTCCCTTTGACCGTCTGGCCGTTCGAGCTGGTGACGGTGATCGAGCCCGGCGTGACCGAGGCGGGATCGAGCGATTGGCTGAAGACCGCCTGAACGCCCGTGGAGAGGCTGACGCCCACCGCGCCGTTGTTCGTGATGAGGTTGATGCCACCTTGCGCGCCGGTGACCGTGACGCTCTGCAGCGCCGGCGGCTGGAAGGCGAAGGTCAGGCCGACCGGAACGATGGCGGCGGGATCGGGGCTGGCCGTCGCCGTGTACGGAACACCTTCGCCGAGGGAAGGATGGAGCGGCGTGAGCGCGAACGGAGCAGCCGGCTTGGCGATCACCGGCACGTTGTAGATGCCGGTGGTGCGCGAGAGATCGCGCACGCCGAGGGTGGAGGAGACGACCGCCGCGCCGGCGACGACCGTGCCGGTCGATAGCGAGACGGTGCCGGTGGCGAAGGCGATCGGCTGCCTGGCGAGAAGAAGCAGGTACTGTCCCGGACGAATGATGCCGTCGACCGGCAGCGTGGCCGCGTTGATCGTGGCGGTGGTGACGTGGAGCAGCGCCGACGACTCGATCGGCTGCGGCGCCGCCATCGGATCGGCGAGCCGGAAGATGCGGCCGAACGTTGTCTGCGGCACGACTTCGGCCAGGATGAGCTGCGGCGTGTTCCCGACCACGGCAGGGTCGACGGTGAAGGTGGCGTTCGCCGATTTGAGGAGCTGCGTCGACGCGAACGGCTGCTGCGTGTTCGTTGCAGGATCGAGCGTGAGGGTGAAGCCGCCGACGATCTGGAAGCCGTCGATGCTGCCGAACTGCGCGAGGTCGTTCGTCGTCATCGAGCTCGCCGTCGCGTGCAGTGCCTCGGTGGCTGCACCGGTGGGGATGTTGATCTGTACCTGCTCGTCGGACGGGACGCGTCCGCCGGCCGGTCCGATCAGCGTGCCGCGGTCGAGACGCCCCGGATACGGCAGGATCTGGATGTGATCGAAGCCGATCTGCAGCGTCACCTGCGATGCCTTGGCGCTCGGCGCGAGGTGGAAATCGGCGGTGGCGCTCTTCGTGTCGAGCGAGCGATAGAGAATGAGGTCGGTCGAGAACGGCTGGTCGGTGAGGATGCTGCCATCGACAAGACGGAGCTCTTCGTTGACGAGCGCGTCGATGGCCGTGCCGGATGGGAACTGCGGCGCGGCCGTCGCGGAGCCGTCGATGACGAGCGTGGCCACGGTGCGCTGGTTCGGCGTGACGATCGGCGGATTGAGCGTGAACGACTTCGCGGTGAACGCCGGGCATGCGCCCCCGGCGCACGGATCGGCGATGCCGGTGAGACTGCCGCCGGCAACCGGCGCGGGAGGCGCGGCGTACGGGGCGATGTCGGGGTAGACGAGCGCGATCGCGGCAGTGCCGCTGTTCGCGCCGGTGGAGTCGGCGCTCGTGGCGGCGAGTGCGACGTTGATGTTCGCGATGCCGTTGCTGCCGATCGAGACGACGGGCTGGATGACGTCCCACGTGTCGCGCGCGGCGTCGTACGCGGCCGCGCTGATCGTGCGGCCCGAGGCCGTGACATCGCTGGACAACTGGAAGGCGAGCGACGACGTCGCGCCGCCCATCGGCGTTATGGCTGGTGTCACCAGATGGATCTCTGCGGCGGCAAGCGGGGACCAGCCGAGGGGCAGGAGGCCGGGCAGGCCTTGTCCGCCGACCGCGGTCAACGTCACCGCCGTGCCGCTCGCGGCCGCCGCGCTCGGGATCGTGAGCGTGGCTTTGCGCGTCAGCGTGTCGTCGCCGCCATGCATCAGCGTCAGATCGGAGCCGGCCGTCGTCGCGGTGCTGCCGCGGCGCGTCAGGCGGATGTCGATCGGGATAACGCCTTGTCCCGCGGGGACAACGACCTGGCGATAGACGTCGGTGTAGCCGTTCGCCGAGGCGTGGATCGCGTATGCGCCTTCCGGGAGACGCGATGTGTAATGACCGGTCGAGTCGCTGGTCGATGCGACTTTCGCCATGCCGTGGCGCGACTTCAGACTCGTCGCGCTGACGCGAGGGCTCTTGAGCGCAGTCACCGGAACGTCGATCGACACTGACGCGCCCGCCAGCAGGCGGCCGTTGGTGGCGTCGAGGATCTGGCCGCTGATGTAGCCGGTGCCGTCGTTCGGCGTCTGCTGGGGCTGACCGCTGGCGGTGAAGGTCTGCCCGAACGGCGCGGTGAGATTGCGGCCGGTCGTGTCCTTCACTGCAGTGGTGATGGTGAGGATAACGGTGCTGGTGCGCGGATCGGCCGAACCCGAAGGCGCGGACGGAGTGATGACGATCGAGGATGCGGAGCTTCCGGCGGCGACGGTGCCGGAGAGCTGCGTGCCGTCGTTGAGCGCGAGCTGCGTGGAGCCGGCCGGGCCGATGGTGACGGTGGAGACGTCGATGGCTTTCGAGTAGGTGACGGAGATCGCGTTCGTGGCGCGGTCGTAGGTCGCGCCGAGGACTTGCGCGCCGGAGCAGTCGACCTGGAAGCTGACCGCGGCCGACGGCGAGAACGTGCCGTCGGCGCCGATGATGCGGACGCGCGCCACGTCATATCCCGAGACCTGCGGGATCGTGAGCGTGGCGGTGTAGTTGCCGGTCGAATCGGTGGTGGCGTAGGCCGGTACGCCGTTGAGGGTGACTTCGATCCGTGAGCCGGCCGGTGCGGTGCCGCTGATCGCGACCGTGGATGCGCAGATCGGGCTCGCCACCGGGTTCACGTGCGGCGGCGTCGTGGGCGCGCTCGTGGCGATGGTGAAGTTGCTGGTGAATTCGCTGGCCAGAGGGTTGCCGGCGAGATCTTTCGCCGAGGTCTTGATGTCGATGGTGTAAGCGGCGCCGGGTGTGAGCGTGGCGGCGGGCGCGAAGCTGAGGATGTCCTTCTCGAGCCGGAACTGCCCCGTCACGGCATGGTTCGAAGCGTCGAGCAGCGTGAACGCGCTGCGGAGCAAGCTCTCGTCCATCGGCGCGGAGAAGGAGACGAGGACCATGACTCCGGGGTCGGTGGCCGAGGCGCCGGAATCGGGGAAGACGGCTTTGACTGCCGGCGCGGTGGCGAGCTGGTTCACGATCACCGTCGCGATCGCGGCGTTGCCGTCGGGCTGCGACAGATGCGCGGTGATGATCGTCGGTCCGCTGGCGGCGAACGGCGCCGTGCCGCTGTACGTGAGCGCGGTGAAATCTGTCGTGGCGGCGGCGGTGCCGTTGACATCGATCTGCGATCCGGTCGGGCCGTTGAATGTGCCGGTTACCGGGACGGTGGTGCCGGCGGGAAGGTAGCTGTTGTTCGCCGGCGAGGTGATGGTGATCGAGGGCGCGCCGGGAGTCTGGGTCACGTTGACCGTCACGCTGACGGGGTTGTTGAGCGGGTCGCGCCCAGAGACGGTGATCGCCTGCGTGCCGGCGAGCGGCACGCCATGAATGACGAAGTAGCCGGTCGTGTCAGACCAGGGGTGGGGATCCATGGTGCCGGCGGGCGAGGAGTGCAGAGAAGTCGGATCGAGATTCGTGTAGGTGCCGTTGACGTCGATCGTGGTGGCGCCGGTGCTGAATCCGTCGCCCGGCCACGTGATCGAGATGGTCGGCGGGTTCTTGAGGTAGATGACGCGCCGCGAGGCGATCGCCACTGCGCCGGCGGCGTTCTTGGCGTGCGCGACGAGGATATTGAGGCCCGCTGCGAGACGGACGTTTGCAACCGAGTAGGTGCTGCCGGTGACGGTCGCGGCGGCGCCGTTCACGTCGACCGAGCTGGCGTTCTGCACGGTACCGCTGACGGTGATTGTGTCGGTGCCGACGACCCTCCCTTCCGCCGGCGAGTCGATGGTGATCGACGGCGCGGCAGTGACGCGATTGAGAGTGATCGTTGCCGGTGTTCCGGTCGGCGCGCCCGAGGCGTCGGTGCAGACGATGGTGACGCTGTTCGCGCCTTCCTGCGAGAGCTCGACCGTGCCGGAGAACATGCCGTTTGCGATTTGCGCCGGAATGCCGTTGATCTTCACGCCCGCCGCGCCGCCGCTGCGGCCGACGAGCGTCGTGGAGTTGGCGGTGACGACCGAACCGTCGGCAGGATCGAAGCCGGCCAGGCCGCATCCGGCCGTCCCCGCGGTCGTGCCGATGAAGAAGGCGCGCTGGACGCGCGTCTGGTTGCCGGCGCCGTCGGTTGCGATCGCAACCGCGGTGTGGCCGCCGTTCGCGGTGACCGTGGCGGGCTGCGTCGCAGCGACGCCGTCGACTTGCAACGTAACGGTGGTGGGGCCCTGCGTGAAGCCGGCGATCGGCGCATCAGCCGCGGTGGCGGTGAGCGTTGTCGCGCTCGGGAAGTGCGCGCCATCGTCGAGCGCCGTGCCGCCCGCGAGGAGCTGCACCGTCGGCGGCGTGAGGTCGACGTCGACGTGAATGACTGCCGACGTGGTCTTGCCTGCGGCCGTCGTCGTGGTCGCGGTGATGGTATCGACGCCTTCGAAGAGCGCGAAGTTCGTGACGGTGAACGAGCCGCTCGGATCGCGCGTCACCTGCGTCGTTCCCGTGCTTTGGCCGGAGGCGATGTGGCCTTCGAGCGTGAGGCTTTGCACCGCGGGCGGTGCGAGAACGCGGCCGGTCACGACCGTGGCCGGCCGATTGGTGTGCATCCCTTCGGGCGGATAGGTCAGGACGATGCCGGCGGCGGTGCTGGCGTGGTTGACGGTGATCTGGTCGCGTCCCTGATTGCCGGCGGCGTCGTGGCCGATGGCGACGATCAACGTGGAGGCCGGCTCGAGCGGCACGTTCGCGGTGAAGACGCCCGAGGAGATCGTCGCGGCGATGCTGTTGACCGAGACCGCTACGGCGTCGCCGGCGGTGCCGGTGATCGTTGCGCTGTCGGCGTCGATCGTTGCGCCCTCGGCGGGCGATGTGATCTTGATCGTTGGCGCGCTGCGGTCGATGGCGAAGGTGACAGTCGCGGTCGTGGTGTGGTCGACAGGATCCTTCACGGTCGCGACGAAGGTGTGGTTGCCGTCTGCTGTGATGGCGGTGCCCAGGGCGAAGGGATTGCCATCGAGCTTTGCGGTGATGGTGTCATCCGCGGAGTCGGCAGTGACGACGGGCGTGATGGCGCGGCTGAAGAGGGTGCCGTTGACGATTGGCGTTCCGTTGTCGCTGATGGTGACGACCGGTGCGCCGGTGCGCACGGTGACGGTGTAGGTGGTGTCGGAGGCGTTCCCCGCCGCGTCGACGGCGTGCAGGGTGAATTTGTTGATGCCGTTCGCGAATGGCACGCCGGTGAGCGTGAAGCTGTTCGAGGCGCCGGTCGGAACGCCGGCGCCGCCGGCGACCGAGATGGTGGCTGGCTCGCTGGACGTTCCCTGAATCGAGGCCGGCAACGTGCCGAGCGCGGCGCCGTTGACCGGCGTGAAGTTGCTGAGCGTTGGCGGCGTGCGGTCGATGATGAACTGCACCGACTTCTCGTTCCTGTTCCCCGCGCAGTCCGTCGCGATCGCGTCGAGGGTGTGCTGTCCCTCGGCGGCGATCGACGCTCCAGCCACGTACGCTGCGCCGTCGAGAGTGAGGGTGAGGCTCGGCGCGGGGTCGGCGTCGGTGACGTGGACCAGCGGTCCGGCGGCGTGGTTGAGCAGAGTGGCCGTAAACGGCACGCCGTTCTCGGTGAAGGCAATCGCCGGCGCGGTGCGGTCGATGTTGACGGTGAGCGACGATGTGGCGGTGTGGCCGACCGTGTCGGCGGCGGTCACGGTGAAGAGCGCTTTCCCTTCCGGAACGTTGGGGAAATTCGCCACCCAGTTGCCGCTCGCGTCGACGGCCGGCGTGACGGTCGTCCCGCCGAGCTGCACGGTGATGTTCTTGAAGTTCGTGTCCGAGGCTGTCCCCGTGATGTCGAGCGCGCTGACGTTGAGGCACGCATTCGCGGCCGGCGAGATGATCGAGACCTGTGGCGCCTTCGTGTCGACGACGAGCGTGAGCGCCGCACTGCTGCTGTTGCCGGCGATGTCGCTGCCGGTCACGGTGATGCTGCTAGTTCCCTCGACGAGCGTGAGTGTCGCGGTGAAGGTCTTCGCGGCCGGATCGATGACCGCGGCGACGCCGTTGACGGTCGCGGCGATGGCATCGTCCGATCCACCGACGATCGTGACCTTCGGCGCGGTGACGATCTGGTTGTTCGTGTGCGACGTGAAGGTGAAGCGCGGCGCGGTCTTGTCGATGTTGAGCGTGACGTGCACGGCCGCGCTGTTGCCGGCTTTGTCTATCGTTGAGCCGGTGATGACCTGTCCGGCCGCCTCGGTAGTGACGTTGGCGGCGCCGGGGCAGGTGGCGATGCCGCTGCCACTGTCGGCGCAGGTGAAGGTTACGGTGACGTTGGTGTTGTTCCACCCCGCGGCGTTCGGCGCTGGGCTCACGGCTGCCTGGATCAGTGGCGGCATGGTGTCGAGGAAGAGGTGCGGCGTGATCGTCGTCGAGCCGCCGGCGTTCGTGCCGGTGATCGTCAGCGTCACCGGACCGTCATTGCCGAGGTCGAAGCTCGCGATCGACCAGCCGCTGTTCGCGACCGTGGCCGGCTGTCCGTTGACCGTCACGCTGTCGGCCGTGCCGGCGCCACCGGAGAGCGCGATCGTGCGGAGGTTGACGAAGGAGTCGGGCGGCGGAAGGGTCAGCGTCAGCGCCGGCGGCGGAAGCGTGATGACCGTGATCTTCGTCGTGGTGATGTTCCCCGCGGCGTCGGTCGCGATCGCGGTCACGTCGATCGGCGACGTGCCCGACGAGAGGTCGAGCGTGATCGTCCAGGTGCCGTCCGCGGCGAGCGTGGCCGGGTGGCCGTTGACCTGAATGCTGGCCACCGCGGTCTGATCGTCGGACGCGGTGCCGCTGATCACGACATGAGTCGGATCGGGAACGGTGGCGTTGTTCGCGGGCGAGGTGATGGCGACGTGCGGCGTGATGTCGTCGAGATTCAGCGTGATCGTGGCCGTGCCGCTGTTGTCCGCGGCGTCTTTCCCGGTCACGACGATGGCGTTGTTCCCCTCGGTGAGAGTGATGGCCGGCGAGGTGAATGTCTTCGCCGCCGTGTCGATCGTCGCGGTTTGCCCGTTCACCGTCGCGGTGATGGCATCGTCCGATCCGCCGGCGATGACGACCTGCGGCGTGTTGACTATCTGGTGGTCGTAGTGCGACGTGAACGTGAACGCCGGCGCGGTCTTGTCGATGCTGAGCGTCACCGTCGCGGTGGCGCTGTTGCCGGCCTTGTCGGTCGCGGTGCCAGTGACGGTTTGCGAGGCGCCCTCGGTCGAAAGCGTGATCGGCGTCTGGCACGTGGCGATGCCGCTGCCGGAGTCGGAGCAGGTGAAGGTGACGGTGACGTCGCTGTTGTTCCAGCCGGCGCCGTTCGCGGCGGGCGTTGCCGTGGCTGTGATCGTAGGCGGCGTGGTGTCGACGGTGAGGCTCGGCGTGATGGTGCTCGGGCCGCCGGCGTTCGTGCCGACGATGGTCAGCGTGTGCGGACCGTCGACGCCGAGGTCGAAGTTCGCGAGCGTCCAGCTACCGCTCGAGACCGTTGCGCTCTGGCTATTCACCGTGACCGTTGTGGCGGTTCCGGCGCTGCCGGAGAGATTGACGCTGCGCGTTTTGACGAACGAACCTGGCGCGGGCGAGATCAGCGAGAGCACAGGCGTCGGAATGGTGACGACGGAGATGCTGGCGTTCGCGGTGTTGCCCGCGGCGTCGGTGGCGACGACGGTGATCGTTGCGGGCGACGGCGCGGCGGAGAGATCGAGCGTGATGGTCCACGTGCCGTCGGTATTCAGCGTGGCGGGGTGGTCGTTGACGTTGACGCCGGTGACCGAGGTCTGATCGTCGCCGGTTGTGCCGCTGACGACGACGTGCGCCGGATCGGCCGAGACGACGGCGTTGTTCGCCGGCGAGGTGATGGCGACGTGCGGCTGGATGTTGTCGAGGATGACGTTGATCGTGGCCGTGCCGGTGTTGCCGGCGATGTCCTTACCGCTGACGGTGATGCTGTTGTTCTTCTCGACGAGCGTCAGCGGCGCGGAGGTGAAGGTCTTTGCGCTCGTGTTGATCGTCGCGTCGACGCCGTTGACGGTCGCGTTGATAGCGTCGTCCGATCCGCCGGAGACGGTGATCTCCGGCGTGGTGACGATCTGGTTGTTCGTGTGCGACGTGAAGGTGAAGTGCGGCGCGGTCTTGTCGAGATTGACAGTGACATTGACCGTTGCCGGGTTGCCGGCTCTGTCGACCGCGGTGCCGTTGACAGTCTGGCCGGCGCCCTCGGTCGAGACAGTGATCGGCGCCTGGCAGGTGGCGATGCCGCTTCCGGTGTCGGAGCAGGCGAAGGTGACGGTGACGTTGCTGTTGTTCCAGGTGGCGGCGTTCGGCGCGGGTGTGACGGTGGCCTGAATCGTTGGGGGCGCTGTGTCGTTGGTGATCGTCGGTGCCGGGGTGATGGTGTTCGAGCCGCCGGCATTGCTGCCGACGATGGTGAGCGGGTGCGCGCCGTCGGCGCCGAGGTCGAAGTTCGCGAGGGTCCAGTTGCCGCTGGCAATCGTCGCGGCCTGACCGTTGACGGTTACCGACGCCGCGGTGCCGGCCGAGCCGGCTAGGTTGACCGTCCGCGTCTTCACGAGCGAGCCGGGGGCGGGAGAGACGAGGGTGATGATCGGCGGCGGGATGATCTGGATGGTGATGCTCGCCGTGCCGGTGTTGCCGGCGATGTCGGTGGCGATGGCCGCGATCGTCACGGGAGAGCCCGCGCCGGAGAGGTTGAGCGTGGTGGTCCATGTGCCGTCGGCGTTGATGGTCACGGCATTGCCATTGACCTTCAATGTGATGGGAGTCTGGTCGTCGGAGGCCGTGCCCTTGACGACGATGCTCGAGCCGTCGGCGAAGATGGCGTTGTTTGCCGGGGCGGTGATGGCCACCAGCGGCCGGACGTCGTCGATGACGCGGGTGACGTGCGCGTTGCCGCTTACGGTGATGGTCTGCGCCATCATGCTGCCAACGAGGTGCGCGGCGGAGATCGTGGCCGAGGCGGCCGGCGCGTAGACGAAGCCGTTGATCGTGCCGCCGCCGCTGATGGTGAACGGCGAGCCGGAGCTCCAGAACCGCAGCGCGTACGGGTTGCTGTTGACGAAGCTGCCGCCGCTGACGCTGACGCTGCCGGTGGAGAGGATGCGCACCGGTCCGTCGAGGGTGATGACGGAGCCGCCGGAGACGGTGAATTTGGTGAAGTAATAGGTGCCGGCGGGAAAGTGGATGGTGTCGCCGCCGCTGAGGGTGAAGTCGTAATGTGACGAGCCGCCGAGGGCGTTCTTTCCCTGCCCGGTGAGGGGGAGCCTGGCGTCGTCGTTGGAGCTCTGGAGACTCGCGGTCAGCGCCGCGAGGTCGGCCGGCGCGCAGTTGTAGGCGGTGGTTGCGCTCGACTTCGTGCCGGTGATCGTGCCGCTGCCGCTGGTGGTGACGGTTTTGCCCGGACCGGCCGTGGCGTCGCCGTTGACCCTACCGCCGCTGACCTTGATGTTGCCGTTGGAGACGATGTTGCCCGAGCTGCCGACGACCGATGACGAGAAACCCTGCGAGTCAATGACGCCGTCCGACACCGTCAGATCGCCGCATGATGAGAGGGCGTTCGCCGCCAGCGGCGGCGTGACGGTAAAGGGCGGCGTCGTCTGTGCGGCGAGCGAGCCGGCGAGCGCGAGAAGCGCTGTTAAGAAACTGGCAGCGAGTTTCGAACGAGTCATCTAGTTTTCCTGTGTTCCCTTTGGACCACGCGGCGCCGCGCGAGGCGGCGACGCGAACGTCAATTTCATTTGTTGCTGCAATCGGTGATCTTCACGGTTGCGCTCCGCGCAGTCCCGTACGTCGCGGTGATCGTCACGTCACCGGGGTCGTGCCCGGCACACGAGGTGATCGCCATAAACGACGCCACGATGGAGCCCTCGGGAACGATGACGGTCGCCGGAAGCGGAACCGCCGCGGCATCGGAGCTGCTCAGCGCTACCATCGCTCCGCCCAGCGGAGCCGGAGCAGTCAGGAGAACGACCCCATACACCGCGCTGCCTTGCTGCACGGAGGCGGAGTCGAGCCGGACTTCGGAGACGACCACCGGAGCAATGATGGCGACGCTTCCCGTCGAAGGCCGGCCCGGCGGCGGTGTTTGCTCGGTGGTCCCGGCCGAAGGCAGCGACTGAACCGCCGGCGGCAACGACAAGCCACCCGTGCCGAGGCGAATCGGATCGGTGCTCGAAAGGGTCGTGTTCGCGGCTACCGTCTTGCTGTCAAAGTGATAGACGCCTTGCCACGTGTCGCCTGCGGAGAGCGAGATGGTCTCGGTTCCATTCGGCGTGAGCGTAGCCGTCTTGCCGCTGACGTTGCCGATCCGCCACGTGCCCTTCAGCGTTGCGCCGCTGCTGATCTCGACCCAATGTCCGAAGAAGTACGCGGGAATGTCGACGGTGCGGTCGGTGACGAGTGTGCTGCCGCTCGTTCCGGTCAGCGCCGTTCCGCTGCCGAGCGAGGGGAGAACTGTCGGCTGACCGGTCTGTCCGGCGTTGTCGACGGTGAGCACGCCGTAAGTCGCAGTCGCGCCTTTGACGTAGACCGTGCCGGCGCCGCCTGGATAGCCCTGGCTTGATGAGCCGGTGGCCGAGGCCAGCACGGGCAGGCTGCTGGTCGGGTCGGTGTACTCGATGGCGATCGCGCCGCCGCCGCCCGAGCCCCAGGTCGTGTTGACGCTGCCTGTGTCGATCTTGCCAGCGCCGGTGATCTTTCCGGTGGCGATCCAGACCGAGCCGCCCGCGCCCGAGCGGTCGCCGTTGGGGCCGCCGACGGCACTGCCCCTCGCATGGATATCGCCGTCGATGACGGCCGTTCCCGATTGGATACGAACCGCCCCGCCGCCGAAGCCGCCACCAGCGGCGCCGCCGCCCGACTCCTGCGGCCGGTAGACGCTGCCGAAGGAAGAGCCGCCCGGGTTGTTGCGGATCCCGCCGATGCCCATGTGGCTTCCGCCGTCGACATCGGTCGCCGCGGTCGCTCCGGGATAGGTGGCGTTGCTCCCGTATCCACGCGCAGACACATCGATGAAGGCGTTGGCCTCCACGCGCACCTCGCCCTGGGTCGTGATCGATAGTTGATTGCCGGTGCGGTGCGTCAGGATCGTTCCGGTGCGGATGCGCAGGCTGTTGGCGTTGATCAGCTCGTGTTCGACCGTGCCGCCGTCGATCGTCTCCGCGCCCGCTGCCAGGATGGGATCGGCCCCGGTCGTTTCCAGACGGACGTTTCGAAGCGTGATGTTGTCGAACCGGTAAACGCCCTGCCAGGTATCTCCCACCGACAGCGAGATGGTCTCGCTGCCGTTCGGCACGAGGGTGACCGTGGCGCTGTTGGGCGTCACCGTTCCGATGCGCCACGTTCCCTTGAGCGTGCCGCCGCTGCTGATCTGCACCCAGTTGCCGGCGAAGTACGGCGGGATGGTCGAGGAACGTCCGGTGACGAGCGTGCTACCGGCAGTTCCTGTTTGGGCGGTTCCGCTGCCGAGCGAGGGGAGAACGGTTGGCTGACCTGACTGGCCGGCGTTGTCAACGGTCAGATCGCCGTAGGTCGAGTTCGCACCTTTGACATAGATCGAGCCTGCGCCGCCGGGGTAGCCCTGGTTCGAGGTGCCGGTGGCCGAGGCGAGCACGGGCAAGGTACTGGTCGGATCGGTGTACTCGATGGAGATCGCGCCGCCGCCGCCCGAGCCCCAGGTCGCGTTGACGCTGCCAGTGTCGATCCTGCCTGCGCCGCTGATCTTTCCGGTGGTGATCCAGATCGAGCCGCCGCCGCCCGAGCGGTCGTTGTTGCCGCCGTTCAGGCTTCCCTTCGCATGGACGAAGCCGTCGATGACAGCCGTTCCCGATTGAATGCGGATTGCTCCGCCGCCCGCGCCGCCACCAGCCGCGCCGCCGCCAAACTCCTGCGGCCGGTAGACGCTGCCGAAGGTCGAGCCGCCCGGGTTGTTGCGGATTCCGCCGATGCCGATGTGGCTTCCGCCGTCGACATCGGTTGCGGCGGTTGCTCCCGAGTACGTGGCGTTACTCACGTATCCACGTCCCGACACATCGATCGCGCCGGTGGCGTCGACGCGTGTCTCGCCCTGAGTCGTGATCGACAGTGGGTTGCCGCCGCGATGAGTCAGCGTCGCTCCGGCGCGAACGTGCAGGCTGTTCGCGTTGATCAGCTCGTGCTCGACCGTGCCGCTGTCGATCGTCTCCGCGCCGGCGGCGAGGATCGGATCGACCCCGGTCGTTTCCAGACGAACGCCGCGGAGCGTGATGTTGTCGAACCGGTACACGCCCTGCCAGGCGTCACCGGCAGCCAGCGAGATGGTCTCGCTGCCGTTGGGTGCGAGGGTGACTGTTCTACTGCTGACCGTTCCGATACGCCAGGTTCCCTTCACCGTTCCTGTGGCGCTGGTGATCTGGACCCAGTTGCCGGAGAAGTAGGTCGGGATGTCGGAGCCGCGATCGGTCACGAGCGTGTTGCCGCCGGTTCCTGTTAGCGCGGTTCCGCTGCCGAGGGAAGGAAGAACGGTCGGCTGACCTGACTGGCCGGCGTTGTCGACGGTCAGATCGCCGTAAGTCGCGTTCGCACCCTTGACGTAGATCGAGCCGGCGCCGGCTGGGTAGCCCTGGTTCGAGGCGCCGGTGGCCGAGGCCAGCACCGGCAAGCTGCTGGTCGGATCGGTGTATTCGATGGCGATCGCGCCGCCGCCGCCCGCGCCCCAGGTCGCGTTGACGCTGCTGGTGTCGATCCTGCCTGAGCCGCTGATCTTTCCGGTAGAAATCCAGACCGAGCCGCCGCCGCCCGAGCGGTCGTTGTTGCCGCCGTTCCGGCTACCCTTCGCGTTGATGGTGCCATTGACGACGACCGCATTGCCGGCCTGGATGCGGATCACACCGCCGCCGGCGCCGCCACCGGCCGCGCCGCCGCCTGCTTCCTGCGGCCGGTAGACGCTGCCGAAGGTCGAGCCTCCGGGGGTGTTGCGGATTCCGCCGATGCCGATGTGGCTTCCGCCATCGACATCGGTCGCCGTGGTCGCTCCCGGATACGTTGTGCCGCTGCCGAAACCGTGGCCGCTTACGTCGACGCTGCCGAGCACCGTGAGCGTGTCGCTGACGGTGAGGCGCAGCGCGTCGGTGTTGCCCTGCGTCAGGACGGCACCGCTGTTGACGGTCAGCGACGCCGCCGTGATCTGCACCGCCGTCACGGCGCCAGCGATTGTCACGTTGCCGGTGGTCGTGATCGGCGAGAGCAGATCGACCGGACCCTGGACGGTCAGATTACCGCCGGACTGCACGGCGTCGGCACTGTTCAGGCGTCCGCCGTTCTGGATGCGAAGGTTGTCAAAGAGATAGACGCCCTGCCACGTGTCGCCGGCCGAGAGCGAGATGGTCTCGTTGCCGTTGGGGGCGAGGCTTACGGTGGCGCTGTTCGGCGTCACTGTGCCGATGCGCCACGTGCCCTTGACCGTGCCGCCGCTGCTGATCTGGACCCAGTTGCCGGCGAAGTAGGCCGGAATGTTCGAAGAGCGGCCGGTCACGAGCGTGCTGCCGCTCGTTCCCGATTGCGCGGTTCCGCTGCCGAGCGAAGAGAGCACCGTGGACTGGCCGGTGATGCCGGCATTGTCGACGGTGAGGTCGCCGTAGGTTGCGTTCGCGCCTTTGACGTAGATCGTGCCGGCGCCGCCCGGAATGCTCTGGCTCGAGGTGCCGGTGGCTGAGGCGAGCACGGGCAGGCTGCTCGTCGGATCGGTGTACTCGATGGCGATCGCGCCGCCGCCGCCCGAACCCCAGCTCGTGTTCGCCGCGCTGGTGTCGATCTTCCCCGCGCCGCTGATCTTGCCGGTGGCGATCCAGACCGAGCCGCCGGCCGCCGAACGGTCGCTACAATTGCCGCCGGTGGTGGTACCTCTGGAGTTGATGTTGCCATCGATGACCGTGCTGCCGGACTGGATGCGCACGGCGCCGCCGCCGATGCCGGCGCAGTTGCCGCCGCCACCGAGCTCCAGCGGACGATAGACGCTGCCGTAGGGCGAGCCGCCCGGAGCGTTTCGGATTCCGCCGACACCCATGTGGCTGCCGCCGTTGACATCGCTCGGCGCGGTCAAGCCCGGATAGGTGACGTTGGGGGTGAAGCCTCGGGCAGTCACATCGATGGCGCCTGCCGGCTCGATGCGGGTCTCACCCGTGGTTATGATCGAGAGGGAGTTGCCTTGGCGATGCGTGAGCGTTGCTCCCGCGCGGACGCGCAGGCTGGCCGCGTTGATCAGCTCGTGCTCGACGGTGCCATCGATTGTCTCGGCCCCGTTGGCGAGCACCGGATCAGTGCCGGTGGTCTCGAGGCGTCCGCTCCTCAACGTCACATTGTCGAAGCGGTAGACGCCTTGCCAGTTATCGCCCGGCGATAGCGAGATCGTCTCGGTGGCGTTCGGGGTGAGCGTGACCGTGGTGTCGTTGATCGTGCCGATGCGCCAGATCCCCTTTACCACCCCGCCGCTGGTGATCTGAATCCAGTTGCCGGCGAAGTAGGTCGGGATCGCCGACGGCTTGCCGGTAACCAGCGTGTCGCCGGCGGTGCCGCTCTGCGCGGTGCCGCTGCCGAACGACGGGAGGTTCGTGGTCCCGAAGGTGCTGCCGTTGTCGACGGTGAGATCGCCGTACGGGGAGCTCGGACCTTTGACATAGATCGAGCCGGCGCCGCCGGGGAAGCCCTGACTCGAAGTGCCTGCAATCGATGCGAGCGTTGGCAAGATGCTGGTTGAGTCGCTGTATTCAATGGCGATGGCGCCGCCGCCGCCCGAGCCCCAGGTCGTGTTCGTCGCGCCGGCATCGATCCTGCCGGCGCCGCCGATCCTGGCCGTGGTGATCCAGATCGAGCCGCCCGCGGCGGAGCGGTCACTGCAGTTGCCGCCGGTGTTGGTCCCTCGGGCGTTCACGCTGCCGTCGATGACAGTCGCGGCGGACACGATGAAGAGCACGCCGCCGCCAGTGCCGCCGCAGTTGCCCCCGCCGCCGGCTTCCCGCGGGTGATAAACGCTGCCGAAGGTCGAGGCGCCCGGATTGTTGCGGATGCCGCCTGCGCCGATGTGGCTTCCGCCGTTGACATCGCTCGGCAGACTGGCGCCCGGATAGCTGCTGTTCGCCCCATATCCTCGGCCGCTCACATCGATCGCCGATCCACAACTGACGTAGACATCGGTCAGGTTCGTTTTCGTGCCGAGCGAAAGCGGGTTGGTGAGACCGGAGGTTTCGACGACGGTGGCGCCGTCCAGGACGATGAGCTTCGCGAAGTTGTGCTGGCCATCGATCGTGACGGTCGTGCTGGTGCCGCTGACCACGACGACTTTGCTCTCCCACGTCGTGTTCGTGGCGGAGATCGAGCCGCTCGACGTGAAGGTCTGGTCTGCGGCCACGATCGCGACGACTGAAGTCAGCGTCGTCGCTGTGCCGCCCGAGGCTGTGGCGGTGGCGGTCACGGTGACGATCTTTGCGGTCGCGCCGGTCGGCCAGGTGGCCTCGTAAACATCGTTGCCGATCAGCGAGGCGGGAAGCGACGTGCCGTCGTCGAGGGTGAAGACGACGCTGGCGACGAGGTTCGAGGAGCTCGGCGGGAGCGCGGTGGCGCGGAGCTTGGCCGAGTAGTTCGTCGGCAGCGTTGCGCCGGAGCTGATGCAGGTCCATGACAGCGACGGCGCGGCCGGGTCGGTGTTTGGATTGATGACGATCGGCTCCGACGCATTGGCGCTGTTGCCGGCCTTGTCGGTGCCGGTGACCACTAGCTGCTTCGTTACCAGCGAGGTGCCGTCGACGAACGGTGCGGCGAAGGTGACGGAGTAGGTGCTCGAGCCGGTCGGCGCGGTCATCGGATGGGTGACGCCGTCGATCGACGCGACGACGCTGCCGACGCCGGTTTCGGCATCGGTGACGGTCGCGGTCACGGTGATTTGGCCGGTGCCCTCGGCGTAGGCGGTGTTCTGTGCCGGCGCGGTGATCGCGATCGCCGGAGGCGAGGCGTCGACGACGACGGAGAGCGCAGCGGTAGTCGAGACGGCGCCGTAGGTCGAGGTGATCGTGGCGCTCTGCGGCGAGGTCACGATTTGCGTGGTGATGTTGAAGTTCGCCGTGGTCGCGCCGGCGACGATCGTGACGCTGGCCGGGACGGCGGCGACCGCGGACGACGACGAGAGGTTGACGACAGCGCCATTCGCCGGCGCCGGCAGTGTCAGTGTGACGGTGCCGGTGTCGGCGTGGCCGCCGGTGACGGGGTTCGGCGTCATGGTCACGGACGGGGAGACGCTCCTGACCGTGATGATGCCTGTCGTCGGCGTGCCCGAAAGCGTGGCGGTGATCGTGACGGCGGCGTCGGCCGTGGGATTCACCGCGGTGACGGTGAATGTGGCGGTGGTCTGGCCCGCGCTGACGGTGACGCTGGCCGGAACCGCGGCCGTCGAGGGCGAAGTGCTGGTCAGCGGCACGGTGACGCTGGCCGCCGGTGCCGCGGAGAGGGTGAGAGTGCCCGTTGCCGTCGTTGAGCCGCTGACGGTGGCCGGATTGAAGGTCACCGACGACACGACCGGCGGTGCGGCCCAGTTGCTGGTGGTGGCCGGAACGGAGGAGATCGGGAACGTGCCGGAGTCGGTGGCAATGAGCGTGAAGACGTCGGGCGAGGCGCCGGTCACGGCGACGTTGAAGGAACCGTCGGCATTCGCGGCGCCCGTGAACGGCGCGTTCGTCCGCGTGTTCGTGGCTACGATGGAGTACGGCCCGTCGTTGTCGGCGTCGGTGAGCGTGCCGGCCGGTGCGACGATCGTGGCGTTGCCGTTCGTCGTCGGCTGAATCAGGATCTGCGCGATCTTCGCCACGTCGAATTGCGGACGGGCGGCGTTGAAGAGGAGCCTGCCGCCGTTGTCAGCCGTGGCGGTGCCATCGACGCGGTCGCCGCTCAGCACGGTCGAGCCGTGGACCGTGACGGTGTCGAAGCGGTAGACGCCGCGCCACGGATCTCCGGCGGAGACGCTGATGGTCTCATTGCCGTTCGGCGCAAGCGTGACGGTCTTGTTGTTGATCGAGGCGATGCGCCAGATGCCCTTGACCGAGCCGTTCGTGGCGTCGAGAACTTCGACCCAGTGGCCGGCGAAGAAGCCGAGGATGTTCGACGCTGCGTTGGTCACGAGCGTGGCGCCGCCGCTGCCAGTTTGCGCGAAGCCGTTGCCGAGCGCCGGGAGTTGGCTCGTGCCAGCCTGGCCCTTGTTGTCGATGGTCAGGGCGCCGAATGTGGAGCCCGGGCCTTTGACGAAGATGGTGCCCGCGCCGCCCGTTCCGTTGCCAGAGCCGCCGTTGGCCAGGGCGTTGTTGAGCACTGTCGACCCGATCTGAAGCGTGGTGTAGTTGATCGAGATCGCGCCGCCGCCGCTGGCGGCGAAGCCGCAGCAGATTCCTCTGCTCTCGACAGAGCCGGTTCCATCCAAGGTTCCGGTGGTGATCCAGATCGATCCGCCGGCCGAGTTGCGGCTGCTGGTGTTGACTCCGTTGGCGCGGATCGCTCCGTTATCGATCAGCGTTGCGGCGTTGATGCGGACACCGCCACCGCCGCTGGCAAAGGCGCCGGCGCCCGCTCCTGCTTCCTGCGGCTGCTCGATATTGCCGTACACAGCTCCTGGAGTGCCGCTGTCGCCGACCCCAAGACCGATGTGGCTGCCGCCGCTGTTGTTGACCGAGGCGCTCACTCCCGGATAGCTCTGGCCACCCGGATAGCCGCGCCCACTCACGTCGATCGCTCCGCCCGATTGCACCGTCACCGTTCCGCTGACGTTGATCGCCAGGGCGGTGGGCGGTGAGCTCGCCGGAACGGCCAGAGTCGCGCCGCTGCTGACCGTCAGAGTCTGGGCGGTGATCGAGGGGACCGAAACGTTGCCGGTCACGGTCACGGCCGTGGCGGTGATCGGATAGAGCACCTCGAGGAACTTGCCTGCCGCCGTCGGCCCAGTGAGGTTCGCGACGCCATTGGCGCCGATGCGGATCGGATCGTTGCTCTTGATGGTGTCGCCGTTCGGCGCCTGCATCGAGTCGAACTGATAGACGCCCTGCCACAGGTCGCCCGCGGCGACGTTGATCGTCTCGCCGCCGTTCGGAGTCAGAGTCACGGTTTTGGCGTTGATCGAACAGATGTGCCACGTGCCCTTGAGGGTTCCGCTCGCGTCGCGTACTTCCACCCAGTGGCCGGCGAAGAAGCCGAGGATGTTGGCGGGCGAGTCGGTGACCAGGATTGCTCCGCTCGATCCGGCCTGGGCGATCCCGTTGCCCATCGACGGGAGCTGGGTGATCGCACCCGCCTGACCTTTGTTGTCGGCCGACAGCGTCCCGAACGTGGAGCCCGGGCCTTTGACGAAGATCGTGCCCGCGCCGCCCGTTCCGTTGCCGGAGCCTCCGGTGGCCACGGCGTTGTTGAGCACCGTTGCCCCGCTCTGGAGCGTGGTGTAGTTGATGGAGATCGCGCCGCCGCCGCTGGCGGCGAAGCCACAGCAGATTCCATTGCTCTCGACAGAGCCGGTTCCATCCAAGGTGCCGGTGGTGATCCAGATCGATCCGCCGGCCGAGTTGCGGCTCCCGGTGTTGACACCGTTGGCGCGGATCGCTCCGTTATCGATCAGCGTTCCGGCGTTGATGCGGACAACGCCACCGCCGCTGGCAAGGGCGCCGGCCCCCGCTCCTGCTTCCTGTGGCTGCTCGACATTGCCATACGCCGCTCCCGCTGTTCCGCTGTCGCCAACCCCAAGACCGATGTGGCTGCCGCCGCTGTTGTTGACCGAGGCGCTCACGCCCGGATAGGTCTGGCCACCCGGATAGCCGCGCCCGCTCACGTCAATCACGGCGCCGGATTGCACCGTCATCGTTCCGCTTACGTTGATGGTCAGAGCCCCCGGCGGTGACGTGACCGGCACGCTCAGAGTCGCGCCGCTGCTGACAGTCAGGGTCTGGGCTGTGATCGACGGGACCGAGACGTTGCCCGTCACGGTCACGGTGTTGCCCGTGATCGGAGACGACACCTCGAGGTATTTGCCGGCGGTGGACGGGCCGGCGAGGGTCACTACGCCGTTGGCGCCGATGCGGATCGGATCGCTGCTCTTGATGGTGTCGCCGTTCGGCGCCTGGACCGAGTCGAACTGATAGACGCCTTGCCACAGGTCACCCGGCTGGACGGCGATTGTTTCGTTGCCGTTCGGAGTCAGCGTCACGGTTTTGGCGTTGATCGAACCGATGTGCCACGTGCCCTTGAGGATTCCGCTCGCGTCGCGCACTTCGACCCAGTGGCCGACGAAGAAGCCGAGGATGTTGGCGGGCGAGTCGGTGACGAGGACTGCTCCGCTCGATCCGGCCTGGGCGATCCCGTTGCCCATCGACGGGAGCTGGGTGACACCGCCCGCAGGACCCTTGTCGTCGATGGTAAGAGATCCGAACGTGGAGGTCGGGCCCTTGATGTAGACCGAGCCTGCACCGCCGGTTCCGTTGCCTGCGCCGCCGCTGGCTACGGCGTTGTTGAGCAGCGTGGCTCCGTTCTGAAGCGAGGCGTAGTTGATCGAGATCGCACCGCCGCCGCTGGCCGCGAAGCCGCAGCAGAATCCCTTGCTCTCGATCGAGCCGGTTCCATCCAACGTGCCGGTAGTGATCCAGATCGATCCGCCGGCTGAGTTGCGGCTGTTGGCACTGACGCCGTTGGCGCGGATCGCTCCGTCGTTGGCAAGTGAGGTGGCGTTGATACGGATGATCCCACCGCCGCTGGCAAGTACGCCGGCACCTGCTCCCGCTTCCTGCGGCTGCTCGACATTGCCGTACGTGGCTCCCGCGGTGCCGCTGTCGCCGATGCCAAGACCGATGTGGCTGCCGCCGCTGTTGTTGACCGATACGCTCACCCCTGGATAGCTCTGGCCACCGGCGTAACCCTTGCCGTCCACGTCGATCGAGCCACCGCAGGCGACATAGATCGAGGCCGCCTTCACATCGAGCGAGAACGTTGCTGTTGTCGTCGTGGGCGTCTGCGTGAGCGTGGCGCCGTTGAGGATGATCAGTTTCTTAAACTCGTGGTGACCGATCAGCGTCGTCGTGCCGCCAGTGATGGCGACGTTCTGGAAGTCGTAGCTCAGATCGTTCGACTGGATCGTCTTGTCCGCGCTGATGGTCTTGTCGATCGCAACGACCGTGATCTGGGCCTGCTGCGTGCCGGTGCCCTGGCCGTTCGTCAACGCGCTGGCGAGGATGGTGATCACCGTACCGTCGGGCGTGTTCGCTGGAATGGCGTAGTTGTAGGTATACGTGCTTCCACTGGCGGTGGCGGTGAAGGTGTTCGTGCCGTCGTTGAACGTGACCTGGAAGATGGCCGTGCCGCTCGATCCCGGAACGGCAGTGACCGAGAGCGGGATCGTGGAGCCTGCAGGTGCGAGCACGCCGCTGGCGCCGCAGTTCCACGTCACGACCGGCGCGGTCGGATCGAACTTCGGCGTGATCTGCACCGGCATCGTAGCGCTGCCGGCGTTGCCGAGGAGATCGCTGGCGGTAACGGTGACGTTCACCGTGACCGGATCGATGCCCGGCTCGAACGGAATGGAGAGGTCGGCGGCGTACTCGTTCGCATTCGCTGTCGCGGTCATCGGCTTCGACGTCGAGCCAGGAATCGAAGCGGTGATGGTATTGGTGACGACGCCGCTCTCCGCGTCGATGACGGTGGCGACGACATGAATCAAGCCAACGCCGACGGTGTAGCCGGCGTTCGCGGCCGGCTGCGTAATCGTGACCACCGGCGGGTTGGCGTCGTGGGCGATGGTCAGCGTCTTGACCGAGGTCACCGGCGCTGCCGTGCCGTCGTCGGCCTTGGCGGTGAGCGTCACGGTCTGTCCGTCGAGCGCCGGATCCTTTGCGATGGCGACCGTGAAGGTCGTGCTGGCCGATGCGCTGTTCGCGGTGAACGTCTGCGTCGACGGCGTGCCGCTGCCGATCTGCGTGGTGAGCGAGAGCGTCTTCACGGCCACTTCGTCGGTTGCGGCAATCGCGGCGGAGATGCTGTTGCCGATGTAGAACGGATTCGGTGCGGTCAGTGCAAAGTTGGTGATGACGGGCGCCTGGTTGGCGACGATGGTGAACGTGGACGGCGCCGCGTCGAACGTGCGGCCGGCGCGGTCGGTGACGCGCACGGTAAGCGTGGCCGTGCCGGGCGCGGCGCTCCCCGGAACGACGATCGATGGAGTCTGCTGCGCCGGGGCCGGCTGATACGCGAGGCTGTCGGTATGCGCCGCGACCGCGGGCGCGAGAGCGTAGGTGACGCCGCCGACGCCGGCGAGCGAGGCCGCGGTGTACGTGAGTCCGAGCGAGGTGCCCTGAATGAGATTGCTGCCGGCCGCCGGATTGGTGGTGACGGTCAGCGTCGGCTGATCACTTTGCAGCAGGAGCACGGCGCTCGCGTCGACCGTTGCCTTGGTCTTGTCGTCGGCGACGCCGGCCATGGTGATGCTGGCGTCGGCGCGCGCCAGTGCTCTCGCGCCGAGCGTGACCTTGTCGAACGTGAGCGTGCCGGCGAGCGGCGGGGCACGCGTGAGATGAACGGTATTCGATGGGAAGCGCGAGTCGAGCGCGGAGATGAACAGCTCGCCGTTCACTTCTCCGGCGTTGCGGAGGAAGATCGTGCCGGCGCCGCCGTCGAGCGTCCCGGCGGTCTCGCCTGCGGTGTTGCGGCCACCAAGCGCGAAGACGTGCGTGCCGTTGCTGCTGTCGATGTCGAGCAGTTGCGAGGCTTCGAGCGAGACCCGCCCGCCGCCGCCGGCGCGCGTGGCGCTCATCGAGCCGTCGTCGTCGCCGCCGCTGGCGCTGACCTTCGCCATCGCGCCGAGGACGATCTCGTTCGCGGTGACGTGGATGCTGCCGCCGGAGCCGGCGCCGCCGATGTTCACGCCTGACTCGCCGTCGCCGAGGAGTGCACCGGCGACGACGACCTTGCCGAGGCCGCCGGTGGCGGCGTGGATGTAGGCCGAGCCGCCGCCCTGACCGCCGCGGCGGCTGGTCGAATCGGCCGCGCCGCCGCTGCCAAGATCGACCGGCGCGGTGATGGAGCCGTAGGTCGCGTTCGTCGCGCCGTCGTCGTCGCCGCCGATGCCGGCGTACGAGCCGGAGGCGCCGCTGGTCGCGCCGCCGGTTGTGACGCGGCCACGCGTGACGCCGTTCGGCGACGGGTTGGAGCCGCTGCTGTCGGCGTTCGCCTCGAGTCCGCCCATGTAGCCGCGGCGCGAGACGTCGATCGACGAGTCGCCGTCGACGTAGAGGTGATCGGTGATGGTGAGATCGATCTTCTGATCGGCCGCGGTGGTGCTGGGGACGGTGTCGACGATGCCGCCGTTGATGACGATCAGGTTCTTGAGCGTAGTCGGGACGTAGAGGATCAGACGTCCGCCGTCGACGACGACGCTGTCGGATACGAGCGGATGCGTGGCGTCGACGGCGATCGTGCCGCCGGACGGAATGGTCTGTCCGGTCGTCACGATGTCGATGTTGATCGGCAGGTCGATCCTGTGTCCTCCGTCGCCGTCGCTGACGTGCGCGACGATCTGGAAGGCCGTGCCTGCAGCCGGCGTCGTGAAATTGCTGAGCGTGACATTGAGCTCGTTGCCGGTGCGCGTCGCGGTGAGCGTGCCGGCGCCCGGCACATCGAAGGTGGCGGTGAGCGGCAGCGGTGAGCTGGCGAAGAGGCGCAGCTTGGCCGTGAAGTTCGTCACGTTCGCGGGCCATGCGGCGTCGTGCAGCGGCGCGATCCAGGCGACGGTCGGTGCGTTCGGATCGTGAATGCCGAGGTAGGTGACGGAGGCGGACGCCGAGCTGCTGTTGCCGGCGTAGTCGGTGGCCCTGGCGTTGATGGCGATGGCGGCGTCGTTGTTGTGCGACTGCACGGTGATCGTCGGCGAGACGAACTCCCACACGCCGGTGCTGGAGTGGTAGATCGAGGGAGGCGCCGCGTTGACGGTGTACGGCGTGCCGTCGATGGTGAAGGTCATCGATGCGACGCCGGTCTCCGCGTCGCTGGCGAAGGCGTGTACGCGGTACTGGTCGCCGTTGTTGAAGGTCAGAGTCGGAGTGGCCGGCACGTTCCTGACGACGTCGATCGTGACCGGCTGCGAGACCGGCGCGACGGCGTCGGTAGCCATGGTGATGCTGTCCACCTTGGGCGAGGCCGAGAATCCGCGGATGTCGCTGACGCTGGTGGTCAGGTTGACTTTCGCGCCGCCCGCGACGCTGCGCGGGATGGTGAGCGAGAGCGCCGCGCTCGGCCACGGGTCGGTGAAGAGATGGCGGCTGATGGAGGTGGTCGCCGAGACGAGCGTGGTGCTGCTGCCGTCGAGCGTGGCCGTGACGGTGACGTTCGCGTCGAGGCCGCCGCCACCGATCTGCACGGTGTCGGTGAGCGATCCGCCGGGGTAGACGGTTGCCGGCGCGATGGTGGTGGAGTTGATCGTCAGCGGAGGCTGCGCGGCGACGGTCCAACTGCGCGTGGCCGTCCCCTTGTTGAGCGAGAGGTCCCACGCGTCGGCGCGCAGCGTGAACGTGGTGGTGCCCGGCGGCGCGGCGATGGCGACGGTGGTGGGCGAGGTCTTCGTGATCGGCGTGATGTTGCCGCCGGCGTCGACCGACCAGAAGTCGACGCGATCGAGATCGGTCACGGCGCTGCCGTCCGGATTCAGCAGCGTGACCGGAATGGTGTAGAGCACACTGAGGTAGAGCGGATCGCTGTTGCCGATGGCCACACCGTTGATCAGCGGAGTGCCGATGGTCACGACCGGGGCGACGGCGTCGTAGGTGAAGAAGTCCTGCGTGAAGACGCTCAGCGGCTGGCCGTTTGCATCGACCATGGCCCGGCCGTCGGTGTCGACCACTCCGGAAACCGAGAGGCGATAGAACGACGCGGGGTTGAGGGTGACGTTCGGCGCGTAATAGAGCGTCGCGCCGCTGATCGGATCGAGTTGGACGGTACCGGCGATCGGGCTGCCGATGGTCGACCCGCCAATGGCGCTGATCTGGGTGAAGGTCATCGAGCCGCTGCCGCCGCTCTGCCACGGCTGCGGGCCTAGCGGCTTGCTGAAGGTGACGCCGATGCGGACGCCGTTCTTCGTCAGCGGCTGCTTCGGCGACGGATCGACTTTGGTGACCTGCGGCGCGCTGTAATCGGACGTCGTGAAGCTCGAGCCGAGGTCGGCGCCGAGGATGTGATTGGCCAGATCCAGCAGCGTTCCGGAGACCTTGATCCGGTAGAGCGTGTTGCTCTTGAGCGGGAAATTCTGCCCGGGCGGCTTCGGCGGCGTGTTGAAGGTGATGACTTGCGTGTTGTCCGGCTGTACCAGTGCCGAGGCGAGCGTCATGGTGAGCTCGGTGCCGGCCGCGCTGTCGAAGAGGTGGAAGTATCCGTTTCCTCCGGACGTGAGCTGATCGCCGCGCATGGCGCGGTTGAACGTGAACTTCAGTTGCGTGTCGGGGGCGACCTTCGACGCGCCGTCGGCGGGGAAGATGCCGATGAGACGTGGCGGTGTGGAGTCGAGGGTGATGTCGGGCGCGGTGACGATGCCCTGGCCGCTCAGCAGGATGACGTCCTGCTGCCCGCCGATGGTGTTGTCGTCCGGCCCGAGGTAGATGAGATGGACGGTCAGGCCGTTGGCCGGCGTGGCGATGCCTTGGAATGTATAGGCGCCGGTCGAGTCGGTGCGAGTCTCGAGCTGCGTGGCAAGCAGCGAGGCGAAAACGCGCGTGCCGGCCGAGGGCGACGAAACCGTTCCTTCGGCGATGACCTTGCCTGTGACGCCGCCGTAGGAGCCGAGGATGATGTTCGCGGTTGCCGGCGTGGTCTGACTGGTGAGCGCCACGGAGGTCGAACCAGTGAGCGGCGTCGCCCCTTGCGTCGCGGCCTGAATGCTGACGTTGCCGAGCGGCAGGCCGCTCAGCGACACGAAGCCGTTCGCGTCGGTGTAGGCGCTGCGGCCGGAGCCGCCGCCGCTGGCCGTGACCTGCACGTTTGCCATCGGCGCGGGCGGGTTGCCGGCCTTCACGGTGACGTTGACGGTGCCTGATGCGGAGAAGATGACGTCGAGCTCTTTGGCCGCGGTGTTGGGGTCGAAGTTGGTACTGGCCCTGACTACGCGATTGAGACCGCCGAGCTCGTGGACGCTCACATCGATTCCGACCGGGTGGTCGTTTGCGGTGCGCACGAGACCTGGGAATTGCGCGCCGTTCGTCTGCGACGAACGGAGGTACGAGCCGCCGGGGGCGCTCTGGACGACGTCGATGTTGACGAGTGGAGCGAGGACGCCGGAGTTTCCACCGGCATCGTTCGGCAGGAAGGCCTTGACGGTGAGGGTCGACGTCGGTTCGAGCGCGAGAGGAATGGTGGCCGTCGGGAAGACGGCGCTGACCAGTCCCGTGCCGCGGGCCATACGGATGCTGTTCGGTTCGCGGGCTTCGAGCTTGAAGTTCCCTTCGCGCACTCCCTTGAAGTCGAATGTGCCGTCGGCCGCTGTCGTGTCGCGGGTCTGATAGAAGTTACCGATGTAGTCTCCAAACAACGTGACGTTCGAGCCGGGCACTGGGACGTTGTTGTTCTGCGGATCGACGAGGTTGCCGGTTACTTCGCCGCTGAACGTGAGAATGATGGAGGCGGTCGTCGTCTGATTCTTGTTGATGGCGAAGTTGCTGGCCGTGGCTCCCGACTTGAACTGCGTTTTGGAGAAGGCGGTGGCGTGGTAGTCGGCCTGGTTGTCGACCGGGAGCTGATCGAACTGAATCGAGCCGCTGGCATCAGTCGTTCCGAAATCGAAAAGCCCGCCGCGATACAACGAGACCTCGGCGTTCGGCACCGGAGCGAGGGCGTTGTTCGGATCGAGGACTGTGATGCGCACCGAGCCGAGACCGGTGGAGCTCAACGTGATCGCCGCGGTCTGGACGTCGTTTTCTTTGGTGACGGCACCACCCCAGTCGCCGCGGCTCTCCGGATTTACCGGATCCTCGGCGCTGACGCGCACGCCGACGGCGAAGATGTTGTTGAAGCGGAAGTGCCCCGCGCCGTCGGTGAAGCGCGGATCGGCGGCCGTGCCGAGCTCGCGCGACGGATACGACAGCTCGCGCAGCCAGATCTTCGCGAACGGCACCGGATTGTTGTTCGAGTCGACGACCGTTCCCTCGACGGAGCCCTGCTCCTGGAGGATCAACCTGACGTTGTCGACGACGCCTCCGTTCTCCGGCGTCGCCCCGGTCGTGATCGCCGTGCGGTAAATGCCGTTGATGGTGTAATCGGCCGTGACGGAGAAGCGGGACGAGGGGACGATGTTCTTGTAGTCGAAGCTGCCGTCAAATCCCGTCACCGCGATGCCGAGGTCCTGGTTGTTGTCGGTCATGTGCACTGCTGCGCCGGCAACGGGCGTGTAGCCGTCGGGTGCGAAGACATGTCCGCGGACTTCAGCGAGCGTCGAGAGGGTGAGGGTTTTCGGCACGACCGCGCCGTCGTAACCGATCGTCGCGCCGGTCGAGGCGTAGCCGGCCGCCTCGACGGTCTGGATCAGCGACGGCGTTGGCAACACCGGTATTTTGTTGAAGACCGCGTCCGTGGTCCCATTCGTGTCCGCGAAAATCGTGCGGACGATCGTGTCCAGTTCGGCGTTGTCCCACGCTGTGAAGCTTGCCGACAATCTTCCGGCGAGCTTGATGAACACCCCGGACTGCGTCTGCTGCTGGATATTCGCGGTGACGGTGCCCTGTCCCTTGAGCCGAAGCGTGATCGCGGCAATCTGTCCGGGGAAGGACACGGTCGCGCTTCCCGTCGCCATCTGCCAACCGTACGTCGGATCGCTACCCGAGACGGGTGCCGCAATGATCGGCAGCGTCGTGCCGACAGCGAGGTTCCCGAACTCATAAACGCCCGATTCGGTTTCGGATTCGGCGGCGGACCACATCTGCGCGGTGTCCGACCAGAAGACGTGATAGCCGCTGATCGGCTTTCCGGCCGCGCTGAGCAGGTGGACGCGGATCGTTCCTTTTCCGGAGCCGGAGGTATTCGTGATCGCCAGCGGTATGTTGTTTGTCGGCGTGGCTGGGCTGTACGGCAGGAGGTCGGGGATCGACTTTTTGACGCCGCGTCTCGTGGCCGGGTCGTACGCCATGATGCTTGACCCAGACATCGTCTGCGGGACGGAGTCGTAGTGATAGTGCCCCGCCGCATTGGCGACGACGACCGGCATTCCGTTGATCTGCACCTGCGCGTTCGGTACGGCGTGGAAAGAACCCGGGATCAGCGGATCCTCGGCCGTGACGTCGCCGTCGACGCTGACCATGACCGTGTTCGCAGTGGGGATGACCAGAATGAAGTCGCCCATGTTGTGCGACTCGTTCGCCTTCAGATCGAAGTCGACGGCAACCTCGGTCGGCGAGATCCCGAAGTTCGCGGCCAGCACGGTGACGAAGCGGGCCGGCACTTTCGGGAACGAAAAGGTGCCGGTGGCGTCGGTGAAGATCTCGCTGAATCCGTAGCCTTGGCTGTAGACGCCGACGTGCGCGCCGGCAACCGGCGCGTTCGTGTCGTTGCGGATGACGCGGCCGTAGACGGTGCCGACGCCCGGGAACGGCTGCCGGAAGATGGAGATGTCCTGCACGGCGACCTCGCCGCCGGCGTGCAGCTCGTTCGCGGCGTAGGCGACGTTCCCCGCCGCGTCCTGCGCGCTGAACGTGAGCGGACCGACCGGGAGATCGGTGACCGAATACGTGCCGTCGCTCTTGGTGGTGGTGGTACGAAACTGCCGGAAGAGTGCGCTGCCGACGACGACCGTCGCATTTGGTACGCGCGTGCCGTCTTCGTATCGCACCGTTCCCTGCGCCGAGCCGCGGCCGAGGAAGACCACACTAATCTGAGTGAGTGAGTGGAGCAGCCGGACTGTGCCCTCGAGCGAGGTCTGTCGTCCCTCTGCATTGGCGAGAATGTCGTAGTCGCCGTTTATTGAAGCATCGGGATCGCGTGGGATGTACTCGAAGAGAAACTTGCCGTTCGTGTCGCTGCGCTGATACTGGCGTCCGGTTTTGGTCGTCAGAAACAGTTGCGCGTTGGGCACGATGCTGTTGTCCCCGTGCAGGACGGTTCCGAGAAGCAGCGCGGAGTTGCGCACATCGACCACCGGGACGACGGTCGCATTGCTGGCCGGGTCGACCAGATTGCTCGTGTGGATCTGGTACTGCACGTCGCTCGACAATGCGCTGTCGTAGTTGACGTGGATGATTCGCCGGTCCGGCTGCAGCGCCGCGCCGGCGACGGTGCGCTTGCCGGTGTAGCCGACGCCGAATTTGCTCGAGTCGAGGACGACGTCGGTGTCGAAGTCCGGCGCGAGATCGGCGCTCGTCGCCGGCAGACGGCGGTTGAAGAGGACCGAGACGGTGTGGCCGTCGTTGTCGAGGAACGTGTCCTGCCGCGCTGCGACGATGCTGACCGGTGCCAGTGGAACGAGATGCGCGACCGGCGCGACGTCGTTGCTTGTGGCAACGCCGTTGGCGATGTGGACGTGGACCACTTGACCTGCGGCGGCGGTGAACGACGCCGAGGCGCGCGTCAGCGTGACGCCATCGGCCGCCGGGAAGATCAGATCGATCGTAGCGGCGCCGCTGACGGACGGAGTGATGGTGAGGTCGAGCGCTTCATTCGATCGTCCGATGACCGCGAGCGTTCCGGCTTCGACACTGCCGCTCAGCGGGAACAGCCCGCCCCACGGAATCTGCCGTTTCCATCCGGAGCTCTGCGTGGCGTCGACGCCGAGCACCAGCCCGGCCGCCGATGTGACCTGCACGTCGAAGGCGCTCGCCGCCGTGCTGCTCTTCGCGCCGTGTACCAGCGCGAGCACATACGGTCCGCGGTCGGTGGTGGATGCAGCGAAACGATCGGCCAGGTCATTGAACGTCCCACCCGATTGCGAGAAGGCGGTCGACAACTCCGCGCCGATGGCGCTCTCCAGACCGCGCGCCGTGTCTCCGGCCACATCGGTGACTTCCTGGCGTAAGAACTGGTCCCACTCCGCGAGTGGGTTGCCGTTGCCGAGCGAGTCGAGGGTGAAGTTCGCAAGCGAGGCCCGCGGATCTTCGCCGATGAAGATCCGTTCCCCGGTGCGCGCCAGGTCGACCGCGCGCGCGAAGACGTCGGTGGTGATCAAACGCGGGAACTTCGCCGTCTGATTGTTGAGCGGCGCGGTGGCGAGACTGTAGGCGATGCCGAGGTAGCCGAGTTCCGCGTCCAGCAGGTTCTGCGAGATGTACGGCGTGGTCGCGTAGTGGGGGAGGATCAACGTTGCCGGAGAGAGCGGCACGCCGGTCGGGCTCACGCCCATAACCAGTTGGAATGTCGCAGCGGAGATGGCGGAGTTGTCGCCGTCGATCGACGCGGCGGTCGCGAAAATGTGCCCGGTGAGCGACGACTGCAGCTTGTACTGCACGCTCTTCGTCTCGCCAGGCTGCAGCGTTAACGTGAACGAGCTTGGTGAGGTATCGATGCGGCAGACGTTCGCGAGGTAGCCGCCGCTCGAGCAGGTGGGCAGACCTTGATCGGACAACGTAATCGTCTGTGCTGCGTCGCTGATGTTCGTGATGTACGTGTAGGTGCTGTACTGCAGGTTCTTTCGAATCGTGTCCGGATGCGAGAAGGTGATGTTGAAGCGCGCATCGTGGATTACCACCGTTGCCTGCGGCTTCGCCTCCAGCGGTAGATCGGGCTGCCCGGGCGACTGGAACGTTGCCTTGACGTCGAGATTGACGGTGTACGTGCCGGGCTTCAGCCCTTCCAGAGTCCAGTCGGCCTGTCCCGTCGCCTGCGCGATTAGGAACGTCACGTTGGGGTTGTTCGGGTCCTTAATGGTGACCGGCTGCCCGAACGTGGTCGGGGGATCGACTTTGGCGATGCGAAGCTGGTTGGGCACGTCGATCGATGCCGTGACGGAATCGAGCTTGACGTTGCTGCCCGCCGGCGCGCCGTTCGCCACGACCAGACCGACGGCGAAGAACTGGTGCAGAACAGCCAGACTGTTCGGAATGACGATCGCACAATGAATTTGCGGACGCGGGTTCGGGTGTAGAGGATCCGCGGGCGGGTCGGCGCTATTGCCGAATTCGGGAATGTCGGGAAGGATAAAGATTCCGCCGCTGCTGGGCGGCACCCACCGCGGCGGAGCCCCCTGCAAGTCCTGCGGAAGGTGGTAGGGGTCCTCCTGCACGCCAGGCTCGGGCTCGTGCGTCGTTCGATTGATGATGACGGGATACGGAACCGTTACCGTCTGACCATTGACCAGGAATGAGAAGGTGTATTCGTAAACGTCGTAATTCGACGGGTCGACGTTAATGCCGCGGGAACGCATTTCGTCGGGCGTGAGCTGACGCACCGTGACGGTGGTTTTCAATGTGTTAGCGACTTGGATGGCCGCCACGCTCGGCACGGCGAGCTGCAAGAGTTGCGTGCCGTTCATCAGTCGCACGTTCTGCAGGTAATAAATCCCTTCCTGCGAGAGGCCGGAGATCTGGAACGCGTGCCCGGGCGCGGTGACGAGTTGAATCGGCGTGGTGATGCCGGGCCCGGTCAGATCGCCGACTGCGGAAAGGCCTTCAATGACCGGAGCCTGATCGTCCTGCAGGCCGCCGAAACTGGTGTGGACGAACGCGGTCGCTCCCAGCTGCGTCGTCACCACGGTGTCGACGACGGCGAGACTCGATCCCTGAATTTGCAGATCGGCTTTCGTCACGACGTCGGCATGCGCCGGAAGGACGAAGAGAATTGCCGCGATTACGGCGGCGGCAGACTCTATGAAGCGTCTTCGGAAGTTGGGCACCAATCACTCTCGTTTAGATGGCGGTCTTCAGCGGTGGGCTTTTTCGGGGAGGGCGTCGAGCTGTTCGCTCTCCCGTTTGGCGACGACGATGCGGGAATCGACACGGCGCGCGCCGGGAGGGATGGCCACGAGATCGGACGGCGCAACGTCGTTGCTGAGGCGCGTCACCCGATTCGTCGCCGTGATCATCCGGCCGTTCACGTCCCATCGCGTAGTCTGTTCGATCGGCAATCCGTAGCTCTCGCTCACGCTGGTTCCGTTCGAGGAGACGCCGCCCACCGGCCGGCGCGACGCGCTGCGGATCAACTCCGTCGACGCGTCCCCTTCGCCCGGATACGCGGCGCCAACGAGGACGTCGAACGCATCGCGCGACAGCGCCGCGCTCTGATCGACGGCAATCTCCGCGTGCAGCACGTGCGCGGCGTCATCGCCCGCGTAGAGGTCGACACTGCGCCCGGCCCGGCGATCGGTTCCGCGGTGCTGCATCGCCGGCGCGGCGCTTCCCGACGCCGTCGACGCTGCGCGTATCACCTTCCGATGAGGCCGCGCGCTGGCAACGGTAGAAAACGGCGTGACGCTGTAGGTGCCGTGCTCGCGGTCGATCTCCGTCACCTCGGAACGATCGTAGTCGGCAATGACGGTCCGCGATCCGGCAATGGAGACGACCCGGTTCGCGAGACAGTACTGCTCTACGTGCGAGGTCTTTCCGGAGATTGGATCGACGACTTCACGCGTGAGATGCAGTGGCTTCGGAAAAAGGAGCGTGTCCGCGGACGCGCAGGCGGCGAAGACGGTGAACGCGATGACAGTGAGTGGAAGGGTGTGGCGCAATGTTTGACTCCTTGAAAAGTCGACACGCCACGTGCCAGCGAAGAGGTGGACGATCCCTCTCCGGGCACTCTCCCAACACACTACTTACCCGTTATTTGCTGAAGCCGGACTGAGCTGAAGCCGCGCATTGTAGGTGCGTCACATATGTCCTGTCTACTACAACGTGGAGCATGCTTGACGTCGATCATTCAGAGGGGTGTTCCATCGATGCTTTATTCATGGAGATAACGTCGATCGAGTAGTTCGTGCTTGCGGCTTACGTTGACATGTCCACCCTTGGCCGGCGGTGCCGTTGACATCGATCTGCGATCCGGTCGGGCCGTTGAATGTGCCGGTCACCGGGACAGTGGTGCCGGCGGGGAGGTAGCTGTTGTTCGCCGGCGAGGTGATGGTGATCGAGGGCGCGCCGGGAGTCTGGCTCACGTTGACCGTCACGCTGACGGGGTTGTTGAGCGGGTCGTGTCCGCTGACGGTGATCGCCTGCGTGCCGGCGAGCGGCACGCCATGAATGACGAAGTAGCCGGTCGTGTCAGACCAGGAGTGGGGATCCATGGTGCCGGCGGGCGAGGAGTGCAGATCGAGATGGCCGGCGGGTTCTTGAGATTGATGACGCGCCGCGAGGCGATCGCGACCGCGCCGGCGGCGTTCTTTACGTGCGCGACGAGGATGTTGAGGCCCGCGGCGAGACGGACGTTCGCAACCGAGTACGTGTTGCCGGTGACGGCCGCGGCGGCGCCGTTCACGTCGGCCGAGCTGGCATTCTGCACGGTACCGCCGACGGTGATCGTGTCGGTGCCGACGACTACTCCTTCGGACGGCAGCGTCCGGCGCGGGGTCGCAGCGAAGGGCGCCGAACTCGCGACGATCGACGTGAGCGCGAAGAGCAGGAGTGCTCTTTTGTTGGCCGCCATTCGGCGTTCACTCTACGTCAGCACAGGTAAGGAAAGTAGGGTTCTCTCGGGTGATCGCCAGCGACGACGCCGAAACCGAATCGCCGGAGCCTTGCCCACTCCGGTAGATCGATGGCTGTTCGTATCAAGGTTGTAGAGGGATGGGACGGAGGGCCAATCGACTAATTAAATTCAACCGCAATATTGAGCTACCAGAGCGTCGATCTGACTCGGCGTCATCGCTCCAGGGGTGGCACAAGGATTGTTCGGATTGCACTCAGGAAGACCCAGAGTGTGCAGCATCTCGTGGATAAGCGTGTTTGCCGGGTATGCACGCTGAGAAAAGGACGGACAAATATAGTCAGTAGTGTCACCTGGGCTAGTAAACGCGCACGCGTAACCGCATATCTCGTGATTGGACGAGTCTCGCATTCCAGCGCCATCACGCCACGAAATGGTCCCGAACCAATCCTTAGCCGATTCCACCCCTCCTCCGCGAAGGGTCAATTCGTTTAGCGCCGACGTGTTACCCCATGTGGCATTGGCGAGCAATTGAACTCCACACTGGTCGTTAGATAGCTTGCCGTTGGCTCCGATTATTGCCCTGTTCACAGCAATGTGAAGATTCCCGTCAAGGATGTAGTTGTTAGAGGTACGCGACCCTACGCCGCCGGAGCCTGCTCCTGAACCATCATCTGGTGGCGGGCTGTAACCGCCGCCGCCACCAGTGCCAGTGTCGCAGTAGTAGTAGTAAGTGGCACACGTCCCGCAACTCGGGCATTGGTCGCCGCCGGAAACACAGGTCTGGGTCGAGTCGCATATCATCATGGTTTTCGGTGCGACGACGCGTTTTTTATCTGTCAACGTGTTTGACTCGAGCGACTCGTTGCTCGTGGATGTGATGGAGCGGCTCATACTGCTTTTGGCGCTGGGCCTGCCGGAATCGTACACGCTGTAATTGTATTGAGTCTGGCCCCCCTTATTCGATGTCCAGAAGGCGCGTATTGATCCGCTGCCGGGAGTTTCTACGTAAGCGCCCACGTCGCCATCGGACGTGATGATGATATGTGTCTGAAGAGATGCCGCATACAAAGCTGCGATCTTATAGTCGCGCTGCTGTGCCATTCCGCCGCCGGGTCCGTAATTGATCGTTAGATCGTAGAGCAGAGGTGAGCCATCAGCCGCGAAGCCCGCTTGCATTTCACCCATACGGACCATTCTGGCTAATACGGCAGTGCCTTGTTGCAGCGTGTTCAAGTATCCAGATTGTGTGGCTCGCGACCTGGTTTGAGCGGCCCAGTCTTTGCCGAGGTGAAGTCGTTCAGCGACCGGATCTAGGAACATCGTGAAAGTTCGTTTTATAGCAACGGTCGCATTTGCCTCTTTGAGTACCGTGCCGTTGACCGTCAGCGTTTCCTTCATATAAGTGTCTGCTGGAGTAAAGGACAGTGTCATCGCGCCAACGTTGAGTTTCGCGACTTCGCCAGTGGGGGTGTATTCAATCGAGGCCACTACGTTCTTGCCGGATCGCACGAGGAGATCCCGAGTGGATGGCGAGGACGAGTCGCGCTCTACCGTGACGGTGGGCAGATTGTCGGCCGTGACGGAGCCCTTTGAGCGGTCGTACTTAAGCGTGTGGGACTTGCCGCCAGCATTGACGGTAATGCCGTTAAAATTCCGAGCCTCGTCGTAATGCAGTTCCTCGGTCGAATCGGAGTTATCGATACTGGTGAGTTCAACCGTCCCGGGCCGATAGTGATATGTTGCCCATTCGCCGTTGGTGAAAATTCGTTTAGTAAAGGATTTTGCGTCTTTGATTTCTGTGTACGTGACATTGCCTTTACTGTCACGGTCGGTTTCCCCGGGCGATTGCCAGAATTTGGCGGGGTCAACGACAGGGATGTCATTGCCGTTTCCGTTGTTTGAATGCTGCGCTAGAAGCGTCCCTGCGCAGAGCACAAGAAATGTTGCTGCGTAAGCGGTGTTTCGCAATTGTCCTCCTTGTAGGCGGAGGGATCGTACGTGGTGACGTGAATGAAGTCAATAAGTAGCTCATGCGTCCCTCAATCCAGCGCTTGAGCTTGTTCGTACTAGTGTTCGTTACCTCGCCGCGCGATCACTACCGCGCGAAGTCAGCGGCGCCGACGCCGAGCGCGGCCTCGCGTACTTCACGGATGTTCACACGACCGACGTTAAATTCGGCTATGCCGGAAGCTCCTACGCAAACGGCGTCTACACCTTCCTGCCGACGTCGATGTCAGCGCGATGGCCTTCGACTACGGACGCAACTAGAACGCCCAGACCACGAAGGATGACCTCACGTGCGCGACCGCCTCTACACGCCACGTGCCAGCGAAGAGGTGGACGATCCCTCTCCGGGCACTCTCCCAACACACTACTTACCCGTTATTTGCTGAAACCGGACTGAGCTGAAGCCGCGCATTGTAGGTGCGTCACATATGTCCTGTCTACTACAACGTGGAGCATGCTTGACGTCGATCATTCAGAGGGGTGTTCCATCGATGTTTTATTCATGGAGATAACGTCGATCGAGTAGTTCGTGCTTGCGGCTTACGTTGACGCGTCCACCCTTGGTACCAGCCACGACTTCGTGCCCACGCGCACGGCTTCCGCGTCGAACCCGAACAGTTCCCGCACAACCTCCGGTTGCATCACCTCGGCCGGCGTTGCATCGCGCGCCAGCGCGCCGCGCTGCATGACCAGCATTCGGTCGCTGTACGCGGCGGCCCAGTTCAGATCGTGCGTGGCGTACAGGACGGTGACGCCGGTGCGGTTGACGATGTCGCGCAATAGAGCCGAGAACTGCTGGACATGCGAGATGTCGAGCGACGCGAGCGGCTCGTCGAGCAGGATCAGGCGCGGACGCGCGGCGAGGACGCGCGCGAGGAAGATGCGTTTGCGTTCGCCGCCGCTCATCTCGTCGAGATAGCGATCGGCGAGGTGCGAAGCGTCGCAAAGATCGAGCGCGCGCTCGGCTTCCGCGTAGTCGGAATCGCGTTCCCATTCGAAGCGGCCAAGGAATGGAGCGCGGCCGGAGACGACGACGTCGATGGCGCGCATGGAAAAAGCGGGATCGGGATCCTGCGGCAGGTAGGCGACCTGTTTCGCATACTCCTTCGCAGGCCACTCGCGAAGGCGCTTGCCGTCGAATGCAATGTCTCCCGCGTGCGGCGTCAGCACGCGCGCGATGAGCTTCAGCAGCGTCGACTTCCCTGAGCCGTTCGGTCCGGTGAGCGCGATGAGTTGTGTTGCGTCGAACGACGCGGTGACGCGATCGACGGCCTGTGTTCCCTCGTATCCAAACGACACATCGCGCAGCTCGAGCATCAGCGATTCCTCCGCAGCAGCGAGAGAAAAAACGGCACGCCGAGAACTGCTGTGAACGCGCCGATAGGAAGCTCGGATGACGTCACCACGATGCGCGAGAGGAGATCGGCGAGCACCACCAGAATGCCGCCGCCGAGGGCGCAGAGCGGGAGGAGGAAACGGAAGTCGCGGCGCCACATCATCCGGATCAGATGCGGCACGAGCAGGCCGACGAAGCCGATGATGCCGCTGACCGACACCGCCGCGCCGGTGACGATCGACGCGGTGATGAAGCCGATCAGCTTCACCCGTTCGACATTGACGCCGCGCGATTTCGCGTCGTCTTCGCCGAACGAGAGCATGCGCAGGTCGTTGCCGATCGACGCCAGGATCGCGGTCGCGATCAGGAGCAGGACCGTCAGCAGGATCACGTCGCTCCACGTGGCGCCGAAGAGCGTTCCCATCATCCAACGCAACGCCGCGGTGAGATCGCTCTGCCGCGAAACACCGAATGAAATCAGGATCACCGCAGAGAAAAACGCGTTCAGCACGAGGCCGGAAAGGAGCAGCCGCGTCGGATCGGTGTACTCGCGCCGCCGCGCCAGCAGGAACACCGCGCCCGTCGCGCCGCACGCGCCGGCGAAGGCGATCAGCGGCACGACTCCCGGCAATCGCGCCAATCCCGCCGCCGTCGCAATCGATGCACCGCACGCCGCGCCGCCGGAGACGCCGAGGATGAAGGGATCGGCGAGCGGATTTCGGAGCAGCGTCTGGAACGTGACGCCGGCCACCGCCAGCGTCGCGCCGACGAGCGCCGCCAGCAACGCGCGCGGTAGGCGGATGCCGATGAGGATCGCTCGTGCCGTGACGTCGCCCGACATCGCCGCGCGCCAGGAGACGTTCGTCGCGCCGGCGGACGATGCCACCAACAGCGCGATCGCCAATAGCAGCGCAAGCAGCGCGACCGCGCCGATCAATCGTTTTTGTCTGGTTGCCGCGGACACGCTGCGCAGTGTAGCGTCCGCCTTTCAAGCATCTTGACGCTCGAACTAGTGGGCATCATGATGCATCCATGCGAACGACCCTTACGCTTGATGACGATCTTCTCAAGGAACTTCAGGAGGCGGCGCGAAACAGCGGTAAGTCTCTGAAGGAAGTCGTGAACGAGACGCTGCGTCA
>Ga0157374_10000327_pt1 | contig 43832 bp, 35 predicted proteins | sample M25metaG_FD_115308 | JGI IMG/M metagenome (GOLD analysis project Ga0157374, IMG submission 115308) | Miscanthus rhizosphere microbial communities from Kellogg Biological Station, Michigan, USA - M2-5 metaG | ecosystem: Host-associated > Plants > Roots > Rhizosphere > Soil | place: USA: Michigan...
GCCGGCATTACCTTTCGCCGGCTCACGGGAGAATATATCGGTGAAGCGGATTGGCGCTTTTTCCATCGCTGCTATACAAACACCTACCGCGCCCATCGTTCACGCCCTTACCTTTCGCTCGACTTCTTTTTGCATTTGGGTGCGACCATGGCCGATCAAGTATTGCTGATCATCGCCGAGCAAAACGGCCAGCCGGTGGCGAGCGCTTTCAATTTGTTTAACGACCAAACGCTATATGGCCGTTATTGGGGCACGACCGGATTCGCATCCGGCTTACATTTTGAAACGTGCTATTACCAGGCTATAGAATTTTGCATCGAGCGTCGCTTATCCGACTTCGAAGGCGGCGCGCAGGGGGAGCATAAACTTGCACGCGGGTTCATGCCGGTCAAAACCTTATCGACCCATTGGCTGGCAAGACCGGAATTCTCCTCCGCCATCGAGCGTTATCTTGCGCAGGAAACGAATGGGATGGCGGTGTATATGGATGAGTTGAATGAACGGCAACCGTTTAAAGCCAGAGCGGAGATGTAGCAACTAATACTACTGGTCAGTCACGTTGAATGTTATGGATAGACAAAGTTTCTGCATGCATTCCCCTCTCCCGCCTGCGGGAGAGGGGGCATTCTCATAATTCACCATGACTGATGCCTCACAAATCTCAACCCCACTTAGCAATGAACTCTTTCCAGTGAGGTTCACTCGATGCGCCAAGCGTATTTTTAACGAGCTCGACCTCCCGCTCGTAACCATCCGGCGCCAGATGTCCGCGCATCAATTGAAAACGCAAATACACGAGATAGGTGTTCGCCACATCGGTCTCGCAATAATTGCGAATCGCCGGCAATTCGCCCTTGCAATAGGCTTCCCACACTTTCGAACCATCCATACCCAATTTGCCGGGCAGGCCGATGAGTTGCGCCAATTCATCGAGCGGTGCATTGGCGCGAGGTTGATACATCGCTAACAGGTCCATTAAATCAAGATGGCGTGCATGATAGCGGCTGATGTAGTTATTCCATTTGAAATCGCGATCGTCATCGCCCATATCCCAATAACGGGGCGCCGTAATGCCGTTCACTAAACCGCGATAATGCAACACTGGAAGATCGAAGCCGCCGCCGTTCCACGAGATGAGCTGTGGCGTATATTTTTCGATGCCATCGAAGAAACGCTGAATGAGTTCCTTTTCATCGCCGGAGCCGTTGCCGAGAGACCAAACACGAAACTGATCTCTATCCCGCAATGCACAGGAAATCGCCACGACACGATGTAGATGTAATTGCAAAAAATCGCCACCGGTCTGCTGCCGGCGGCGATGAAACGCGATCTCAGCAATATGCTCGGGACTTTCCTCTGCACCAAGCTCGTAAAGCTTACGCAATCCTTCTACATCGGGAATGGTCTCGATGTCGAAAACAAGAATGGGATTCAATTCACCAACCTCACTATCTCTTTTTCCATGTGCCCATCTCGTCTTGAAACCACCATCCCATGGACTGCATTTTTTGCTGCCAACGCAAAGCGAAAGTCTCGCGGATTTGCCGCTCCCATTCGGGGTGTTTATTAACGCGGGCCACTTCGCGATAAAGGGCGTCTCTGTCGTTGTTTTCGTCATTCACCATAGCGACTATGGTCTGCCGCTGATTAATCGGAACATTGTTGAGTATGCGAATGGTAATCGATCCATCCTTCATCAATCCGATAGAGCCGTTTTCATACAATGGCGCCAGAGTGGTATGGCGAGTTTGCATGCGCCCTTTGATAGCGGCAATTCCCGGCGAGTCCACATCGATATTCATTTGTTGCGCCCAAGCGCTGCTAAACGCCGTCAAGGCAAACAGAAATACAATCCCCACCAATATTTGTCTCAGATTTCTAAACATCGAGTTCTCCTAGTAGATGAATGAATGTTTTGCTAAGAGCGTCATAACAAAATGAAGCGAAGCGTTTCTGGCAAGGAGCAGCAACGCCGCCAGAATCATTTTGTTAGACGCTCTAAGTAGTTGCGTAATCGTCTTTCTCCGTTATTTTCGATCTGGGTTAAGCATCGTGATTAGACCACCTTCGTAAAAATATAGAGCGGTTTCTTGAGACAAAAATGCTATCAGCATGAAATTGCCTCTTTCACAGGGAACAAATTCATAAAGAACGTTCTTTCCCATAAAGCCTTGCCTCTTAACTAAATTTCCTTATCGGAATTTCACAAGTTTGGTAGTTAGCCTGTCCAGCTCTTTACTATGGAATAAATCGATGCACTTCATTGTGTTGAATTCAGACTGAATGGATCCGCCATATTTTCGGCTCACATACTGATGAACGAGCTTTCGTAATTGGTCATATGCTTCTATTTGTTGCTTTCCGAATTCCAGATAGGCCGATGCTGTTGCACCCGCATCCTCTTTGGATGCAGGGTCTTTTGCAATAGATGCGAGGCATACACTTAAAGCCCAGTTTTTGAGAAGCGTTTTCTGAGAGTAGTTTTCGATAGGGCTCCTCGAATAGCTTGCTTCGGTAGAGTCCGTTCGAGCGTGAACCGCTCCGGTTACAAGGAGGATAAGGCTTGCGAATAGGACAGCGGTTCTCAATCGAGCGGTCATGAAGGCACGCCAAGCGCTATTGAAAGAGGGTCTTTTGGCCATTTATTAAATCTTGAGCAAGGAGCTTATGGTAATCACTAGATCAATGGCCTACTGTTTTGGAGTTGGCGATGGCGTATCGGCTTTCGGCTTCGCTCCATCCTTCAATTGCCATACTTCGTCGATTATTTTATCGGCGGCTTGTTCCACCGCAGCGGCCGGAAAATAGATATTGATCGTTACGCACGCATTTATACCTATCGCGACGAATAACGCCAAGAACCATTTGCGACCGTTTGCCGCCGATAATTCGGCACGATGAGTCATTGCATTCTCCTTAAAAACGAACCGAGCGAGAAAACCACACCGCTAGAACCTGTCATTACTCGATAATCGGTTTCACGTTACCTTGCGTAATACGAGACAATCGCCCCAGCAATTCCTCCCAAACAATATAGCGATTGTAGCCTTTCACCGTAATGGCCGGTATACCGCCGCCCTTCACAATCACATAACCCGGCGGCGCCGGTTCCACGCCGTCCATTCGGCAAACCGTATCTCGAAGCTGGCAGGAAAATCCGATTTTTTCATAACCGAATTGCTCGAAAAACCGCAGAAAGCTGCGTTGTATAGCAACCGCTGCGCCCTCGCCGCCTAAGGCGGAAATATTCTGCACGGCCTGCTGGCTGATTTTCTTTGGATAGCGGCCAGGACTTGATCGTACACGAGCATCGAATGTCGTCGGCTTCCAATTGGTCAGCTCGAGATTTTTTACGTCAACGTCGATTTTGCCTTCCATCGAACCGAACTTAAATGTGCGCGTTACCAGTCCAAGATCGAGATTCCTCATCTCGACGTCCGCAGACAAGCGTGGAATATGTCCAAAAGGCTCATCGAGTTTCAGTTGCGTAATCGCCACATCGCCATCGAAAACACGAATACCGATTCCACCGTCTATGTTGACTATGCCGCTTTCATAGGCAACTTTCGGAATGGTCGCCGACAACATACCACCCATGATGGGCAAACCCAGCGCCTTTGTGGTTGCTTGCATAGACACCGGCAACAATACGCCGCTGAATTGCCAGCGCCAATTCTCGCCTTTTCGCAACGCATGCAAATCCTTGAGAAGCATGGTGCCATCCAGCATCGGAATAGTTGCGTCGTCCACGGAGAAATCGAATCCATGCATTTTTACCGGCACAGCAAAAGCACCCAATGGAATGCCCCATAAACTCGCGCCGCCGCCACGAATATCGGCCGTGGTCGCTTGATCCAATCGCCACGGTATATCCGCATTCAGTTTTTGCAATGTGAAGCGGTTGCGCGCATCGGTCACGGTGAGATCGTTCAATCTCATATCGAATCGCCGAGCCGAGTGATCCGCATAAGTAAATCCGGCATTCAATTTGCCGCTTACGGTCAATTGATTGAACGCGGTCTTCTCCAAGAACGGCTTCAGTAGTCGATTGTAAAAACCGCCTCCGTCCACGCCGGTTGCGTCGGCGGTGAATGACTCGATGCCGTTGCGCAAATGCCACGCAAGGGAGAAACGGCCTTCGCCCACATCGCTGAGCTTCAGTGTTCCCGCATCGATTCGGAGCCTATCGTCATCGAGCGTGCCTTGCGCATCGACACGATTGCCGATGGCAGGAAAATATAACGGCGCCCAATAGACTTCGCCTTGCGCTAGTGCCGCACTCGCTCGCCAATTCAGCGCAGCGCCGACACGATCGCCGGTTAGCGTGATGGAACCATCGACTTTTTCCGCAGCCTGCGTTCCGGCTTCGTTCGTAAAAGCCAAGCCCAATAGTCTTGCATCACCGGCAATATGAACAATATGTCCATCGCGGCTCTCAATATTGAAGCGTGCCGTTACACTACCGGCGGAAGGACGCGGCTGTGTCTTTGGTATTAGCGGTGCAAAGCGTGTTAACTGGCCATCGACAACATTGAACTCCGCTTGCCACCCTTTGTTATCGAACCGGCCGGCAATTCGCCAGACTTCTTGCGGCGACAGCGCAAGCGACAAGTCGAATCGTTTTTTCGATGTGTCATAAACAAAACGCAGATCGATGTCGATCGACCCCGTCCGTAATTTTCCTTTCGAACAACGTATCGCACCGGCTGAGAAATTCAAATCCAAGCAATGAATCGCTAGCGACTCGATCGTCTTCCCGAAAGCCGCCAGCTCACCGATTCTTATCTCGGCAATGCCATTAGTCGCCACTTTCACCGAGATACGTTTGAACGTTGCGGCGGGCATGACGATATCGTCTATGGCCAATACGGCCTCGTCGAAAGATGAAGCCGGAAAACTAAAGCAAAGCAGACCGGGTAAAAATAAAAATGCGATTTTACGAAACGATAAACAACAAAATGCAAGAAAAGCATTCCGGGCAGCAACAATCCGCAAGGTCACGCGAGGGGGAACGCAGAACATTCAAAGAAAAACGCCGGTGGAAAGATATCTATCGCCGCGGTCGCACACCACATGGACGATAACGGCGTTCTCCACTTCGGCGGAAATCTGCAAAGCAACAGCCAACCCGCCGCCGGAAGAAATACCGGCGAAGATGCCTTCATCGCGAGCGAGCCGGCGAGCCATGTCCTCCGCTTCCACCTGCCCTACTTCGATGATTCGATCGACACGCTTCTCATCGTATATGGCTGGTTGGTAAGCCTCGGGCCACTTTCGGATGCCGGGTACTTGCGAGCCTTCTTTGGGATGAACGCCGATGATTTGGATCGCAGGATTCTTTTCCTTAAAGAATCGCGAGCAACCCATGATGGTGCCCGTGGTTCCCATGGTGGCAACGAAGTGAGTAATTTTTCCTTCGGTGTCGCGCCAAATTTCCGGCGCGGTACCTTGATAGTGAGACAGCGGATTATCGGGATTGGCAAATTGATCGAGAATGATTCCTTCGCCCGCATCGCGCATGCGTTCGGCCGTATCGCGGGCCAATTCCATACCGCCGGACTGGGGCGTCAACACAAAGCTAGCACCGAATGCCGCCATGGTTTGGCGTCTTTCAACCGACAAATGTTCGGGCATGACGAGCACCATCTTGTAACCGCGCATCGCCGCGCACATGGCAAGTGCGATGCCGGTGTTGCCGCTGGTGGCTTCGATCAAGGTATCGCCCGGTTTGATATCGCCGCGCTTTTCGGCACAGGTAATCATCGAGTAAGCCGGTCTATCTTTCACCGATCCGGCCGGGTTGTTTCCTTCCAGCTTAGCCAGCAATATATTGGTGGTATTGCCGGGAATGCGCTTCAGACGGACCAGCGGTGTATTACCGACAAAATCATCGAGAGTCTTATGCATGACAGACATTCCATAAAGACCGTTAACAATCGGAAACCACGCAGTATCTCACATCGCTTTACATAAAGCGGCTAACGAAATGAGACGGGGTATTTCCGGCACGGCAAGGAAGTAGCAAAGAGCAACGTTAATTATGCCGAGTTTTTTTAAGTACAGCCCCCTTCCCTATTGTGAATTTTACCGGCCTCCCAGCCGCCACATCAGCCTTATGTTCGTCAGGAATCCTGTCAGCTTTCACAACGGCAACAGATGCCGGTACCTTAATTCCATTTCTTTCGCTAGCCGCCTTCAGTACGAAAAATGCGGATTCTAATGTGTCTTTCGTACATCCCTCAGGCTCTATCACTATTGGGCGGTCATTCACCGACCGACCGTCTCCCGTAGAAATAACCCACCGCCCCTTACCTAATTTCCTATCAAGAGTGTCACTTTGGTGCTTCGATAGATTTATGCCATCCGAATGTGGCCGTTTTCTACCTGCCGATTGAGTAGGCGCAGAAGATTGGGAGCTAGGTCTAGAGGGAAGGAGCGCCGCGCTCGAACTCTGCGTCTGCATTGCAGGATCGCTATCGCGGCTTTCTAATGCAAGAGCCCCGGAAGGTTGTTCTTGCCGCAATTGGGAACGAATGGAATCGATAACTTTGACGTGATCGGCAAGCATTGAATCTATATGTTCATGCTGCAATTGAAGGGAAGCGCGTATCATCTCCTGGTCGTCTAGCTCGTTTTCAATTTTCCCATGTTCGCCGCTCAATATTTCCAAGGTCTTTTCCTTGGCCGTGCTTTCAGACGAAAGGTACTGCAACACGATGCCTGGTATCCAAGACCTCGCTTTTCCCTGCGAGATACTTTTATGTGCCTCATCAAGCCCGTTGCTCACAATACGAAGATCGGAAAGAATAGTTTCCGAGATATGCACACAATCGGCATTGGCATCTTTAATGGCGTTTGCGCTAGAGTCCAGCATTTCGAGCGCTATGTTCAGCTCTTTTTCCGTTAACGATGATGAACGCGCAGCCGTTTCCACTTCCACAAGAACTTTATTCAGGTCGTCAAGTTTTGATCTGGCTTCCTGATCGAGTTTAGTGAGCGTTTCGATAAGCTCATTGCGAGTTTCAGCCATTTCCTTTAGCAGTGGTTGTATCGCCATGGCTGCTGTCGGAGTCCACGTGGAATTGGAGAACGCCATTTTTTTCAGCAGTTTTATCTGTTCGCTTCGTATTTTCTGCTGTCCCCATTCATTCGTTCCAAGCCCGATAAAGTCTTGCGATGTTTGCGTCGAAGACCTTCCACGTTTATGTCTTCGTGATCGAAACGTGGCGTGAGCGTTCGTTAGCGCCTCCTGCTCCGAACGAATACTTTGTTGCTCGCTTCGGAGCTGCGCCATCTGACTTGCTCTCGCGTTCTCATCTTCATTCGTTAATTGGGAATCCGTATCCATATCCCTATCCATATCGACATCGTGATCTATAGATTCCACCAACTTTTCCAGTGACTTGGCAATAACTTTGACTTCATGAATCGCCTCTTTATATATGCTATCTATCGCTTCACTTAGTTTTTCATTTTCCGCTTTTAGTACGCTCGACGTTGAGTCGCCTGAATCGGCGGTGCGATTCCCGGAATCTTCACGTTGCATTTCAATCATCCGGCGGCTGTTATTATCTAGCCAAGCCTCAAGGCCTTTACGAAGGTCAGTTAGTTCTTCGCGATGCCCTTTTATTGTTTCGCGAACTTGACCTAGTATCTCGAATTGGCGCGGTTCCATGGCGCTCATTTTTCCCGTCGCTTGCAGCCAGGGCTCCTGCCATGCGAGCAATCGCATGCGTCCCAGTTTGCGTAATACCACATCGTCCGCATCTAACACTTTCACTCGTTTTAATGTATCCATAACCATAGAAACGTTGGGGTCGCTTAGCTTATTGTCAATCAGCGCCTGTAGAAGAATAGATTTGTGGTATGGAATCAAGTCATATTGAGTAGGGGTTAGAGCAGCCAGCAAATCTAATTGAGTAGGCTGCGACATAAAAAGCTTGTATTGTTGCGGCGTCAAATTGCCTATGCCCGGTTGCGCGTTGAGTACATTTATCGTTAGGGACATCAAATGTGCCGGATAGGCTGTAACAACTGTTTGTGCAGCGCTACCCACAGCACCGACAACAGACGATCCGGTAGAGACTATAGAGGTAGAGAGATCGGTGATAGACGGCAGCGAAGCATACCAGGCTGCCCTATTAGAAGCGTTCGACGGTGTCCGCACCAGTTCTACTTCATCTGTCATTTCGATGTCGGAAGAAAGCTCATCGCTGGACTCTGTGTCGGACCCGCTTGAAGATTCAATAGATGCAACTGACGCAACTTTTTGAAACACCGGCCGATTAGTAATACGCAACATCGATGGAACACCAATATTCACGGAGCCGGCTGATCTAACCACATCTCCTTCATTGAATAAATGAACCCCATCGTAATCTTCACCGCGCCTTCCCTCGGCAATATAGACATGTGCTACGCCTGGCGCCTGGAATGTAACAGAAGGCAAGTCAGGTAATTGATCCTTATGATCCCGAAAATAGGCTTCTACTGTTTGGATAAGACTAACAGCCACCGGATTCTGCAAGAGATACTTTCCCGCTTGTACAAACAAGCTTTCCTTTGAAAAGGGCAACGTACCGTTGTTTTGAAAGCAGGCTGACACAGCTTGCGCTAGATTGCCGCCAAGCGAATGGCCGGTTATCGTAATTGCCGAAAGACCATCGACGCCATATTCCTGCATGAGTTTTTGAATCACCTGCACTGCGTAAACGACCGCATATTCTTCGCCCCGGTGAGTAACACGGGCGGTAAGCAATGCATCGCTGATAAGATTGGATGGCCGAGTCGGCACTGTTCCACGAAAGGCTATGGCTACTTCGCCGTTTTTATCATTTCTATAAGCTTGAGCACAGAATGCCAATGATTTGTCCCATTCGGGATCACTTCTCGGACCATACTCCTTCCAGCCCTCAGGAAGCTCATAGTTGTCCTCAGGACCGTAATATACAGCGTTTGAGAAGTGAGCGAGGTCAAGCAAGGTAGGCATAGTCCCTCATGCAATAACTTAGAACGCGTATTGTCGCTTGCATCAACTTTCAACAAAGAAAAGACGAGCAAGTTCGATTCTATCTTCTTATGTGCAACCGCTGCCGCTGCATAAAGGAGAGGCAAAAACTTCGGTGAGGAAGTGGTGAAGCGCAAAGTAATGAAATAGAAGCAAGCAGAATGCACGCGCAAAAGCACCAGCCGGCACAGGAATTCGGCGGGTCACTTGTCCGGAATTATTTAGAATACGTATTCAGGGTTTCGTTAAGAATTAAATCTATTCGCTGCGTTTTGCAATCGACGCGCAGATAAATTCAAAGTAACGACGGACTCCTGCGTTTCTTTAACCCGCTCGGCATTGAGCAGCACCATTTTCGCTATTGCTTCCATATTACGCATGATTTCTTCACCGTCTGTTCTCTGTTCATTCGTGCCATGAGCAATATCCTGCACGACTTGCAGGCTACGGTTCGAGCCGGAGCTAATTTCCTCTAGCGCTTGTTCGATATCATGAGTAAGCGACACGCTTTTGCTAGCCTCCCCGCTACAAGTGCCCATAGTAACAACAGCACTTTGAATTTCATCTTGAATAGCGCCGATCATTTCACCAATTTCGGTGGTCGACTTAGTAGTTCTTTCCGCTAATGAGCGAACTTCGTCAGCAACGACCGCAAACCCTCGGCCTTGCTCGCCGGCACGAGCAGCCTCGATCGCGGCATTCAACGCTAGTAAATTTGTTTGATCGGCGATACCTCGAATAACGTCGATGATTTTACTAATTTCGTGGGAGCGATCTCCTAAGCGTTGTATCAACGCGGCGGATTGGGTGATGGTACTCGATACTCGTTCGATTTCTTCGGTCGCTTTTTTGACTAATTTCTGGCCGGCGGTGGAAGAGTTTTTTGCGTTATCGGCAATCTGCTCCGCAACCGCGGCGTTGTCCGCGATGTTCACAATACTGGCGGTAATTTTTTCCACTTTAGCGCTGGTCATTGTCGCGGCCTTGGATTGATCCACAGAAGTCGCCTCAAGCGCTAAGGCATTGCGAGATAACGTCTGGATGACTTGCTCCGTCTGAGTGGCCACATTGAGAACGTTGTCGACGGTCTCGTCAGTCTTATCGATAAAACTATTAATCCACTGCGCAAGCTGACCGGACTCGTCGTTTTTCCTATCATCGCCCGATAGGCGATCTTTCAGCGACCCGCCCCGTTCCGCCACATCAAGGAAAAAATGCGACAACTTTGCGAGTTGTCTAGCGACCGGAACTATAGTGAATTGCATAACGATCCATAGGCCGGCAATGAATAAGAAAACAGCAAGACCTAAGGCGGCCGACGAAGACAATGCGAGCCAATGATTAACGCCCATAAATAAAAGAAACAATAATGCGCCAACACACAGGCTCGACTTTGTCGCACGATAGGTTACAGAGCGGTACCGATACACTTCCTCAAGGTCCCCCTCGCACATCATTCCCCAAACATCGGGAGAGCCCGGCATCGTCAGCGTGACGCCTTTACCAATCACCGGGATATGCCGGTAGTCGGGATAGCCGGGGTAAGCGACAAAGAGGTTCTCGCCGCGAGCGAGCGTTTCGCGTACACCTGGGTGCAAGCTCCCTGTCGCAGGATCGTTGAATACAAGTTCAAGTTCGGTATGGCGTTTGATAGAAACCGTGCCGTACTCCGTATGCACCCCGCTTTTTAAGTTATCGCCAAGTGTGAATGCGTTATCTTCAAAGCGCGAACGAGATAGGGCCGTGCCAACCTGTATCGACGGATCGAAATTCGATCGGCCCATGAATAAATAATTATCCCCGGAGTCCGGGAATACATGTCCTGCTTCCCGTTGAATTAAGTCGCTCATCACGTCGTTCGGAAAACGCGCGCATAAGCAACCGATCGTTACGCCCTGTTTCGTGATCGGCTGATAAAACATCAGCGTCACTTCATCATGAAACTTTGAGTTTGAAGGGCCAATTGTTTCTGTGAAAGGGTCAGCGTAAGGGCCATGTAAAAACGGCGCCTGCAAACCAGCCGTGACCGCCTTAGGCAACAGATCGCGTTTACCAACATGCTGGCTAGCGCTCGAGGCGAGCACCGCACCCTGCTGATCGATGATGAATAGCTCGGAGCAATCGGGCATATCCGCTTTATAAGCGGCAAGTGATGCATTCGCAATATTCGGAAAATCAATTGCAACTTGTTTTGCCATTGTCGACAAAATGTCCCAACGTCCTTGCGCCCAGGCAATAAGGAGTTTTTTTCGTGTTTGCGCTATACCTTCAAACGTTTTTTCAATTGTCGGATACATCGCTGAATTGAGAAAGCATGACCACCCCATCGCAATCTTACCGGTCTTGCCGAACCATGGCAGCCAATGGCGCTCCGCCCCGCTTCTATTCATCACGCATTCCTTTATGTTGAATTATTCTCTACTTTACCTTTTCTCCTTGCGATACATCCAGGCCTTGCGCTTCATCGTCCTCACTTAACTGTACTATAAAATGCTATCGAAGCCTCCAATTGTCTTATCGGCAAAAGTGCCGGTTAAAACAGTATCGATGATGCCGCCTACTCCGTGAACACCGAAAGCGTCTAATGAATCATCGAAACCTAGAGCGGATTTCCGCATTTGGGGACAACGATACTGTGCATTAAGTCGGAATCCGCTCTAATGCCTTCTTAACCGTTGTTACCGACACAAAAAATAGGACTCTGGTAATGAGTCCTATGATGACCGATGCCGTCGGTCCGACAAAAACCGATGTTCGATCAACGCGCTTATCATCGAGCTACTTCAGAGACCTGGAATGGAGAGATGCCGTCTTTACGAGGGCTCGCTCAAATCGCACGACTCCATTGCTTATGTTTAACTTCATTTTGTCACCAGCCTGAAGACCCGCAGGGCAATCGATCCCGGTTGTGCAAGCAATTCGTTCTCTGAATCGCGTTGAATCCTTGTGAATGACGGTGTGGCGGCTGCCTGCGCTTTCTACAATAAACATGTGATTTTGTAGGCTCCTGAGTCCCTCAGCGGTGAGTCGGCTAAGTTTAACCAATGGAGGGCGCGATTTTTTTGCTTTTCCAAGGGGCTGCTTGTCTTCCTTCGCAAAAATTGATTCGCGTTGGGTATAAACAAGCGGTGTTGGGCCGGGAACTACTTGCCCCTTGGAAGCAGCATACGAAGATGAGAACGATGGTGCCGAAACAAACGCTGGTTGGTGAGCGCGGTTATAGTTCTGATTCGGAGTATTCCAAGCTTGCGATTGCGTCCGGCTTGGCTGTAAAAGCCGATGAGGGCGAGGACGTTGTGAACGACGTGACATCCGTGACGAGTCTAGTTTTCTTTTAAAAATACTGCCGGCTAGGCTCGTTAAGCCTCCCCAAACAGCTATGCCACCGGCAGCGACAAACGTAGCAATGCCCGCATATGCCGGCAAAACCAACCCGGCAGCCGCCATGTTAGCGGAACCAGTTGCTATTAAGGCTGGGGCCGCTCCTGCGGCGGCTATGCCTGCCGCCGGCAGCAATGCAATGGTGGCCGCCGACATAGCTAACGCTCCGCCAATTTTCATCGTACTGGTTAACGCATTCATCGCGCACTTTTTTAGTTCTTCCTTAAATGACTGCAATCCCTGCTGCATGGAAAGTATGAGCTTTGTTGTTGGATAAGTTATTTTGCCGGCAAGATAAGTCGCTCCACTAATTTTCATGCATGTCACGCCACCAGCAATGAGGGCGATCCCAGCAGGCGCCGCCGGTGTAAGACAAAGTCCAGCCCCGATTGCAGTTATCGCGACACCACAAAAAAATGACCATTTGCCACCTTCTTTAACAATTTGGCCTACCCGCTTAAAAGCCCTGAGAGCTCTATCATCCGATAGCTCATTATTTCTTCCAGCTAAATGATGCAATTGATTTTGCAATCGCCCGAGCTTTGCGTACTCATCGGATTCCAGCGGCCTTTGTTGCCGCTTTTGCAGCAACTCATCTTGTTGTCGTTGCAGATCCTTCTCACCTGATAAGGGCACAGTACTGAAGGATTTGGCCCAGGGATAATTGCTTAATATATGGTCTCGCACTTCCCTAAGATTTTGGAATTCATCCTCTCCAGAGTTCGGATCGAAAAAGCGTGGCTTTTCCCCTCCATATAGCGCGACTGCATGCGCGTCTTTTTCCCCCTCGAAGATCAAAACCATTCCCTCCGGTTTGTCGAGCGGGATGTCCGGTATGTTCGCAATTTGCTGTTTCTTACTTTCCAGACCTGGGAGAACGCTATGTTTAGTTTTATCCGCAGTTGTAAACTCTTTACTCCACCCTGCAATAGCCTGCTCAGAAACAGAGTAACCAGTCACCATACGCCGTAAAGCATTCAATATGCCGGGTTTGGTGACGCTTTTTATCTGTTTCTCTGCTGATTTTTCCGCATTTGCGCGGCTAAATTTGAAATCTCCCCCCACCGATTGACACGCCGCCCACTTCCATGCCAAGCGTAAGCAAATACCCTTTCTCGCCTCTTGGCTCTGATGAGCTGTTAAATCCCCTTGATAAAATGGAACAGTTTTCCTCATATAACAAAAGTTTCTACAAAATTAGAAAGCGGCAATGTGACGGCTATTTGCAAGATCGGGTTTACGAGAACACATCAACGTAATTCCTCAGAAGAATCATCGTTTTAATACAAAACAATTGCTGTGAGCGTTATCACATGTTTCCTATACGGCCATAACTGAGAATTTTCTGGAAGCGATCGAGAAGAGACATGGCCGGATCGAGACACGGCGTTACGGCTTAGAGCGGATTTCGGCTTAGTGGATAGCCAATCATGGCAGGATTGCCGTAAGGGCAGAATGGTCGAATCGATACGTGGTACAAGTAAGCAGATGAGTCTTCGATGCCGGCGCAAATGCATGACATTCCATAAAGACCGTTAACTATTGGAAACTACGCTGTATCTCGTAGAGATAAAAAAGCCGCGCCTTTGTTCATCCACATCGGCGCTCATATGCATTAGCGAATTAGATTAGCTACATTATTTGTAAAGCAGAACAAACAGCCACTCGATTTTCAGCACCGTCTTAACTTTTCACCGCAGAGGAACCATGTCGCTTATTACCAATATAGTCGTAGGATTTATCGCATTCTTGCACGTTTATATTCTCGTGCTCGAAATGTTTCTCTGGGACAAACCAGCCGGATTGCGAGCATTTGCCCAAAGCAAGGAAACGGCCGCAGCTACAAAAGTATTAGCTGCCAATCAAGGTCTCTATAACGGGTTCTTAGCCGCCGGTCTCTTTTGGGGATTGAGTCTTGGCGCAAGCGGCAACAACGTGAAAGTGTTTTTTCTATCTTGTGTTTTGATTGCAGGCTTATATGGCGCAGCAACGGCCAGTCGAAAAATTCTCTTCATTCAAGCGATGCCTGCGGCTATTGGTTTAGTGTTGGTGTTTCTGTCTTATTGAAGCGTTCGTATGAGCATCGATTTTCCTGCGATGCTCAACCCTGCATTCACAACAATCAAACTCTTTCCAACAGCCAATTGATATAGTTGGCAACACCTTGCTCGACCGTCAAAAATTCGTCCTCATATCCTGCCGAACGCAATACTTCCACATCGGCTTGCGTATAGCTTTGGTATTTCCCCTTGAGCGCTTCAGGGAATGAAATGTATTGAATAATTCCTTCTTCGCGCAGCACATTAAGGCTGAGCGGACCTTTGCCTTCATGGATACGACAGGCATTGACGGCTGCGACGGCGACATCGTTAAAGGTCTGTCCGCGCCCGGTGCCTACATTGAAAATGCCGGAGATGTCGGGGTTGTCGAACATATACAGATTAACCTTGACCACATCTTCCACGGATACAAAATCGCGGATTTGCTCGCCTGCCGCATATCCATTCGAGCCTTCGAATAATTTCACTCGGCCTTCGGCGCGATATTGATTGAAGCAGTGAAAAGCGACCGAAGCCATGCGTCCTTTATGGAATTCGCGCGGACCGTACACGTTGAAATAACGAAAGCCGGCCACTTGCGCCGACAATTGATTCCAACGCGCACGAACATGCTGATCGAAGAGAAACTTGGAGTAACCGTAGACATTCAACGGCGATTCGTATTCGCGTGCTTCGCGAAACTCCGGTCCAGCGCCGTAGACCGCGGCGGAAGATGCGTAGATAAACGGAATATCTCGCTCTTGGCAATAATCGAGCAACGCAACCGAATATCGATAGTTGTTTTCCATCATGTAGCGCCCATCGGATTCCATCGTGTCCGAACAGGCGCCTTGATGAAAAACGACATCGATATCTTCCGACAGCGAATCCTCTTTAACCATACGGAGGAATTCTTGCTTATCGAGATAATCGGACAATTCGCAGTCAACGAGATTTTTAAACTTTTCGCTGCGAGACAAATTATCTACCGCGATAATGTCCGAAACACCTCGATCATTCAACGCTTTGACTAAATTGGCACCAATGAATCCGGCGGCGCCGGTAACGATAATCGACATATGATTTTTACCTTACGCTTCTCGCTCGAGGTTGCGAGCGATATATTTATGCAGCATTAAGATCCTGCTGCAATTCCGCAAAAGTCACCGATGCGGTACCCAATTTACCGACCACGATACCAGCGGCGCGATTAGCGATATGCACCGCCTGCGGCATGGAAAGACCGGCGGCGAGCATGACGCTCAATGTTGCGATAACCGTGTCGCCGGCGCCGCTGACATCGTACACTTCGCGCGCTAGTGTGGGTTCGTGAGTTATTTCGTCGGCGCGGAATAAAGTCATGCCTTCTTCGCTGCGAGTGACCAACAGCGCCTCCAACTCCAATTCGCGGCGTAACTTTTCCGCTTTCTCGGCAAGCTCTTCTTCGCTTTTCCAGCGGCCGGCCACTTCGCGAAATTCGGAACGGTTCGGCGTCAGCATCGTTGCGCCGCGATAACGGGAATAATCGTCCCCTTTGGGATCGACCAATACGGGTTTGCCTGCCGCCTTGCAAGCAGCAATCATTTTGCCGATATGCTCCAATCCGCCCTTACCGTAATCGGACAATACGACCACATCCGCTTTAGTGATCATGGTTTCGAAGTCTTTCAGTTTGCTGAGCAATACCTCATGGGAAGGCAATGTCTCGAAGTCGATGCGCAGCAATTGCTGTTGACGTCCGATAACTCTCAGCTTCACCGTGGTCGGCAGCGTCGCATCTTTATGCAAGGTCGCATCGACGCCGTGGCCCTTCAGCAAATGCGCCAAAGTATTCGCCGCCTCGTCAGCGCCGACCACGGCGAGCAACCCTGCTTGTGCGCCTAACGACGCAATGTTGCGCGCGACGTTAGCGGCACCGCCAGGCCGTTCATCGCTTCGATGCACACGGACGATCGGCACCGGCGCTTCGGGCGATATGCGATTTACTTCACCGAACCAATAACGGTCCAGCATAACATCACCGGCAACTAGCACTTTCGCCCGCGCTAGCGATGAAGGATCAAGCACAAAAGAAGTCATAGAAAATATGCAAATGGACGGGGAGCAGTTAGCAGCCCCATCATAAAATAAAAAATGGAATTACCCGATTCATATCGTACGCGTCGTTGGCTAAGTGTTTACAGCCGTCCGATGCCGTAGTACTCCAATCCGTGACGGCGCACGCTCGCCGGCTCGTAAATATTGCGGCCATCGAAAATAGCGGGCGTCTTTAAGGCCGCTTTAATGGCGGCAAAATCGGGACTACGGAATTCTTTCCATTCGGTCACGATCGCCAATACGTCGCAGCCAACGAGCGCATCCATGGGATTCTCGGCATAATGCACCCGCCGTTCTCCATGATAAATACGCCGTGCTTCGTCCATGGCGATGGGATCATATACCCTTACCGATGCGCCTCTAGCAATGAGACCGTCGATCAACACTCGGCTGGGTGCCTCGCGCATGTCGTCCGTATTCGGTTTAAAGGCAAGTCCCCACAAAGCGATACGCCGTTCCGTTAAATCTTCGCCGAAACGCTTAACGAGCTTGTTCAGCAGAACACCTTTTTGGCGCTCGTTCACGAACTCGACAGCCTCCAATATCTTCAACTCCATTCCACGCTCGTGGCCCGTTCTCTGTAACGCTTGTACGTCTTTCGGAAAACAAGAACCGCCGTAGCCGATGCCGGGATACAAGAAGTGATAACCGATGCGCGGATCGGAGCCGATGCCTTTTCTTACATCTTCGATATCCGCGCCTAGTTCTTCGGCAAGCAAGGCCAATTCATTCATGAACGATATACGCGTCGCCAACATCGCGTTCGCCGCATACTTCGTCAATTCAGCCGAGCGAACATCCATTACCAACAAACGTTCATGATTGCGCTGAAATGGCGCATACAATTCGCGCATAACGTCGATGGCCGTGGGATCCTCCCCGCCGATGATAACGCGGTCGGGTTTCATGAAGTCCTCTACCGCCGCGCCTTCCTTCAAAAACTCCGGATTAGAAACAACGGAAAATTCGACTTTCAAGTCTCGTTTCTCAAGCTCTTGCCGAATGGTTTCTTTTACTTTGTCCGCCGTACCGACAGGGACGGTGGATTTATCGACGATGATCTTGGGTTCTTTCATGTAGCGGCCGATATTGAGCGCAGCGGCCACAACATATTTCAAATCGGCAGATCCGTCTTCGTCCGGCGGTGTGCCGACAGCGATGAATTGAACGTTGCCCCAAGCGACGCTTTCTTCAACGCTCGTGGTAAACCGCAAGCGCCCGGCAGCGACATTGCGCTTCACCATCGCTTCGAGACCCGGCTCGTAAATCGGAATGCCGCCTCCCTTCAATATGGCGATTTTGGCGTCATCCAAATCGAGACAAAGCACATCATTGCCGACTTCCGCGAGACATGCTCCACTCACAAGCCCTACATAGCCTGTACCAATAATGCTGATCTTCATGCTTGATCCACCGTAAATGTTGAAAGAGAGTTATTAGACTTCTTTCGTAACCTACTGCGCGGGTCCAGGTTGAGACTGCGATGTGCTCACCGTACTACTTGTACGGTTGCGCTTCTCTTCTCAACCTGGCCCCGCTCGCTACGGTTTCGAAAGAAGTCCATTAATCGCAGCCAAAGCAACAAGCGGATCCGCCGCTTGCGTAATAGGCCGGCCAATGACTAGATAATCGACACCGAGTCCGACAGCTTTTTCCGGTGTCAGAATTCTCGCTTGATCGCCGGCATCGCTTCCGGCCGGGCGGATTCCCGGGGTCACTAATTTGAATTCCTTGCCCAATGCGGTCCTAAGCATGGTCGCCTCCTGACCGGAACATACAACGCCGTCGAGGCCGCAATCTTTCGCCAAGGTCGCCAATCGCAACACCGCCTTGCCTGTCGGACCATCGATGCCGACAACCTGCAAATCATCGTCCGTTAAACTGGTGAGCACGGTCACTGCCGTCAATAGCGGCTGATGGGGCGACTGAGCAATCCCCTCGCGGGCCGCTTTCATCATGGCAGTCCCACCAAGGGCATGTACATTGACCATCAGAACGCCACGTTTTGCCGCCATCTTGCAAGCTTGCGCCACGGTGTTAGGAATATCGTGAAACTTAAGATCTACAAAAACATCGAAGCCGCGCTGGACGAGAGCCTCGACAAAACGAGGCCCAGCCGTAACAAAAAGCTCCTTGCCGACTTTTACTCGGCAAGCGCTAGGATCGAGGCGATCGACTAAAGCCAACGCATCGGACTGATCGCCGTAGTCCAATGCAACGATAACGCGCTTATGATTCATAGGCTGGTGATGTAATCTTTGTTGTAACGTTAACGACAGCGAATTACTAGACTTCTTTCGAAACCGTAGCGAGCGGGTTCAGATTGAGACGAGAAGCGCAACCGTACAATGAGTACGGTGAGCATCGCAGTCTCAAGCTGGGCCCGCGCAGTAGGTTACGAAAGAAGTCTACTCGGTGGCCTCGAGTTCCGCCGCCCTCCGAGGCGGATAGGTTTCCCATCCGCCGCACGCAGGACAGTGCCAATAAAACTGGCGTGCTTTAAAACCACAATTCTTACACTGGTAACGCGCTAAACGGCTAACGTGAGCGTTGACCAAGTTCTTCATCATTTGCAAATCGTTCCGGCGTTCGGGCGGCGCTTCCATCAATTGCGCTTCAAGCATCTTATCAAGGCCCAACATACTAGGATTACGCCGCAGATCATCGCGCACCAAACGGTAGGCTGCATCGACGCCTTCCGTCTCTAGCGTCGCCTGAAACAATACATTCAACATATCTAATGCAGGATAACGATCTTGATAACCGCGCAACAACTGTAAGCCTTCTTCCGTGCGTCCCAATGCCTTGTAACTAGTCAGCAGGCTTTCGGCAACCAAACATAAATGCGCTGGGCTTTGCGATTCAATTTGCTTCCAGAGAGCTATGGCCGCTTCGTGATCGCCCGCTTTTGCCTCCCATTCACCGCGAAGAATATTGGCGCGCACGCACCTGCGGCTGGCGGTCAACGCATTTTCTAGATTAGTACACGCCGACTCGAGCCGCGAATGGGTGTAATCGCCGATCGCCATCTCGCAATAATAATTGGCGATTTCCATTTGCAAATCGAGCGAGGTGGAAACCTCCAACTCCTTGCTGATGTCGATGGCCTTGGCCCATTCTTTTTCCTGCATGTAAATATCCAGCAGGTAGCGCAGCGATTGCCTGCCGTAGGCGGTTCCACGCAAATCAAGGAAAATTTGCTCCGCACGGTCCAGCAAACCGGCTTTTAAATAGTCTTGCGCCAACTCGAATAACGCGCGAGTCTTCTCGTCCTTGCTGATATCGGCACGCTCCACAAGGCTTTGGTGCATGCGAATCGCCCGATCCACTACGCCTCGGCGACGAAACAAACCACCTAGGGCGAATTGCAGTTCAGCCGTTTGCGTATCAGCTTTAGAGACTTCGATAAATGCTTCTATAGCTTTATCGGGCTTGTCATTGAGAAGAAAATTTAGCCCGCGAAAATACGAGTCCGGGAGTGCTCGCGATTCCGATATCAAATGCCGAATATCGATACGAGCGGCCACCCATCCAAAGCCGAAAAAAAGCGCAGCGCCTAGCAGTAACCAAAAATTTAAATCCATCGGGGATGTTGCGTTAACTCTTCATGAAAGTAATGGGTAGCGCTACGGCGCCAAACTGAAAACAACACGCCTACAGGCCTTCGCCGAAAACGATAACTAAAACCGATTAGTGATTTGCTTGCCTGACGATCGAATTGGTTTCAATAGTAAATCCGCTCTAGATTTGCGGTGGAATTGGGTTAAGCATCGATGTGGCGAGCGATGCTTTCGCTGCCAGCTCTTGCTCATGGCTTCGCTTCAATTGCGCGATTTCGCGCTTTAAGCGAAATACCGTACCCAGCAAGCCCAACAGCCCTATAACGACACCGCCGACAAAAAAAGCCAGCAAGGCAAGCACAAGCGGTGTCTGCCATTGATAACCAAGAAAAGTTTTTAAGGTGACGATCTCGGCATTCTTGATGGCAAAAGCTGTAAGAAGTACTACTACTAGCAGTCTTACGATCCAAGTAACAACGGTCATGATATTTTGTAGCGAGAAGTTGAGGGAGTATATCAAGGTTTAGCTATAGGCCAGTAATGCCGGCCCAGTGAATCCTCCCGTTACAACATTAACGTGGCTAGAACGAATTCCGCTCTAATGTAAATATGGCCGATCTAGCAAAACGGCGGACCCTTTAGGGCCCGCCGTTTTTTAACAACTGCTGACGAATCGTTTTCTCAGCTCGCTTGCACGTCGAAGTCAACCCGCTCGCGTAGCTCCTTACCTGCCTTGAAGTGAGGCACGTATTTCTCCGGCACTAAAACTTTTTCACCGGTTTTAGGATTGCGGCCCGTCCGCGGTGGACGATGATTCAACCCGAAACTACCGAAGCCGCGAATTTCGATGCGATCGCCATTAGCAAGCGCCTTGGCCATTGCATCGAGCATGGTTTTAACCGCAAGTTCCGCGTCTTTCGGCTTAAGCGGCGTGTGCCGCTCGGAGAGAATCGCGATCAGCTCCGATTTCGTCATAGCGCCTCTTATTCAGCGTTTTTGTTGTCAAGTTTGGCTTTGAGCAAGGCACCAAGGTTAGTGGTACCTGCACTACCGGCGCTTTCAGCCTGCATCTTCTGCATTGCAGCCGCTTCATCCGCGGCATCGCGTGCTTTGATGGACAGGTTGATCGAACGGTTTTTACGATCCACATTAAGGATAACCGCTTCGACTTCTTCGCCTTCCTGCAACTTGGTGCGAATATCTTCCACACGGTCGCGGGACACTTCTGAAGCACGCAGATAACCTTCGACGTCGCCATCGAGGGTGATAGTAGCACCTTTGGCATCGATCGCCTTGACGGTACCTTTAACGACAGCGCCTTTGTCATGGGTGGCAACGTAGTTAGAGAATGGATCGCCATCCAACTGACGGATGCCCAAGGAAATGCGCTCGCGCTCGACATCGATCGACAGAATCGCAGCCTCGACTTCGTCGCCCTTCTTGTATTTGCGAACAGCTTCTTCGCCGGCTTCGGTCCAAGATAGGTCCGACAAATGCACCAAACCATCGATACCACCAGGAAGACCGATGAACACGCCGAAGTCGGTGATGGACTTGATCTGCCCTCTCACTTTTTCGTTCTTCTTGTGGTTCATGGAGAACTCTTCCCATGGGTTGGGCATGCATTGCTTCATACCGAGGGAGATACGACGGCGATCTTCGTCGATTTCGAGGATCATCACTTCGACTTCGTCACCCAACTGAACCACTTTGGACGGATGTACGTTCTTATTGGTCCAATCCATTTCGGACACGTGCACCAGACCTTCGATACCTTGTTCGATTTCAACAAACGCGCCGTAATCGGTGAGATTGGTGACTTTACCGAACAGACGGGTGCCTTGCGGATAACGGCGGCTCAGGCCAACCCAAGGATCGTCGCCCAATTGCTTGAGCCCCAAGGAAACGCGGTTCTTCTCTTGGTCGAACTTGAGTACTTTTGCTTCCACTTCGTCGCCGACAGCCAGCACTTCCGAAGGGTGCTTAACGCGTCTCCAGGCCAAATCAGTGATGTGCAACAAGCCATCGATACCGCCCAAGTCCACGAACGCGCCGTAATCGGTGATGTTTTTGACCACGCCTTTGACGATGACGCCTTCTTTGAGGGTTTCCAGCAAGGCTTGACGATCAGCACCTTGGCTGGCTTCAAGCACGGCGCGGCGCGATACGACAACGTTGTTGCGCTTGCGGTCGAGCTTGATAACCTTGAATTCCATTTCTTTGTTTTCGTATGGTGTGGTGTCCTTGACCGGACGAATATCCACCAACGAACCGGGCAAGAAGGCGCGAATGCCGTTGACCATGACAGTCAAACCGCCCTTCACTTTACCGCTAACCATACCTTGCACGAGCGAACCTTGTTCCAGCGCCGATTCCAGATCGCGCCAGGCGGCGAGCCGTTTGGCTTTGTCGCGAGACAGTTTGGTCGCACCGAAACCGTCTTCCAGCGCTTCGATAGCTACTGAAACGAAATCGCCTATCTTGACTTCGACTTCCCCTCTGTCGTTTTTGAATTCCTCGATAGGAATCACGCTTTCGGATTTAAGACCGGCGTTAACAACAACGACGTTTGCGTCCACCGAGACCACCTCGGCGGTAATAACTTCGCCGGCGCGCATTTCCTGACGCGCTAAGCTCTCTTCGAAGAGAGCGGCGAAATTGTTTTCAGAAGCTAAAATTTGAGGGTTAGAAGTTGCCATGAATGAAAGTGTCCGTTAATCCGTCAAAAAAAACCGACGGGCCGTTTATCTATAGCCAGATTTGGGGAACTCAACCAGTCGAACCGACGTAAGGCAGAAGCTGGTGGAGAACTTTTACAGGATTTGAGATGTTATGAAAACTTGGCGTTGGCCGCGTTTTCGTTCGTTTCAAAAGAGCAGCATTCAACATGCTACTCACCCTTTATCTGACGCTGGTTGCGCCGCCACTAATCGATCGATACTTCTCCAAAACAAAAGCCACCGTGTCATCGATGGTAAGCGGAGTGGTATCCAAAACGATTGAGTCCGCGCAAATTCTCAAGGGCGCTGCAACCCGGCTGCTATCGCGCAGATCACGTAGTCGCAAATCCTCAAGAATCGCCGCGAGGTTAGCATGCATTCCTTTTTCTTTCAACTGTTTATATCGTCGCTCGGCTCGAGCCTCGACACTGGCAGTCAAATAGATTTTCAGAACCGCATCGGGAAATACAACAGATCCCATATCGCGGCCATCGGCAACTAATCCGGGCTGGCGGCGAAATTCCCGCTGACGAGCCAACAAAGCCTCCCGCAATCGGGGAAAAACAGCGATTTTGGAAGCGTTTTTTCCGGCGCTCTCGGATCTAACGGCTTGAGTAACATCTTCATTATTTAGGAAGATTCTGCCATCTTCGAAGCGTAAAACGAGATTGCTTGCCATTGCAGCCAACGCAGCTTCATCGTCAAGCGGAACACCCGCGCGCTCACCGGCCAACGCGGCAACACGATAAATAGCTCCGCTATCTAAATAGCGGAAGCCTAATTTGTAGGCAATATGCTCGGCTATGGTCCCTTTTCCGGAGGCCGAAGGACCGTCGATTGTGATAACTGGAATTGCGGATAACATTTTGCTTATAGCCCTTCGTAATTGGTCTCAGCTTTTCGCGATTTGTTCCAATTTTTGGAAATAATCTGGAAAAGTTTTATTCACGCATTTAGGATCGTTAATACGCACCGGCACGCCGCCTAGCGCTACTAGAGAAAAGCACATTGCCATTCGATGATCGTCGTAAGTATCGATAGATGCACCCGGCGTAAAAGCAGCATTTTCCGGCGGAGTAATACGTAGATAATCGCTTCCCTCCTCCACCATCGCGCCGAGTTTTCGCAACTCCGTGGCCATCGCGGAAAGACGGTCCGTTTCCTTGACTCGCCAGCTCGCGACATTGCGAATCGTCGTCACTCCGTCGGCAAACAACGCCGCAATGGCGATGGTCATAGCCGCATCGGGAATGTGATTAAGATCCGCATCGATTGCGCGTAGCCGTCCATTGCTGCTGGCTTCGATCCAGTTGTCTCCCATGACGACATGCGCGCCCATTTGTGCCAGCGTTTCGGCAAAGCGAACATCGCCCTGGATACTGTTTTTTCCGACACCTTCCACCCGCACCGGCCCGCCGCCGATAGCGCCGGCGGCAAGAAAATAGGAAGCGGACGATGCATCGCCTTCCACATGAATCGTTCCCGGGCTCAGGTATGTTTGTTCAGCCGGCAAGATAAAACGCCCCCAGCCCTCGCGCTCGACGACAATCCCGAAACGCGCCAACAGATTCAAGGTAATTTCCACATAAGGCTTGGAAATTAATTCGCCGACGACATTAATCGTCGACTCTTTTCCGATTAGCGGCAGCGCCATCAATAACGCCGTTAGAAATTGACTAGAAACATCGCCGCGCACGGAGACACTATTTTTGTCGCCGAGCATTGCTGGTTTGATCGCTAACGGCGGAAAACCTGGCTCGTTGGTGTAATCGATTTGCGCACCCAATTGCCGCAACGCATCGACTAAATCACCGATAGGCCGTTGATGCATGCGAGACACGCCGGATAGTCGATAGCTTCCCTGAGATAGCGCTAATGCCGCCGTCAATGGGCGAAATGCTGTACCGGCATTGCCAAGAAACAACTCTGCATCCTTAACTGGAAATGCCCCTCCCGCACCTGTCACACGATAGTTAACCGAGTTACCGTCCTTGTACCACTGAACGCCTAGGGTTTTCAGTGCCTCCAACATGTAATGCACATCGTCTGAGGCCAGCAAACTTTTAACTTTTGTCGTGCCTTGCGCCAATGCAGCTAACAGCAACGTGCGATTGGAAATGCTTTTCGAACCGGGTAAAACAATGGTTCCGTTGGCTTTGGCAATGGGGGCTAAATCAAGATATTCCATTGGGTCGCTTTTATTGGATCTCAACAAATATGAATCATCGTCATGAATCGGCCAACAAACTTTCCGAATTACGCTGCGCTAATTCGGACTATTTCTTCTCATCCTGTGCAAGCCACTCATTACGGGCCGTACGGGCCCGTTCGAACAATTTTTCCAGGCCATCACCATCGCTATCCAAAATCATCCGCCGCAATTGCTGTAATTCTTCCTGGTAATTCTCCAACTCTTGAATCAACGCATCGCGATTGGCCAAACAGATATCACGCCACATTTCAGGCGAACTCGATGCGATTCGCGTGAAATCGCGAAAACCGCTACCGGCGTAACGGAAAAAATCCTCCGCATTCGAACGAGCCGCCAACGCTTCCACTAAGGCAAACGCAAGCACATGCGGTAAATGGCTCACCGCCGCGAATACTTGATCATGGGCAGCCGCGGACAGTTGTCGCACGGTCATACCACATAATTGCCATGCGGTCTTTACTCGCTCGATAGCGGCATTGGATGTTTCCGCTAACGGCGTCAGAATTAAATTGCGTCCGCGAAATAAATCGGCACGGGCCGCATCAACGCCCGAATTTTCAGCACCTGCGATCGGATGTGCCGGAACGAAACTAGGTAAATGATTGGGTAAATACTGTAATGCTAAGCGGACTACATCCTGCTTCGTGCTGCCTGCATCAGTCACTATCGTGGCCGGCGCAAGATGCGGCGCAATTGCTTGCATGACGCCTTTCATTTGTCCCACAGGCATAGCAAGCAGTACCAAATCGGCCTCAGCCACGGCGCGAGCAGGATCGATTTCCAACTGAGTGATGACGCCAAGATCGAGCGCACGCTGCAAATTAGCAGGATTACGTCCAACACCCACAATATCCTTCGCTCCGCCTGCAGCTTTCAGCGCGAGCGCGAACGAACCGCCGATTAATCCTACACCGAATACGGCTACTTTCTTAAAAATCGGCTGCGCTAAAGTCATGAAAAATGGTGGTCGTTCAAAAATTAAAAAGGTTGCAATGATGTGTCACAAAAAATGGCATTCAATCGGCAGTCAATGCTGCTTCAAGCGCTGCGAGAAACTTTTGGTTCTGATCAAACAAACCGGTCGTCACGCGCAAATATTCCGGCATACCGTAACTGGCAACGGGCCGCACGATAACACCGGCACGTAGCAACTTTTGATAAACCGCAGCGGCTGATCCCACTCTTACCGAAACAAAGTTACCGAATGATGGAATGTATTCCAATCCAAGCCGCTTGAAACCTTGAGTCAATTGCGTTAACCCGGCTTGGTTGAGTGCATAGGAGCGAGCGAGAAAGTCTTCATCTTCCAACGCAGCAAGCGCTGCCGCTTGCGCCAATGCGTTCACGTTAAAAGGCTGGCGAACGCGATTCATCATGTCCGCCAACGACGGATTCGTCGCGGCAAAACCAACTCGCAAGCCAGCCAATCCATAAGCCTTAGAAAACGTCCTGGTAATAATCAAGTTAGGAAAACGCTCAAGCCAAGCAAAGCTATTAGGACGTTTATCGGCCGGCAAGTATTCCGTGTATGCCTCATCCAAAATCACTAATACATTCGCAGGAACCTTGCCGATAAACGACTCCACCACAGCACCATCGATAAAAGTACCGGTGGGATTATTCGGATTGGCGATAAACACCAAGCGAGTCGTCGTATCGATGGCAGCCAACATCGCGTCTAAATCATGGCCAAAATTCTTCGCCGGCACTTCAATGCAACGAGCACCCATGGCTTGCGTCACCAGGGGATATACGGCAAACGCGTGCTGAGAAAAAACCGCTGAAAGACCAGGATAAAGAAACGCCCGTGCAGCTAGCTCCAATACATCGTTAGAACCATTGCCGAGCACCAATTGATCCATCCTTAAGCCGAATTTGCGGCACAACGCCGATTTCAATTCGAATCCGTTACCGTCCGGATAAAGAGCAAGCTCAGCAACCGCATGATCGATCGCGTCTGCGACACGCGGACTGGTTCCAAGCGGGTTTTCATTGGAGGCCAGTTTAATGATGTTGGAGATGCCTAATTCCCGTTCCAGCTCGGATATGGGCTTACCCGGTTGATATGGTGCGATATCTCGAATGTAGGAAGGGGCGAGGTCACAAAGATTCATGATGAGTGGATTGGAATAAATGAAACATTAAGAAAGCAAAATACCGTTCGAACAAAAAAATCGTTTTATCCGACTACCGCAGCGCCGTTATGTCCTTGCTTGTCACAGCACCGCCACTGGATAAGAACCGAGAATCTTCAAGAATGCGGCTTTATCTTTCACCTCTGCAATTGATTTAGAAATCACATCGTCGTTTACGTGTCCTTCGATATCGACAAAAAACAAATATTCCCAGAGCTCGGCTTTGGAGGGGCGTGACTCGAACTTCGTCATGCTAACGCCGTGTTTTGCAAAAGGAGACAGGAGTTCATAAACAGCGCCCGGGGTATTTTTCGCGGACATCACGATCGACGTTTTATCTTTGCCGGACTGTCCCGCATCGTGACTACCAAGCACCAGAAATCGAGTGGTGTTGTTAGGCTCATCTTCGATATTTTGAGCAAGCGCATGCAGGTTGTAGCGTTCCGCCGCCATATCACCGGCAACCGCAACGGCGCCATCCTCACGCATGGCGATACGAGCGGCTTCCGCATTGCTAGGAGCGGCCACCCGCTCGACACCGGGCAGATGAATGTTCAACCATTCATGGCATTGCGCGAGCGATTGCGAATGGGAATAAACCCGTTTAATAGACGCAAGGGGGAAATCGCTTACTTTCGACAACAAATGATGATGAATGCGCAGAACCACTTCGCCGCAAATGCGCAAATTAGTACGCATGAGCAAATCCAGCGTGCGGCTAACGGCACCTTCGGTGGAATTCTCTACAGGCACAACACAATAATCCGTGCCGCCCGATTCGGTGGTTCGAAATACTTCATCGATAGAACTGCAGGCGTTTGCTTGCGCCGCGTGACCGAAATGTTTAATCGCCGCAGCCTCGGAGAATGTTCCTGCGGGCCCTAAATAAGCGACCGACAACGGTTTCTCCAGCGCCAAGCAAGCGGACATGATTTCTCTGAATAGGCGCGCGGCCGATTCGGCGGGCAACGGTCCGGGATTCAAATCCTTAATGCGACGAAGGACCTGCGCCTCTCGCTCCGGCCGATAGATTGCACCTTGTTTAATTTGTCCGATTTCATGAGCGTGCCGGGCACGTTCGTTAACGAGTTTTAGGATCTCCAGATCCAGTGCATCGATTTTTCCACGCAACTCTGATAAGCGGTCGTTCACAACGGTTCCTTAAGAGCGTCTAAAAAATGACACTGCGTAATGCGTGTCGACGCAGACAGTACTGTCCAGCACAACAAGGATACGCAACAACGGCAAGGACATTTTTAACTATGCCCTAAAAAGCTATCGACAAACGTAGCGAGCGGGCCGAGGCGAGAAGCGGAGGTGTGCAAATAGCACATTGAGCACCGCAGTCCCAGCCTCGGTTCGCGCAGTAGTTTTGTCGACAGCTTCTAACCGTATCTGCGTTCGAATTCATTCATATAATCCACTAACGCCTGCACGCCTTCGATAGGCATGGCGTTATAAACCGAGGCCCGCATTCCGCCGACAACACGGTGACCTTTCAATTGCACCATGCCACGCTCTTTCGCGCCCGCCAGGAAAACGTCATGCAATGCCTCATCGCGCAACTTGAAAGGAATATTCATGCGCGAGCGATCTTCCTTACGAATCGGATTGATGTAAAACGGACTCCGATCGAGATAACCGTATAACAAATTCGCCTTCGCAATATTCTGTTTCTCGATTGCCGGCACCCCACCTTGAGCAAGCAACCATTCGAAAACCAGCCCAGCAATATAAATCGAATAAGTCGGCGGCGTGTTGAGCATCGATCCGCTTTCAGCTTGCAATTTCCAATCGAAAGCCGACGGCGTTATAGACAACGCATGACCCAATAACTCTTCATGCACAATGACTAAGGTCAACCCTGCAGGGCCGATATTTTTTTGGGCGCCGCCATAAATCACACCGTACTTCGATACGTCAATCACACGGGAAAGAATATGCGACGACATATCCGCCACTAGCGGCACATCACCGGTTTCAGGCACCCAATGATATTCCACGCCACCGATCGTTTCGTTGGTGCAGATATGAACATACGCAGCATCGGCGGATAGCTTCCATACCGCTTGGCTTGGGACATAAGTGAAACTCTTGTCCTCCGCACTGGCGGCTATATTCACCGAACAATATTTTCCGGCTTCTTCGATGGATCGCTTTGACCACTCGCCTGTATTTATGTAATCGGCGCTTTTCTTATGACCAAGCAAATTCATGGGAATGATCGCATTTTCGGCGATCGCACCGCCCTGCAGGAATAGCACCTGATATTCCGCAGGAATGTTGAGCAATGCCCGCAAATCCGATTGTGCCTTGCCGAAGATCTCGGTGAACGCTTCGCCGCGATGACTCATTTCCATCACGGACATACCAGTGCCACGCCAATCGAGCATTTCGTCCGCCGCTTTCTGCAATACCGTTTCCGGTAACACTGCAGGTCCTGCGCTGAAATTGAATACTCGCATTTACCTTCCTGGAATTAGCTAAGTGCTGTTATCGCCGCTGCCGATTTACCTACTCAAGGTATCTATTCAAGCAAAAGTAATAAGAATCTGCTCTTCTATTTCTAATCAAGACTAGAAAAGCAGATCCTTAATGTTGCTTAACACGGCAACGCAAAGACAATTGGAACAAGCGCGTTAATCTTATTCGCTCTCCGCTTGATCCTCGTCCTTCACTTCTTTGTCCTCACCCTCTTCATCCGCTTCGACTACACGGCTCAAACTCACGAGCTTCGTGCCTTCATCGAGATTGATGAGGGTAACACCCTGCGTCGAACGCCCCATTTCACGGATTTCGTTGACACGCGTGCGAATCAGCACGCCGCCGTCGGTAATCAGCATGAGTTCGTCTTTCGCTTCCACCAATGTTGCCGCAACGACTTTGCCGTTACGGGCAGTGGTTTGAATAGCGATCATGCCTTGCGTGCCGCGTCCATGGCGAGTGTATTCCGTAATTGGTGTACGTTTGCCGTAACCGTTTTCCGTTGCGGTAAGAACCGATTGCGATTCATCGCCCGCTACCAACATGGAAATAACGTGGCCACCTTTGGAAAGATTCATACCGCGAACACCACGCGCGCCACGCCCCATGGGCCGAACATCGTTTTCGTCGAAACGCACCGCTTTGCCTTCGTCGGAGAACAACATCACGTCATGTTTGCCATCAGTGATCTCAACGCCCACCAGGTAATCACCCTCATCCAGGCTAACAGCGATGATACCGGCCTTACGCGGATTGGAAAAATCGCTCAGCGGCGTCTTCTTTACGGTACCGTCGGCCGTTGACATGAAGACGAAATGCTCGTCATCGAAAGTTTTGACCGGCAGGATGGCGGTGATTTTTTCGCCTTCTTCGATCTGCAACAAATTGACGATCGGTTTACCGCGCGAAGCACGGGCGCCTTGCGGCACTTCGTAAACTTTGACCCAATAAACACGTCCGCGGTTAGAGAAGCAGAGAATGTAATCATGCGTATGGGCAACGAATAGATGCTCGATGAAATCATCTTCGCGCGTAGCCGCTGCTTGTTTGCCTCGTCCGCCACGTTTTTGCGAGCGGTAATCGTCGAGCGGTTGCGATTTGATATAACCGCTATGAGATAGCGTGACCACCAAATCTTGCGGTGTAATCAAATCTTCCAGCGATAGATTCTGTCCGTTAGCGATAATCTCGCTGCGCCGTTTATCGTTGAACTGTAATCTTACAGCGGTCAGCTCGTCGACGATGATGGCGGTGATACGTTCAGGTTTGGCCAAGATATCCAGAAGATCGGCAATCTTCTCCATCACTTCTTTATATTCGGCAACGATCTTATCTTGCTCAAGACCAGTAAGGCGTTGCAGACGCAGTTCCAGAATCGCTTGCGCTTGCGTGTCCGACAAACGATAACCATTCGCTTGCAAACCAAATGTCGATGACACTCCGTCCGGTTTATAAGCATCGGCCATTGCGCGCGTAAGCATTTCCTCCACCAACGCGGAGCGCCACACTCGCGACATCAACCCTTCTTTCGCCACTGCTGGTGTCGGCGCTGCCTTGATGAGCGCAATGATCTCATCGACATTCGACAAGGCAACAGCCAGGCCTTCCAAGATATGGCCGCGTTCGCGCGCTTTGCGCAATTCGAAAACCGTGCGGCGGGTAACGACTTCGCGCCGATGACGCAAGAACGCCTCGAGCATCTGCTTCAAATTCAGTAAACGGGGCTGGCCATCGACCAAAGCCACCATGTTCATACCGAACGTTTCCTGCATCTGCGTTTGCTTGTACAGATTGTTCAGCACGATGTCCGGTACTTCGCCGCGCTTCAATTCGATCACCACACGCATGCCGGACTTATCTGATTCGTCACGCAAGTCGGAAATGCCTTCCAGCTTTTTATCGCGCACCAATTCGCCGATCTTGATTAGCAAATTAGCTTTATTCACCTGGTAGGGCAGCTCGTCGATGATAACTGCTTGCCGGCCACCTTTTTCCAGATCTTCGAAATGGGTGCGCGCACGCATAATGACTCGGCCGCGACCGGTTCGATAACCCTCTTTAACACCTTCCACACCATAAATAATGCCTGCAGTCGGAAAGTCCGGCGCGGGCACTATCTGAATCAATTCGTCTAGACCCATTTCCGGCGTTTTCAGCAAGCTTAAGCAGGCATCCACCACCTCGCCCAAATTATGAGGGGGGATATTGGTCGCCATTCCTACCGCGATACCCGAGCTTCCGTTGATTAATAAATTGGGAATTTTCGCCGGCAAAATCAGCGGCTCTTTTTCAGAACCGTCATAGTTGGGACCAAAATCGACGGTTTCTTTGTCGATATCCGCCAACAGTTCATGGGCAATCTTAGCCATGCGGATTTCGGTGTAACGCATTGCTGCCGCGTTATCACCATCTACCGATCCGAAGTTGCCTTGGCCATCGACCAACGGGTAACGCAAACTGAAATCCTGCGCCATGCGAACGATCGTGTCGTAAACCGCCGTATCGCCGTGGGGGTGGTATTTACCGATGACATCGCCGACGATACGAGCCGACTTTTTATAAGCTTTATTCCAGTCGTTGGAAAGTTCATGCATGGCGAAGAGCACGCGTCGATGCACCGGCTTCAAACCGTCACGTACATCCGGGAGCGCTCGCCCCACAATTACGCTCATTGCGTAATCTAGGTAGGAACGGCGCATTTCCTGTTCTAGACTGACAGGAAGAGTTTCTTTGGCGAACTGGGTTTGGGTCATGAAGGGTTTGTCTTCTGCTAAGGGCGGGAGCCGTCACGCTGACCGGCGCACCTACAAGAAATGTGACGAGAAAAACTTAGAGATTTTAACATGTTGCCCCCCATGAAGCCATGCCGACTAAATAATTCACCAATGTTGCGGAAAGACAACAACAATGCAGACTTTGTTGCAAAAATGTATTCTTTATGGTTTTCGAAGCAAATACAGTTGTGTATTATCCAATTTGTAATAACCCATCTTCGGCGTATTACTTAATTACCGCCGCGCTTAACAATCACCAATTAATATCTTTTCGGGAGTGGACATGAAGAATTGCTTTTCCACAAAAGGTGCCATGCTTGTTGCGAGTCTGCTTCTCAGCAGCGGCGTGGCTTTTGGCCACAACGCCGGCGAAGTCGGCACCGCACAAAGCGGCTATCTGCGTGACTCCAACAATCATCCGGTGAAAGACCAGTCGGGTCATTGCTGGCAACTGGGCGCGACGCCACCAGCTCCGGATTGCGAGGTAAAACCTGCGCCGCCGCCGCCTCCTCCACCAGCACCAGCCCCCGTACCGGTACCGCCGCCTGCGCCAGCTCCGAAACCAGCACCGGCACCAATGAAGCAAAAAGTCACCCTCCAAGGCGACGCGTTGTTCGACTTCAACAAAGCGGTTCTGAAATCGGGAGACATCAAGGAACTTGACGAGGAAATCGCCAAAATCCGCAATTCCAAGATCACTACCGAGTCCATCACCGCCACCGGTCACACCGATAGCATTGGCACCGACGCATACAACGACAAACTATCGTTGCGCCGCGCTCAAGCCGTAAAAGACTATCTGGTCAGCAAAGGCGTCGATGCCAACAAGATTACCGTTGAAGGCAAAGGCAAACGGCAACCGGTAGCTAGCAATAAGACCAAAGAAGGTCGTGCTAAAAACCGTCGCGTCGAAATCGAGTATAGTGGTACCGAGACTGTACAACCGAAGCAATAATCGGTCTTTCGTCTGAAAAAAAACCCCGCATTTACCTGCGGGGTTTTTTTTCGAGCTGCGCAGCAGGAAATTGCCGTCTCAATTTCATCAATAAGCAATTTCTGGCTTGGGATAGAAGGTTGTATTACTATGCCCCGCTCATTAGGTTATAACCTTACACACCAATTCACTCAATGCCTCATCACCCTATGCTAGAACCTGTCGATAGTCTCATTCATGCGGGCTGGATTGTTCCGGTTGTCCCAGCCGGTGTTGTGTTGTCTCAGCATTCAATTGCCGTTCGGCAAGGAAAAATCGTCGCAATCGTTCCCACCGCCGAAGCGAAAACGCGGTTCGATGCCCGCCGCACATTCGATCTTGGCGAACACGTGCTAATACCAGGTTTCGTCAATCTCCATAGCCACTCCGCAATGAGCTTGATGCGTGGTCTCGCAGATGACTTACCATTGATGAATTGGTTGAACGACCATATTTGGCCGGCGGAAGCTCGGCATGTATCCCCCGAATTCGTATTCGACGGCACCTTACTTGCCTGCGTGGAAATGCTGCGCGGTGGCATCACTTGTACGAACGACATGTATTTTTTCCCCGACGCGGCAGGGCGAGCCAGTTTGCGTGCCGGCATGCGTACGGCATTGGGCATCGTCGTTCTCGAATTTCCAACGGGATATGCCACAGACGCCGACGACTACTTACATAAAGGGCTCGCCGTTCGTGATGAACTCAACGGCGAACCGCTGTTATCGTTCACCATGGCGCCGCATGCACCCTACACCGTGACCGATCGCACCTTCACTAAAGTGCTGACGCTGGCGGAACAGTTGAATTGCCCTCTGCATGTGCATATTCATGAAACCGAAGATGAGATTCAGCAAAGCCTGAAAGAATACGGCCTGCGCCCTTTAGCAAGATTGCAAAACCTAGGGCTACTTGGTCCAAATTTCATTTCAGTCCATTCGGTACATCTGACCGATAGCGAGATTGCTGATTTAGCACGCCAGGGATGTCACATAGCCCACTGCCCTGCCTCCAACTTAAAACTTGCCAGCGGTTTTTCTCCCATCGATAAATTGGTTCGGCAAGGCACTAATGTCGGTATTGGCACCGATGGCGCGGCGAGCAACAACCGCTTAGATATCTTAAGCGATATGCGCCTTGCCGCATTGCTAGCTAAAGGAGCGTCGGGACGTGCCGATGCGGTACCGGCGCACACTGCGTTAGCAATGGCCACCATAAACGGCGCGCGCGCACTCGGCTTAGACAGCAAAATCGGCTCGCTGGAAGTCGGCAAATGCGCCGACATAGTCGCCCTCGATTTGCGCGGTCCACAGACGCAACCTTGTTTCGATGTAGTCTCGCAAGTGGTTTACGCAGCAGACCGCGAACAAGTAAGCCATGTCTGGGTAGAAGGCAACATGAAATTGGAAAATGGTAAGCTTGTCGGCATCGACGTCGATGAAGTCCTTGCCAAAGCAACTTATTGGCACAAGAAATTGTCATCTCCAGCGCAAACACAACCATGACTCCACACTCCTCTAACGAAGCCGGCGATGGATTGAATGTCGACCCGGCCGAACTGCAAAAATTCAGCGCCCTTGCCCACAGCTGGTGGGACGCGAATAGCGAGTTCAAGCCGTTGCACGATATCAATCCATTGCGCTTGAACTATATCGATCACCGCGCTGGTGGATTGCACGGCAAACAAATCTTGGATGTGGGATGCGGCGGTGGCATTCTTTCGGAAAGCATGGCTGAACGAGGTGCGGAAGTTACCGGCATTGACCTCGCAGAAAAATCCCTCAAAGTCGCTAAACTGCATTTGCTCGAAAGCGGCCAGAAGGTTAATTATCAATTGATCGACGTAGAAGCATTAGCGCAGCAGAAACCGCAATCCTTCGACGTGGTCACTTGCCTGGAAATGCTCGAACACGTCCCCGATCCGGCCAGCGTCATCGCCGCTTGCGCCGTACTTGTAAAACCCGGCGGGCATGTTTTCTTCTCCACCATCAATCGCAATCCCAAAGCGTATCTCTTCGCCGTTATCGGCGCCGAATATCTACTCCGCCTTTTACCCAAAGGCACGCACGATTACACCCGCTTCATCACACCAGCAGAACTGTCGCGCATGTGCCGACAAGCGGGACTCGACGTCGACGACTTCACCGGCATGACCTACAACCCATTGAACAAAATTTACTCGCTCGGTACCGACGTTAGCGTTAATTACATTGCCTCATGCCGCATGCCATGATCACCGCCGTTCTTTTCGATCTCGACGGCACATTAGCCGACACAGCGCCCGATCTCGGCTATGCGCTGAATTTGCAATTGCAGCGCCATGGCCGGCAACCGATTCCCATTGAGATCATTCGCCCCCACGCCTCCGCTGGCGCACGCGGACTATTGAAACTTGGTTTCAACATCACTCCCGACGATGAAAACTTCGGCGCCATGCGCAATGAGTATTTGGATTTATACGAACAAAATATTTGCCGCGATACCGTTCTATTTCCCGGCATCGTTGACCTACTCAGTACGCTGCAAACCCGTAATATTCCCTGGGGCATCGTCACGAACAAACCGGAACGATTCACCCTCCCGCTCGTCAAGCTACTAGGAATTTTCGAACACGCCGCTAGCATCGTCAGCGGCGATTCAGTCCCTCGCCCCAAGCCAGCCCCCGATTCACTGCTTAAAGCAGCAAAAGACATCCGTATACAACCACATGAAGCAATTTATGTCGGCGACGACGAACGCGACGTGCAAGCCGCGCAGGCCGCCCAAATGCCTAGCTTAATTGCCGGCTATGGTTATCTCGGCAATAACACTTCACCCGAAACATGGGGCGCCCAAGCTATCATTAAATATCCCGCCGACCTATTGAACTTCCTCTGATCCGACACCATCTATGCGATAATGGCATTTGCTTTACGAGTTCAGATCTACCGATCTGGATTCAAAACTTCGGGGCCGACCTGGTTTCGACGTGGGTTGCAAAGCAACGCAGGGCATACCGAGGACCAGTTACCTCGTAAATACATCTGGAAACCAATAGTCGCAAACGACGACAACTACGCTCTAGCCGCTTAATACCCGGCTGGACTCTGCACCGGTTGGCCCATGGGCCGGCTAGCGCAAGCTAGAGCAGAGTCATTTTCATGGGATCGTGTGATGCAGGGTTACTTTGTATCGCACTAAATAATAGGTAACTCGCTGTAACTCAGTTTTGTCGGTGGACGGTGTTACGGCTAAATTAAATCACCTGTACTAAGTATGTAGAACTGTTTGTAGAGGACTTGCGGACGCGGGTTCGATTCCCGCCGGCTCCACCAATTTGAAAGGCTCGAATAATTTCGAGCCTTTTTTTATTGCCCGAAATTCCAACACCATGCGGGATTCTGACCGTTATTGTTGTGGGTGATGTTCTGCAGAAATGCCCTGTTTGGACTCCCCCCGCCCCCAAAAAAAGCGGACGTATTTTCGTACACTCCAATAGCTGAAATTCACCTATGGAGTGACGATGACCACCCTAGCTGCCCTCTGGTAGACTCTCATTGATATTCAAGTGTTATGACGGCCGGGCATATCACATATCATCTTGGGGTATAACCAAAGACACCATTTACCGCTGAAGAGAGCGCAAGGCGCTACCCGCACATTACGTAATGCGACTGTGGAAATTTCAGTTGCCCGATGCCAATGAATGGATGCGCGTAGTCGGCATCGATGCCGAAACGATCAGCGGAAACGAACAAAAGTGAATCTATTAAAAAAGATGTCGTGTAAGTCTCGAAGTGCGACTTCTCGACCAAAAGTCCTTGCGGACGGAAACATGAACAGACTATCAGACAACTTGCGTCATAGCAGTAATAGCTGGGCAATAACGATACCATGCACACCGAGCAGCCGATGGGAAGATCGGTAACTTATGACAAAATCTGAGGCACAAACACGATCGGAGCTGATTGATCGGCAGCTTGCCCAATCCGGATGGAACGTCAAAGACCTCACGCAAGTCGTCGAGGAGTTCGACATCCTCACCGATTTACCGCAGGGTGTGGCCGAGCCACGCACGCCCTATGATGGCCATCAGTTCAGCGATTACGTCCTGCTCGGTAAAGATCGCAAACCCCTAGCGGTGATCGAAGCCAAGAAAACCAGCCGTGATGCTGCCCTAGGGCGCGAACAAGCCAAACAGTATTGCTACAACATTCAGAAGCAGTTGGGCGAAGAACTACCATTTTGTTTCTACACCAATGGCCACGAAACCTACTTCTGGGATCTAGAAAACGCTCCGCCTCGCAAAGTGGTTGGCTTTCCTACGCGAGACGATCTTGAGCGCTTCGCTTACATTCGTCGCAACCGTAAACCGCTAACTCAGGAGTTCATCAACACATCAATTGCGGGACGCGACTACCAGATTAGAGCCATTAGATCGGTACTCGAAGGTATCGAGCAAAAAAAGCGCGACTTCCTGCTGGTGATGGCCACTGGTACCGGCAAGACCCGCACCTGCATTGCTATGGTAGATGCGCTGATGCGTGCTGGTCATGCTGAAAAAGTTATGTTTCTGGTCGACCGTATCGCACTGCGCGAGCAGGCACTGATGGCCTTCAAAGAGCACATGCCCAACGAGCCACGCTGGCCCAACGTAGGCGAAAAGCTCATTGCGACAGACCGCCGCGTGTACATTGCCACTTACCCGACGATGCTCAATATTATTCGTGATGAAACGCAACATCTGTCACCACATTTCTTCGATTTCATCGTCGTCGATGAGAGTCAGCGCTCTATCTATAACACTTACGGCGAAGTGCTCGATTATTTCAAAACCATCACTCTGGGTTTGACAGCAACGCCGACCGACATAATCGATCACAACACATTCCAACTTTTTCATTGCGAAGACGGCCTGCCGACGTTTGCTTACACCTATGAAGAAGCCGTCAACAACGTGCCGCCTTACCTCTGCAACTTTCAGGTCATGAAGATTCAGACCAAGTTCCAGATGGAGGGAATCAGTAAACGCACCATTTCGTTGGATGATCAGAAAAAACTGATCCTGCAAGGCAAAGAAGTTGAAGAAATCAACTTCGAAGGCTCGCAACTTGAAAAGCAAGTGATCAACAAAGGCACTAATACCCTAATTGTCCGCGAGTTCATGGAGGAATCCATCAAGGACGCCAACGGCGTTCTGCCCGGTAAGACCATCTTCTTCTGTGCTACCAAGGCTCACGCCCGGCGTATGGAAGAAATTTTCGACAAGCTCTACCCGCAATATCACGGTGAACTCGCCAAAGTGCTGGTCTCGGACGATCCGCGAGTCTATGGCAAAGGCGGTTTGCTCGACCAGTTCACCAATAACGACATGCCGCGCATAGCCATTAGCGTAGATATGCTCGACACCGGCATTGATGTGCGCGAGATCGTCAACCTTGTCTTCGCCAAGCCAGTCTATTCGTACACCAAGTTCTGGCAGATGATTGGACGCGGCACGCGCCTCTTGGAAACCAGCAAACCAAAGCCGTGGTGTCTTGATAAAGATGTTTTCCTGATCCTCGACTGTTGGGACAACTTTGAATACTTCAAGCTCAATCCCAAGGGCAAAGAACTCAAACCACAATTACCATTGCCCGTGCGGCTAGTCGGTTTGCGGCTCGACAAGATCGAAAGGGCCAACGACAGCAACCATGCCGACATCGCCACGCGCGAAATCGCCAAGCTGCGCCTACAGATTTCTGCACTACCCAAAGAATCCGTAGTGATCAAAGAAGCTGCCACTGCATTGGCACGACTCCAAGACGACAACTTTTGGGTCAATCTCACTCACGATCGGCTGGAATTCCTGCGCGCCGAGATCAAGCCACTATTTCGTACCGTTTCAGAAGCTGATTTCAAAGCCATGCGCTTTGAGCGCGACTTGCTCGAATACTCGCTTGCCATATTGAATGATGACAAGCCACAAGCCGAAACGCTTAAAGAAGGTATCGTCGAACAGATCAGCGAACTACCTCTCTCGGTTAGTTTCGTAAAACAGGAAGAAGCCTTAATCCGTGCCGCGCAAACCACTCACTACTGGACCAAGGCAGACGAAGACGCCTTCGATAACCTAGTGACCAAGCTCGGTCCGTTAATGAAATTCCGAGAGCAAAGTAATGGCCAACCGCAAGTCCATTTGGATCTAACCGATGAACTGCACAAGAAGGAACGGGTGGAGTTTGGTCCGCAGCACGAAGCAGTAAGCATCACGCGTTACCGCGAAATGGTGGAAACACTTATTGCCGAGCTCACCGAACACAACCCCGTGCTACAGAAGATCAAGAGTGGTGAATCAGTCAGCACCGAGGAGGCCAGCGAACTGGCCGAACTGCTACATGAAGAGCACCCGCATATCACCGAAAACCTACTGCGCCTGGTCTACAAAAACCGCAAGGCGCATTTCATCCAATTCATCCGCCACATCTTAGGACTGGAAATACTCAAGAGCTTTCCGGACGAAGTCAGCGCGGCATTTGATCAGTTCATCCGCGCACACACCACGCTCAATAGCCGGCAATTAGAGTTTCTTAACCTGCTAAAACACTTCCTCATCGAGCGTGAAAAAGTGGAAAAGAAAGACCTGATCAATGCCCCTTTCACGGTTATTCATCCGCAAGGCATTCGGGGTGTATTCAGTCCGGCGGAGATCCATGAAATTATCCAACTAACCGAACAACTAGCAGCATGAGCGAGCAGCAAATACAAATCTTTACCTCACAGGATGGTCAAGTGGAACTGACCGTGTCATTTGATGCCGACACGGTCTGGCTGTCCCAGCGGCAAATGGCTGAACTCTTCGCCAAAGATGTCCGCACCGTCAACGAACACATCAAAAATATATTTAAAGAGCAAGAACTAGTCGAAGCATCAACTATCCGGAAATTCCGGATAGTTCAACAAGAGGGTGCACGCCAAGTCAATCGCGATGTGGAGCATTACAATCTGGATGCCATCATATCCGTTGGCTACCGGATCAAATCTCAGCGGGGCGTGCAGTTTCGTCAATGGGCCACACGCACTCTAAAACAACACCTGGTCGAAGGCTACACCCTTAATCAGCGCCGCCTAAAAGAAAGAGGCATCGAATTTGAGCAAGTCTTGAGCCTACTTTCTCAAACGCTTACCAACCAGCAACTAATTAGCGAACAAGGGCAGAGCGTGGTGAGTGTTATCCACGACTACGCTCACAAAAGAAAAATGCGGCATATTAGGGAGATATTTTTAATTCCTCCATACCATTAGCGCCTCCCAGCCGAACGGCTTTACAATCGTCATCCCAATGTAATGGGCCAACATAAGAAGCCTCATCTAACTTGATGCTCCCGTGAACTTTGCCGGTTTTATCTACTAGGTCAATATGACCATTCCCTTTAGCTGATAAATACGTAAGTAGATGATTACCGCTCGATCTACATTCGTCTTTACTGACAAGCTTTTGAGGTCCGAAATCTATGTTTCCCCAATACGCTAAATACCATCCTACAAACAGAATGAGCGGGATAATAACAATTAACAATGCTATCCAAGTGATGCGACGTTTGAGAAACGGTCTGTGATTATGTGTACTAGTTGGAGCGTTCATAATTAATAAGGATATTCCCAAACTAAATTTTTAGGTGCTTGCTCCCAAAGTATGTCTGAAAAAATTATAAAATCCCCTCCGCGCCCATGTTTAGCACGCCAATCTCGGAAAACAGCATTATCAACGGCAAACAATCCCTCGCCAGGAAATTTTGAAAACTTGTCTGGTCCCCAAAAACCTAAAGGTTGATCTTCGTTAAAATCATAAACATCCCTTATGTAGTAACCAAGTTTTTCAATAGTTACTTGATGCGTTGCTCTACCCGATTTTCCACCCTTGATTGGGGTAACGCTTCCACTAGCCGCCATATGGGCAGCAAAAGCACCTAGACCACAATATAAGTCGTCTAAGGGATCAAAAGCCTTTTCTAATATTTCAGTCCCTGCTTTTCTAAAATTGAGATGGGCAGATTCATGAACATCAATGGTATTAGGCTTAGCGTTGACCTCACCAAAAATAGTTTTATAGGGCTGAAATTTTCCTGCTTTTTTTAGCGAGTCAAAGAGTTCATTTTTACTTTTACGATAGCTTTCAGAGTTGTTTTGATACATGCCGCTTTTCAACTCTTTGAAAATTGCTCTTGCCCTATCAAATCTCAATACCCATGACATATTGACGATTGAGGTATCTATCTGAAGCCCCGGAAGTCTAGCGTGTGGGAATTTTCCTAACTTGAAATCTAAAGGAATTGTGTAGGCGGGATTTGCAAACCAACGGTTCATTAACTGAGCCCCTACCATCCTCCCCGCCTTCTTCATTACATCAGGAATTTCTATTAAATTAAATTCCTTGTAACAGCCTGGCGCCCCTCCAATTATTGAAGGTCTATCCTTTATTAGTCTTGCCGCCCCATCTAATAAACCCATTTGCCAACCTATTTTTATGATTTTAGAAATAGCAAAGTATAGCTTATGAACTGATGGCATTAAGGGCAAACTAACGGCCATATACTCGTCCTGCATAATCCATGCTCGCCTGACACCTGCCAAGCTGATAAATTACACCCTTTGCGATTGAAACTGACTTTATGCTCCCCGCCCCTCTGTCAATAGAGCGCCACCATATTTCTGAATCGAAGGGCATCCGTCGACAAATTGCAGAGTCCCTATGCATCAAGCAACTGTGGAAATCCCAGATGCGCAAGACAGATGGCCTGGTGCGTGCAGCTAGCACTAATGAAAATTCGAATAACCCCGTTCGGTTAGAACAATAAGGGAGAAAAGTCCTAATGGTTTTCAGCGAAGACTCGCGGGTCAAGATCCCGTGCATCCTGCATCTGGTACGACTTGGTTATCGCTATCTTTCTCTGAAAGATGCTGTTTGGGACGAAGAGACCAACATCTTCCCCGCGTTTTTCAGCGAAGCCATCGCCCGAATCAACCCTGACATAGATAAAGATGACATCCCCCGTCTGCTGGCTGACGTCAAACTAACACTGGACAACGAAGACCTCGGCAAAGCCTTCTATGACCGCCTTACTGAGCGCTCAGGCATTCGGCTGATCGACTTCGAAAATTTCAACAACAATAGTTTTCACGTTGTCACGGAGCTGACTTGCAAAAACGGCGACGATGAGTTCCGGCCCGATATCACTTTACTCATTAACGGCATGCCGCTGGCTTTCATCGAGGTCAAGAAACCCAATAACCGCGAAGGCGTACTAGCTGAGCGTAACCGCATCATCACGCGCAGCCGAAACCCACGTTTGCGGCGCTTTATCAACATCACGCAGTTGATGGTCTTTTCCAACAACATGGAGTATGACGATGGGTCGCCGCAGCCCATTGAGGGCGCATTCTACGCAAGTCCATCCTATGACTCTCCTGTCTTCAATTACTTCCGTGAAGAAGAAGTCCTGGCTCTCTCACAGCTTCTGGCGGCTGAAGACGATGCACTTGAAAATGAAGTACTGCGCGATACAAACCTCAACGTCATCAAACACAGTCCCGAGTTTCTGAGCAACAAATCGCCTGATACACCCACTAACCGCGTCTGCACTTCATTGTTCAGCCGTGACCGTCTGTCATTTTTATTGCGTTTTGCGTTGGCTTACGTGAATGAAAACGACGGTCTGCAGAAGCATGTGATGCGCTACCCCCAGCTCTTTGCCACCAAGGCCATCGAGAAGGAACTTGATGCCGGGGTACAAAAAGGCATTATTTGGCATACGCAGGGCAGTGGCAAAACCGCGCTCGCGTATTACAACACCCGCTTCCTCACATATTACTTCCAGCGCAAAGGAGTCATTCCGAAGTTCTACTTCATCGTCGACCGGCTTGACTTACTCACTCAGGCACAGTATGAATTTGCGAGTCGCGGATTGATCGTGCACACCATCGACAGCCGCGAAGCATTTGCCCGCGATATCAAAACCACACAAGTACTACACAACCACAGCGGCAAACCTGAAATTACTGTGGTCAATATTCAGAAATTTAAAGACGACCCAAATGTGGTGCGTGCAGAGGATTACGACTTCAATATCCAGCGAGTCTACTTTCTTGACGAGGTGCACCGCAGCTACAACCCTTCGGGCAGTTTTCTGGCCAACCTCAGCGAGTCCGATCGTAATGCAATTAAGATCGGACTCACCGGCACCCCACTACTCGGCGACGACTACAACTCGCGTGCGCTGTTCGGCGACTACATTCACAAGTATTACTACAATGCCTCGATTGCTGACGGATACACTCTGCGTCTGATCCGCGAAGAGATCGCCACCAACTACAAAATCTCGTTGCAAGAGGCGCTCGCCGCCGTCAAGCTGCAGCAGGGCGATATAGACCGAAAATTGATTTACTCACATCCGAAATTTGTCGAGCCCATGCTCGATTACATCGTGCAGGA
>Ga0157374_10000328_pt1 | contig 43754 bp, 30 predicted proteins | sample M25metaG_FD_115308 | JGI IMG/M metagenome (GOLD analysis project Ga0157374, IMG submission 115308) | Miscanthus rhizosphere microbial communities from Kellogg Biological Station, Michigan, USA - M2-5 metaG | ecosystem: Host-associated > Plants > Roots > Rhizosphere > Soil | place: USA: Michigan...
GCTTCGACGCCGAGTACGGCAAATTCAGCGGCTCGGTCATGAATGCGATTACCAAGTCCGGTACCAACCGCATTCATGGAACTGTATTTGAGTTCCTTCGCAACGATAAGTTCGATGCCACCAAGTACTTCGATGACAGCGTGGCTGAATTGCGCCAGAACCAATTCGGTTACGCGATTGGCGGCCCGCTGTGGAAGAACAAGATTTTCTGGTTCACGGATTATCAGGGAACCCGCATCGTTCAGGGTGCCAGCACGGGAGCCGTTCAGGTGCCCACGGTGGCGGAACGCGGCGGCGACTTCAGTGCCAATAGTGACGTGCTGACTGGAAGCGTACAGGGAAACTTCTGGGCTCAGACGTTGGGCAATCGTCTGGGATATACAGTCAATAATGGGGAAGCTTATTACACTCCGGGCTGCACGAGCAATAATCCTGTAACAGGTTGTGTCTTTCCGAATGCCGTCATTCCTTCCACCGCATTTGCCGCTCCCGCTGTGGGAATACTTCCTTACATTCCCAGCCCAAATGTTGATGTAGAAACGTTCTCCGACAACAGTCAGAAAGACCGCATTGGCGACGATAAGTTCGCCCAGCGGATTGATTTCGTCAACCAGAAAACCGGGAATTGGTCTTTCTACTACCATTATGACGACTCGACCGTGACCAGTGCGTTTGGTCACAACTCTAGCGTGCCGGGATTCACGACAGTCACTCCTTCGCGCGCGCAGCAGTTCGTGATCAGCAATACCAAGCCTTTTGGGTCGACAGCTGTTAATCAATTTCGCGCGAGCTTTTTCCGGGTTTCCACCGTTACAGACAAACCGCAAAGCAGCTTTGCGCAGCTCTCGGATCTTGGTTTTGTGACCGGCACCCCAACCGGTATAAACCCTTCTGGACCGGCGGATTTTCCGCAGACAGTTCCTCCCCTGTTCTTCAACAATTTCAACATCGGCGTAAACACGCTGACTACTTTTCAGCCGAACAATACTTTCCAATTCTCGGATGGGTTCTCAAAAACGATTGGACCCCACACACTCAAATTCGGGGGCGAGTTCCGCTATCTTCAGATCAACGAACGTAACACCTGTGCTCCCAACGGCGACTTCACCTTCAATGGGGCCGAAACCGGCTCGGATTTCGCGGACTTCCTGATCGGAGCCCCGAATGAATTTAACCAATGCAGTCGGCAACTCCTGGATTCCCGCACTCGCTATGGCGGCGCATACGTTCAAGACACCTACAAGGTTAAACCCAATGTGACGTTGAACCTCGGCCTGCGCTGGGAGGTCAGCATGCCTTGGTACGACACTCAAGGCAAGATTGAAACGATTGTCCCCGGCCTTCAGTCCACCCAATTCCCGACCGCGCCATTGGGTTGGGTAGTTCCCGGTGACCCCGGCATACCCAGCACGTTGGCACACACGCGCTACAACAATTTTGCACCGCGCGTTGGTATAGCCTATTCACCAGGATTCAGTGATGGCCTCGCGGGCAAAATCTTCGGCGGCCCGGGCAAAACCAGTATTCGCGCTGCGTACGGTATCTATTACACCTCCATCGAAGATCTGAACCTGTTCTATGAGGTTGGTGACGCTCCGTTCGGTCTGTATTGGGTTTCGCCGCAGCCCACAATGTTTGATGAGCCGTTTGTGACCCGCGCCAATGGCACTCTCCAGACGCCAGATGGAACTACCAATACGCACCGGTTCCCATTCACCTTTCCAACTCCAGGCAGTCCGGCAAATCAAACCCTGGATTACTCTACTTACCTTCCACTTTCCTATTCTCCGGGTTATGACATTCACAACCGGCTCCCGTATGCAGAGCATTATGACTTTTCCATTGAACGAGAGTTGTCCAAAAGTACCGTCCTGACCCTCGCGTATGTGGGCACACAGGGACACCGGCTCATTTCGCAGTATGATGCCAATCCTGGTGACAGGCGCCTGTGCCAGCAGCTTAATGGTCTCGGAGCAATAGATACGAGCACCGGAGGCGATTGCGGGCCTTTCGGCGAGCAGGATGTTTACGCGCTTCCGGTGGGAATACCGGCCCCGGCAAAGACCTTTACCACCACATGTCCGTCAGGCACTCCTGCGGGCAGCGTGTGCATAGACGGCACCCGCAACTTCCTTGGGCCCAATTTTAGCCAGAACAATAGTTTCACGGTGAATATCGCAAATTCCAACTATAACTCTGGGCAGATTAGTATCGAGCACAAAGCCAGTACCATGACCTTCATGGCCGCTTATACCTACTCGAAAGCAATCGACAATTCGTCGGGCTTCGGGCAGTGGGTGAATTTCGAGAATCCTCGGCTTACCCGGTCCCTGTCGTCGTTCGATACCACTCACAACTTCGTATTCAGCTATGCTTGGTTACTGCCCTTCGACAAACTGTTTGCGAACGCTCCCAAACGGCTCACCCAGGGTTGGAGCTTTTCAGGCGTGACTCGCTTTACTGGAGGGTTCCCCATCCCCATCGCTGAGAGTTCGGATGACTTTTCACTCACAGGAAGTCCGAATACGGACGTGCCCGATCTAGTAGGTAAGGTTCACATCATGGATCCACGCAAGCCGGGAAATCTGTTCTTTAACCCTGATGCATTCGCGCCAGGACAATTGGGACAGTTTGGCACCTCCAGCCGGCAGTTCTTCCACGGGCCTGGGATCAACAACTTCGATATTAGTTTGATGAAGAAGACCCAGATTAGCGAGTCGATGGCGTTTGAGATTCGAGCCGAATTCTTTAACGTCTTCAATCATACGCAGTTCACGAACCCGGATGGGGACTTGAATGGCAACATGGGGAAGGTGACTTCGGCGAGAGATCCCCGAATCGGACAGCTCAGCGCTAAGTTCTACTTCTGATTTGCTCAGCATGCGGGACAAGCGGCCACGCTTGTCCCGCGCTTTTTTGTCTCTGGTACTCTCATAGGCGATGATGTCTCGTCTGCTTCTGGTTCTCCTGTTAGCCGTGCCGTCTCTGGCGCAGACTGCAGAAAGCTATCGCCAGCAGGCTATTAAGCTCTCTCAAAAGAAATCCTGGGACGAGGCCATCGCGAACTATCGTCAAGCGATTGCCCTCGATCCCAATGATGCGTCAACCCACTACAATCTTGCCCTCGCGCTGAAATACAAGGGTGATGCAACACAAGCTGTCGAAGAGTTTCAGACCGCGCTACAGCTGAAGCCAAAATGGAGCGAGGCGCATTACGGTTTAGGTGCGACCTTATACGATCTGCACGATTTGCCCGCCGCATTAAAAGAACTGCGTACCGTCGTGGAGCTCAATCCCGGAAACGCTGCTGCCCATAGATTCCTCGCACGCGTTTATTCGCAACAAAACGCCCCATCTGATGCTGAGCGCGAATTATTGCGTGCACTCCAACCGAAGCCTTCAGCGGAAATTTACTTTGAGTTGGGCCTGGTGCGAGGACAGCTTGGGAACCTGACGGGTGCCGTCACCGCGTTTCGTCACTCGATTCAACTGAATCCCACCTCTGGTGCAGCACACCTGATGCTCGGAGTCACCCTGCGCCGGTCGGGCAATCACAATGGCGCGCTCACAGCGTTTCGCAAAGCGGTGGACCTTGACCCCAAAGATCCCGAAGCGCAATACAACCTCGGCATGGAACTTAAGTCCGCCGGTGATGTGGCGGGTGCGATAGTAGCCTTCCGCCGAGCGATTGAACTCAAGCCTGATTTCGAAAAGGCGCACTACAACTTAGGGATGGCATTGCGCGCTCAGGGAAAAAAAACAGCCGCCGAGAGGGAATTAAAGCAGTTGGAGGAACTGCACGCCTCGCGTGCACGTTTAGCGCAGGCAAAATTTCTTACTTTGCAGGGAGTGGACGCATTAAAGAATCAGAAATTGGATTCAGCATTGACGTTCTTTACCCAGGCAATCGAACAAGCTCCTGAACTTCCCACCGGGCATTACTACGTGGGCATAACTTGGCAGCGTAAAAATGACTCTGCACAAGCACAGGCAGCGTTTGAGAAAGCACTGGAACTCAAACCGGACTACGCGCAGGCGCATACAGGCCTGGGTCTACTCTACTGGGCTCAAAACGATCAGAAGCGTGCGATTGGAGAATTTCGGCAGTCTGTCATGTCGGACCCTGATCTTGCGGAAGCACACTACAATCTTGGACTGGCTCTAGGTCAATCAGGGAGCACCAGTGAAGCGGTCAGTGAGTTTAAGGAAGCAATCAGTCTCGATCCAAAATATACAGACGCCCGCATACAGCTTGGACTGGCCCTCAACCAAAACAACGACACAAATGGCGCAGCCAATGTCTTTCGGGAGCTCATTCGGCGCGACCCGACCTTTGCCGAAGCTCACAACAATCTGGGCCTGATCCAGTTGAATGCTGGAGATCTGCATGCAGCAGAAACGGAGTTTAGCGAGGCTGTACGCCTGAAGCCAAACTACGCGGAGGCCCACTACAATTTAGGATTGGCACTGCATCAGAATGGAAAAGAGGTTGAGTCCAACGCCGAGTTTGAGAAAGCCTACGCCATTTCCCCCGACTTGAGAAATCTGCCGCGCCCGTAAGGGTGCGAGGTCAGAAATCTACTTCGTGAACCGTGCTCGAGCCTTACCCCTTACATTTTTCATTTACTGGTATTCCCTGCCGCGATTGGAATTTCCCCAAGCGCGCCTCGATCCAATCCGCTTTGATCTTCCAGATGCAGCGAGACACGTGATGGTTTTCCTTGCGGCGAAGTTTCGATATCGAGCACAACGAGATTGGTTGGACTCACTTCAGCTACCGCGATAGCCTCGGTGCTCGAGCCATGTTCGTCGTAGAAATGTGCCACCAGTTTGCCTGGGAAAAATATCCCGAACGATCCCGATAGCTTGATCTTCCCACTTTCCAGGCGCACCGCATGAAATGGCTTGGTTATAGTTCCAGCTTCAGTCACTCCGTGAAATTCGCTGTCGGCCCGCGTTGGAAACCAATCTGTCTCCAGTTGGCAGGCCTCTCCTGGTCGCAGGCTGCACATAGGGCTATTGATTTCTGCTTCCATATAAAAAGGAGAGATGCCATTGGGGCCGTCGCTCACCGAGGCTTCACCTTCATTGTTGAAGCTTAGATGCAATCCGTTGGTCCAAAAAATCACGGAAGCCTTCCCAGGGTATGGCTTGTGTTGTTCGTATTGAAAACGCTCAACCATGGTGTAGCGGCTACTCCCATCAACCACTGCGACCCAGCCATCGGTTGAATCGACCCAAAACTCAGTTGCCAAATGAGAATAATGCACCGCAAACAAGCCATCCTCTCGTACGCTTGCGGCAGGGTTCTCAGCAATACCGCTACGAACGTGATAGCGATTCAAATATGCACTAGCTGGATTCGCCGGTGTAAATCCCCAAATATCGGGATTACGGTGAGTTGGATCTGAGGGATTCCCCGTGTCGTACTGCGAAACCGACTGCATAGACCACTCGACGGTGTGGCCGCTCACATTTTTCATGAACGCGCGAAAAACAATATGCGGTGAGTCCGGATCCAAGCGGATGGTACGCATGATTTGAACCCCGGTATGCGGGTCAGGCGGGCCTGTAAGCTCGATCCCACAGCCCTTTTCATCCGAAAGTTTTCGAAAGCTGAACTCCCCGTCATCCAGCAAATCAGAGTTGCCGCGCCAATGTTGTTCGTCGTCATCTCCTTCGGGCAGCAGCCAAATTTTGTCCCCGCCGTAGTTGAACCATTGGCTTTGACTGGGTGGCATGTACTTGCCGGCAAGCTTCGGATTGACGAACAGATAGTCGTGTCCGTTGAAGGTCACCTGCATTAAGCGTCCGCCGTTCTGCGGGACAAAGGTGAGTTGGACCCAGCGGTTAGAGACCTGCTGGGCCTTCCATCCTTTATAGTCAATGCTTTCCACTCGACACTGTGGATTGGCGGTTGATTTGGCTGGAGGCACGGTCTGCGCCAAAGATATTTGGCCCACTGCAAACAGAACTGCGACCGCCGAGATTGCGCCAACAAAGTGTCGAGACAAGCCCACTTTTCGTTCAATTGAACCTGGCCAAATTGTCGACTTGCCCGTCATGTTGCTCCTTTTGTTTAAGACGCCGCTCTCGTACTATTGCCCCACATCCAAAAAAGAAAGAATTCAATATAAAACGAAAGAAAAAGATTGGCGTCAAGAAATTTCTATGTTAAACCGCTATCAGCCTAATTTTGGAGACTGGGCAATACCACTGAGGAGATTTTTCATGGTTGAAAATGGTTCGAGTCGGCGTTCATTCTTCAAACTCCTGGCAGCGGCTCCTCTACTGAGCCAAATCGCCGTACGCGACCTCTATGCAAGTGCTGTTAAGACGGTAGCTGGGGGCAAGCAGAATGTCTACTCGCGCTTAGGCGTAAAGACGATCATCAATTGCCGTGGTACCTGGACCTATCTCAGCGGATCCCTGGAATTTCCCGAAGTGCGGCAAGCTCAGCTTGAAGCGTCCGAGTATTTCGTAAATATGCTTGAACTTCAACGCGCCGTTGGACGCCGCCTAGCGGAACTAACCGGCGCCGAATCAGGCATTGTGACTTCCGGTTCCGCAGGGGCCATGGCCGCAGCCACTGCCGCGTGCATGGCTGGCGCCGATGACAAACTTATCTGGCAGCTTCCTGACACAACCGGGTTAAAAAATGAAGTTGTCATGGCGGGAGGCCGCAGCGCCTTCGACAGCGCCATTCGCCTCACTGGAGCCAAACTTGTTCTTGCGCATTCCCCGGAAGAGGTTGCCAACGCGATCACTGAAAACACCGCAATGATCTATACCAACGATCTGGGCGAAAAACTGGAGCAGGAGGTCAAGATCGCCAAAGACCGCAAAGTTCCCCTGCTGCTCGATGATGCCGCCGGCATTCCCCCCGTCGACAATGCGAAACTCTACGCGAAGATGGGGATTGATATGTACTGCTTCTCCGGAGGTAAAGGTCTTCGCGGACCGCAGTGCAGCGGTTTGCTTTTGGGGCGCAAAGATCTGATTGAAGCTGCCCTTCTGAACAGTAATCCACGCGAAGGCGCGATTTGCCGTCCCATGAAAGTTGGGAAAGAAGAAGTCATTGGCTGTCTTACTGCGCTCGAAACCTGGCTAAAGACGGATGAAAAGAAACTTTATGCAGAGTGGAACGCGCGCATCGACCGCATCCGCAAGCTGGTCGAAACTGTCCCTGGAGTTACGACGGATACGTACGTGCCGGAGGACGGCAATCGCTATCCGACTCTAAGAGTGAAATGGGACCAGCAGGCTTGGAATTACTCCATTTCTGACTTGGCGAACGAACTTCGCGCCACTGATCCTGTCATCGAAGTGTTGGGCGCAGACAATCCTAGTTTGGTGAAAGCCGTGCGTGAAGGAAACCCCAACAGTAAAGAAAAACACAAATCTCCAGACCACATCGAACTCGTTTCCATGACGATCAAACCCGGGGAGGAAATCATCGTCGGGCAAAGGTTACGTGCTGTTTTGAGTGCAGCACAGAAGAAAGCTGCGTAGTGGACGCGAGGGAGAATCATGCACCTGAGAACAATTGCTCGACACTGGAGTTCCCTACTGCTCGCGATGTACGTGCTGCCTTCGCTTCTGACAGCACAAGAACAAGTGCGCGCCGTAAGTCCAGCCAACTCTTCGGCCAGTACAAACCGTTTTGTTTCGCCCGGCGTGGACGCAGGTGACTATGTCTACGTTTCCGGACAAGGTCCGCGCCGCCCCGATGGGACTATCCCATCTACATTCGATGCACAATTCCGTCAGGCGCTCGGTAATCTCAAAGCCATTGTGCAGTCTGCCGGACTAACTCTGGACAACGTCGTCTATGTCCAGGTCTACCTGACAGACATGGGATCGTATGCGGAGATGAATCGGGTGTTCGGTGAGTACTTTGCCAAGAATCCGCCGGCGCGAGCGGTTCTCGGAGTCGCTGCGCTTCCCGATGCGCCAGTCACGATCAACGCCGTTGCTGTCCACAATCTCGACGGGCGGAAGGCAGTTTACCCTGCCAGTTACTCTAAGGAGGAAACCGCACCGCCGGGCATGCTTACGCGTGATCGTCTTTTCATCTCAAGCATGGCCGGAGTGGATCCAGCTACAGGCAAAGTTCCCGATGATCCAGGCACACAGGTAGATCTCGCGCTTGATCGCATGACAGCGGTGGTCAAAGCCGCCGGACTGGAAATGAGCAACGTAGTTTTCGTGAATCCCTATCTGACAGCGGACATACCAACACGCGTCATGAATGAGCGCTACGCCAAGCGATTCGAGTTTGGCAACACGCCGGGCCGCGCAACGATTCAAGTGTCGAGCCTCCCTGGAGGCGCTCACATCGAATACACCGGCGTCGCCGTTCGCGACCTTCAAGAACGCAAAGCCATTCGCCCAAAGAACATGCCTCCCAGCCCGACAGCCAGCCCGTGCGTCTTCGCCGGCGACACTTTATATTGCTCGGCCAAAAGCGGGTTCATCCCTGGACCACATGGCGGGGTTTATGCCACTACTGCTTCACACCAGCTCCGGCAGACGATGCGCAATCTGCTCGACAACCTTGAAGAGGCTGGCATGGATTTCAGTCAGGTTGTTTCGACGACGATCTATTTGGATAATCTGTCGGATGCGCCGTCATATAACGGAGTTTACGGTCAATATCTTGGCCCGGTCATGCCAGCAAGTACTACCGTTCAACAGATTGCTCCCGCGACAGAGCGCAAAGCTGACCAGAACGATCACTACACCGAACTCGAGCAAATCTCGTTGATTGCCGTTCGCAAAGGCGCACACTAAGAGGTTTAGGAAGATAGGCTGGCCTATGCCTCGATAGTTCGCTTAGGATCGACGAACATCCAGGCGAAGGCACCCAACAAGCACAATGCCGCGGATGTCAGAAACGATGTTGTCCAGCCGAAGTGGCTGGCAATGGCTGGGGTGAGAGAGGCAGTCAGGGCACCACCTACCTGCGCGCCCATGTTCATGAACCCGGAAACCGATCCCGGGGATGACCCGGAAATATCCGCGGTCACCGACCAAAACGAACTCTGCGCGAGATATAACGCACCCGCTCCTCCAGCAAGAACTACACTTGCCAACCGGGCGCTCTCAACTTCGACCCCGAGCGCAAGAAATACTGCAGCTAGCGCGATCACAACCGATGCGAAATAGCAACGCCCGATTCTCGGTCCGTAGGACTGTGTAAGCCGGTCACTAATGATGCCACCGAGCGGACAGCAAGCAGCCATGGCAAGGAATGGCAGCATCGCGTAAAACGCGCTGGCCTTTAGGTTCAGGCCTCGGACCTCGGCCAAATAGATATAAAACCAACTAAAAAATATCCAAGCTGCATAACCGAAGGCGAAGTAGCTGATAGTGATGGCAAGCACTTCCCTGCTTTTGAGAACTGATTTCCAAGGAATCAACTTTGTATTCCGCTCTTGTGAGTTCCCCATGGAAATGCCGGCGCGAATGTATGCCATTTCCGATGGAGAGACACCTGCGTGCTCTGCCGGTCTGTCCCGGGCAATCAGGAACCAGACCAGCCCGGCGATCAGCCCAATGACTGCGCAAAGCCAGAACGATGATCTCCAACCGTAATGCAACATCACGTAGGTGATTAAGGGTGGTGAGAGCCCGGCCCCTGCGCCAACTCCGGCGAAAATCCAGCCGTTTGCAACTCCACGTTCCCGCGCTGGGATCCAGTTTGCGACAAATTGATTCGATGCTGGATAAACAACTGCTTCCCCCGCCCCGAGCAGGAAACGTATACAGACAAATAGAAAGAGGGCGTTTCTTATATTGGGTGGGACTAGCGCCGTCAGCGCAGTGAATACACCCCACCAAACTACTCCACCGGCCAGCACGCGCCGCGGCCCAAGACGGTCTGCCAATCTCCCGGCAGGTGTTTGAAAAAGAGCGTAGCCAGCGAGAAAGGAGCTGAACACCCATCCAAGTTGGACATTGTTCAGATGATAAGCAGCTGCGAGCGAACTTCCGGCTATGGAAATGTTCACCCGATCCAGAAAAGCAACAGCGCTTAGCACGAAAAGCCATGAGATGAGATACCAGCGCATGTGACTGGTTCTGGTACCCGTCATCGCCGGTCCCCCGGCAGAGTTTGTGGTCGCATTAGCGTGCATTGCCGTTGTAGGCCGTTACGTGTTGCCGCGACTCCCCTAAACCTTCGATTCCCAACTCTACGACATCCCCAGCCCGGAGATAAACAGGAGGATTCATTCCCATCCCGACCCCCGCTGGCGTTCCCGTACTGATCACATCGCCGGGAAGAAGCGTCATAAACTGGCTCACATAAGAAACCAATGTGGGCACATCAAAGATCATGTTCGATGTAGAACTCTTCTGGCGAATCTCACCATTCACCATTAGCCACATGCGAAGCTGGGCGAAATCTACAATCTCATCAGGGGTTGCAAGAAACGGACCCAAAGGAGCAAAAGTGTCTGCACTCTTGCCCTTCACCCACTGGCCTCCTCGTTCCAACTGGAAGCTGCGCTCCGAATAGTCATTGTGAAGAACAAAGCCCGCGATGTGGTCCAGAGCATCGTCTTTGGACACATAGGATGTCTTTTTCCCAATCACTACCGCTAGCTCAACTTCCCAATCCACTTTTGTGGAGTTCCGGGGCATCACCAGATCATCGTTCGGCCCTACCAGGGACGTTGTTGCCTTAAAGAAAAGCACCGGCTCCTTCGGGGAGTCTGCCTTTGTTTCCGCTGCATGATCACGATAATTAAGTCCAATACACACGATCTTGCTGGGCCGGGATACTGGAGGTCCCAGCCTCATCAATGGCGCAACACGCGGAGCGGACTCGGCGTTAGAGCGCAGCCAGGAATCAAGCCGGGTTAATCCACCACCAGCGAAAAAAGCCTCATCGTAGTTCGAGACAAATGTTGACACATCAATGCGGGTACCGTCTTTTAGAAGCACGCCTGGCTTTTCCTGACCGACTTCACCGAATCGAATGAGTTTCATCTTTGTGGATTCTCCCTGGATACGCTTGCTTTAATCTCCAGACCAGCAATAATTGCTTGGACACCTAATTTAAATGAAACGCGCAAAAACCAAGGCTTTCTGCGACCTGTTTAGTTCCTAATTATAATACTATAATATTTTTATTCCAAAACACCCTAATTGTCATATATAGTGACAATTCTCAGTTTTCAGTTAAGAAACTTGTACACCGGGGGATTGACCGATGAGGGGAAGAATTCTCGCATTTGTGATGTTCGCACTTGCGCTGTGCACGCTGAAACCTTGGCCCTTGGCGCTGGCCCAAAGCACTGGCGATCGCATTGACCTTTACTTCTCTGATTGGCACAATTCCACGTCGCGCAAAACTCACGGTTCGCTTGATGAGCAGGATATCTTTACCCGGGGTGATCCGCAGAGCCCAACCAAAAGGGGTGCTGTTCTCCGCTACCTCAATTCTTACACATACGGCACGCTTGCTCCGCACGCTTCTACGAAAGCCACGCGATTGGAAGGGCAACAGGAGATTTATTTCGTGAAGTCCGGCCGCGGGACTGCAACTGCAGGCGGCCAAACCGTAGACCTGTTCCCGAACATTGCCGTTCTTATGCCGTCAAATCTGGAGTTCACCCTTAAAAATATCGGGGATCAGCCACTGTCTATGTACCTGATTAACGAACCGACACCTGCCGGATTTCGACCAAACTCCATGATGCTGGTTCGGGATGAAAACAAAATTCCCATCACGTCGAGTGACGGTCATTGGGCACACATTGTGAAAACACTTTTCGTGACTGCCGACGGATTGGCGACGCTGCAAAGTGTTCTTACGGTTACGCTCGATCCCTTGACCATGGGGAAACCCCACGTCGTGGACCACGATGACATTGAAGAGATATGGACTGCCCTGGACGGCACGAGCCTCGCCTTTGTCGGAAATCAGCTGCGGCGACAGACCGTCGGGATGTCCTTTTATCACATTCCTGATAACAAGACGCCCCACACCAATATCGACCAAAATGAGAACGATCAGGTCCGGTTCCTTTATATCGCTCGTTACCATCCACACGAACCCCGGCCGTAGAGGAGCTAAAGCAGAATAATAAGGAGCCTGAATTATGCCGCGCGTGAGATCCATTTTTTTGGCTGTATTCACTCTAGCTTTCGCCGTATCTGTACCGGCACAGACTGCGCCTCCAACAAGCGGCACTAAAAATGCCATCAATGGCATCAACTCCTACCCTGGTCCGGAGTTCGTCAAGTATGGCAAGGAGAGAGAGCCGCAGGACCGCCGCATTGACCTATTCATTAGCGACTGGCAAGGTTCAATGCCTCATTTTGAGCACGGTTCGCTGGTGTTGCGCGACATTCTGATAAGGGGCGACAACTTTGCTCCTTCCCAGAAAAGTGCAGTTCTGCGCGCAGCAAACTTTTTGGCATACGGCAGACTGGCGCCAAACGCTTCAACCACAGCGGAGCGCCTCGATGGTCAGCAGGAAGTTTATTACGTTCTAGGCGGGCAGGGAGAAATCACAGCAGGTGGCAATACCGCCAAATTGCAGAAAGACGTTGCCGTTCTCATGCCTGCCGGACTTGAATTTGTGATGAAGTCTGTCGGCGATGAGCCGCTCACCATGTATGTAATCAACGAGCCGACTCCGTACGGCTTCCACCCGAAGGACAAGATGGTAGTAAAAGATGAGGCGATGGCGCGGGTGCGGACTCCGGCGGCCGCCGATCCATACATCGTTGGTGGTGCCTCCGGTCATTGGGCACATGTCGTAAGAGAATTATTTTCTCCGGCAGATGGATTGGCGACGGAGCAAAGCGTCATTACGGTAACAATCAACCCGCTGACAATGGGCGAACCGCACCCGCATCGGCCCGGCCAGGAAGAGATTTGGGCTGGCATTGATGGCACAAGTCTCATCATGATGGGAACGGAACTACGGGTGCAAAAACCGGGTATGGCTTACATGCTCCCTCCCGACGCAGCCACAGTTCACTCCAACATCAACATCGGAGACAAACCAGTAAAGCTTCTTTATTTCGCGAAATTTCCTGAGGGGGAGAACTACACGCATTCGGTTGTCCCCGCACGGCAATAGAGTTTTGTAATTTCGTTTGATTGCGATATTGCACCATCAACAACTCAATGCAAAAGAAACAATCCATGAAACCATTCCGTTGTTTTGCGCGGCTCGCTTTCTTAATCATTATTTTTGTGCCGTGTGCCTGGAGCGCGCCGGCATCGGGTGAGTACTTCGTGTATTTCGGCACCTACACGGGCTTCACTTACATGAAGGAAGGCCTTCCCGCGGGAGGAAGCCATAGCCAGGGAATCTATGTAAGCCGCTTCCAACCTGCGACCGGTGACGTGAGCAAGCCCGAGCTGGCCGGAGAAATTGTTAATCCCGCGTTTCTCGCAGTCCACCCCAATCAACGGTTTTTGTATGTCGCAACCGAAGATCCCCTTTCGCTCGGTCCCGATTACGACCACGCCTCATACGTGAGTGCTTTTGCGATTGATCCCGCAACCGGCAAACTACGTCTACTGAATACTCTGCCCACTGGCGGAACCAGTACCTGCTATCTCTCTATCGACAAGTCCGGGCGCTACGTCTTAATGGCGAATTTCGGCAGCAGCAGCGTCACGGTTTTGCGGATCAACGAAGATGGCTCGCTGGGTGAACAGACCGCGTTCATGAAACATATCGGCAAAGGCAAAGACCCATCGTTCCAATCCAAATCTCATCCGCATTCCATTGACGTTTCCCCGGATAACCGATACGCGGTAGTCTCAGATCTCGGAGTAGACAAGCTATTCGTCTATCGTTTCGATGCCGCTACTGGAGCGCTCTCCCCCGACGACCCGCCTTTCATCACCGCTGAAGCGGGGGGTGGCCCGCGCCATTTTGTTTTCGATTCAGCCGGCAAATTTGGTTACGCGCTCAAGGAAATGAGCGGATTTGTCACCACGCTGGCATGGGACCCATCAACCGGCACATTCACCAAAGTGCAGGATGCCAAAACACTGGCGCCGGATTTTATCGGCTCCAGCGACAGTGCAGAGATCGCAATTCACCCGAACGGAAAATTTCTCTACGAGTCAAACCGCAGATTTCGTGGGCCGAATTTGTGGGGGCCAGACACAATTGGAGTCTTCGCCATTAATCCGGAGAAAGGCACTCTGTCAGAAGTGGAACAGGTACCGCCCGGTGGCACGATGCCGCGCAACTTTGGAATCGACCCTACCGGCTCTTATCTGTTTTCCGCAAATGAACTGACGGGAAATGTCGTGCTGTTTCGTGTGGACAGCAACACTGGTCGGCTCACACAAACGAATACTGAATTAAAGATTGATGTACCCGTCTGCATCGTGTTTGTGCCGACAAATAAATAGAACCTTGGCAGTGCTGTTTGATTGCTCGCCATAGAAGGAGATCAGGAACCTAAATGAAACGTATTCCCGCGCTTTGTTTGGCGATTGCCATCGCGCTCACGGTTCTGGCCGTGCAAGCCCCTGCTCAAGGCAAAAACTTCTTCATGTACGTCGGCACCTACACCGGCTTTAAATACATTCACCACAGCAAGCCCTTTGGACTAGGAGAGAGCCACAGCAAGGGAATTTATGTAAGCCGCTTCAATGCAGCCACAGGCCAACTCAGCGAACCTGAACTGGCGGCGGAGATGATCAATCCTTCGTTCCTTACCATTTCTCCGAACCACCGGTTTCTGTACGCCGTAAGTGAAGACCCTCTTTCTGTCGGACCACCACTTGATCATTCGTCTTACGTCAGCGCATTCGCGATTGATTCCACGACCGGCAAGCTGCGTCGATTGAATACCGTCCCTGCCAGCGGCACCAGCACCTGCCACATCTCGATGGATAAGACGGGAAAGTATGTGATGGTAGCCAACTTTGGCAGCGGCAGTGTCTCGGTCATACGAGTCAAAGAAGATGGTTCCCTGGGAGAACTCACGGCTTTCATTCAAGATATTGGGCACAGCGTAAATCCATCCATTCAGACCGAGGCGCACGCTCATTCAATCGTTGTTTCGCCCGACAACCGCTATGCCATTGTCTCGGATTTGGGACTGGACAAAGTCCTCATCTTTCAATTCGATGCTGAGACGGGAAAACTTTCACCTCCTGGCCCTCCATTTGCAACCGTATATCCCGGCGGTGGGCCGCGCCATTTCATTTTTGATCCAAGCGGTAAATTCGGATACCAACTCAGCGAAATGAGCGGCATAGTCGATGTGTACGCATGGGATTCCACGAAAGGAACGCTGGCAACAGTTCAGCGTGCCCACACCATTCCGCACGATTTCTTTGGAGAAAATCACAGTGCCGAGATTGAGATTCATCCCAATGGAAAATTCCTGTATGAATCCAACCGGCGCACCGTCAGTGAATTTGTGAGAGGAATTGAGACCGTCGGCGTTTTCGCCATCGATCCGAAAGATGGGACCCTCTCTCCAGTGGAACAAACCCCCACAGGCGGCGCGATGCCACGCAATTTCAAAATAGATCCAACTGGCGCTTACCTGATGACTGCGAATGAGCTGAGCAACAACATTGTCGTCTTCAAAATTGATTCCAATACGGGACGGCTCACAAAAACCGGCACAGAAATTAAAGTGGATACACCGGTTTGTATTCAGTTTGTTCCCACAGATAAATAAAAAGGCTTATTTTGTAGAGATTTTTCTTGAGCAATTTCAATTGTCATATAATATAATCAGTGCCTGAATCTCGACTGGCTTCGAATATGCTGAGAGAATTCCCTAACTACTTCTTGCATCTAGGTTTAGCACTTTCTTTCAGCATTGCCGCTCCTGCCTTGCAAGCTCAAAACGTGGGCTTGCACAATGCCCCGCAAGACGCTCTGAAAGTCCAAAATCCCTATGCCGGACAGGCACAAGCAATCTCAGCCGGGAAAAAAATCTATACGAGTAATTGCGGAGCTTGTCACGGGATCGGCGGCAAAGGAAATGGCAACATACCGCCGCTGGCAAACGAAACGATTCAGAAAACGCCCGACGGGGCAATTTTTTGGTACATCACTCGTGGGGATAAAGACAATGGGATGCCTTCCTGGGCAGGATTGCCAGAGCGGCAACGATGGGAAGTCGTTACATATCTAAAGTCGCTGAATAGTTCATCTTCGACATCTTCTTCTGCCAACGTTCCTGTAGCTGTGGCCACGGGTAAAAAATCAAATGCTCCGGCACCGAAAGCACCCTTTACTGACTACCGCTACGAGAAACCCGGAACCGTCCGCCATATCACCGTAAAGGATTTGCCCGCGCCATATGCAGCCGAGTCGGCGACGAGCGGCCCAAAGATCGTTGCCCGTCCGCAGAACGCGTGGCCCAAGGCACCCAAGGGTTTCAAGGTGGAACTTTTTGCAAACGGGTTGAACAACCCGCGCTTGATGCGCACCGCGCCCAACGGCGATGTCTTTCTGGCGGAAACAAACGGCGGTGACATCAAGTTGTTTCGTGGAATCACCGCCGATGGCAAACCTGCACAAGTACAGGTATTCGCAACCGGGCTCACAACGCCTTTCGGGATGGCATTCTATCCGGCTGGACCTGATCCACGGTGGTTATACGTCGCTGATATGGACGCTGTGCTGCGCTTTCCTTATCACAGCGGCGATTTGATCAGCACCGGACCTGCGCAGCATTTGGCCGATTTGCCAAGCGGAGGCCATCATCGCTCTCGTGATATTCAGTTTTCTTCCGACGGCACAAAAATGTATGTCTCCGTGGGATCGCAGGAAAATGTAGACGACTCAGATGCTGAAAAAAATCGGGCCGCAATTCTCGAATACAACCCTGACGGTTCAGGATTGCGCACTTATGCCTCCGGTATTCGCAATGCGGTCGGTCTGGCGGTGAATCCAAAGACCGGCGAGCTGTGGTGTTCGGTTAATGAGCGCGACGGGTTGGGAAATAACCTCGTGCCCGACTACATCACGCATGTAGAAGAAGGCGGCTTCTATGGCTGGCCGTGGTGGTATATGGGCGGTCATCAGGACCCGCGCTTGCCAGGCAGTCATCCCGAATTGAAAGAGAAGGTCATTACGCCAGATGTGATATTGCAGCCGCATAACGCATCGCTGCAGATGACATTCTATGAAGGCAAGCAATTCCCTGATGAATACCAAGGAGACATTTTCGCCGCCGAACATGGCTCATGGAACCGGTCGCCGCGTGCCGGATATGAAGTCATTCGCGTACCGCTGCACCAGACTGGCCACGCGAGCGGAGAATATCAAGATTTCCTTACAGGATTTGTGGTCGATGACGAAAGTGTCTGGGGACGTCCGGTGGGAGTCACTACCGCTCCGGACGGTTCCCTGCTGGTAAGCGATGATGGCTCGGGCTCGATCTGGCGTATCACTTACACGGGAAATTAGGTTTTCAGGCCGAACGGAACGAGAACAGAAAGATAAATAAATGACCAACACTCTACATCGTTACGGCGATTCCGAAAGTTTCTACGACGACTATGTGATATTCGCCACTCCCAGTACAGGCAAGAATGATATTGACAGCGTTCCCAAACTAAAAGCGTTCCTTGAAATGGCCTTGCCATTCAAGCCTGTCAATATAGGTGACCCGGTACACGGCGGCGCTCTGCGCCCCTCACGCAACCTGACGACCGTGGCGAATTGGAAGCGCGATATGACGCCGGACTTTCGTGCGGTCATCGATGGCATTGATTCGCCCGCATCGGTCGTGGCCATTTTCGACAATCAAGCCGCGGCAGAACAATTTCTGAAAGTGGTAGTGGAAGCAGATTTAGGTTTGTCCATCAACATATCTACTTCAATCGAAGGCGCACAGGAATGCTGCCGTTACGCTGGTATCGCACGTCACAGCGTAGGCTACTCGCTGGGCTTTGAAGGTGCAACTGAGAAGCTGCCCAGCACGCAAGTGCTGAAGCTTACGACGATGTGCGGCCACAGCATGATCTCATCCAGCCTCGCTAAGAAGATGATTGACTGGGTGAAAGAGGGCCGCAGGACGCCCGAGCAGGCGGTGACCTACCTTGCACGGTTTTGTTCCTGCGGTGTGTTTAACCCCATACGGGCTAAGCGCATCCTGGAGGATGCTCGTAAAAAGATCGAGTAAGTACGACGTATGTGCCGAATTGCCAGTAAATACGACTAATTTGAAGGAATCGAACTTGAGATTCGCACTATTCGCTGCCATCATCTGTTCATTTATTTTTCCCGCATCTCCAGCGTGGTGCCAGTCCGATTGGCCGATGTACGGCCATGACTCCGCGAGCACACGGTATTCCCCATTAACGCAGATCAATACCCAGAACGTGAAAAACCTTGTGCCGGCGTGGACCTATCACATGAAAAAAGATGGGCCTCAATCACACTCCGCAGGGGCAGTGGGTCGAGGAGGCGGGAGGCGTTCTTCTGAGGCCACTCCGATCATGGTGAATGGCGTCCTTTATATGCCCACGCCTTACGGTACAGTGATCGCTCTCGAACCAGAAACGGGCAAAGAACTGTGGAGTTATAAGTTGGATCATGGGCGCCCAGCTGGACGCGGGGTGGCTTACTGGCATGGTGATGCAAAAACTCCAGCGTCCATTTTGTTTGGCACCTCCGACGGCCGTTTGCTGTCTATCAATGCAGTGACGGGTAAACCCACCATTGGGTTCGGAGTGAATGGCGCCGTCAACATCAAGCCCTTTGTGCAGAATGGAATTACTACCGCGCAATTTGATATCACTTCTCCAGTCACAATTTATAAAGACTTGGTCATCACCGGTGGACAATTACAAGAATCCCCAGCCGTAGGAGCCTCGGGCGACACGCTCGCTTGGAATGTGCACACTGGAAAGCTGGTATGGCGGTTCCATTCCGTTCCTCATCCCGGAGAAACCGGAAATGAAACCTGGCCGGCTCGAGGTTGGAAATATCGCTCGGGAACGAATGTCTGGGGATTCATGAGTGTTGATGTCGAGCGCGGATTAGTTTTTCTTCCCTACGGTTCTCCCAGTTACGACTTTTACGGCGCGGATAGAATAGGAAAAAATCTCTTCGGCAACTCCTTGGTTGCGCTCAATGCCGACACTGGAAAACTGGTTTGGTATTTCCAGACGGTTCACCACGACACCTGGGATTATGATCTCGAATCATCCCCTGTACTGATTGATGTCGAACAGCGTGGCGAGAAAATTCCCGCAGTCGCGATCATAGGAAAAGCAGGGTTGATGTTTATCCTTGATCGCCGAAATGGTAATCCTGTTTTCGGGATTGAGGAACGGCCAATCCCGGCGAGTGATGTCCCCGGCGAAGCGCAATGGCCTACGCAACCCTTTCCGGTAAAACCAGTGCCTTTCGGTCGTCATAGCTTCAGTCCTGAAGAAATCGCCTTAGTGACGCCTGAGCACAAGAAATTTTGTACTGACATGTTGGCCACTGAGGGCGGAATGAAAAGCGGGGGCCCCTACACTTCTTATGGAAGCAAACTCACCATAGTTTTTCCCGGGACGCTTGGTGAAACTAACTGGCCAGGCATGTCATATAACCCTGACCTTGGATATCTATTCGTCAATACAAGCGACATTGCGGACGTGGGAAAAGTTGCAAAGGTTGAGGAAGGCGCAGATCCTCCCTACGAACGGAACAGCCCGTGGGGACTCTATGTGCGCTTTTGGGATGCCGACAAATTCTGGCCCTGTCAGCAGCCACCCTGGGGTGAACTATGGGCGATTAACGTGAATACTGGAGACGTCGCCTGGAAAATACCCTTTGGAACCGATGCGGAACTGGAAGCCAAAGGTGTTCACGGAACCGGCACCTTAAACTTCGGAGGCTCGATCGCTACCGCTGGAGGTTTGCTATTCATCGCGGCGACGTATGATCAGCATTTCCACGCCTTCGACGCGTCTAGCGGCAAGCTGTTGTGGGAGACAAAACTTGATACAGGGTCCTACACAGTGCCAATGACCTATCAAGGAAAAAATGGGAAACAATATGTAGTCTTGGTTGCCACTGGGGGAAGTTTTTACGACACTACGGCGGGAGATTCGGTAATCGCTTTTGCCTTACCGTAGTAGAAAGTTTGTGCCGTGATGTGAAAATGTTGTCGGAGGTCGACTTACCCTTCGCAAAGCAAGTCTTAAAATCGAAAAGAAAAAGGGGCAGATCTATACAGAGTATCTGCCCTTTTGCGCGTTGGGGCGCGTTGGCGATGGAGGAGACTACAGACGCCAACTTCGTGTAAAAGGCTCTACTGCAAAGTTACTGCTTGTCGTACACAACCATTTCGTGGAAGGGCTTGCCATCTTTGTCTTTCCCGTCCATTGTGAAAACCGTCGTTTTGCCGTCTTGAGACAGAACTGATTTGCTTTTTCCTGTAACTTTTCCGTTCGATATCCAGGTATGCTCGTTGGTGTGATCGTTGACTTTCTTTACGATCACGGTGACCTTGTCTCTGCCTATAATCTGTACCGGTTTGCCATCTTCCGGCGTGTAGTGCCAACTGATGACCTTACCGTCAGCCGTGGTTTCATTCACTGTGACCGTGCCATCCGGGTCGATCGTGCACATGTCCACCTTTGGTGGCGGTCCAGGGAATTTGGACTTTTCAAAGTTCGCCGACCACGTGCCAGCGAAGCCGCCAGCTGGTATGCCGGCAGCGTTCGCCGCCAGCGGGGCGGCAAGAAGAGTGAGCACTGACAACAGGAGATATCTTTTCATAGTTATTATGATATTACTATTGAGTCACCAGTCAACACTTTTTTCGCGAATTTCAGGGCCAAAATCGCCTTCCCGACTTTGACAATGCCCGCAATATGGAGCAAAGAGACAAATGAAAGCTCGAATCGGCGTGGACGCCGTTGTAGACGATATCTATCTTGAAAGCTTCCCCAGCGATGTCCAGATTGTGCGCATTGCCGAGGAACCGGAAGGGGAAATTGAAGTCGACTTCTGGATTCCTGGACTCCCCTTCAACCTCGCGCAACGTCAATGGCCACATCTAAAAGGTGTCAAGGTGGTCCAGGTTCCATGGGCCGGAGTGGATGCATGGTTGAAGTTTGTTCCGCCAGGAGTGACTTTGTGCGATGCGCGCGGGGTGCATGATATTCCCACCGCGGAATGGGCTGTGACTGCGATTCTCGCCATGCAGAAATACCTACCATTTTTTCTTCGCCGGCAATGGCAGGGCGCCTGGGCCGTAGGACAGCAGTCGCAGATTGGGACTCCGACTCAAATCAAAAATCCGCCGGCACCTATAAAGGATGTGGCCGATTCAACCGTATTAATCGTGGGATATGGATCCATCGGGAAAGCAATGGAAGCACGACTTGCTCCATTCGCAGCAAAATTCCTGCGCGTAGCTCGTAGGGCGCGAGACGGTGTCTATCCAGTGGCCAAACTGGATGAACTCCTGGGAAAGGCTGACATCGTAGTCCTTATTACACCGTTGACTTCAGAAACCAGACATTTGATGAATGCCGCGCGACTGGCAAAAATGCAACCCGGAGCGCTTCTGGTAAATGCTTCGCGAGGAGCAATTGTAGACACTGAAGCATTGCTGCAAGCCTTGAATGAAAACAGAATTCGCGCAGCCGTTGATGTCACCGACCCAGAACCGCTGCCAGAGGGCCATCCGCTTTGGAAGGCTCCCAACTTACTCGTCACTCCGCATATCGCAGGTGAAAGTGAGCAGTTTGCACACCGCGCCTTCGAGTTGGTTCGTGCGCAAATCCAGCGTTTTGTCCGTGGAGAGCCACTGTTGAATATTGTGACCGGGGAATATTGATGGAATGGATGGCAGGTGGTAGTCTGCGGAGCCAACTCAGGGCAACGTGCTTCGCTTACTGCAATATGATATGATGATTGCCTCAAATAGCGCCTGGGTGCGGAAAATTGAAAATCATTTATATGAAAGCTACGGGAGTTTGATATGCAATGGTCACATCTGCCCTTGGGAATGGCTGTCTTCGGAGTACTTGCCTTTACGGTCTCGACAGCTAAAGCCGCGTCAAATGACTGGTTGTTGGTTGCTAATAAAGGAAGCAACAGCCTGGGAATCATTGACCCGGTTGCCGGGCAACAAGTAGTCCAGGTTCCGGAAGGTGGAGTAACTGGGCACGAGGTAATTTCATCACCAGACGGCAAGCTTGCTTATGTACCGATTTACGGAAACTCCGGCGTCGGGCAGCCCGGAATTGATGGCACAAATATGGTTGTCATCGATCTGGCCTCGCGAAAAGTAGTAGGCAATCTTGAGTTCGGAAAAGGAGTTCGTCCTCATTGCCCAAAGTTCGGCCCGAAAAACGGATTGCTATATATCAGCACAGAGCTCGATCATTCCATCAGCATCGTTGATCCTGCCACCCTAAAGATCATCGGCACAATTCCCACCAGCCAAGCGGAGTCGCACATGTTTGCTATCACCAGCGACGGCCGCCGCGCATACACGGCAAATGTCGGACCGGGCACGGTTTCTGTGCTCGATATGGAAGCTCGTAAAACAATCACTGTCATTCCGGTATCGCCGCAGATCCAGCGCATCTCTGTTTCAGTGGACGACAGCATGGTTTTTACCTCGGACGTTACAAAGCCACAGTTGGCCGTGATTGATACCGCTACGAACAAAATTAAGACATGGATACCGCTACCGGGCTTGGGGTATGGAACAGCTCCTACCGCGGACGGTAAATGGCTTCTCGTAGCTCTGCCACTGGTCCATCAACTCGCTGTTGTGGATCTAGGTTCAATGAAAGTCGCACGTACGATCGACCTGCCAACTCGACCACAAGAAGTTTTGGTGTCACCGGACCAAAAAATGGCATACGTCTCTTGTGATCAGAGCGGAAAAGTGGCCGCCATCAGTCTTTCCGACTGGAAAGTAACAAAACTGATTGACGCCGGCCCAGGCGCGGACGGACTTGCATGGGCCGCTGCCAAGTAGGGTTTCAGAAGAGTTCTGCAAAACATGCTTGACGGAGCGAACGCATGAAGATCAAGAACACAATGAAGGCATTGTTTTGTTATCCGAGTCTCGCCTACTTAGTATTGCCACTCTTCAGCATTTTGTCATTTCCAACAGCCGCTCAAGTCGTAGCAAAGCCGCCTGTTACAACTCCAAGCGCCGGGGGAAATAGTTTCGATGGGCCCGGAACCGTGAGATATCAAGCGGGCAGAGACTCAGAAGACAGAAGAATCGATATGTTCATCGGCGACTGGCGCGATTCGATGCCTCGGCACGCGTATGGTTCGCTCGTTCTGCGCGACATTCTCACTCGTGGAGACAACTACGCTCCACCTCAGCCCGGGGCAATTCTGCAAGCGGCTAATTTCCTGGCATATGGTCGCCTCCAGGCAGGTAATTCCACTACGCCAACGAAGCTCGAACATGAGCAAAATGTGTTCTACGTGACAAGCGGCACGGGAGAGATCTCTGCCGGGGGAAAAACAGGACAACTTCACAGAGACGTCGCCGCCTTTATCCCGTCGGGCCTCGAATTCGTGATGAAAGCCACCGGCCCAGAACCTCTTATCATGTACGTGGTCAGCGAACCTACTCCCGATGGCTTTGTGCCCGCTAAAGCGATGCTGGTGACCGACGAGAGACAAGTCCCGGTCAGAACTCCGATGGTTGCATCTCCGTACACGCTTCCCGGTGCATCCGGGCACTGGGCACATGTAGTGAGGGATCTGTTCTCGAAGACTGACGGGCTGGCCACGATCGGAGATTTGATTACCGTCACACTCGATCCAATGAGCCTGGGCGAACCGCATCCGCATAATCCTGGGCAGGAAGAGATCTGGGCGGCGATTGACGGCGATAGCCTCGCATTCATCGGAACTGAGTTGCGGGTTCAGCATCCCGGGATGGCGTACATGATTCGCCCGGATCAATCCATGACTCACTCGAATATTAATTCGGGAGACACCCCGGTTAAGTTCCTCTGGTTCTCAGGAAACTCAATCAAGAAATAGTTTTTTGGCGAAACCAGGATTTTCCTGGAAACAAAATCATGCTTCGCAGAGCGCTCGACAGAGTGAGGCAGTTTAGTTCGATTGCTTTACTCCTTGCCGCTTTCCTGCAATTTTGCCGTGCGCAAAATCAGCCAGTGACCATTCGTTTAGCTGGAGATGAATGGTTTCTCTCCTCACTGACCAAAACCAAACTTATAGAGGCCTTTGAAAAGCAAACCGGCATTCACGTTGAAGTTCTTTATAAAAACGATCGGGCAATCATGAGCGACCTTGATCGTGGCTCGCATGACGGGAATGCGGAATTGGATTTGATTGTGGTGCGCCATCGGTTGCTTGGGGCATTGGTGCAAAAAGGTCAGGTCCGGCCGATTGATTCCCTTCTGGCTGACTCCACTTTGCACGATGCCAGCTTTGTTCCACAGCAGCAATTATTTCCCAATTGGTGGCGCGAACTCAGTTCCTACAAAAACAATACTTATGGATATCCTTTCACTGGCCTGACGACATTTTTGTGCTACCGGAAAGACCTTCTCCAAGACGCGGGAAACCATCGTGACTTTAGAACTCGCTATAACCGCGAGCTGACGCCGCCCAAAACCTGGAAGGAATATACGCAATTGGCAGAGTTCTTTACTCGCCCCGGTAAGGATCTCTACGGAACCTACATTCAGGGGAAAGAGGGGCTGGCTCTCTGGTATGAGTGGCTGAACTTTATTTATTCCTTTAGTGGGAACATTCTCGATACGCAGCACGGATGGGACTACGGCGACATTGTCGTCAACTCTCCACAAAACGTCATTGCCACCGAACAATATAGAAAGGAGATCGCATTCAGCCCGCCCGATACTCTTAAATTTGGCTGGATGGAAGCCCAAAATTCCCTGCAACAGGGGCATGTATTCATGGGTCTTTTGTGGAGCGATCAAGCTCCTTTCCTCGAAGACCCTAGAGTTTCGAAAGTTGCAGGCAAAATTGGCTACAGTCTCATTCCTTCAAATTCGGATAAACCATTCAGCCAACTAGAAGGCTTAATCTACCTGATCACGACAGAATCCAAACACCCTAGAGAAGCCTACAAATTTCTTGAATGGACGATGTCGGCCCAAGTTCTGGACCAGCAGCAGCTGCACGGAAGCTCATCCATCAGAAAATCGACTTATGCGAATCCCTCCATCACTGCTCTGCCCTACACTTCTTCGTTCCTGGCCAGTGTTCCTGTCGCGAAAGCGAAGCCAACCATACCTGAATCCGCACAGATGACTGAAGCGATGGAGCATCGAGTTTTCGAAATTGTCAGCGGAAGGTTCTCGGCGCAATCTGGGTTGGACAACCTGGCGCTGGATCTTCAACACATTCTCGGTAGCAAAGCGCATCTCCGTTACCCGGTGAAAACAACACGGTGAACTCAACTTTCAAGATAGCCGCAAGAAGACGGATCAGAGGACTTGCTCTGTTCACGGTATCAGGACTGATGCTCGCCTCGCACTCGCCGACCAGGGCACAAACCGCTAAAAGCCAGCCAAATACCACTATTGCTCAGGCCCACTCGACATGGAGCGACTATGCGGGAACTTCTGATGCCTCACAGTATTCTTCGCTTACCCAAATCGATCGCTCTAAGGTTAGCAAGTTGCAGGTTGCGTGGAGCTACCCGATTGGAGATGGAAACAAATATTTGTTTAATCCACTTGTGGTCGATAGAACGATGTATGTTCTGGCTCATAAAAATTCCATCGTGGCGCTCGATGCGGCAACCGGCAAAGAACTGTGGGTTCACTCGGTGGACCTGAAAACGACGCTAATCACGAATCGTGGAATCAATTATTGGGAAAGCACTGACCGCTCCGATCGCCGGCTCCTATTCGCTGCTGACAACTTTTTGCAGGAGATCGATGCACTCACGGGCAAATCGATTTCTGATTTTGGTGAGAATGGCCGGGTCGATTTGCGGGAGGGTCTGGGACGCGATCCCGAGACTCTTAAGCTGGTTCAATCCAGCACTCCGGGAAGAGTATTCGACGATCTGCTGATCCTGGGCTCAGCAACCAACGAAGAATACGAGTCGGGGCCAGGCGACATCCGCGCTTATAACGTCCGCACTGGACATTTGGCCTGGACGTTTCACACTGTGCCTCATCCTGGGGAATTTGGCTACGACACTTGGCCGAAAGACGCATGGAAATCCGTCGGCGGTGCAAACGCGTGGAGCGGACTATCTCTCGATGAAAAGCGTGGCATTGTCTTCATTCCCACCGCAAGTCCCAAATACAACTTCTACGGCGCTAATCGAACTGGAGCTAATCTGTTCGGCGATTGCCTGATTGCCCTCAACGCACGCACCGGAAAACTAATCTGGTACTTCCAGATGGTGCATCACGACATTTGGGACTACGACAATGGAACTGCTCCGATGCTTTTGACCATCCGCCATAACGGCAAAATGGTCGATGCAGTTGCACAAGCAGGAAAGGAAGGTTTCGTTTGGGTGTTCAATCGTGAAACCGGTGAGCCGCTCTGGCCCATCGAGGAGCGGTCGGTACCGCGGTCAGATATGCCCGGAGAAATAACCTGGCCGACACAACCATTCCCACTAAAACCGCCTTCTTTTGCGCGTCAAAGCTTTACCGTCAACGACCTGAGTCCGTTCATGGAGCCTGAGGAGCGGGAGCAGTTTCGTAAACAAATGGAAGGCGCTCGTAATCTGGGTTTGTTCACTCCGCCAAGCACTACCGATACGGTCGAGATGCCGGGCAACAATGGTGGGGCAAATTTTCAAGGCGCCGCAGCCGACCCAGCGAACGGGAAGCTGTATGTCGTTTCCAAGGACTTGCCGTCCATGCTCAAGCTGGAATTAAATCCATTGGAACAAGTAGCAGCAAGCGCCTCGCCAGAAGAGAAAGGACGCGCCGTCTATCAAACGAACTGCCGTTTGTGTCATGGTGCGGACCGTGAGGGCCAACCTCCCGCTGTCCCTTCTCTTGTGAATGTCCAATCGAAACTGACCGCGGACCAAATTCGCTCCGTTGTCACCCACGGACGTGGTCTCATGCCCGCGCTTTCCAGATTGTCCGATTCAGATCTCGATTCCCTTCTGGTGTACCTTTCGCACCCAGAGCGTGCGCTAGGTCCTACTGCGGAAAACACCACAGCTCCAAGGACTGGGGCCACAGCATCGTCACCAGAAAAACTTCGCTATCGCAGCAGTTTCGGTTTCATGTTCACCAGCAGTGGACTACCGGCGATTGCTCCGCCCTGGACCACGCTCACTGCTTATGATCTGAACCGGGGAACAATCGAGTGGCAGGTGCCTTTAGGAGAAGTTCCAGAGCTCGTCGCAAAAGGATTCAAGAATACCGGTTCTCATTTCCCTAAAGTTGCCCCTGTGGTGACCGCCGGCGGATTGATCTTCACGGGAACGCGAGACCGCAAGGTTCGCGCTCTCGACTCCTCGACTGGCAAGGTGCTTTGGGAAGCAGAAGTTGGGGCAGCTCTAGAAGGAATGCCGGCTGTGTATCAGATTGACGGACGCGAATACATCGTATTTTGCGCAGCAGCACAAGCCACTACGCATACCCACAATCTTCCCGGTCATCCAGCGTTGCAAGTGTCAATCCCGGGGGCGTACATCGCCTTTGCACTACCCACCGGATCAGCGCAGTAGCCGTCAATATTATTTTTGGCCGTTCCGCCCCAGCGCTGCCTTAGTCTCCGGCACAGGCAATACTTCCGTCGTCGACAGTTCCGCTGGGAATGCAAAGTTGAAAAAGCACACCATCATTTCGTCGAAGCTCTGCTGTCCCCAGATCACAGTCTTCGTCGGATCCGGATTCTCCGGGTTGTTCGCAGAATTGTCGAAGTGTGCTGTGCATTCAATCCTGGTTCCCTTCGGCAGCGTAATCGGTTTTTCCAGGTTGTACCAAAGCTGCCAGTGCCAGTTGTAGTTCGGTACGTTCAAAATATTTCGGGTCTCTTGGTTGGGAAATACCAACCGGTATGACATGTCCTTGCCGCGCGTGTGCATGTGCGGATGCATGCCCAGCAGAGTTACTTCGTGGTTCACCGTAAATGAAGAATCGACGCGGTAGTTGGGATCGCCCGGTGGAATTTTGAAGGTCTCGTTGAGCGCCTGCAAAGTCATGACGCGTTCCTTAGGAGGCTCTTTGGCGAAGACCAATCCCACGCTTGACTGGTCCGTGGTGGCTTTGCCTTCCGGCATATAGTGCAGTTCCAGAACAATATCTGATCCCGCTGGAACCAGCTTTGCCTGCCTATCCTTAAACATGTCTGCAGGTTGCCCCGGCGCGTATCCGACAAGCCAATCACTGGGTACATCATCGAGATCTGCTTTCTTGTCGGTCTTCGACGGCGGAGCTTCAAAGAACACGCCCTTAGGTTGATCCTTGAAATAGTTCGAACCTGGCCGGCGAACGTAGGCAACAATGTGATGCACAACCGAACGATCCGAGGGTGCCGCTTCTACAAACTGGACCCACTTATCTTCAGTGAAGCCCGTTGGCAGAATAATGTACTGGTACTCAAGAATTCCGCTTGCCGGAATAGAAAACGGCTTGGGAAGTTGGAATATGACATCTGGTTTGGGAATCGACCATCCCTCAATGAATTGCTGAGGTGGTGGTAGATCCCTTGGATCACCCTCCGGCGCACCTGCATTCACCCACGAGACAATGGTGTTGATCTGATCCTGGGTCAGCGAGCGGTTGTTCTCAAACTTTTCGGTATGCCCATCCTCAAACCATGGTGGCATCTGCCGCTGCTGCACCACTTGTTTTATGAGCGTCGCCCACGGTCTTGCATCTTCGTAGGTCAACAATGAAAAAGGTGTACCCTCACCTGGACGGTGACAACTCTGGCAATGCTGCTGCACGATCGGCGCAACATCTTTCGTGAACCTCACTTTGGAGGAGCTTGTGACTGGGATCGACAAATGCGAGTCGTCCGGCGGGCGACCCGCGTGCTTAGTCATACTAGGCATTTGTCCCAATACAACCGACGTTGCCCACAGTTGAAAACCGAGGATTGAAACTAGCGGTTTCATCGTCGTTCCATTTCTTTCACTTATTCATAAATGCAAATAGGGGATGCGATTACGCGCATCCCCTGGAAGGCTAGCTGAAACGTCGGCTCTCTGCTAGTTGAACTAGAAGATGAACTTCGCACTGATCTGTCCGATACGTCCGGGTGCGGCCGTGGTGGCCTGACCGAACTGATCGCTATTAGCATTGCCTACCACACCGCTGGTCAGAAAGTTAGTATGGTTGAAAACATTGAACATCTCGACGCGCACGTTGAATTCGAGCGCTTCGGTGATCTTCGTATTCTTCTCCAAACCTAAGTCTGTCGTGATAGCTCCCGGCCCGCTGAAGCTGTACTGCTTCGCGCTTCCTGTGACACCACAAACTTCGTAACCGCAGCTAAGGCCACCGGCAAAAGCTGATGCATTGAAATAGTTCCCTCCATTGCGCGGGTCAAGCTTCTGTACTGACCCGACTTGGGTGGGGTAGTCCAGTCCAATGTTGGTCAACGCAAAGTCCCCGCCGCTCCTGAGGCTCACCGGAGTACCAGTATTAAAGCGGCTGATTCCTGTAAGATGCCAGCCCGTGGTCATGCGGCGAGATCCTAACAGGCGCGCAAACGGCAGGTCCCAGTTGTAGCTCAGCACGAGGTTATGTCGCATGTCGAACGTCGAAGGGCCATACGCCCGCGACGGATCGCGGGGGTCATACTTAGCGGATACGTCATCGAGCGAATGGGCATAGGTGTAGCTCACAAGAAAGGACAAGTCGCGAGCGCGGCGTTCCGCCGAAACCTGGAGTGAGTTGTAATTCGAGTTCCCTGAGTTCTGGAGCCAGGTCGCGGAGGCAAAGGCCACAACCGGACCTCCAGCGGAATTGTGATAATTCTGGCTGATGCTCTGATTGTCGATCAGGCCGGTAAAGGTGCCGTAGTAAGTCTGAGCACCTTGTGTGTACACAGCACCTTCGCCGCCCGGCCCGCAACCTGAGATCGACTGACACAGAGCCGAGTCGCCATAGAGTATGTCAACACCACGCTGAATATGGTGTCCTTGAGTTCCCACATACGACACGGTCAGCACGGTTGCCTTATCGAGCTGCCGCTGGATGGAAAGGTTATAGTGCTCGGCCATTTGTGTCTTATTCTTGTTGTAGTAACCGGGCACATACAGAGGCATGAGCGATCCGAACAGGAAGTTCGGAAATGGCCCACTCCCCGATGGGAAGGTAAAGGGGAAATGCTGTCCCTGTGACACTCCAGTCGCCCTCGTGATGTAGGGACTGGCGAACTCTGTCGGCGCGGGTGAGGCCCAGTAGAGACCCCAGGGTGCATCGCCGATGATTCCGAAGTTGCCGTTATCTGCAGCGCCCAAGTAATACATGCCAAAAGCCCCACGAATGCTGGTTTTGTTCTCACCCCAAATACCACCCGAAGGCGCGTATGCAAAACCAACCCTAGGTCCGAAGTTTTTGTACTGGGTGGGAGAGATGGTGCTCGGAACTCCCGGATCTCCAGGAACCAGGTTGCCTGTTGGGGAGTCGGGAAATTTAGTGGACTGCACGCCCGGAACGGGCGTGGTCAGACGGCCACCCGCGTCGCTCCATGGTCTGGCTATATCCCAGCGAAGTCCCAGATTGACGGTAAGATTGGGACGCGCCTTCCAGGTATCGCCAACAAAGAGCGCACCATAACGAGTGCGGTTGTCGAGTACTTGTATGGAGCACTGAACGAAGGAACTTGGAGCACCGATATAGTAGTCAGAAACATCCGAGTGTGTCTCATTGCCACTAAATTGGAAATATCCATTGGGTCCACATTCGTTGCGAACGTTCAATTGGTAGTAGCGAAAGTCTCCACCAAAACTCAGCGAGTGGGAGCCGAAAGCTTTGCTGAAGGTATCGCTAATACCGTAGGTACTGTCAGGCTGATAGAGATTCAACCAGTTGTTACCAACCGCAAAATTACTGAACAACAACATTGGAAGTGACGATGGATATCCGGCTGTACCAGTGTTGACCAGTCCGCCTGTTGTGGGATCGGTATTAAAACCGTAGGTATCGTAACCGGAAATGGAGGTGCTTGGATCGGGCTGCGCCGTGCGAACCGCAGTGCGGAAAAATTGAAAGCGCACCACGTTGACCGCCGTTGTTCCAAGAGTTTTTGTGTTGCTCATCGAGAACAGCTGATTACGCGATGGCACCGTGGCGGGAAAGCCCGGCACGTTTTCAACACCTTGGTACGCCTGCTGGTAAACCGGTTGGGTCGCGGTTGAATCGTCATAGTGATAGTAGAACGACCAGTCCCCAGTCGCATGATTGACGAAATCTATTCTCTGCGCCATGTTGGTATCCACGAGGGACCCGGAATGGCTTGAGTCAGAAAAGTTGAAGCCACCTGGTTGATTGGCGTTCGGAATGAATTGCATCGTCAACGCAGTGACCGGATCAATATAGGCTGAAATGTCGTGACCAGGCACGGTATTGCCATCACTGTCCACGGTGGTTACAGGCGTACCAAGTTCGTTGTATTTGGTCGTCCCGGCGACGATCGTTCCGCCGCCACGGTTCATGAGAGTTTGTGCCCAGGAGCTTCCCTGAACGGCTGAGTTGAGCACGCTATCAGGGAAAATTCCGTTCCGTTCGTCGTCACTCATTACCTGCAAGAGCCCTGTGCTGGCACCCGCTACTTGACGTGTTTGCTGAAAGTCCGTAAAGAAGAAAAGCTTGTCTCTCAAGATCGGACCACCGAAAACCCCGCCGAACTGATGGCGCTTCAATGCTGCCTTCGTGCTGTCGAAGTAAGTGGTCGCATCCATCCCTTGGTTTCGGTAGAACTCGAAGAGCGTTCCGTGCAGGCGGTTGGTTCCAGATTTGGTCACAGTATTCATGACCGCACCAGTGAATTTTCCATATTCAGCGCTGAAGCTGTTGGTGAGCAGGCGGAACTCAGCGATTGAGTCGGCGTTCGGAATCAGACCAGCACCCATATTCTTGGTCTCATTGACCTCGGCGCCATTCACCAGGAAAGCGTTGGCATACTCCGGCTGTCCGTCTGTCGAAACATTTCCCGCCGAAGAATAGAGGCCGGAAGCAGGACCGCGGTCGGAGTAGCTGCCGTTTGTATTTGCGGGAGAGACACCTGCCTGAAGTGAGAGCAGATCAACATAAGAACGGCCGTTGAGAGGCATGGCGAGAATCTGAGGAGATTCGATCGTCGTACCAAGCTGTGTGCTCGATGTCTGTACCTGGACAGCGTCTGCTTCGACCGTCATGGTTTGCGCTACGCTGCCCACGCTAAGTGTGAGATCGAGGCGCAACTGGTCATTCACTCTCAGATCAATGTCGCTGATCGATGATTCTTGGAACCCTGTGATAGTTGCGGCGATCTTGTACCTGCCGGGAGGCAGTGCCAGAAATGTGTACCCTCCCTGGGCGTCTGTTGTAGTCTCGCGTTTAAAGTTGGTAGAGGCATTTGTGACCACGACATGCGCCGCCGTAAGAACCGCTCCCGAGCTATCGCGAACGTACCCCTGAATAGAACCAGTCACATCTGCTCGGAGGCGAATCCCAGTGAGCAGCACAAAAAGACAGAGGCAAATATATTGAACGCGAAGTTGCATAATCCCCCCTCAGGTATTAATTTGTGCGACAATATCATCTTTTCAAATGTGAACAAGCGAAATAGTACGAAAACCAATTTCCTTCAAAATCGGCTCGACAGAAATAAACCTGGCCGACGTTTACTAGCGCGACATCAAGGTTTCGTGAGATCATTCGCTTTGAATTGAATGCCTAATGGCACGGAAGATTTCATGCGTGCCCTGTGGATTTGTCATATAATATAATCTTTAGAAGACTGTCAAGCAAAAAATAGAGACACCCCTCTTTGCCCTTGTTTGGCGGGATTGCAAAGGTGTGCAACTGGCAAGATAGATAGGTTCCTCGGAAACTTTGCGTGGAAGATTTTGCGCAAGAAATGAATGCTTCTCAGCAACCCGCGCAGAAACAGGTGCTGAACCGAAGTCTCGGACTGTTTGACTCCACCATGATTGTGGCGGGATCCATGATCGGGTCTGGGATCTTCATTGTCTCGGGCGAGATGGCACGACAGGTTGGGAGCAGCGGCTGGCTATTGCTTGCATGGCTCATCGGCGGCATTCTTACGCTGGCGGCAGCTCTGTCCTACGGGGAACTTGCGGCAATGATGCCGCATGCCGGCGGACAATACGTGTATCTGCGTGAAGCCTATTCCCCACTCTGGGGATTCCTATATGGCTGGACGCTTTTTCTGGTGATTCAAACCGGCACGGTTGCTGCCTCTTCAGTAGGATTCTCCCGTTATCTGGGAGTATTGTGGCCGCAAATCGCGGAAACCAACTACATCATCAAGCCTATTCATATTTTGCCCACTTATGCTCTTTCCCTTTCCACCGCTCAGTTGGTGGCGCTCGTAGTCATTTCTTTCCTGACCTGGGCGAATATGAAAGGCCTCAAGTATGGAAAGGGAGTACAGAACGTTTTCACCACGATGAAAATCGGTGCACTGGTGGGCGTGATCGGAATAGGCGTGCTGCTCGGATGGAAAGCTTCAGTGGTAAAAGCAAACTTTGCTCACGCGTGGACGCCCCAAGGCTTTACGTTCGCAGCGCCTGGACTTTCGCCCGCAACAGTTTGGGGAATGGTTGTCGCATTATGCACGGCACAAATTGGCGCTCTTTATGCGGCGGACGCATGGAACAACATCACCTTTACCGCAGGTGAAGTACGAAATCCAACACGAAATGTACCTTTGTCACTCGCGCTCGGGAGCATTATCGTAATCGTCCTTTACGTGCTTGCGAATTTCGCGTACGTGGTGGTTTTACCATTTAGTGAAGTTCAGCATTCGCCTTCAGACCGGGTCGCTTCGACGATGCTTCAAGCAATCTTTCCAGCTTTAGGCCCGACGCTCATTGCGATTGCAATCATGATTGCGGCCTTTGGTTGTATGAATGCTTTGATACTGTCCGGTGCGCGCGCATACTACGCGATGTCGTTAGACGGTCTTTTTTTCAAGCAGGCAGCAGTGCTGAACCGCGCGAATGTTCCCGGCGCAGCGCTTGTCATGCAGTGGCTATGGGCAGCCGTGCTTCTTATGATTCGCACGTATCAGCCCGCGACCGGAACCTATGGAAATCTTTACAGCAACCTGCTCGACTACATCATCTCTGCCGCTCTGATCTTTTACATTCTCACGATTGCGGCGGTGTTCCGGTTGCGGAGGATCCGTCCGGGCGCACCTCGGCCATACCGTGCTTTTGGTTATCCCCTGGTGCCACTGTTTTATCTGATTTGCGCAGTGATCATTCTGGCAGTCTTATTCACCTATCGTCCGGCGACGACCATTCCTGGGGTGGTAATTGTTTTGCTTGGTGTGCCGGTTTACTTCTTCTTCAAGTACCGCACAGTACAAGATCTAAAGAAAACGGAAAACTCCGAATTAAATTCCAAAGTATAACGGCAAAATTTTCGATTGCAGTTGCTATTGCCAAATTCGCCCTTGGCCAGGGCCGTATTGAGCCAGTCCGACCTGCCCTACAATCTCTTTAAACTCGCCGCGATCACGGAACGAATCGAAGCGTGGGTCCTGAGTCAAGGTGAAGAGCTTCATGTTTCGCTCGTCGCATGCCCGATTCAGCCATGCAACCATTTTGCGGGACTCACCTAACGCAGCGTAAGCTGCGGCAATATCGTAGGATGGCATGCGCCTGTCACACGATGCATCCCGAAGCTCGGCCAAAATATCACGAGCGGAAGACCCATCGCCTGCAATTGCATAAGTGTGGGCCTCCATCGCCTTCACACAATTGCTTCCCCCTGCCAACCGGTCTGCCATTTCAAATTCTTTCAAGGCCTCAGCGAAATTCCCTTTTTGCTCGAGCGCCTGGGCCTTATACATATGTGCCCAAATAAAGTTTGGGTCTAGCTCAAGGGCACTTTGATAGTGCTTGATTGCTTCGTCAAACTGGTGAGCCAAATGTGATGTGACCCCAGCCCATACCAGGGTGATGATTGAAACCGGATCAATCTCAAGAGCGTGCATGATCGCGATGTGCGCAGCTTCGTGCTGCCCCTTGGCTGCGAGCAAATTCGCGTACCAGTGATAGCCAAGAGCGTAATCCGGATTGCATTCAATCGAGCGCCGGTACTCACGATCCGCCGATTGCCAATCGCGGTCGAAGTGCAAAAAAACATCCGCTAGCGATGCATGGGCTTCCGCCGAACTGGGATTCAGTTCAATAGCTTTCAGTGCTGCGCGCCGTGCCGAAGGCATCACTTCAGACGGAGCAACAATCTCGTAGAAGGAAAGAAGAGTAAGGGCATCCGCTAGCCCTGAATATGGGAGCGCGAATTCCGGATCCTGGTGTATCGCTGACTCAAAACAGTGCAGAGCTTTTCGTAGGCTTTCCTGGTTGCGCTGCTTCCAGAAATATCTGCCTTTTAAATATGCTTCCCGCGAACTGAGTTTTTCGGGACGACTGCAAACTAAACCGGACGGTTGGAAAGAAACCATCTTAAGCCAGAGGCACTGAACAATTTGGTCGGCCACATAAGCTGGCAAGCTCGCGAAATTATCCGCAGAGCAATGGTAAGAATGCGACCAGATCAGTTCAACGCCAGCATGCAAAATCGCGTTTACTTGTAATCCGCTTGCGTCTTCTTGAATGCTCCATTCCAATACGTAATCAGTCGGTTCGTCGTCCACCGACGCTGCAGAAAATTTCCCGGTTTGCAGTATTGAAACACTTGCATTTACGACATTCAATCGTTCTGGACTTAACTGCTCTAGAGAAGCAATCGTCTTAGCAACGATCGCATCGCAAAGAGGCAAGCGTGCCCTGCTGGCGTTCACATTTCTTAGAGGCTGCACATGAAGGTTAATCCGTTGACGATCCCATGCGGTGGCGGCGGACGTCGCCGATTCACTCGCAGGGCTGTTATGTTCTCGACAAACCTGACGTTTCCACTCCTCAATCTCCGAGCGAAGAGCAAAGACGCTGCCTAGTTTTTTGTGAAAATGACGATGAACCGGCAGGCCTTCGTGTTTCTCCCAAAGTTGAACAGTACGAACTTCCCTCCGCAGGTAGACAGCAATTTCTTTCCAGGAATCTAAACGGTCTGTGTTTGCACGGACTCCAGTGGGTAGCAAAGAATGTGGAGTCCCGGGGATAAGGTTTTTGATCATATTCGAAGGGACACGAGAAACCGTCCCGTCTAAAACACGTCACCAGCAGGTACTGGTTCTCTTCGAACGGAGACTACACTGTAGAACTGTTGGCAGGCAACATCTTCTTTCAGTCTTGGATTCCCCTCACAACCGCACTCGTTCAATACTGATCTTGCCCAAAATTGTGAAGATTCCTATCAACCCCGCAAACTAAATGCATTAATGGCTTTTTTTGATCGCACAATGGTTTCGCACAATTTCGCTTGTTGGCGCGAGACTCATTTACCTATAAAAGTCTAAAGAGGAGTCTCAATGCCCGAAAAAGAACTCTCAAAATCGTCGCCGACAGCCTGGTTTAAGTACACAGATAGCTACGATTTCATGGAAAGAGTTCGTACGGGAATGCCACCACTCATTATTTGCGCGGCTTGTAACGGTGGGATTCAGGGCAAAGAGGCGAATGAGTTCATCCCTGAAACCGCGGACGAAATCGCTGAATCGGTACAAAGTGCATATGAAGCCGGCGCCGCCATGGTGCATATCCATGCGCGCAATCCAAAGCAGTTAACCGAGGGGGCTAGAGAGGCTGATACTTGGCGCGAAGTGCTGAGAAAAGTCCGCCAACGTTGCCCGGAAATCATCATTAATGCCACCACTGGCGCTGGGCCCGGCATGACTATGGAACAACGGGCTTCATCTTTGGCGGCTGGGCCTGAGGTAGCGTCTCTGAATCTTGCGCCAGACATGAGCAAGTTCAAATTAAAGGAGCGGCCGGCGCCGTTACCTTATCCTCGGCCCGCGCTTGAAATCGACGAATGCATTGCCTTTACCTATGGTCAGATTCATCAATTTGCAGCAGAGATGAAACAACGCGGAATCAAACCCGAATTGGAGCTTTATCACCCGGGTTGTAGCTGGGTTGTAAGGTACTTGATTGAAAATGATCTGATTGAAAAACCGTATTGGATGCAGACTGTGATGGGGTACCAAACCGGAAGTTTTCCCACGGTCGAGAACATCATCCAACTCTTGAAAGAATTTCCGGATGAAAGTTTGTGGTTATGCTCCGCTATTGGACCGTTTCAACTTCCCCTGACAACATTCGCTACCTTAATGGGCGGACATGTCCGCGTAGGGTTAGAAGATAACGTCTACTATTCCCGTGGGAAAAAAGCTAAAAGCAACGCGGAACTTGTGCGACGTACGGTACGGATTGCAGGCGAGCTGAATCGTACGGTCGCGACTCCGGCGCAAGCCCGCAGCATGATCGGACTATGCAGACAGCCAAGCCAGTATTGAATTCCTGCGTGATTTGCTAATTGAGATTATGATACGATGTTTGCCCAATGATTCTGACCATATTTGCCGCACTTCTATTCGCAGCGAACGGACAGAGTTTACCTCCGGGCAAGGGTAAGGCAATCGTCCAACAGGAGTGCAAGGGCTGCCATGCCTTGAAGGTAGTCACTTCTAAGAGGGCCTCCAAAGAACAGTGGACGACCGTTGTCAACCAAATGATAACGCGAGGAGCTGAAGTTCCCGATGAAGATATCGAGAGCGTCGTGGAATACTTATCCAAGAACTTCGGGCCCGCTAAAAAGTCGTCGAGCACAGAAAAAAGTCCGGGGTGCGCGCCGGCCAATCCATGTAAATGAAGCCACAGGATCTGCATTGGACCAATCGTCCCCGTCTGGTCTGCTGGTACGACCAATTTCTTAATGCAGCGCGGATTTACTGCACACGACGCATCGTCTCATCTCTACACAGATATTTTTCGATGATTCAATGAGTGAATCTACAATCACTGCCGTTCGTCCCACCCGAACCCGCCACGTCGTTCTCGCCTTGATCGTTGCTGCCTACATGATCACTTACATGGACCGCGTGAACCTGGCGTCCGCCGTACCAGTGATCCAAAAAGATATGGGGCTTTCGATGGTCACGATTGGGTGGATCTTTGCGGCCTTCCGCTGGGGATACGCTTTCTTTCAGATCCCCGGCGGATGGTTGGGGGATCGCATCGGCGGACGACGCGCGCTCGCCCTGGTGGTTGTCTGGTGGTCAGTTTTTACATCTCTGACAGCATTCGCCTGGAATGCAGTTTCCTTGGGAATGTGCCGGTTTCTGTTCGGAGTGGGCGAGGCGGGAGCATTCCCCATTGCCACCAGATCCCTTTCAGGGTGGATGCTTCCCACTGAAAGAGGTTTCGCCCAAGGCCTTACACATGCCGCCTCCCGTGTGGGCGCAGCATTAACACCGGCTCTCGTAGTCATGATGATGATTCGGTTCGGATGGCGTGCGCCCTTTTTCTTATTTGGCCTTATTGGGCTAGTGTGGGCAGCCGCCTGGTTCTGGTACTACCGCGACATGCCGGCGGAACATCGTTACATCAACGCTGCGGAACGTGGCCTCATAGAACACTCCGTCGGCATTCGGCATGCGACTGCGAGAACGGTTCCCTGGCGTCTCATTCTTAGCAGTCCCTCGTTGTGGACGCTGTCGCTGATGTATTTCTGCTATGGATATAGCATTGATATCTACCTTGATTGGTTCCCAAAGTATCTGAATGAGCATCGTGGCTTCAATCTGACCGAGATGGGTATATATGCGAGCTTGCCGTTGTTGGCAGGTGCAGCGGGCGATCTTTTTGGTGGGTGGATCTCCGATGAATGCGCTAAACACTGGGGAAACTTGAAACTTGCGCGCCGTGCGGTGGCCTTTGCAGGTTTCCTTCTTGCAGCCGTGTTCATACTGCCAGCCACATTAACCAGCCACTCTACCGCCTCGGTTCTGTATTCCTGCGTTGCCGTCTTTGGTCTGGAAGTAACAGTAGGCGTTTCGTGGGCAATACCTCTTGATATCGGCGGCGACTACGCAGGCTCGGTAGCTTCGGTCATGAATACTTTCGGGAATCTGGGAAGCGCAGTTTCTCCAGTGTTGTTGGCGTATCTGGTTGGATATTATGGCTGGAACACGCCATTTCTTGTTTGTTCCGTACTATGCATCGCTGGTGGAATATTGAGTATGGGAATTAACGCTGATCGAAAAATTGTTTATGAATCCTCGGCGCAGCCAGTCAAAATCTAAGTTTTCTAAAATTTACATGGCCCAAAGGTTCATTGTGATATTATATGACTTTAATGGATGCCAACTTCCGTGCATAATGGCAAAACCAGAACGCCATGAGAATCAATCCCGATAAATGCGTTGCCTGCGGAAACTGCACCTATGTTTGTCCGGTTGGCGCAATTTCCGTCGATCCGGTCATCAATCGAGCAACGGTAAATCGGGATGAATGTGTGGAGTGTTATGCCTGTTACTACGGATTGAGCACTGAGCGTTTGAATCCAGTTCTGGTTCGGACGATTCGAAAGCTATTTCAGATTGCGCGCTTGCGCTTTGATCCCGAACCGGACATCTGCCCAACCTCCGCTTTCGAACCTGAAAACTTGCAGTGGCCGCGCGTAGTACGGCGGGCGTTCTCCGATCCGCGTGCGACACATGAATCTACTGGCGTCCAGGGCCGCGGCACTGAAGAGGTTAAGACCAATGACGTTACACAGCGAGTGAAACAGGGCGAAGTTGGCTTCACCATTGAGTTTGGCCGGCCAGGGGTTGGAGTGTGGTTCCGCGATATTCAGAAGATGACGCAGGCCTTGGCAAAAGCGAATGTTCCTTTCGAAAAGAAGAACCCTTTGACTTTCTTGATGAGCGATGTTTCGACCGGAACTCTAAAGCCCGACATCCTGGACGAGAAGGTCCTCTCTGCTATCGTGGAGATCAGAGTAACTGTAGACCGCACCGAACAGATCATCCATCTAGTTCACGAAGTTGAGAAGAACATTGACAGTGTCGTAGCGCTAGGCGTGGGTACTCGTTGCGATGAAAATGGCGAAGAACATGTCGTAGCGCCTATCCTGGAACGTCTGGGATACCGTCTCGAGCGGGCTAAGACCAACACTGGTTTAGGCAGAATAACCAATGTGAAACAGGTGGTTGAGATTGGCGTGGCAGTGCCTGGCAATTAAAAGAACCTTGTTCAGGGATATCTCTTCCGATATGAAGAAATGAACTTGCTCGATTCTTCCCCAATTCTTGAGTTGATCGAAGCCTTTCGCCGATCCAAGGCCATGTTTGCTGCAGTTTCGCTGGGCGTTTTCGATATTCTGCAACGCACACCAAGCGACGTTCCTACTCTTGCTTCTCAACTCCAAGTCCAATCTGACCCCCTCGAAAGACTGTTGAACACTTGTGTAGGTCTCAAGTTACTTCGGCGCAACGGCACATTCTATGAAAATGAGCCTGTCGCGAGCACTTACTTATGTCGCGACAGCGGACAATCTCTCACTGGTTACATTCTCTATTCCAATGAGGTGTTGTTTCGGATGTGGGCCCATTTAGAAGATGCGATACGAGAAGGATCTCCGCGCTGGAAACAAACTTTTGGCATCGAAGGCGCGATCTTCGATCACTTCTTTCGAACCGAAGAGGCAACACAAACTTTTCTTCAGGGTATGCATGGCCTCGGAACCCTAAGCTCTCCAAAAGTAGCAGCAGCGTTTGACCTTTCCCGCTTTCGCAAAATGGTGGACTTAGGGGGTGCTACCGGTCATTTAGCCATCGCTGCCTGCGAACAATATCCTGACCTGCAAGCGGTTGTTTTCGACCTGGCACAGGTGATTGAGATAACGCGCGCCCACATAAGCCGATCCCCCGCCGGACAGCGTGTCACCACAATTACCGGCGATTTTTTTCGCGATGAACTACCAGATGCCGACCTTTTTGCCCTGGGCCGTATTCTTCATGACTGGCCGGAACAGAAAATCCGAGATCTGCTGACTAAAATTCATCATCGCTTACCTGGTGGCGGCGGCATTCTGCTGGCGGAAAAGCTACTCTACGAAGACAAGACCGGCCCCAGTTCAGCTCACCTTCAGTCCCTCAATATGCTTGTCTGCACCGAAGGCAAAGAACGCACTCTCGGCGAGTACCGCGACCTGCTCGAGGACGCTGGATTTCAGAACGTAGAAGGTCGCAGCACCGGAAGACCGCTTGACGCAATTCTGGCCATCAAACCCTGGCCAGTTAAGTTACTAAGTGCAAAGCTCCAGGAAGAATTAATGGTGGTATAATAAGCGCAATTAGGTAGCCTACTTCGTATCTGCAAGATTGCTCGGAGGATTTTAGTTTGATTCGCAAACAAACGATCACCGCCCAGGTCGTCGCCTATATTCTTGACCTCATCAAAAAGGGACAGGTAAAACCCGGCGAGCGATTGCCTACCGAAAAGCAGTTGACCGAAGAGCTTTCGGTCAGTAGGACTTGCGTACGCGAAGCGATCAAGTCTCTGGAATCTCTTCAGCTAATCAAGGTACGGCCCAAGATTGGGGCAGTTGTGCTTGAGCCTTCTCACGGCGCCTTGATCAACGCGGAATATCTGTCCACCTCGGCCTTCATGCAGCAGGCCGATTCACTGATTGAGTTTCGTAAAGTATTAGAGTTGGGATTAGTGGCCCTGGCCGCGGAGAAGGCCACTGAGTCGGATTGGGCAGCCATGCGAGAGGTGCTAGCTGAACAAGAAGCTGCACTTCGAATGGACCGCAGCTCACCGCGAGGCGATTTACTTTTCCATGAAGCGATCGGCAAGGTGAATATCAAGTTTCATAAGGCAGTGGCGACGGCAACCAGAAATCCGCTCGCTATTATGGTACTCCAGGCAATCTCTGAGCCCTTGATCGAGGTAAGCCGGCGCACCGACGAAATGCCGGGAGTGCCCGAAGCAGGCCTGCGTCAGCACTGGGCAATTTACCGGGCAATCCGCGAAAATAACCCGGAGAAGGCGCGTCACGCCATGCGCTTGCATCTACAGGCCGCGGAACGCAATGCGCACATTCTTGAGAGCAAGGACAAAGAAACAGAGTCGACGCTTCCAGTCGATGTACCTACTTCCGCTCACTAGAGCCGCTAAAATCTGCGCGGAAGTCAGACGCGCCCAGCTATCTGGAATCCACTTTTACAACCAGATAGGTAAATGTTTTTCCCGACGCAATTTTCAGCTGGTGGGGTACCTTGACCGGAATGTGCACGATATCGCCAGCGAAAAGCTGCTGTGTAGTTCCGCCTTCAATTGAGGTTCCCCGTATTTCGTGCGGCTTAACTGTCTTCGGCCCAACCATAGTTCCGCCGAGTATGAGCGTGGCCTCTCCGCTTTCGACAACCCAGATATCCACTTGAGTTTCGTGCACCTCAGCGCTACCGTCGCCTTCGCGATGAGAAATTCCCATATAGTGGTTTTGGTAAGTGCCGAGCGGCTGCCAGGCAAATTTTTGATCGTCGAGCTTGCTTGCAAGTTCCTTCCCGGAATTTTTGACCGCCGCGTTTTTCCACAAACCAAAGCCTTCAGGGTCGGCAGCATGCAGCCAGGCTGTCGAAAGAAAGAACATAAGAAATACAGAGAGTTTTTTCATTCAATCTCCTTGAGTCGCAGAAACCTATATAATAGTATTATAATAATACTTTGACTCCCTATGAATTCTCGCAAAAACTCTTTTCTCATTGCACTCGTCATAGCCACATTTGCTGTACTCACCGTTTCCGCAGCTGATCGAAAGGACGGCCAATCTGCCCCTCCCAGCGTGCGCGCCTGGGTGGGAGTACGCATTATTGATGGAACCGGTAGACCGGCAATCGAAAATGCAACCTTATTCATCCGCGACGGGCGAATTGAGGCCGTAGGAAAACGAGTCAAACTACCCGCCGGAGCCGAACGGATCGATGCGACAGGAAAGACTATTATTCCCGGGCTGATTTGTGCGCATGGCCACCTCAACGATCCTGCCCAGTTCGGAATCTACTTGCGCGATGGCATCACTACAATTCTCAGTTTAGGTGGGGACAAAGAATTTGCTTTGCGGGAGCAAAGCGCCAAGGCTACTCCAGGGACTGCTCCACGCTTGTATGTCGCGGGATTCATTGAGGACTCAACTGCCATTCCAGGAGCTGTTGCTGTAAAAACCCCGGAAGAAGCGCGGAAAAGCGTTGACGAATTAGTTCAAAGCAAGCCCGACATCGTCAAAGTGCGGGTTGATGATTTCCTTGGTGCGCGTCCGAAAATGAACCCCGAAGTTTATCAGGCGGTAATTGATGAAGCCCACAAGAATGGCTTTCGCACTGCTGCGCATGTTGTTCGGTTGGACGACGCGAAGGGCCTAGTTCGAGCCGGAGTAGATTACATCGCCCACAGTGTCCGCGATCGCGAAGTGGACGCTGAATTCATCGGACTCATGAAGCAGCGCCACGCCTTTTACTCTCCAACCCTCACTCTCGAACTGGCGGTTTTCACCTATTCGGAAACTCCTGCTTTCTTCGATGACTCATTTTTTTTAAAGGAAGCTGATCCTGTCGAGATTGCGAAAATGAACGACCCGAAGCGGCAGGAGGCCACACGTAATGATCAAGCTGCCTTGTGGTACAAGGAGCACTTGCCCATCGCTATGCGCAATCTCAAAGCCCTTTCCGATGCGGGTA
>Ga0157374_10000331_pt1 | contig 43602 bp, 45 predicted proteins | sample M25metaG_FD_115308 | JGI IMG/M metagenome (GOLD analysis project Ga0157374, IMG submission 115308) | Miscanthus rhizosphere microbial communities from Kellogg Biological Station, Michigan, USA - M2-5 metaG | ecosystem: Host-associated > Plants > Roots > Rhizosphere > Soil | place: USA: Michigan...
AATACTCACGCGGTTCAGCCCGTTTCAGCGGTCGCTATAATTACCATTCGCCGGTTCAAGCACGGCGACTACCGGTAACGCGGCGCAGTACGCGTCATAGTAAAACTCCCCTAGTTATTGTAGCTGGCTTGCTGCTGTTATTTGGCGCCCATACCTTGTCCAGCCACCATGCCGCTGCCCATGATTTAAGTGTAGCGCCTGCCCAGGCCCAACAAGTTACATTGCAACACCAGCGACTAGCGGCCCTGGACAATCAGCTACAGCAGCTGATTGCTGATAACCCGCAGCTTGATATAAGTATATCGGTTGGCCCGGCTAACAGCACGGGCGGGTTGCAACACTACGGTGTGGCAGATAGTTTTGATGCCGCCAGCACTGCAAAATTACTAACCGCTGCTGATTATCTACACCATGTTGAGCGCGGCCAGGCCAGTCTCACGCAAACAATTCAGGGTGAAAAGGCTAGCCAGTGGCTACAAGCCATGATTGTGCACAGCGATGACACTGCTTGGGCAGCCCTGAATGATTACCTGACGCATAACGATCTAGCTAACTACGCAGTTTCAGTTGGTTTTACACAATATAATGTAGCCGACAATCTGCTGCCGTCATCCGATATTGCCGGGCTGCTACAAAAACTGTACAGCCACAAACTTTTAAACACCGCTAACACGGCTTTGTTGCTTGGGTATATGAAGCAAGCCAACTTCCGCGACTATATCGTACCTGCCGTTCCCAGCGACTATACGGTGTACCACAAAGTCGGCATTAATAACGACGATGTTCATGATGCCGCCATTATCAGCCATGATAGCCAAGCGATTGTGCTGGTTATTTATACCAATGGTCACGGTACTTACAACTGGGATAATCGAGCCCAGCTGATGCAGACAATCACAGCGGACGCTGTAAGGGCTTACTTGTCTTAGCTAAACATCGTCGTGGTCGTCTTCACCTAACTGGTCGAGTAGCTTGGTCAATTCATTAGTTCCCAGCGAGCTACAATCGATATTTCGCTGTAAGGCAATAACGTAGCCCTGGGTGATACGCTTCAAGCGGAGAGCATCCTTGCGCCTAAACCGACCGATAGTATAGGGTTTCTCGTTGTTCATAACCCGACTAACAACTTTAATAGTCCCAAAAAATGGTCCGACCGTAGCCGTAACGTTTAGAATATCCTCCACCCGTATACTCATCACTTCGGCTGATTGTAAAAAAGTACGCTTAGTGACGGTCAGTTTGGCGCGATCGACCGTAACAGTGTCAGGAAAGAGAGTCAGAGTGGTGGTAGCGGTTGCTAGAACCTCCTGCGAGCCTTTAATAGCTTCTTTCAACTCTTGACGCGTTTCCTGCGGGCTGGCCTCGCGAGTTTCAGTTTCAGGCACTGGTGGGGAAGTCTGACCGGAAGAAGGTTGATTATCCATAGGGCTCAAGCGTCTCGTTTATTCATCTATTGTAACGCTGTGCTGATAAATAGATGTTGGCTTTCTTACAGACATTCAACGTAGTCTAATAACTTGTAATAGATTGTACCGATGACTACGAAATACCAGGTATACCGTTGAAAGTCAGAAAAGGCTGCTTGTAGCGGTGAACTACCCGAAATTTCTTACGAGTTTAGATACGACTAAATAATCTGCCCAGCGTTTGGCCCATCGGCCCAAGTGTTGTTGGACCACACATTTCCATTGCTGCCCCAGGGAGGAGTAGCCGTTATCGGACCGAATGAACCACCTTGTGGCCACCAGGTAGTTGCAACTTTGTTGCCGGTCATAACCATATTTTGCACTGAACCAGCCGTAGTGCCCGCACCTTGCCCGGCATAGAAGCAATAGCCGGTGCCGCCTACATAATTATTAAGTACTCGATAGCCTGATGTGCTGTCATCATTGATGCCGTTCCCAGGAAACGTAGCAAAATCCTGGAAAAAGCTAATACAGTCGGTTTGGGCAATAGTGCGTCCGGCGTCGTCGGGGTTCTGGGCAATAACTTTATTACGCTCAATTCTGATGCAGGTTTGGCCGCCGTTCAGGGTAATGCCGTTTAAGTGCTTATCAGTTGATTCACCGGGCGGTGGATTTGGACCATAGTAATAAGTGAGTTTCTCGATATAATTTTCCAGCAAAATACAGTTATTGGACAAGGGTTGGATACCGGTAGTAACGTACGATATGTAGTTGCGATAAAAGACGGCTGAGGCATTTGCCACCTTCAACGCCACTTCGCAATAATCACTATTCTGAGCGCCCGTACCGCCCATATCGCAAAATAACACCCAAATTTTGCCATCCACTGGTGTGCCGCCATTGAAGTCATTAATAAAGCCGGCACCAGTGACGGCTGTCCGGTAGCGACAGCCGCGGAAGACAATACCGGGCCACGACGGGTCAGCTCCACCGTTATCGCCCATAACATTTAAACTGCTAGCATAATTTTGAAACTGGCTTACCCAGGTACCGGCCGGAACGAAAAAGCCGTCAATAGTCAAACCACCCGCCGGCACAATGCCACCATGATTAGACACATTATTATTGTACACATAGGGTTGATTGGGAATCCAGGGTGGTAGTCCCCACGAGGCATTGGTAGAAATCCGAAATCCATTTGGGTCGACATTTTGCAGGTCTACACCGGCAACACCAATTCCTTTAGTTCCCGTGATCTCGGTAGTTAGCTGCTCGCCATGAGTAATTGTGTCATTTTGATGGGTGATAACCGGCGTCCAGGCATTGTTAATAAGAGTCTTTACCGGCGCATTATACCAGCTCGTATTTACAGTGCGCCCTACAGTAATAATTTGCCAGATGTTACGAAATGGTGCCTGCCGAACATGTATCGTCACGGTTGCCGAATTGGTGCTAACCCCGCCATCATTATCAGTCACTGTTAAGCTAAAAATAAGAACTTGGAGACCACCGGTCATTGCCGGTGCTACAAAAAACGGTTGAGCAGCCGTGGAATCCGATAAGCTGACTTGGGTGCCGGAAATCTGTACCCATTTGTAGCTTACAACGGTGCCATCAGCATCTGTTGAGCCACTGCCGTCTAATGTTACGGTTTCGCCAGCATTAACTGTTTGGTCGTTGCCGGCGTTTGCAGTCGGGATCATGTTGTTACTGACATCGGCTTCCACGTCAATGCCATACCAGGCGTTGTTAGCCGATCCGTTAGTTGGATAAGAGTTGACGGCGTCATTACGATAGCGACCATTGTCATTGCCGCCGCCGGCCGGCGCAGTCAAAACGCCGGATACTAAAGCAGTATCAAACTGATTGGCAGTAGCCGCATAATTACCGGCTGGGGCGCGGTACGCAATGATATAGCGGCTGTTGGCGGTGATAGCAGCCGGCGTACCAAAGGCAATGCGCTGCCAACCAACGGTGGACTGAAACGTAAAAGTTTGAGTGGTTATGGCCGCGGGTACCGACCCACCGACGGGTTGATAAGGAAATAGGGACACGGTGCTTGCACCACCCCCAATGTTAGTGTTGCCGATATAAATCCAGGCAGCTGTAACACTGCCGGCGCCAGACGACATAAACACGGTGCCGATATTTTGATTAGGATCACTACCAACATCTGTAAAACTAAGGGTTGGGGCACTGCTGTGATCAAAAAGGCTATACAGGGCCATGGCTAGCTAACCTTACGCAGTTTGGTTCCATTCGTCGTAGGCGCTCAGGACTACTCCGCTGACTGTGGCTGGATCGGTTGGGCCGGCAAAAATCTTGGGTCGGCTGGTGACAGCTTTTAAATTAGTCGGGGCATAATCGCTGCCAGTCCAGGTTAGATAAATCGGTACACTAGCCAGAGTGGTGTCGACATAGCCTTTCGTGGCGGCGTCGGTGCTGTTTGCTGGGGTCGGCACGGTAACGGTGCCGGTAAATGTCGGAGAGGCCAGGGGGGCTTTAGTATCGAGGGCTGACTGAGTGGCCGTAGAAATTGGTTTGTTTACATCTGATGTGTTATCGACATTAGCTAGGCCGAGGGTGGCTTTGTCTAGGGTCGCCCAATTAATACCAGTTGTCTGGCTGGAATTTTTAGTCAGTACCTGGCCATCGGTGCCACTGCCGAGCGAGCTGGCAGTAACCGCATTGGCTTTTAAGGTTCCATCAGGATTATGGGCTTGAACTAGAAAATCATTGAGGATAGTGCCCCAGTTACCGTCGTCGGCGCCAGGGGTAGGAAGTCGAGACATACAATTGAACCTTTTTGCTTATACTTACTTCTAATAGTACCATAAAGTACGATTGAAATCGTAACTGTAACTAGCCTGGTGAGGCAGTGATATTAGATGCTGGTTTTAGGCTTCTTGGGCTTTTTGACTTCTTTGCGGCCACGATCTTTGGACATCGGGTGCTCCTTCATAGTTAGTAGTTACTTCTTATAGGCTAACTCGTAACGTATAGTATATGCCGCTTATGTCGTATCCCCCTAATTAAAATCATGTATAACGTGCGTTGCTATGAGTGAGAGCAGCTTACATTGAATCAAGCTAGTAATAAAGCGACACTGCAGGAGAGCTTAGACGGCTTCAGGCAGCTGTTGAGTATACGCGACTACTTCCTCAAGAAGCGCTAGAACAGGTAAGCTACCGTCTAATTGAAGTGCTGGTTCATCTTGGGCTGGCCATTCAGTAGTCCTGGCCATACTGTGGGCTATCGCTAGGGTTCGGGTGATGTCGGGTATGTGTTCGCTGGGGATGTTCAATTTTCCTTGTGCATGTCGCTCTCTAATGCGAAAGTTAATCAGACTCCGAGATGCTCGCACAGATAATAATACGGCTGCGGCGCCAGCCAGTTGCGCAACTTCTGTACGCATTGTTTCCCGGCCTCTTCGGGTATTAAGAAAACCATTGTATACAACGCTTGATCCGGCTAGTAAGGCGACGCAGGTGCGCTCTCTAGCTTCGTGAGTTACTGCCCGCGTAAGGCTTTTGCGGCGGCTAAATTCGCCACCGTTTAACTCCAGACGAATGGCATCAGGTGTGATAAGCGCTGCATCAAACACGTTTGCCAGAGCTTGATAAAAACCAGAGGGTTCGGCTTCTATAATGCCGGTTTTCATGAACAAAATTGGGCGAGGCATCTAACTATATTAAACTTTATTAGCTATTATGTCAATTGAGTTGTAGTTAGTAATGAGGAGATCTACTGCTTGGCGGCTTTAGCTGCATCAATAAGGGTTGAGCCACCGCGTTCCAGCCACCGATCGTAGGTAGGGCTGTCTTCGGCATGGCGTTCACGCCACATATTGAAAGCGTCACGGGAATAAATTACTGTCTGAGTATCTTTTAGACCGTTGCCGACCAGTAGATTATGGGCGGCGCCCGGGCCACCGTTGTAGCCAGCCGCTACTAACTCAACTGTGCTACTCCAGTCTGGACCCTGGCTGGCCTCACCAAAGGTATCACGCAGAAAGGCCAGGTAAGCGGCACCGAATTCAATATTGGTTCGCGGATCCCAGATATTATAATGTGCCACTGGTTTCTTCAGATACTTACTGGCGATATCTTTAGCTGTAAGTGGGGTAACTTGCATCAAGCCTTGGGCTTCGCCACTATTAGCTTTAGCATAGCCACCTGATTCTAACGTCATAATAATTGCCAGCAAGTTCGGGTCAATATCATACTTTTTGGCCATATCATCGATTGGGCCGCTCCAATATTTAACGGTCAGTGGTATCCAGGGCGCAGTAACACCGGCCGATTCCGGGCGTATAGCTACCTGGGCATTGTCAATAACATGGATAATTTCCATAATCGCTAATGTTACTACTGCACCTACAGCTATCATCAGCCAATCGCGACGCGAGGGCGCAGTGTAGTGAATTCGTCTGAGGGGTGGACGGGCTAGTCTCATACGTTTATCATAACAGATTGGCTATGAGGGTGCTTATCTAAAATCTAAAAGTCTCGCAGTAGATAGTCTGACAGATTTGAAGCTCTGTCTATTTTGGTCTTACTGATGCCATTATTTAGTCGCGGTAAAGTATGGTCCAAACGTGCTTGCCCCAATTTTTGAAATAGCGGCTGTATCCCATAGTCTGCCATATATCAGGGTGAGGGGATTTTAGGGCTAATCTTCCCAAAATTCGCGAATTTCAATCATACCTATTTTAGCCATCGGGTGTTTTGCTGCAACTTCTATAGCGTCCTGCACATTATCACATTCTAAAATATCGAAACCATCGATTTGATTGGCGTCACTATGCCACGGGCCATCGGTTACTATAGTCTCGCCGTTACGAACCTGGATAACTTTGGCTTTGGTGGCCGGCACCAGTCGTTCGCCTAGGACTCGCTTCTTCTGACGATCAACTTCGTCAACCCATTTTACCGCTTCCTCTTCCAAGTGGGCAGGTGGGGTAAAAGTATCGTCGTGGATCACAAGTAGTAAAAATCGCATAAGCTAACTCCTTAGTATCTCGTTATTAGGTATTCTTGCCTTCTATAGTATAGAGCATAGGTGCTCACCTTTGGACTCCACCGTGGGAAACTGAACGCATATGCTATAGGTTTTATTTGTACTATCAGCCCCCATCTAAAGTAACGTCCCATGCTCGGCGCTGCTGTATACTACCGAATGATGAATGCTATAATCAAAACTACCTAAGGTAATGGCAGCATGACTACTGAAAATACACAGCTTACCGAACTACTCGAGCTTGCCAACCGCTACCCCTCGCCACATAACGGCCAGCCTATTGTCCTGCAACAGACAGACACCACGAGTTTTGATATATTTTTTCAGAAAGAACGCGGCCTGCAGGCAGCCGAAGTGTCTTTTCTTTTTAGCTATGTAACCATGGGCGTTTTTATCCAGCATCTTTCCCGGTGTGCCCAGGCTTTAGGCTATGCGTTTAGCTATAAATTAGGCTTACCACCCCTTGAAGCAATCAAAGGCGCCGGCCTGGTACAGTTTGCTTCCTGTACGTTTACGCCCAGTACTAGTCAGCCGGATACAGCATTGCACCAGACATTACTGTTCCGTCAGACATCTCGTAAAAAATACGTTCAAGGCTTAGATGACGAACTGGCGCAACGGACCATTGCTATAGCCGCCAGTAAGCATATGCAACTGATCAAGATGAATCGACACGACACCCATCAGGCTATATGGCTGAATCAACGGGCAGTATTTGACGATATGTTCGATGATGCCGTGCGCAACGAGCTTAACCACTGGTTGCGTTATACCAAAGAAGAAAAAGAGGCCAAGCAAGACGGACTGGCCTATGACTGCATGGAGCTGAATGGTCGGGCAATGAAGTTCATAGTTGAGCATTATAAAATATTGCGTATGCCAGGCGTCAGCGATGGGCTTAAAAAATACTACCTCCGTACCATGAGCGACAATAGCGACGCCTTTTATTTGCTAACGCCGTTTAGTAGTGAGCAGGAAGCATTTGATGTCGGCGTGGCGATCATGCAAATATGGGAAGCAATTGCTGCTAAGGGATATTATCTGCACCCATTCGGTACTATTATGAGTAATGCTGCTGCGCACCATGACTTTTTGAAACTGGCCCGGATTGCGCACGAGGATATTCATAAAAACTTCCTAGTATTTATTTATAGAGCAGGCAAATCAGATAGGCCGAACGCCAGCTTACGGCTACCTGTTAGGGAACATTTATTGAGGAGTAAGGATGTTTGACTTTATATATATTGCACTAGTGGCCACGCTGGATAGGATAATTTGGACAATTGACGTTGGGCCTTCGGTGCACAAGTTCTTTCTGGCCCCGCAGGTCGGTAATTTTCGCGTTTTTCTGGGACGCGTCCGGGCGGTACGTTTGTACCGGCATGCTATTAAACGCGTACCGGCTTATCGCGATTACATGTCAAAGCACACCTACCAGGGCCCTCACATAAGCATGGCTCATGCCAGCCTCAACGATGTGCCCGAAATAGACAAATCCTCCTACATTAAAAAGTATTTTCTGACTGAAAAACTGAACGACGGTATCTTGCCAAAGAGCGGTGTGATGCTCGACGAGTCGTCGGGCAGCAGTGGCAAGCCGACCAGCTGGGCCCGCGGCAAAAAAGAACGCCGCTTTACTCGCCGTCTCATTCAGGTAGCTTTTAAGCATCTTATTGCCGACCAAAATCCTATAGTGATCAATACGTTTGCCATGGGCGCGTGGTCGACCGGTTTTAATACATCGCTGAGTTTGCTAGAGGTCAGCCGCGTAAAGTCCACTGGCCCGGATCTAACTAAAGCTATTGATACGCTTCTGGAGCTTGGGCCGAGGTTTGATTACGTTATTACTGGTTATCCACCCTTTCTGAAACAGCTTGCCGATGATCCACGTGTAGATTGGAGCAAGTATAAGGTGTCGGCTATTTATGGAGGCGAAGGCATAAGTGAGCCTATGCGTCAGTCGCTGCTACAGGTATTTAAGAGTGTCATCGGATCGTACGGGGCATCGGACCTGGAAATTAATATTGCCCACGAAACTGATTTCACGATTGCTCTGCGTCAAGCACTTATCGAGGACGAAAAGCTGCGGGGCGAACTACTTAAACAAAACCGCGGTATCATTCCCATGATCTTCCAATACAATCCCTACGATTACTTATTTGAGACAAATGAAAAAGGCGAGTTACTGGTTACCATTTGTCGTCTGGAAAACTTGAGTCCGCGCATTCGCTATAACATACACGACCTGGGACATCCGGAAGATTTCTATGATTTTAAAAAGAAATTGAAGGCGTTAGGTCGCCAAGATTTGTTACGACTGGTGGAGCTGGATTTCGGCGTATTGTTTTACTATGGGCGCAGCGATCTTTCGGTCGATTATTACGGTGGCGTGGTTGGTCCTGAAGAGATCCGCCAAATCATTAACGCCAGTGAAGACTACAACCAGAAGGTCGCTAACTTCCGGCTGATAAGCTATGAAGATCAAGACCACCAAAAGCACCTGTTATTTGCGCTGGAGTTAGCAAAAGGTATTAGTATCAATGCCGAAGAAAAGAAAAAACTACTAGATATTATTGTTAGTCAGCTATTTATTCTGAATTTAGACTTTAAAGCCGGCTATGAAATGGCTAATCATAAGCCGGAGTTGCGAGCCTACGTGTTGGGGGAGGGCATTTTTGACACTGCCCATCAAAAAGTCAAAAATGACTACGTATGGAATATTGACTATGATCGGGCCAAGGCTGAAGGCATAGTCTAAGTAAATGGCCGCTATTCATGTGGTAAAAAGGCATTTGTCAGAAGTGTTGTAGAGCGCCTGCTTTTGGTAGCGGCCGCATCTAACCTTGTGCGTGATGATCTGACGTGTTTCAATACAGGGTAGCTACAAAAGCATATCCAAAAAGCGCAGCTCTCAGGGCGTAGGAATACGAACAAGTGAAACGAACAATCCACCTCCCACAGTACCGTCTTACGGCGCTAGTAACCATCATAGTCGTTGCCATGATTGGTAGCTATTTGTTATTCTCGGCCCGTGCTGGCACGCCGACTGCCAGTATCGAAGCGGAATTGGGTAGCCGTAACGGTAATCTTAGCAGTGGGTCAGATAGCACAGCGTCTGGTGGCAGCTACATTAAATTTGGACAGGCTGGCGCTACTGGCACGGTTGATAGTTCAACAATTGCCAACAAATTTATGCTGGGCTATCAGGGCTGGCATCAATGTCCGACCGATGGTTCGCCTGGCGCTGCCTGGCGCCACTGGTTTGGTGGCACGCCACCTAGCAGCCCGCTGATTGATTTTTGGCCGGATACGTCCGAGCTTACCAGCGCCGAGAAATGTGACACCGGCTTAAAACTCCCGAACGGCTCACCAGCGTATCTGTTTAGTGATTACAATCAGCAAACGGTCGTGCGCCAGTTCCAATGGTTGAAAGATAATAATATTGACGGCGTGATGCTGCAACGTTTCAGCTCCGAGCTGTCCAGTTCCAACATGTTCACCGAGCGCAATCAGGTAACCAAGAACGTTATGGCTGGCGCCAATGCTACCGGTCGTACTTTCGATATTATGTATGACATCTCTGGCCAAAATGCTTCAACCCTGGTATCAACCCTGGAAAATGACTGGAAATACCTGGTCGATACCGAAGGCGTCACCAGTAATGCCCATTACCTACACCAAGGTGGTAAACCAGTGGTCGTGCTGTGGGGCTTTGGTTTTTCCGATCGGCCCGGGACGCCAGCAGATCTAGCGACCTTGCTCGATTTCTTCCACAATAATCCCAACCCGGCCTATCGGGCCACCGTAATGGGCGGCGTCAATAACGATTGGCGGTCCAATGCCACCTGGGCCAGTAGCTTGACCGGTTTTGACATCATTAGCCCCTGGACTGTCGGCCGTTACAAAATGAGCAGCGCCAGCGACCAGACCAGCGTTAAGAACTGGATTACCAATAATACCGGTCCTGATCTGACCTATGCGAAGCAACACAACCTGCTATATTTGCCGGTCATCTGGCCCGGCTACTCGTTCCATAACCAAAACACTAGCTTGGCACTGAACCAGGACCCGCGTTATGGTGGCAATTTCTTATGGCAGCAAGCCTATTACACGCTGTTGGCCGAACAGAACGCTGGCATGTCACCTATGCTGTATGGGGCCATGCTGGATGAAGTCAACGAAGGCACGGCGTTCTTTAAGCAAGCTACAACCGCAGCGGACTGGCCCAGTAATCTGACCATGGTGCCGTTAAATACTGACGGCTATAGCCAGCTTCCATCTGATTGGTATCTGAAAGTTGGCGGTGAAATTGACAAAATGACCCGTGGCACGATTCCGCTCAGCCAAACCATGACCACAACCCCTCACTAGTCAGGTCGCGTGTATCTTGAAGAATAGGGTGCGCAACGGATAAATGGCACACGTAAAAACAGATGAAAAGCCCAGTATATAATCATATTGACGCTTATTTGAATATCGAGTAACTTGGCTTATACAGACAATCAGTAACAAATTGTAATAAGGGGACTATCTTATGGCTCAAAATGTAAAACTTATCGTGTTTCCGGTTAGTGATGTGGAAGCGGCCAAGGTCTTGTACAGTAAATTTTTAGGGGTTGAGCCGTATGCCGACAGCCCCTATTACGTGGGCTATAAACCGACGGACGACCTAGAAATTGGTCTTGACCCTAATGGCCACGATGTAGTTAGTTATGTGGATACGGTTGATATTAAGGGGGACTTGCAAGCCTTGTTGAGTGCGGGTGCGACGATGCACCAGGACGTCAAAGATGTCGGCAGCGGCCTGCTAATTGCTCAGGTCAAAGATACAAATGGTAATGTACTGGGACTTAGGCAGCCGGTAAAATAGCTGACTAGTCGTGAGAAGTTCTAGCACTCTGTTTGGCTAGCACGTTTCACCACATTAACTGGTATATTGTAAAGCATGTCATTTCAAGCTTATATTGATTGATAATATTTATGCTAAAACCGGTAAAACTCCGGAAGATTTTCTAGCAGCTGCCAAAGAAAAGGGCATGGTCGGGCCCGCCATGGCCATTGTGTTGACGTTCCGTATCGCCGGTGCCATCCCACCTGCACCGTCTAAAAGCAAAAAGAAAGGATAAATCGGTATGGGATATTGGACAAAAAGATCGACGGGCGCTTTTACACTTTATTTGTTACGTCTATCCTGACGCTGATTGCCGGTATAATAATCGGGCTTGTGCCCCGAGTACTGCTCTCTAGAGCAAGCATCCTGGCCATGCTCACCGATGTCTAACTGTCAATCCTTCTTCGCAAGTATTTAGCGTACAGTTCTTCTATGGCCAAGTTCGTCGGATCGATAATCCATTTAAGATCAATCGAGCCAGCGTCCAAAATAGATAATTGGTTTGTGGCGTCTTTCATTCTTCCTTCAATGTTTTCTATGTCGTTTGGTCTTCCGCGCTTTAGCAGCCGCTTTTTAATTTCATCTATAGTTGGTTTAAGCACAATAGTTTCAAAGGGGATCGAGTTGTCACTAAGGAATTTTTGGTAATTAGTTAAAGGATTTGGAGGCTTCTTATACAGAATGAACTCAAGCACGACGCCTTTATTCTTGTTAAGGGCACTGAACAGATTATCTGAAACTTGCTTTTGTACCATATGTTCCTGGTCTTCAGTGCGAAGTCCACTCCAGCCGTTGTGAACCCAATAGGCATCTTCACTTATACAGGGCCATCCCAGTTTATCGGCAATATACTTAGCAAATGTTGATTTACCACTGGCTGCTGGACCAGTGATTAATAAGACTTTTGTTTCATTGATCATTTTAGTAGCATATCACGATGGATTTGCAGATTTCCAAGAAGTTGATTCCAGCATTCTACTTACCTCAAATTCGTCATGACTAATACCGAATTGAAAGTACCATTCGCTGCCCCATCAGCTATGGCGCGTGTAACCAAGCAGTATCTGCATATTCTGGACCTCATTCAGACACAGACTTTATATAATTAATCTCTGGCTGCAACGCGGCACACTTTCATGTCTGACAGATGTGAGGATAGCAACAAATTACTGTTGTTGTGAAATTTATAACAGCATAGACAAGTCGCAAGCAGAGAGTTACAATGCGCTTATTGTTATAAGAATCAAAAACTTAGAAAGAGTATATGAAAATATCCAAATATAAACTATTTTCCAGCCAGGGAGGATTTACGCATCTGACCATAGTAATGCTGCTGATCGTTATGATAGCTGTCGGTGGCGTTGGCTATCGCGTCGTACAAATGAGTCATGCGGACACTATTGGAGTAGTACCGACCAGTGATGTTGCTTCCGATAACGTCGTGGGTGTCGGCCAAAGCACTACTGCACTATACAAAGACGTTAATGACGGCTCTTCATTCTCCTCGTCTGATAATCAAAGTAGCTATGTTCGTGGAGAGAATGGCCGGCACACAGCCTTCCACACTACCGCCTATAGCGGATTGACGCTAAAGTCCGGTAGCACAGTACAAAAGTTAATCGTTAATCTGCGGGCTGAAAAAGGCTCGGCGGCCTCTGGATCCATTCATGTGGAACTCTATAATGGTACGAGCCTGCTGGGCACTGGTCCTTCTCACTCCCTAAGTGCTGATTATGCTAACTTCTCTGACAGCTTCCCGGTTAGTAACCTTACATCGCTCAGTGGTTTACAGACAAAAGTCATCTTAAGCAACCCCAACTCATCAGGTGCTGTCCGTTATACCCAGGTGTGGATTGATGTTGTAACGGACGGTGGTGCTGTTGTGCCGTCGCCTACCCCAACCCCAACGCCTACCCCCACCCCCACCCCAACACCGACTCCAACCCCAACACCGACGCCCACGCCCACTCCAATTCCTACACCGGTTTCTGGTTCGGTGAGTGCTGCTAACCCTTGTGTGGGGGCACCCGCGCCTACCCAGTGGAAGCACGTTGTCGTCCTGATGTTTGAAAACCACACCTACAGCAGTGTCATTGGTAATACTTCCGGCGCACCGTTCATCAATGGCCTTTCCAAGGCCTGCGGATCGTACAGCACCTGGAAAGACGCTAACTATAAGGTTAGCGGTGCTACCGACGGCAACTATGTATCCAAGCCGAACTATGGAACCCTGACCAGCGGTGTTTCACCCACTGCTCACGGGCTGAAGGATGACAGCTACGCTACCAAGAGCAGTGCCGACAACATCTACAACCGCTTGAACAACGCTGGCAAAATGGCTAAGGACTACTACAGCGCGGCAGCCACTGCCACGCCTTGTGCCGGTTCCAACTTCAGTGGTGCCTATCACGATGCCATCCGCTACTTTTCCGACCTAAGTACCAGCTACTGTAACACGCATGATGTGCCGGTTTCTAGCTTCATGACTGATGTCAACAGCGGTAACCTGCCAGCCTTCTCGATGATTTTGCCGACCAACGATCAGAACATGCACAATAACAGCGTCGCCTCTGGTGATGCCTGGGCCCAAAGTTTCCTGACACCACTCTTAAATAGTGCCCAGTACAAGTCTGGTGATACGGCCGTCTTCTTCCTCTGGGACGAAGATACGCCGATCCCAAATGTTTTCCTGGCACCATCAATCAAGCCTGCTAGCAAGCCAGTTCCATCAAGCCTGACATTCAGTCACTTCAGTGCTACCCGCACGTGGCAGGAAATGCTCGGTGTGTCGCCACTACTCGGTGATACCGGCTCGGCACCAAGCCTACTTAACTACTACAACGGGAAATAGGAGGATATGACAATGAAGTTTCAAAAAGACCAGACGGGTATAGCCCATCTAATGCTGCCGTTACTCGTCGTCATCGTACTGGTAGTGGGCTTTGCTGGCTACCGAGTCCTCCATGCGACTAAAAAAAACGTACCACCGTTAAGTACGACAACATCAATTGATAATACCGAAAAAGCCGCCGCTAAGGTTGCGGTCAATGATGATGCCGCAGCTAATCCAGACAAAACGTTCAACATCGTTGTCAATAACAACAAGACATTGGTATCGGGACCGAGCACCATAAGTGTTAATAAGGGCGATAAAGTACGGGTCAATATGACTGCAACGAGCGAAGAAGCCAAAGTTCATTTAGATGGCTACGACATCACAACTGAGGCTGATCCATCAGACGACACGCCTGGTGGTTTCAGCTTCATTGCTGACCAAACAGGGAGCTTTAAGTTCTACGCTGTCGGCGAAACCGCCACTGGTGATGAGGCTTCAGCCCCTCACTACCAACTTGGCACGATTGTCGTTAAGTAAACTAGCGATCAAACAATGCGGTAGATGGGCCCATTCGGGCCCATCTTTTACGTCGTTAATTACCTTGTGCCGAAGTAGGAGCGTATGTTGCCATATCATCGATAATATTAGAGTCATTTTAGCTTTAGTTAACATGCCCTAAGCTTCGATGAAGACACGTCGGGCTGTGGCAAGGATCTGCTCTGTATGATGAATAGCGGCGCCAGCTGCAAGCGTTCGCACATCCGCAGCTTCAAGTCTTCCAACGCGCTGTCCATACGTATAAGCACCAAATTCTAAATCGAGAAAAGGTGTCATGATTGGCTATCAGTACTCTGTTAGAGCTCTTCTCTTAATTAAACCTGCCGACCCTTAAAAAGTGTATTTCGACTAGCTAACAGGCAACGTCTTGGTCAATTTTGCTTTGTTTGGCACGGTATTGCATAAGCAGGCTTGGACCGCCAGTGAACTGGTGGCCCGTACAATATGATTGGGCCTGGCTGGCGGTTGTCCAAGTTGTAGCGCCCCAGCTGGGCCAGGTGTTCTGCCAGCTTCCAGTTATGCTCTGCCACTGAGTAGTCGTACTATACACTCCAACGGTGGTGGCGCCACCCGCTGTTAGTGCATCGTATTCTCCCTGTAAGCTTTTTTGATTCTGGAGCGTATCTTTATTCCAGGTGTTGCCGGTTTCTACGTCAAGCCACCATTTACTGCTACTTAAACCCTGAGAATTGGCATAGCTGAGCGCATCTTTGCCGGCGTTAAACCCATAGTTGTAGGCGGTGCACCTGACATCACCATTACAGCCTATTTGTGCTTGGGTGTAGTAGGATGAGCTGCTGCTTGCGTTAAGGCCTGTGTTTGCATACAGGCTGAGGTCACTGAAATGTTTGGCTTCAGCGGCTGCACAGCTGTTATGACTAAACACGATGCCACCTGTCGCTCCGACAATTCCGAAACTCACGGCTGGTATCGTAGCCGAACAGTTAGGATAACTGACATCCACGCCGCTACTACTGCTGGCATATATAGTGGATGCGAAGGCTCCTTGGGTTATAAAAACTGATGCACCCAGTACTGCTCCAGTGATCGATATAAGTCTCTTCAAAACCATTTCCCCTCACGTTATTCCTGCTTATGTATTAGTTTATACTATACACATATTAATGGCATATTCTTAACGTTGCATAGGCAAGAGCATAAGCGTAAAATTAACCCACAACTTAACGTAAGGAAACTCATATGCGAATTATCGCGAAAACAGGACTTTTTGCTGCTAGCCTGGTGGTGTTGGCGGTTTCAGGTCCCTCAGCTTTAGCGCTTGGGCCAGCAAACCCACATGCGAATGCCCAGGCCATCCAAACTACAACGCCTACGCCAGCACATGCTAGCGGTCAGCCGACTGAAGCAAGCGAGCCAGCGGTTGATAACAAGGCTGCTGCCCAAACAAAATTAGCTGACGCTAAGCTTAAAGCCTGCCAAAACCGTGAGAAAGCCATCACTACTATCATGAGCCGTATAGCCGATCGTGGACAAAAGCAGCTGGACTTGTTTACGTCTATTGCCACCAAAACTGAGACATTCTATACCGATAAAGGCAAAACCCTCAGTAACTATAACGCCCTGGTATCAGATGTAACAGCTAAGCGAGCCGCTGCTCAAACAACAGTAACTGCTATTAAAACCGACAGTACTGCCTTCAACTGCACCGGTACTGACCCCAAAGGTGCGGCTACGGCCTTCAAGAATGCTTTGAAAAGTGAAATTTCTGCCCTAAAAGACTACCGGACCGCAGTTAAAAACTTAATTGTAGGTGTAAAGTCAGTGCAAGGTACTCCCACTGACAATAAGACAACAGGAGGTAACCAGTAATGCGTATCCGTACTAATCACGCTGGCTTCTCCGCCGTTGAGCTGCTCATCGTCCTCGTGGCGATTGGCATTATCGGTATCATCGGCTACAGCGTTCATAACCGTCAAGCTACTAAGACAGCCACCAGCACTGACAATACCCAAACTACTAGCAGCCAGTCGGCTGCAGCGGCCAGTGAAGTTGCCTCCTCTCCGTCCGTCAGTTCTACGAGTGACCTGGACAAGGCAACAGCCACCCTGGATCAAACTGACCCCAGTAGCAGCAATACCACTGATGCTAATCAGTTCGATAGCCAAACAGCTAGTTTCTAAAACTGAGGGTCAGGAAATAATAGATCACCGTCGTCTGTATTTCTCTTTTAAATGTAAAAGCTCAAATATGGATAGGGGTCTGAATTTTAGTTGGTGTATCCGGCTGCCCTTATCTGACCTACTTCGCCATTTATAGTGATGAGTGATTAAACGGAAGAGGCGCTTACTGACCTAAAAGTATTTTCGCAAGTGAATGAACGGTTCGCCAGCTAATGGCATACATGTCCTTATCACGCACCCCAACGGTGCTTCTTCCTTCTATATTTCCATCAGAAAATACGCGAACATCGTGAAGACCGCCTGGAAAGGCAACTTGCCGTACCTTTGGCCATTTAGCGCCCCCTACCGGAAATTGTCGTTCGGAAACATGCGGCCCAAAGATGTATGCTGCGCCAGTTGCTGGATGGTGCAGCAACATGAACCCATCGTATCTCAGTACTTCACTCAGCGAGGTTGTAGAGCCCTCCGGTTTTTGCGATATAGCAGCTTCCCATAGCCGGTGCGATACGTGGCACTGGACCAACGCCCAGCCACCGCCAACATCAACCGCTCCATTTGGACCGCCCCAGGTACCATCGGCAAATATACCCGCACCCACTGGCTCGCACCGATCATACACGGCTTGCGCTACGTGCTCACCAATTTCATTACTTGGACCACGCAGTTCGTCGATACTGTTCAGGATCGTATAATGTATTTTACCCTCTTGGCTCCGTTGCTGGGGACGCGTCCAGATGACTATCTGGCCATCAATAACTGCTAACCGTGAATCTTTGTGGCCATCTGGTGATTGTCCCAAATAAACTTGGGTATCCAGAGTTGGACCAGAGTAATATTCGGTGAAGAAGCGAATAAGTTTTGTTGGGTCGTCTTTGTCCCATATTGCCCGTACCCCTGAGGTAACAATAGTGCCATCCGCTAAAACACATATCGCTGCATCTTCCCAAGGGCGACGGGCAATGTCCAATTCAACAAGCTCGCCAGATGCTTGATATCGGCAAAAGCGGGATTCGGCAGAATAGGCGCCTTCGTCCTCTTCAGTTCGGACTATAACGATAGCAGTCTTATCCGCATCGTATGAGTGTACTTTAACGGACTGTACCCCTGAAGGATTATAGCCATCTTTATCTGCCTCAATACCAGCGCAGCGTAGTTGAACCATCTCCCTATCCAGCGCAAAGTACGCCGGCGCGGCTGCTATTTCCCAGAATGTATATAACCCGGCATTAGCATCAAGCGGACGAGGTAAGTCCTCAAACCCGTCGTGCTGGGCTAGCTCAGCATATGCCAGGCTCAAGAGTATGCTTTCACAGTAAGCATTATGCGCTAGTCTGGCACTATATATAAGCCCTGTTTTCTAATCTTGACGTTGTAGTCCAGGTATATAATAGTGTTTATGGTTAAGAGATACCCATATTGGGTTTATGTGGTGGGTGTTTTTGTAGCGTGGGCAGTAGTATTGTTGATAGTGCGGAATTTTATCAGTAGTAGCAGATTTCATAATGTACTTATTTTCGGTTCTGGTTTCTTGCTTGGTGTTCTGGCGGCGAGTCTTGCACGAAAGGTTTACAAATAGTCAAAATGGGAAGAAATGCAGCTCTTGTATTCTACGTTGTACTGATGATAGCTATTGTTGTTGCCGTGGATTTCCTCTTCTTCAGACACCGGTTCCGTGAACGGCTAATAGCGAATATAGTGATTGTGCTGGTGTTTGCTGTCTATTATTTAATATTTCTGAGACGTAAATAAATTTAGTACTGCTTATACTTGGCTGGGGATGAGGGATTCGAGTCTCATTATCTTTCTTCTAAAAAATTAATTAAGTGCATACTTAGTACGTATGCATACCGAAAAGCCTGACGCTCAGAAAATAGCTGAAGATTTACCGACCAAGCTTCTTGGACCGGCTAGGCTAGCCCGAATCTATCAGTTTACTCTGAGACAACTGAAGCGCAAGCCGGTTATGATTGGTCTTTTGGTATTGATGCTTGGGTTTAGTGGCGGCGTGGCAGCTCATGTAGCAGTGAAGCGTACATCGAATACACCTACTGTTCAAACCAACCAGACTCCCCGAAAATCCCCGGTCTCGAACTTGCCATCCTGCCAAAGTGCTACTGCTACTAACTGTGATAAAAGCAAGCCCGCCACCTCTGACTGCAGGGGTAAAGGCCCTGCCAGGATTACCGCGTCGCCAATCGCACTGGCCGATATCGCCTATATTCAACCAATGGGACTGGAAGTCGGCGGTCATGTTACACCTATTGACCATGGCTACTTTTACATCAAGGGAGTTTTTGCCAAGCCGGCAACCTTAGCAGCTGTGTATGCTCCATTGGACGGGGTAATTACTCGAGTTACCAGGACGGTGCGCAATAACTCGACCAACAGCGGCACGTTCGATGATTATGCCGTTAGTATTGAAGCCACCTGCACGTTTCGCGTCCGTTTCAGCAACCTACTCAAGTTTGATGGCGGATTAGCTCAGAAGGTTGGCCAATTAGCGGCTAACCAGTCCGCCGCCATAAGTTATAACGTAAAAGCTGGTGAACGCATCGGTTATACCGGCTTACCTACTGCCAACGGCATTGATGTTTGGGTCGAAAATGACCAATCGATGCTCACCGGATTTATCAACCCTGCGGAGTACACAGCGTCTGAAAGCTGGAAGACTCACGTTGTTGATCTGTTCGACAACACTAAGGAGCCGCTTAAAGACCAGCTATTAGCACTCGATGAACGGGATGCGTCGCCACGATGGGGCAAAATCGATTATGATATCGACGGCAAGTTGGTTGGCAATTGGTTCAAAGTTGGAACCGGTGGCTACGCTGGCTTACAAAAAGGAGGCGAAAATTACTGGCAAGGCCACTTGTCAATCGTTTACGACAGCAATGATCCGAACCAGATTATTGTATCTTTTGGTGATTATCAAGGTCAGCCTCAACAGTTTGCGGTGTTCGGTAATACGCCTGATCCAGCGTCTGTTGGCCAGTCTAGCGGGTTGGTGAAATATCAGTTGGGCCAAATCCAGACCTACTCAGGTGATACCGGTCAAGCGTGGGGCGGCCAAGCCTATATGCCGCACCTTTACGCCCGGGCTGCCGGTTCGGTTTCAGGGACAGTCTTACTGCAATTGGTCGGTCAACGCAGTCTGAGGATGGAGATCTTCCCCGCCAAGACCGCCGCCCAAGTAGCTGGTTTTGATTCAGGAGCGTTAATGTATGAACGATAAGAAGGGGGCGGGTCTTTCGCTAGGAACTCAGTAGTGTTACTAGGATAGTATATCTGGCAGTTTGCGGAGTGAGGCGACAATTGCTCGATGGTGACCTGCTCGCGGCAGGGTGTGCATAGGGACGCCCTCGATATGCATAGTTCGTCGAGGCACTACTTCATCGAGGAAGGGTTGTATGCAGAGTAGTCGCTGTTTGGAATCGGTGGTAAGGCTTGGTATTGCACTGTCCTGACAGTTTATGACGGCATCATAAAAGCTTTGACTGGCGCGGCGTTCATTAATAAAAGTCATTCTTTTTAACGTTCGTGGATCCCATTTGGCTCTATTACGATCAATATGTCTGCCACAAATTGAGACGGCAGCCACGTTCGTATCCTGTAGTTGAGCCATGAGATTAACAACTAGCGTTCCACCGGCGCTGGCACCCACAAGCAATATATCCTTATGCTTTGCTTGTGCTGTTCGTATCGCATCCAGGCTTTGTAGCAAGAGGGTTTCAAAGCTATGGCCTGATTGCCAATTGATGGGAACATGTCGTGTGTTGTAGCCTTTTTGTCGTAACTCTTTAATGGCAGATTGTTCATCGCTCGCTAAAATAACGCTGTTCATGCCGTTAAACTACAGAATTATCGTTGTTTTAGTAAGAGACAACATGCTGTCATTTTACCAAAACAAAAAGATCTCTAAAGAAATCTTTCATTATGCTTAGCTAGCTATCATGCTCCATGTTAAGACCATAATTCAAAATACACCTCCAGTTACACCGTACGATGGCGACCTTGGTTAATGTTATTAGCTTACTTTTATTTTAGGCTTGTCAGTCACGATAGGACTGTCTTGGTATAATGTTTTCATGAAGTCTAACCGTTCAATACCGTCTACAACCGTCATGCCTGTTCTTGTTTATCCTGATGTGCGTAGGGCCGTGGACTGGCTTTGCGAGACTTTCGGATTTACAGAACGTCTGCAAATAGGCGAAGATCATCGCTCCCAGCTAAATGTCGGCAAAAATGGTGCCGTTATTCTTGGGGGTGTGCAGGGCGATAACATATCCCCGCACCATGCTGAAGTAACACACGAGGTCATGGTGCGAATTGAAGATGTAAAAACTCACTGTGAGCATGCTCGTGAGCAGGGTGCCAAAATAATAAAAGAACCGAAAGATTATATGTATGGTGAAAGGCAATATACGGCTGAAGATCTAGCAGGTCATCGGTGGATTTTTACTGAAAGTATTAAGGATGTAGACCCCGCTGAATGGGGAGGAATACTTAAAGCTCGCTAATTTATACGACGGTTTAACATACACCATCATTGGAGAAAATAACAGATATGAAAGCCTTGGCTGAGTATCATAGACAGTATTAGAACCTTGTTGATTATCGATTAATATGTCAGGCTAAATAAGCATGAAAGAACTATTGGATTTTCTCCCTGTAATTGTCACGCTTTTACCATTTGCATTAATCGTTTTCATTATTGCTCTGTTTAACCGACGTATCGCTAAAAAAGTGGCAATCATTTTTGGAATTATAATCGGAGTTATTGTCATTATTGACGTCACTGTTATTACCAGGAGTGATAATAACAAGCTAGATTCAAGTGAGCAAACAGTCGTTGAGCAAGCTGCAAAACGTGACTTTCGGGATAACTTTGTACGAGTAGATACTCCGGCGAAAAAGACACCGCCATTTTCAAAGTCAGAATATCTCGTAGTGGTCAGCAACTATGAAAATCAAGATAGTGTAGACAGCTTCATTTCTGATGCTTGCGATAAATTAAACAACAAAGATACTAATTTGAAGGTGCAGCCTCTTCATCAAACTTCTTCGCAACCCAGCCTTATTGATCGCGAATGTAATTCTCTATAAACAAAAAGACCCCCTAAGAAGTCTTTTGTTCGTACCGATTAGTCGAAATTCGTTATGGCTGGGGATGAGGGATTCGAACCCCCGATCGTGGAACCAGAATCCACTGCCTTACCACTTGGCCAATCCCCAAAAATGTCCAGTGGACGTTTGTGTAGACGCGAGCGAAGCGTCGTACAGTGCAACTACCACTGGCTAAAACTCCTTGAAGATACAAAAGTTCTCACTTAACTATCGTAAATGATTTTATGCACCAAGGTAAGCTACAGGCTGCAATTATACAAAAAATAAGAGGTTTTGGCTAGTGAGGGGCATGAAAGTCAGCATGAGCATTTTTCAAAACCTACAAGTTTTGGTATGATTGGCCGAATATGCGAGTTATGGTGTTACTAATTCTGGTGTTTTTCTTCGTGGTCATGCCGATGTATGCCTTGAATAGTTTGGTCATGCCAGGATTAGACTCCCTGAAACAGACATACGCCAATGCTGATAAAACGGCGAACGCAGTTGCGCAGCTACCCGTTACCACTCCTTAGCGACTGGCTAGGCTGGCGCTTTTATATGGCCAAGATTATACTATTTGATAGATGGCTCCTCGGCAAAAAACACGTTATTTCTGGACGGCTGCGCTTTTAATACTGTTAGCAGCTGCTTTATATTGCTCTTGGCCGGTCGGTATCTGGCTGAACCCAGGGGCTAGCCGCAGCGGTCTGGCCAGTGAACTTGGGGCTTTCGGTCAGCCGTATAATTGGCTGTTTATTTGGGCAGATATTGTTAGCGGAGCGCTGTTGGTAGGGGGCTGTCTGTTGCTAACCCGTCTCTTTGCGCTCACTCGCTGGGTGCGGATTGGGCTGGTATTGTTAGCCGTTTATGGAGTTTGTGGGGCTTTAGATGCCGGATTGCCATTGCGCTGCGTGCCGTCAATACAAATCTGTGGCCCGATCTTTCATGATCCACAACTGGTGTTACACGGCGTGCTGGACTATATTGGTTCGTTTGCTTTATTCGGGACCTTGATTGCCGGCTGGAAAGTGGCACGCCAGGAAGATAATGTTTGGCTGCCGTGGATTTATGTGGTCGGTACGGCCGGTATAATATTTGCGCTTTTGTCGCTGATTTTTATCATTGATAATGGCCCTGGCTACTGGGCCCAGCGCTATTATCTTACGATTAGTTCTATCTGGGTAGCATCACTGCCATTTGTGCTGCACGGCAAAAGTGTGTATGCTAAAAAAGCTTAACAATTAAAAATATACGGAGTGCAGCGAGAGATCTAGCTCGTCGACCTGCCAGCAGCCTGCTTCCTAAGCCAAGCAAGGTGCTCCATCTAGCCCGTCATCACCAAGCGTTGCGGGGAAGATATTACTTCTTTTAGAGGTATCCTTTCTTGCACATCACCTAAAGGCAGAAAGGATATTTTTATGCCAATTATACGATTATTTACCAGTGAGTCAGTTTGTGCAGGTCATCCCGATAAAATCTGTGATGCTATTAGCGATGCAATTGTTGATGCGGCGCTGACCCAGGACCCGCACAGCCGTACCGGTATCGAAACTGTTGCCGGTGCCAACAAAATTGCCCTGTTCGGCGAGATTAAAACGTCGGCCGATCTAAATTTCGAAAAGATCGCCCGTGACACCGTCAAACGACTGGGCTACACGGTACCCGCTTGGGGGTTTAGCCAAGAATCAGAATTTAATAATGATGTGCACCAGCAGTCGCCAGAGATCGCTCTAGGCGTTGACCAGGACGGCGCCGGTGACCAGGGCATGATGTTCGGCTATGCCTGCCAGGAAACACCGGAACTTATGCCACTGCCGATTGCCTTGGCACACGCTTTGGCTCGGCGGATTGATGAAGCCCGTGAAAGTGGTGAACTGGCTTGGCTACGACCCGATGGCAAGGCCCAGGTAACTATCCGTTATGAAGATGAGCAGCCGGTGGCTGTTGAAAAATTGGTTCTAGCGGTAGCACACGCCGAAGACGCTACGGCCGAGCAAGTACGCAGTGATGCCATTGCTAAAATTGTAGAGCCGGTTCTGGAGCGTTATAAATTTGCGCTTCCAGGTGATGAAAATATTACCATCAATGGCACGGGTCTGTGGCATATTCCTGGCCCCGAGAGCGATGCTGGCCTGACTGGCCGCAAGATTGTGGTTGATACTTACGGCGGCTACGCCCGGGTCGGCGGGGGTGCCTTCAGTGGCAAAGATCCCAGTAAAGTTGACCGTTCCGGAGCCTACGCAGCGCGTTATGTTGCCAAAAACATCGTCGCTAGTGGCCTAGCCACCAAATGTGAGGTTGGTCTAGCCTACGTGATTGGTCAGCCGAAACCGCTGATGCAAACCATTGATTGTTTCGGTACAGCATCTGTCAGTGACGAAGAATTGCATGCCTTCAAAGATAAGCTGATCGATACATCAGTAAAAGGAATTATTGATACACTTGATTTAGCGCGACCAATCTATAGTGCCACCAGCGCTTATGGCCATTTCGGTAAAGCCGACTTGCCATGGGAAAAGATTGCTAGTTAATATCACGGCGCCGAAAACCAACATAGGCTACGACCACTGTCAACACAAATACGCCGGCCAGGTACAGGTTCAATCCGGCTACATTTTGGCCATGGAGAATTTTATCAGGGGTAAAATAGTGGTATGGTGCAAATTTAGCCGGTAACTTAAGCCAATCGGTCAGCCCGCTCAGCGATGCCAGTAAGTAGCCGCCAAAGCTTAGTAGCACCGTCACCGCTGTAGCCAAACGGCGCGTCAGGCTGCTGGCTGCCTGCAGACTAAACGCAATCAGTCCAAAGCTGAGTGAAAAGAGCAGGGTATAAAGCGTGGCTAAAAGTAATCGCCAGGTCGCCAAGTGCAAAGCAAACAGGGGTGCCAGGATAACAATTGCCGCTGCCGTTATGGCACCGATAATCAGACATTCGCATATAAGGCTGAGAGCCTTTGCTGCCAACAGCCGGCCACGACTAATCGGTCGGGCTAATAATAGCTCAAGCGTGTGGCTTTGCTCTTCGCGCCCTAGTATGGCACTGCCACGAGTAATGGCCAGAATAATCCACAGAATCGGCAGCGTGGCATAAAATAATTGTGAGTTCAAAAATGACACCGGATCGGCAACATTGACTGAATTGGCACCGCCAGTTTTTAGCTCACGCAAGCCCTGGGGTAGCTGATTCAGGACTTGATTGAGCTGGTGGGCCTGGTTCCGAATCGGCGGATACAGCGCCAGTATGAAGACGCTTAAAATTACGCTGCCAACCGTCCACCATATAATTGCACTACGGCGGCGGCTGAGTTCCCACAGTAGTGTTGCTCTCATGTGTTATCTCCGTAAAATTCAATAAACTCTTCTTCCAAGTCGGCCTTTTCGGTACTCAGATTTTTTATAGAGTAGTGGCTAAGGCTAGCTAAAGCTTTGGCGATAGTGTCAGCTGGTTGAACCAAAACTGTATTGCTATCGACTTGTGAAATAAAATGAAGGTCTACCGCAGTTTGTAGCTGCTTGACGGCAGCATGATCGGTTAAGGTTACGCGAAAGGTCGGTTTAGTCAGCAGATCGAGGCTGTCAATTGCTTGCTCCCGGATGAGTTCGCCGTGTTTAATAATACCAACTCGGTCGCAAATACGCTGCGCCTCCGCCAGATTATGGCTGCTCAAAAAGACGGCCACGCCCCGCTTTTTACAGTCGCTGATAACCTTAAAGAACTCTTCTTGCATCAGTGGGTCAAGCCCGGACGTCGGCTCATCCAGAATCAAGACCTCCGGCTGGTGCATAAGCGCCTGAACTAATCCAATCTTTTGGCGGTTGCCTTTACTAAGTGTTTCTAACGGCTTGGTGGTGTCAATGGCAAATTGCTGGACCAGTTGAGCCAGATAGTCCGGCTGTTTAGCCGGTTGTAATCTGGCCATATAGGCAAAGAATTGCTGGGCGGTAACTTTCGCATACAGAGCCGTTTCGCCAGACAAATAACCCACGCAGCGTTTAACGGTTACGCTGTCATGTACGATGTCTTTGCCCATAATTCGGGCTGAGCCGCTGGTCGGCTGAATAAAGTTCAGTAATGTTCGAATGGTCGTAGTTTTGCCGGCACCATTGGCGCCTAGGAATCCGTAGACCTCACCTGGCTCAACCTGCAGGGTCAGGTCTTTGAGCGAATACACCTCGGTATGCGGGTAGCGCTTGCTGAGTTTATTGATTTCAATGCTTGCCATGCCGGTTATGATTATACCTCACAGCCTGGTGCGGCGTGCATTTTATGGCGACGAGAAAGCCGAAGACGACGCTTACGAAGTTTTGCCTGGAAATAAAACAGCCCCATGCCGCCAACCGCAAATCCTAAATCTTTAGAGCTTTCGTACCACTGCGCCTGCGCCCACCAGTGCTCATTACCGCTAGCGTGTAATAGCAGGTCTTGGCCTTCCTCTACTGCAAAGTCAATCGCGCCAGTTGCGGCGACGGCTAACGGTCCAGATCGGTTGAACCAACCCCGTTGTATGGCAATGGCTGCCAGCCAGGCTCCAGCGTAGCCCAGTGCCGGATGTGCCATACTCTCGGCAATGGCTTGAGCTGGCTGTGGCAATTCCTGCGTCATATGTGCCTGCTCGGTCGTAAAGGCGACAACAGAGGTGTAGCCCAGGATCATGAGGCTCCGAATTCGCTGAGCGAAAGTCTCTGATGCTACATCTGAAGCAGTTTCGATAAAATCAGGCAAGTGCCGGGCAGAAATAGCGGATTCAGCCATATTATGCTCATACTACCACGCCGCTGCGCTTAATAGCCATAAGGACTATACGAAATTCTGTACTAGATGCGCTAAACTAAATACATGACACAAGGGGCAGTAATCTGTAAAGCCAGCGCTATTATTATTCACGACCGGAAACTTCTGTTGTCGCGCTCAAAGGGCAAAGATATCTTTGTGTCGCCTGGTGGCAAACTGGAAACTGGTGAAACAGCCTTGCAAGCGGTGATTCGGGAGCTTGCAGAAGAGCAGGGAATTATAGTGCAGCCCGACAATTTAGAATTATTTGGCCATTTTCGGGCAATTGCGGCTGGCCATGAGGCCGATCAGATACCAATTGAAATGGACGTATATATAGTCAAAGCTTATCAGGGCACGCCAACCCCCCAGTCCGAAATTGCTGAAAATCTGTGGTTTGATACCAGCCAGGCGGACATCAAACAAGGTTCAATTTTCGAGCACGAGGTTATCCCAAAACTCAAAAGCCAAGGTTTAATTGATTAGCTTTTGAATAACTCTAAATTATCCAGTTCAGGGGGCAGAAAGCCCTTAGGGTGTTTAAAGCCGGCTTCCCATTTGGTACCTTTGCCATAACCTAGATCTTTCATGAGTTTGGTCGGGGCATTACGCAAGTGAATTGGCACTGGGAGATCGGGATATTGTTTGGCGGCTGCCAGAGCATTACTCATAGCATCGGCCACCTCACGTGACTTTGGGGTTTTGGCTAGCACCGCCGCACAGTGGAACAGATTATATTGACACTCTGGCATACCGATGCGTTCGACGGCTTGAAAGGTGGAAACAGCTAGATTTAAAGCGGCTGGGGCAGCTAGGCCAATATCCTCGCTGGCAAATATTACCATCCGGCGAGCCACGAATTTAGGATCTTCCCCAGCTTGCAGCATACGAGCCAGATAGTATAGCGCAGCGCTCGCATTCGAACCGCGCATACTTTTTATGAAGGCCGAGATAACGCTATAGTGGCTCTCGCCTTTTTTATCATAACCAGGCAGACGCGTTTGGGCAGCCGTTTCAATTATCTGCGGCGTGATCGGCTTAGTACCGGCTAGCTGCATAGCAAGCTCTAAATTTCCCAGTGCTACCCGTGCATCGCCGCCGGATAGTTCCGCCAGGAGATCAACACTTTGGGATGGCAGTTTTTTGGCGCTCAGTTTTAAGTCCTTGGCAGCCCCCTTGACAATAGTAGTAATAGCTGGCTTGTCAAGCGGCTCCAGTACCAACACGCGCGAACGGGAAAGCAGCGGGTTAATGACTTCAAAGCTGGGATTTTCAGTGGTAGCGCCGACTAAAATAATTGTGCCGTCTTCGACATGGGGCAGGAAAGCGTCCTGCTGGGCCTTGTTGAAGCGGTGAATTTCATCAACGAACAGGATCGTGGACTTGGCCGGCGCGTCATGCTTTTGGGGAGAGCCCAAAACCCTGCCACGCCTCGCGGCGCTCTGCAGCGTCAGTGACTGCTGGGCTCCTTCACCGTATTCCTGATACGGTTCAGTCCGCGCATCGTCACTTCCTTGCATAGCATCCACGCCAAGTCCACGCTCCCACGCTTCATAGGTCTTTTTGACGGCATGAGCTTTCTCGATCACCTTTAAAACGTCGGCTTTGCCAGCCGTCACCGCCGAGAGTTCTACAAATTCAGCACCGGTTTCGCGGGCGATAATTCGCGCTAGCGTTGTTTTACCGCTGCCTGGCGGCCCCCACAGTATTAAGCTGGTCGGCTGTTTTTTGGCGATAATCTCGTGGATAATTTTGCCAGCACTAACCAAATGCTCCTGGCCAATGACAGCCTCTAGGGTTTCTGGCCGCATTCGCTCGGCTAATGGTCGGTTGTCCATGTTTCTAGTATAAGCGCACACTGCCCAAACTGGCACATTTTGGGCGATTACCTCCGTTCCGATGCTCACGTACCTTAAAGTACGCTGCGCTTCGGTACTCGCCAGTCATCCCAAACTGCACACAGCTTGGGCAGTGCTTATCGGTGGGTAGTTGAGCTGTATGGTTTGGGTTTAGCGGTTTTTAGCGCGGTCGGTCTCGTCTTCGATTTCGTGGCCGACAATTTCTTCCAGCAAGTCCTCGATAGTGACGATGCCGACAATATAATCATCACGTTCAATCGGCAGCAAGTGCGTGCCGGCACCAATAAATTTGCGGAACATGGTATCTAGGGCGGTCATGCTGCCAATAATCTGAGCTGGATACAGCGGTAAATCTTCGACGGTCGGCGGGTTGTCGTCAAAGTCCACGTCTACCAAGTCCTTCATCAGTAAAATACCGTAGCAACGGGTCAGCTTACTATCGAAAATCGGTACTCGGCTGTACCCTTTGGATTTGATTTCATCAATTTTTTCGGCATCAATAAGCGTACCGGGTGTCAACCAGTACACATTGCGAATTTTAGTCATAATATCGCGAACCCGTTTTTCACTGAGCGACAAGGCGCCCTGCATAATTTCGACTTCATCATCATCCAGTTCGCTGTTGTGGTTGGTAAGATGTTCGCCGATCAGAATACCTAATTCACGTCGGCTTTGAATGTGGGCCGGTTCGGTGCCCAGGAGCTTATCCAGTAGTAGTTGCAATGGTTTAGACAGCGGGTAGGTGACATAGATCATACCTGTTAAAAACGGTGAAAACCGCGCTGTGAAGTTGAGGGCGTGACGCGTGAAGATTGCTTGCGGGAAGATCTCGCCGAACAGCACGATTAGTAACGTGCTGCTGATACCGGCTATCCAGCCATTGTAACGCTGTTCCAGCACCAATGAGTTGGCCGAAATGACCGCCACATTAGTGAGCAGGATGCTGGCCAGACTAAGATTACTGTTACGCCTGAGCGGTAAAACTTTTTTGGCTGTAGGGTTGCCTAATTTTGCTTTACGACGTAAATCGGCTAGCCCCAGACTCATAAGGGCTACATTCAAGCCTGAACACAGCGCCGAAATAGTAACCAGCACTGCAACGATAGCAAAAACTAGCTCAGCATTCATGCCAGCTGCTCCGTCGGAAGGGGGTCGTCGCTCACCATTAGATAGACTTATTTTACCGGTGTTGCTTACGGTTTGCAACTGCGTTACAGTACGGGGTATTAAAAGGAGTAAGGTATGGACGATATCATTGTGGTGACTACTAATGAGTTACCGGGCTACGAAGTTGTTGAGGTCTACGGGGAAGTGTTTGGCCTAATTGTACGCAGCCGTAATATTTTTGGTAATTTCGGGGCTAGTTTACGGACAATTTTTGGTGGCGAAGTCAAAGGCTATACGACGCTATTGTCTGATAGCCGCGAGCATGCTCTCCAGCGTTTGCGGGATGCAGCACGCGAAAAGGGCGGTAACGCCGTGCTAATGATGCGTTTTGACAGCGGTGATATTGGTCAGGTCATGAATGAAGTGGCCGCCTACGGCACGGCTGTTAAGGTGGTACCGAGTGGTAAAAGCTAGCTCGGCGGATTGGTTTCACGCTATACTAGCTAATACGTGACACGACTGCTTCATAAAAATTCGCCGCTACGGATATTTTCGTTTTCGGTTATTGCCTCAGCTATCATTTTTTTGGGAATATTGTTTGGTCTGGGCGGCGAAGCGCTGTTACTTACGCTGATTTTAGCGGCTATTGAAATCACCTTTAGTTTCGACAATGCCATTATTAACGCCAAAGTATTGAGTAAATTAGCGCCCAAGTGGCAGCTGTTATTTTTAACTGTCGGGATTGTCATTGCAATTTTTGGAATGCGCATAGTATTTCCGGTGCTGATTGTAGTGCTAACAGCTCACTTGGGCTGGCATGAAGTGGTTGACCTGGCGCTGCACCATCCGCATGAATACGCCCATCATTTGGAACAGGCCCACGCAGCAATCTCGGCTTTTGGGGGCGCTTTTCTGCTGCTCCTGGCTCTGAATTATTTTCTGGACGACGAGCGCCAGGTCCGCTGGCTGAAGCGCCTAGAAACAATCTTCAGTCGTTTTTCGCACTGGTCGATAGCCCCGCTTATAGTAGTGCTACTTATAGTGGGGCTGGCCCGCCTGCCGGCTAATTCTCATGCCAGCGATACTATTGTAGCGGGACTTCTAGGGGGTGCTACATACATTGCGCTGCAGGTAGTCGAAGGTTTGTTTGGTAGATTACGTGGCAAAAAAGCCGAGCAGGGCGGCCAGACCGGCTTGGCGGCATTATCAACCTTGTTATACTTAGAAATTTTGGATGCCAGCTTTAGCTTTGACGGCGTGATTGGAGCCTTTGCCGTGACGAGTGACGTGATATTGATTGCCGCCGGACTCGGTATCGGGGCGTTATGGGCGCGGTCACTCACGGTGTATATGGTCCGCAATCGGGCCCTCAACAAATACGTCTACGTTGAGCATGGCGCCCACTACACTGTCTTAGTGTTAGCTTGCGTCTTACTGACTAGCATTATGTGGGACATATCAAATCTAATTCCTGGGCTGGCCGGTTTAGGCATTATCGGTGCCTCAGTGGCAGCTTCGGTTCAGGCTCGTCGAAAACCGGCTGACTAAATATAAATATATGGACCTCTCTTTTTTAAAGCAGCCTTCCGAAATCGTAGCACCGCGATTATTGGGCTGTCAGATTGTACGTGAGCTAGATGGTCGGAAGCTGGTAGCTAAAATTGTAGAAACCGAAGCCTATGATCAGCGTGATGCTGCCAGCCACAGCTATAAGGGCAAGACCACGCGCACCGAGGTTATGTTTGGCCCCAGTGGGCATCTTTATGTTTATTTTACCTATGGTATGCACTACTGCATGAATATCGTTACTGGCCAAACTGGAGAAGGATCAGCGGTTTTAATTCGGGCACTTGAGCCCCTGCGAGGTCTTGATGCTATGGTGGCTAATCGGCACGGTAAGAGTGGCGTCGAGGTGACCAACGGGCCGGCAAAACTGTGCCAGGCCTTACAGATAGATAAAAAGTGGAACGGCCATAATTTGCAGACGACACCATTGCAGCTAGTGCCGCAACCGGCTTTGAAACCAGCCGAAATCGTGCGTGCCACGCGGATTGGCATCAGCCAAGCCAAAGAGGTGCCGTGGCGCTTTTATGTCAGGGGTAATTCGTACGTTTCACATTCTGTATAAAGCCACAATACGAGGGCCTAAAGCTTGTCAAACGGCTACATAAAGCATAAGCTAGAAGCTAGGAAGTGTGAGGCTTCCTAACACCTAAATAGGCCTGGGTAGCCCTGGGCCTATTTTTTATGAAGAACTATATCTTATGAATTGGCCGGAGTCAGGCTAGCCCAGGGGCACTCTTTGGTGATGCTTTGCAATTGAGCGACGCGTGGTTCCCAAATAGAAGCATGCTCGGTCCAATACGCCGCGCTTTCAGGGGTAGCTTCTAGGCTATCGGGTAGTTCAGGCCGGTGACGCCCGATCATGATAGCTGTCAGCAAGTAGCCTTCGGCTTCTTCGCGTAATACCAACGTCAAATAATGCGATGGCGTGTAGCTGCGGTTTTTTACGAAGCGCATGAACTCTTGGCTGCCGACAGTCTTGGCGTAAAAGATAGTATCTTTGTCGGTAGTCTTAACAACATCGCTGGTACCAATAACCCGGCCCATATGACGCTCGATGATTACTCGTTCACCGCTGTAGTCTTCGCTGCTTAGGATTTCTTGAGCCAAATTTACCAGGTGCGGTTGAGCAGCGATTTGCTTACCGGCTTTAGAGGCCACCAAGTCAACATACACTTCTTTTTTATTTTTAGTAACTGCTACTGGATGTTTGATCATACTATCCCTGCCGAGCTATGGCTTGCCTGAGGTGCAGGCATCTAATTTAGTAAAAGTAAGGCAGCCAACGTCGATTTCCCACGAACCCATACTGATGATATGGATACTTACCTCGAATGTACTACTCACTTTGTAACTATAAGTATGCGCCTGTTTGGGCTTAATAGCCAGACATATAAATATCACAGACTGTAATCGGCACGCTCATGGCTTATATTAACCAGCAATGCTGCAGTCTATGTTTATTCGCAATACCCGGGTCCGTAACCAGTTAGAAATATTTTTGGTAGCGGCTATTAGTAGCTCGCGGTGTTTATCTGTAACCTAGGGATTAGTCTTGATTGATTTTGTCTTAAGCTAGGAGCGTCGCCAGCCAGCCAAACCCATCTGGACATTCCGGCCTCAGATAGCTGTTACACTATTGGGCATGACTAAAACCCGAAACCTAGTAGATCAATGTATTAAGAACAAAGACGCTCAACTGGCAATCTGGCAGACGCCCAATCTGCCGCTCAGTGTATGGAGTATCGCGGCGCTGCTGCGCTGGCTGTTACATGGCACTCCTGAGCATTGGGCGAGCGTAGTGGCTTTCGGGGCTTTATTTACCTGGGCCTGGCTAGAGCTATTTCAAGGTGTCAATTATTTTCGGCGCGCTTTAGGTCTCACGGTATTAACGATGCTTATTGTGTCCGTAAGCAGGCATGGAATAGTTTAGCCGGCCAGCTTAGGAAAGATTTTAGCCAGTGGGAAATTGTTGGTGCTGGCCCAGGACTGTAGTTCTGATTTTAGTTTAACACGCTCGGCTTCCCGCTCGGCAACGGTGCTGGATTTACTAATAGCGCTCTGGTGCTGGGCACGCAGTGACTTCATCTCGGTTTCAAAAGCAGTTTTCTGGGTATCGGTGATAGTGCCGTCACGGACTGCTTGGTTCAGCTTAGCCGTCATACGAATATGGTGATTAGTGCGTTGAGATTTTGCCGCATGATTAGCGTGGGCATGACTGGAATCGGCGCTGGCCAAAGCTAGGCTGCCGGCGCCAGTCGTTGCAATAACTAGACCGGTCAGGCCACTTATAATAAGTCGTTTTTTCATAAGGTAGTTGCTCCTGTTTAGGTATCTCCGGCTTCACAGTCAAAGATTAGATTAAGTATGCAAAGTGAGCCTGTGAGAGAGCTGGGAAAATATCGATTTGCTAAACGCTAGCCTGATATCCGGCAGCGGTGAGTATGGCTAGACAGTCTTGCGCCGTATAGTGGATTTCTATAAGGTGTATATATGTTGTTTGCACTTATGGTTACGACGCGCCGCAATATCGGCGAGATTTTACTGCGAATTGCCGTCACGGTCATTATTACGCTCATTGTACAACTGATTGTGCATGCCACTATTGGCCGGATTGTGCGTCGCCTGGTGCATCCCCACTACCATAAGTCGGAAATAGACGAGCGCAAACGCGAGGATACCCTGATTAGTATTTTTCGGACGGCCAGCAGCCTGGTGTTGTGGCTGGTGGCGATAGTGATTGTTCTCAGCGAAGCGCGGGTAAATATCGCCGCGCTGTTAACCGGCGCTGGCCTTATCGGTGTTATTTTAGGCTTAGGTGCCCAAAACACCATTAAGAGCTATCTGGCCGGTATATTTATTATTGCCGAAAATCAGTACCGGGTGGGTGACATTATTACCCTTAACGGACTGGGTATTACCGATGGTATTTCAGGCGTAGTAGAGGACATCAGTATCCGCATTACTAAGCTGCGCGACCAAGATGGCAATCTGCACATTGTAACAAACGGGACGGCCGGTGTTATTACCAATCGGACGTTTCGCTATTCGGGGATTAATATCGACCTTAATGTCAGCTATGAGGCGGATGTGAGCAAAATAGAAGCCACTATTAACGAAATTGGCACGACCATGGCAGCTGACCCGAATTGGAAAGATGCCATTTCGGAACCAATTAAATTCCTGCGCGTTAGTAGCTTTAATGAATCATCGGTAACAATCAAATCAGTCGGTAAAGTGAAGGCCGGCATGCAATGGGACGTAGCCGGTGAATTCCGTCGCCGCATTATGGAGGCCTTTAAAAGCGCCCACATCGGCATCCAATATCCCCAGCTGGTGGTACGCGAACCTGCTAGTAAAACTAAGCATTAGCTTGGGCGGCAGTTAACGCACAGGCCGCGGATTTCCAATTGGTGGTCGCTGGGCAAAAAGTTTTGGTTTACGGCCAGCTGGTGCAATTGTTGCTCGAGCACCGGATCGTCTGGCAGCGCGGTGACGTTGCCACAGTGAACACAGCTCAGGTGGTGATGGTGATGGATAAAATCACCGGTTAGCTCCAGTTTGTACTTCCAGCCAATTTGCAGGCGCTGGACAATATTGAGCCGCTCGAAGAGTAAAACAGTTCGGTAGATACTGGCTCGGTCCACACCCACGCAGCCGGCAATTAATGCGGCCATGGTTTGCGGCTCAGTATTTTGCAGGGCTTCAAAAACCTGGCGGCGTGGTTTAGTTAGGCTGAAGCCGGCCTTTTTAAGATGATTGGTCAGTTGAACAAGCGGTTCACTCATGTCTCAAAAATAACACATATTGCGACAAATTTGCAATAAATGCCATCAGTTTATACAGTACATGCATAGTATGCTGCCAGTCATTCTTTCCATTTGCACCTTTGGTTCGACCCTGCTCGGCGGTGTTACCGGGCTTAAAAACAAAGATCATCTGCATCGTTTTTTGGGCTACACGGCTGGTGTTTTACTGGGAGTAGTCGCCTTTGATTTATTGCCGGAAATCTTTAAATCGCTCGTGCAGCACAAACATGATCCAACTGGTGCCATGATTGCACTTGTCTGTGGCTTTTTGGTGTTTCATATTATTGAAAAAAGTATCTTGATTCACCACACCCAAGAACACGAATATGAAGTTCACCATCATCCTCAAGTTGGCATGGCCAGTGCCTTGGCGCTAGCCGGCCACAGCTTTTTGGACGGCGTCGGTATTGGACTGGGCTTCCAGGCGGGTAAAACAGTTGGCATTGCGGTGGCGATTGCGGTGATTGCCCATGATTTTACCGACGGCCTCAACACGGTTAACTTGATGCTGCTGAATAAAAACAGGTCTCGTAAGGCTTTCCTATTTTTGCTGCTAGACGCCGTCGCTCCCGTATTAGGCGCGCTCAGTACGCTATTATTCCATGTCTCCGATACTTTACTGGTGCTATACCTGGGATTTTTTGCCGGTTTTTTACTGTATATCGGCGCCAGCGAAATCCTGCCGGAGGCTCACAGTAAGCATTCGTCGTACCAGACAATTGGCCTTACCGTTACCGGCGCACTATTTATCTTTATCGTCACTAGATTTGCGTGAAGCCTAGGACTACGAGCTAATAGTCTACTCTCGCCAGCAAAACAGTGATTATTTGAAGGTACTTTTAACTACAAACTCGCCTGAGTGCTAAACTAGGTCTATGGTATTTATCATCATCGGAGGAGTCTTAGGAATCATTGCAGTACTAAGTATCTTCATATATTTCTTGGGTCAAAAGCTTACAGTTCAGATTATGAAGACTAATGATGAGCAACGTAAGGGCGGTAAGCACGAAATTGAATCAGGCGTTAAGGAAATCCTCGATAATAATCAGAAGTTACTGTCGGAAATCGTTAAAGGCCTCGAGAAACAGTTGGACGGCAGTCGCAAGGAGGTAGGTGATCTCAGGCTCCAAAATAGCGCAATCCGTGAGCAGCTTATAAATAACGCCAAAATCACTGAAGGTTTGCAGGTATCGACCGAAGGTTTAAAAAATCTGCTAGCCAATAATCGACTCCGTGGGGATTGGGGGGAACAGATTGCTGAGGATTTATTAATGGCCGCTGGTTTTGTCGAAAAAGTCAACTACCTAAAGCAAGCAAGCAGCGGGGAAGGTCGACCAGATTTTACTATTTTATTGCCAGACGGAACTAAGCTGAATGTTGATTCTAAATTCCCATTTGATGACCTTATGGCCTATCAAAATGCAGTAGATGAAACCGAAAAAAAGCGGGCATTGGCGTCTTTTAGGAGCTCTGTGAAAACAAAAATTAAAGATATTACTTCAAAGGATTATATTAATCCGGAAAACCAGACACTGGATTTCGTAGTAATGTTTATACCTAATGAAATGATATTTAGTTTTATTTATGAAAAACTACCAGATATAAATGAGTATTGTAACGAACGACATGTAATTTTAGCTGGACCTTTCGGATTTACGGCGGTGCTACGTCTAGTGCTGCAAGCTTACAAAAATTTTCGCTATGAAAAAGGCCTCCAACAAATCCTAAGTTTAATAGATAAATTCCAAGGAGAATATACTAAGTTTGGTGATGGGCTGGAGCGTCTTGGTCGCCAACTTGAGACAACTCAAAAAACATTTTTGGAAATTGAGGGCACACGCAGTCGTCAGCTTACACGAGTGGTTGATCAGATTAGTCAACATTCTCAAAAAGAGGGCTTACTGACCGATATCGACCAAGAGACTATTAGTGAAGAGTAGTTTTTAAGCTTTCATCTTCAGCAGATCAATCGTCAGGGCAGCTGTCCAGCTGAAGTTATCACTACCGGCGGATTCGCCAGTTAATGGGTCAAAATACTCCGAAAAACCACTGCGGGCGACCATTTCCAGGGTACTTTCTGTCAGGGCAGCGGCGTGGTCTTTGTAACCGTAACGCTTCAGACCATCTATGATCAGCCAATTGGTATTAACCCAGGTAGGGCCTTGCCAATACAGTTTAGCCTGAAACCATGATGAGTTGAGGGGTACACTGGGCACCGGGTAAGCCGGTCCGAATAGCTGCTCGTTTTCTAGTTGCTTCACTAATTGTGCAGCTCGCTCGGTGCTTATTGAGCCGCCGTAAAGGGGCATAAGGGTAGCAATGGAAGACTCCTTCAGGAGTGAGTGTGTAATGAAATCACGCGAATAGTACTGACCACTATAAGGATCCCATAGGCTCTCGAGTGTTTTCCGACTCAGCTGAATGCGCTGGGCCAGTTCCTCGGGCACTTCCTCGCGAATGCTCTTGGCGATGTGCAGTAGGTGCTCGTTGGCCCGAATGAAGATGCTGTTGAACGTCAGATCTTCGATAGTGAACAGCGAGTGGTCCAGAACTTTATCGGTATCATACGCCTTGCGACGTAAGCGACGTTGGATATCGAATAGAGCCAGTACTTCGATAGTGCTAAAACGTTCGTCAATCGGCACGGTGCGGGTGTCACGTCGGAACAGGCTGATAAGGCCTATTAAGTGTAATGTATCAAGGGCGCGGATCCAGCTGGGCAACAAATGCTCATGTAACTCGCTTATCCATGGCGGCGTGTTGTCGAGCCCGACTTCCCAGGGGTGGATGAGTAATATCAAGCCTTCACCATGCGGGTCGCGTTCATTGTATAGCCATTGGTGATAACTAAGCAGAGCCGGCCAGACCATGCGATACCATTGCCGCCGCTCTGGCCAGGCCAGCTTTTTGCCAACTTGCACCACGGCTTCAGCTAACATTGGCGGCTGCGTAATGCCACTGGTGGCTATCCCATCTGGGGCTGATGGGTTGAGCCAGCTGCGCCAGGATTCACGGTCGGCACGGTAGCGGCTTTCGTTGCGGAAGATAATATTCGGCAACATGCCATTGTGCCACTGACCTCTTAAAAGACTGAGCAACTCGGCCTTGGCGCGCTCCACATCGCTATGACGCAGGCCTATAGCCGTAAAGCAGCTGTCCCACAGCCACTGGTGAGGGTAGAGGACAGGGGCAGGCATCGTGTAATTGCCGCGATCGTTCATCTGTAATACTGCTTCGGCCGCTGCCTGTAAATCTGCCGCATCTTGCATATGCTTCTAAGTATAACGCACCTTACTGGCTAAATTGCTATAGCTTAAGGGGCTGCGCGCTGCGCCATAAAGTGCGAAAAATTGACGCTTGGCTATCGGCAAACTGTCGACTATGAATTTCAAAACCGTAGATAATATGTCCCTGCAAATAGATTTGAGCGTATACATTGTTGTAGATGAATGTTTCGCCATTAATAGCTATATCTTGCTCGTCTACTGTTCTGATATCGTCTGCTTTTGTACGGGATATCTCCGTTCCTTGGTAGGTCTTGATGGACTGCAAGACTCGCTCGCTGGGATTAATTAATACTTGCTCACGAATTTGGCGGACCCGCGATTCGGCCACAAAATTTTGGTAGAACTTACTCCCAACATACGACCCCCGTCCCCAAGCACTGTAAACATACACTGTGTCGCGGGCTTTAAGAGTATTCCAAAGCAGTTGGCGACCACCACTTACCCCTTTGTAGTAGCGGACACTGGTGGTAGGCTCTTCGTTTGTAGCAGCAATGCTAGCTACGGCTTCATCTAGCTTATCAAGATCCTGCTCTAAATATTTTAAGTTCTGGATCTTGGTTTGAATGTCAGAGCGTAAAACTGTCAGTGGATACGCTCTGATATATTTAAAGTTACTTTCAATAAACTCCTCAGCGAGCCCACGCTCGAATAATACTTTCAAATTTTCATACACCGAACTTCGAGGTTGTTCAGTATATGCAACGATCTCTTGAATACGCAACATTCCCCGGGTCGCTAAACATATATATAACTCTGTCTGCTTAGGAGTAAGACCGAGTCGGAGCAGTTGCTGTATTAATTGATCGTTTTTCATACATGTCTCCTGACGACGGATTGCGTCGTCAATTTTACGATACTTTTAGTTCACCGCATACTTCTTTATAATAACAAGGAGGAATACAATATGAGTGATTTTGAAGGCCATCCATTACATCCAGGCCAGGGAGTGCCATTTTTCTTAGCACCAGGAGTTGTTAAGGATGCCCCGCAACTAGAGGTATTTATGGATCAAATCGACCCGTTGCTAGCCCCAGTTGTTGTAAGCGGCGGCTGGACACTACCGGAATGGCCGGGTAATGCTACCAGTGCTCATCCAACAGATTTTGTCTATAATGCGGATCGCCAGATGGCTGGTAATGCCCGTGGTTTGCCGTCAAGCGGTATTGAAGGTTTGAGGCGGCTTGGACCGACGATTCGTCGCTTGGCCGATCAAGGCATTAAGACCATTATTCAAGTTACTAATTTACCGTTCGAGAAGCCGATAGCTGTTATCCCGCAATTAGTTGAAGTGGCAGCTCAGCAAGACCCAATAGCGGTGGAGATTAACTTCAGTTGTCCGAATGGGAAGCGGGCTGACGGTACTCTCGAGGCACCAACCTGCGATAATCCAGAAGTTTGTGCTGAAGTACTGGATGCCGTAGAGGTACGTATTGGCAACGCTGTTATGGTTGGTGCCAAAGATTCACCGCATGCTTCGTCGTTGGAGTCTGGTGTTAACGAGTTTGCCGTCCGTGGATTTATAAAAGCAGTGCAGCCGTATGTTGGCTATGTGTCTGGCATTAATACGATTGGTAATCAGCCATTTCCCGAGCTAGATTGCGCTGGTGGTCGTGGTGGTATGAGCGGCCCAGTTGTAGCCGCACTAGCCCTCGAATGGCTGCAAGTTACGCGGGCAACACTTGATCCAAAGATCCCTATTTTATCTTGTGGCGGGGTCGATAGTGGTAATGTAGTTGAACAAACCACGTTACGTCTTGATAGCGGAGCGTTGCTGGTTGGGGGAGCACAGCAGGCCTATCGTGGTCGGCCCGAGCGCGTAATGCGCGACTGGGCAGAGCGCTGGCTCGCAGCCCAGTAACAGAGAAAAACACATGTAAAGCTTGCGCGGTATTTGACATATTCTAGTACCTTGTATAACATAGTACTATATGGATAAAACAACACCTGATAATTACGCTGATCAGTCCGAAACGCAGATGCGCAAAGGCATGCTGGTGTACTGTGTGCTGCTGCTGTGCAAAGACGGCAAAGCCTACAGCTCGCAAATTATTAATCGGTTGCACCAGGCCGAGCTAATCGTGGTTGAGGGAACACTGTACCCGTTGCTTAGCCGCTTGGCCCGCGATGGGTTGCTGGGCTATGAATGGCGTGAGTCCGAGCAAGGCCCCCCACGCAAATATTACTGGCTGACCGATGAAGGCCAGCTGGTCCTCAAAAATTTGCAACAAACCTATAAGCGACTTCATGTATCGATTAAATCACTAGAGAAAGGACAGGTATGAACGAAGTTAAGCACATCCACCTTGGTCGTCAGCAATTCACAATTTCATTAGAGGCCTATAAAGAGTTACGCGAATACCTGGACGCTATTGAACGCCAATCCGGTAGCAATGGCGCTGATATAGTTGAAGAAGTTGAAGCCCGACTGGCGGAGCTATTGACCGAACATGGCAACACACCTGCCAAGGTAGTCCTACCGGCCGATGTTGCCTATCTGAAGGACCAAATGGGTGAACCACGTGATTTTAAAGATGATGAGAGTACTGATACCGACGAGTCAATCGCTGCCGAAAGCTCCCCGCGCCAGCTGTTCCGTGACCCTGATCATGGCATGATTGCGGGGGTAGCTGCTGGTTTGGCAACCTATTTGCACGTTGACGTTGTAATAGTGCGGCTGTTGTTTGTGGCTTTAGTGTTTGCCGGCGGGAGCGGTATTTTACTGTATATCGTGTTGTGGCTTATCGTGCCGGAGGCCCGGAGTGGGAGTGATCGGTTGCGAATGCGTGGCCAAGCAGTCACGGTGGAGGCCCTAAAGGGTCTGGTTGATCGAGCCGATGTACCGGCAGCCGCCCGCCGCGCCAATAAAACTTTTGGGCGGATACTTTCAACGGCTGTGAAGGTCATTCTGACTCTTATCGGCATCGGGTTCGTTATTGGCGGCATCGGCATGATGTTGGTGAGCGGCGTAGCTTTGGTCTACGGGCTGGCACACGGCTTGCAAGTTGGTAATACAGTATTATTCCCCAAAGGTTCAAAAGAAACCGGTCTTCTGATAGCCGCCGCAACCTTAGTCATCCTAACGGGTATTATGCTGGCGGTTTCCGGTCTATCCTTAATTCGTAAACGCTGGGCTATGCCTGGCTGGAGCCTGGCTGCCGTACTTGTCGCCTTTGTAGTGGCGGCCTCGACCGCTGGCGGCTTAGCTGCCAGCAGCGCGCCACAGTTACGGGATAGATATAATTCACTAACCTACAGTCGTTTTATCCAGATCAAACCGTTTAGTAAATTGAACTTTATCGGCAACAATGTTTTCTACATTGCCACCACCGGACCAACCACCAGTGTAGAAATAAAAAGCCTCGGCGAAGTGAATACGGATGCCATTAAAGTTTCTGAACAGGACGGCGTCTTGACAGTTGATACATCACACTTCAAACCAAATCGGGACTGCAATCTCATCTGTCCCTACGGCGTTACAAATACCGAAATAGTTATTCACACTCCTGATGGTGGTGAGGGAATACCAATTGCTGCTCCCCCCGACGTGCCTATGACTGTCGAGGGTAAGGGTGGTCCATACTAAATTACATGCAGCTTATCGGTAATTCGTAAAGCTCAACGGAAAATCAAAATCTTGAGCCTTGAGCAGCTGCATAACGGCCTGTAAATCGTCCTTACTATTACTTTGTACCCGAACGATGTCGCCCTGAATTTGCGGCTTAACCTTCGGAAATGCATCGCGGATAACAGCGGTAATCTTCTTGGCCTTATCCTGGTCCAGACCTTGCTTGAAGGGCACGTCTTTGGTGGATTTCAGATTACTTTCGGTGATGTCTTTGGAGGTGTCGAGTACTTTTTGGCTTTGCCCGCGGGTTGCTAACTTCTTGCGGACAATGTCGAGGATGGCATCTATCTGCCAATCTCCAGCCCCAGTGACTTTTAGGCCGGTCTTATCGGGTAGCCAATCCAGCTCGGCCGGCGTACCTTTAAAATCATAACGCGATGCAATTTCGCGCTGTGCCTGGTCGAAGACGTTGTTCATTTCGGCTTTGTCGTACTCCGAAACTACATCAAAAGAAAAGCTGGCCATGGTTTCATTATACCCTGTTTTTCGCTATAGTAAGATGCAAATAACCTGATCTAAAGTAGCGCATGAATAACTTTCCAGACTTCCAAAAAGAAATTACCCGTATGGCCGAGCAGCTAAGTGAGCTTCCCAAGGCTATTTCGTCGATCAAACTCACGATTGATCCGCTGATAAGCGCTCAAAAAATGATGGCCGAGTCTGTTGAACCGTTATTGCGGGCTCATACCGACGCCGCCAAAATGGTAGCCACGCTGGCGCCAAAATTGCCCAGTTTTGAAGATATGTTTGGCCTGCAGTCTATATACAGCGATATGCGTGCCGCCAGTTCTGAAGATAAACGGACAGTCGGCCAAAAAATAAACGAAGAAAAACAGCGCTATAAGGGGATCGTGGAAACCTACGAAACCGAAAGTGGCCCACCACTCAAGCCAATTGATGTGACAGCGCCGTTTGACGTCAATGTACCCGCCGATCAACGCCCGCAACTTTTAAACAGCGAACAGGGCAGCCAGCACCCGTTGATGACAGAGCGGCAGATTATGCTCGATATTTTTTACCGCATGGGCTTTTGCGCAAGTGAATCGCGCGAACTGGATGATGATTATCATATGTTCGGTGCCTTGAACTTTCCGGTGGATCACCCGGCGCGTGACGATTACGATACCTTCATGACCACCCAGACCGATACGCAAGGGCAGCGCTTTATTGCGCCAGCACATACTTCTACCATGCAAAATCGGTTGCTTAAAAAGTACAAGCCTAATTTAGAGCGTGGTGAGCCAATTGCCGTGCTGGTTCCCGATCGCGTTTTCCGTAACGAAGACGTCGATGCTCGGCACGAGCATACCTTTTACCAGTTCGAGGGTATTTATGTCGATAAAGGCATTACTGCCGGCAACCTAATTGCCACACTTAAGACGTTTTTGCAGGAATATTACGGCAAGGCTTTAGATGTCAAAACCCAGCCGTTTTACTTCCCCTTTACCGAGCCGTCGTTTGAGTTTGCCCTCAGTTGTCCGTTTTGTGAAAAGAAGGGCTGCCCTATCTGTTCACAATCCGGCTGGATAGAATTGTTGGGCTGCGGCATGATTCACCCAAACGTACTACGTGAAGCTGGCATTGACCCGGAGGTCTACACCGGCTTTGCCTGGGGCGGCGGTATTGA
>Ga0157374_10000334_pt1 | contig 43442 bp, 30 predicted proteins | sample M25metaG_FD_115308 | JGI IMG/M metagenome (GOLD analysis project Ga0157374, IMG submission 115308) | Miscanthus rhizosphere microbial communities from Kellogg Biological Station, Michigan, USA - M2-5 metaG | ecosystem: Host-associated > Plants > Roots > Rhizosphere > Soil | place: USA: Michigan...
CCCGTCTCCACGTTCCAGGGCGCGGAGCACCCGGTCCCGTAAATCCTGCGAATAGGCTTGCATGCCCGTCGCTCTTACCTCTTTCGCCTTTGAATGTATATATTTAAATCAAAAATGCTCTAGAGCGATGGAGGAATATCCGCCGCGACGAATTGCGCAACATCTTATCCGGGGCGCTTTTAGATCATTTTCTATTTAATTGGACGTGTAATGATGGTAAGCGTGCGGGATGCGAACTTACAGTCAGGATTTGCGGGAGCGGATCATCGCCGTTCGTCAGGAGGGCCACAGCGCGCAGGAGACGGCGCAGTTGTTTCGGGTGTCGGTGCGCAGTGTGGAGCGTTACTGGAAGAAGTATCAAACCACCGGGGCCGTGCAGCCCCGCCAACGCGGCGGCTATCGGCGGAGTTGCCTGGAGGGACACGATCCGCAACTGCGCGCCTGGCTGGGCGAGAAGAAAGATCTGACGCTGGCGCAACTGCGCGCCCGGCTCGCCCAGGAGTTGGGCATCAAAGTGGGAACCACGGCCCTCTGGCACCGGCTTGAGCACTTGGGACTGAGTTATAAAAAAAACGCTGCGCGCCGCCGAGCAAAACCGGGCGGACCTCCAGGCCGCCCGCCAAAGTTGGCGAGAGGTGCAGGGAAGTTGGGCGGCCCGGCGGCTGGTCTTTCTCGATGAGACCGGACTCCACACCAAAATGACCCGACTGTATGGCCGGGTGCCACGCGGGGAATGCTGTCTGGCTGCCGTGCCCCACGGCCATTGGCAGACCGCGACGTTCATTGCCGCGTTGCGTGTTGATGGGCTGCACGCCCCGTGGCTGGTCGATGGTCCCATGGATGGCCGCCTCTTCCTCACTTATGTTGAGCAGGTTCTCGGACCAGAACTCCGGCCCGGCGATTTGGTCATCTGTGACAATCTCTCTTCCCACAAGGTCAAAGGCGTGGCGGAAGCCATCGCGGGCCGCGGCGCAGAGTTACTTTACCTGCCGGCCTACAGTCCGGATCTCAACCCCATCGAAATGGCCTTCGCGAAGCTCAAAGCCCTGCTCCGGGAAGTGGGGGCGAGAACCTGGGAGCAATTAATTCAAGCCACCGCCCAAGCACTTGGCGCGTTTGACCCCCGACAATGCGCCAACTTCCTCCGTCATGCTCAATATGCGTCTAATTAAATAGAAAATGCTCTAGACATCGCGCTCTCGATTGATCGACTGCCTGCGGAGATATCACTCGCGATTTTCCTATCAACATTTACCACAAACTGCGATCCAGCGTGCGGTATTGAATCGCCTCGCTGATATGGACGGTGGTGATGGCTTCGGAATGGTCGAGATCCGCGATGGTGCGCGAGACTTTGAGGATGCGGTCGTAGGCGCGGGCGCTGAGCTGGAGCTCGGTCATCGCCATTTTGAGGAGTTCCTGGGCGTCGGTGGGGAGGGGGCAGTGGGCTTTGATTTCCTTCGGCACCATGCGGGCGTTGCAGCCGGTGGCGGATTTCTCGAAACGCCGGGCCTGGACCTGGCGGGCGGCTTCCACGCGCTGGAGGATCTCGGCGGAAGATTCCGAGACCTCGGGACTGGACATTTCCTTGAAACGGACGGCGGGCGCTTCGACATGGAGGTCGATGCGATCAAGCAACGGGCCGGAGATGCGCTGCCGGTATTTCTGCACTTGCGTGGTGCTGCACCGGCACTCGCGCTGTCCATCGCCAAAGAACCCACACGGGCAGGGGTTCATGGCGGCGATGAGCATGAACTGCGCGGGGAAGGTCATGGAACCGGCCGCGCGGGAGATGGTGACCTTGCCTTCCTCCAGGGGCTGGCGCATCACTTCGAGCGTGGAGCGTTTGAACTCGGGGAGTTCGTCGAGGAAGAGAATGCCGTGATGCGCGATGCTGATTTCGCCGGGAGTAGGCGTCGCGGAACCGCCGAGCAGGCCCACATCGGAAATGGTGTGATGCGGCGAGCGAAACGGACGATGGGCGACGAAGGCATGCTTCGAATCGAGCAGCCCGCAAATGCTGTGGATCTTGGTCGTCTCGATCGCCTCTTCCAGCGTCATGGGCGGGATGATGGTGGCGATGCGCTTGGCGAGCATGGACTTTCCGGAGCCGGGTGGCCCGATCATGATAAGATTGTGCCCGCCGGCGACGGCCACCTCGATGGCCCGCTTCACGCCATGCTGGCCTTTCACGTCGGAAAAATCGAAGTCGAAGCGTTGGCGCGATTCGAAAAAGGCCCGCACATCCTGCATCATCGGGGTGAGCTTGCCATTCCCGCGCAGGAACTCGAAGGTCTCGCGCAGCGTGCGCACGCCGTAAACGGTGATGCCCTCGACCATGGCGGCTTCGGTGGCGTTGGCCTCGGGCACGAAGAGCGCGGTGCGGCCCCGGGCGCGGGCTTCGATGGCAATTGGCAGGACGCCTTTCACCGGGCGGATCGCCCCGGTGAGTGCAAGTTCGCCGACGAAGGCAAAGTTCTCCGCTTCCTTCAAATCCATGTCCTCGGCGGCGGCGATCATGCCGAGCGCGATGGGCAGGTCGAAGCTCGGACCCTCCTTTTTCACGTCGGCGGGGGCGAGATTGATGGTGGTGCGGCCGCGGGGCCAGTGGTAGCCGCTGTTACTGATTGCGGTGGTCACCCTGTCGCGACTTTCTTTCACGGCTGCGTCAGGAAGTCCCACAATGACGATGTTCGGCAGCCCACCAGCGGCATTCACTTCGATCTCCACTTCAAACGCATCCACCCCATACACGGCGGCTGAATAGACTTTGGCCAGCATCCCGCGACGCTGACAGAAAGGGCGTCGCCAGCCAATAGGGAAGTCACGCGGGGATCGAAAAAGAACCACACAAATCTAAAGCCGTCCAATAAACTTTCACGCCGCGATTTCAATATTGGCACGTCAAGAACAGAAATTGCTTCGATAAAGCTTCGAAAACGGAAAGTTTTTTTTGAACAAGAAAATTTGAACCCCGTCCAAAAACTGAATGTTTAATGGGATTAAATAAGTATTGCTTTCAGAGTGGCATCCGTGCCATCCTGAAAATCCGTATTCAATGTAAATACATAAGACTGAACCGATGACAGCGCAAGCTGTCCAAATGATATGGCTGCTGAAGATACAGATTCTGGAATTAAAATTTACCTGCGTGAAATCGGGCAAATCCCGCTTTTGACGCCCGAGGACGAGATCGAACTCGCCGCGAAGATCAAGAAGGGCGACAAGGCTGCGCGTTCCCTGATGATTCGCTCAAATCTGCGCCTCGTGGTAAAAATTGCCCATGACTACGCCAACTTGGGCCTGCCCCTGCTCGACCTGATTTCCGAGGGTAACATCGGCCTGATGAAGGCGGTGGAACGCTTTGACCCCGCAAAGGGTGGCAAGCTCTCGACCTACGCGGCCTGGTGGATCAAGCAATCCATCAAGCGCGCGCTGGCCAACCAGAGCAAGACCATCCGTCTGCCTGTCCATCTGGTGGACAAAATTTCCAAGATGCGCCGCGTCTCGCTCCAGATGAGCGAGGAACTCGGTCGCGAGCCCACGGATGACGAACTCGCGGAAGAGATCGGCCTCTCGGCGGCGAAAGTTTCGCAGTTGAAGACGGTGTCGATCCGCCCGGCCTCCCTCGACGCGCCCATCAGCGACGACGACTCCACGGAGTTCGGCGAAATCGTGGGCGACGAAGAGGCGCTGACGCCGTTCGAAATGCTGCGCGACCGCAATCTGCGCGACGAAGTGGGCGACCTGCTCACCGTGCTCGACGAGCGCGAGAAGAAGATCATTTTCTCCCGTTTCGGCCTCGACGGCGGCAAGCCGAAGACGCTGGAAGAAGTGGGTAAGAAATTCGGCGTGACGCGCGAGCGCATCCGCCAGTTGCAGAACATCGCGCTGTCGAAACTGCGCCGGGCCTTGCAGAAGAAGGAGAAGCCGATCGAGGCACTTCAGGGCCATGAACTGAACGGCTACTAAACCAGCAAAAAAATTCAAAAAGGGCGCCAGTGAAAAACCGGCGCCCTTTTTCTTTGAGGCTTCTCTCTGGGGAGCGCACGCGTCTCGCGTGCTGGTTCCGGCGTCTCGCCGGAACGGACTTTTCCACTCCAGCATAAATGTAATCGTTCGCTTGCTTCGCGATGACCGCTGGCAAAGTTCGCAATCGCGGGACGCAGACGCTCCGCAGAGCTCCGGTTGAACGCGCAAAGGATGTTTTGAAAACGAAAAAGGGCGTCTGCTTTTCACAGACGCCCTTCTTGGAATAATTGGCTTCGCTTACTGGGCGATGCGCAGTTGCACGGAGTCGAAGCGGGCTTCGCCGGCGAGCATGTCGCTGACGACTACGAGGTGATCGCCCGGCTGGATGTGGCCTTCCTCAAGCAGGTGGCGCTCGGCGTCGCCGATCGTCTTGTTCGGGTTCGTGTCGAACGCCAGCTTGTGCGGACGGATGCCACGGTTGATCGCCAGCTTGCGGCAGACTTCGATGGTCGGCGTGAAGGCATGGATCTGCGCGTTGGGGCGCAACGCGGAAAGGACAGTGGCCGAATCGCCGGTGCGGGTGAAGATGATGATCTTCGAGTTCGGCAGCGAGTTGGAAAGCACGATGGCCGACTTGATGGTCTTCTGGCGCACCGACTTCAGCTCGGCTTCATCGGCAAAGTTGGCACCGCCGCTCAGTTCGATGCGGGTGGCGACCTTGTCGAGCACCTTCACGGCATCCACCGGGTATTTGCCCACGGTGGTTTCACCGCTGAGCATGATGGCGTCGGCCTGCTCGAAGACGGCGTTGGCCACGTCGGTCACCTCGGCGCGGGTCGGCACCGGGTTCACGATCATGGATTCCAGCATGTGGGTGGCGACGATCACCGGGCAGCCGTAGTGGAGGCAATGCTTCACGATGCGGCGCTGGATGATCGGCAGGTCTTCCATCGGGCACTCGATGCCCAGGTCGCCACGAGCGACCATGATGACGTCGGTGTTGGCGATGATGCCGTCGATATTGCGGACCGCGCCCTGATCTTCGATCTTGGCGATGATGCGGGCCTCGCTGCCGTTTTCCTTGAGGAGCTTGCGCAGCACGTCGATGTCGCTCGGCTCGCGGCAGAAGCTCAGGGCCACCATATCCACGCCCAGCTCGGCGCCGAGTTCGACATCGGCGATGTCCTTCTCGGTGAGCGGCGGGAGATTGACCTTCACGCCGGGCAGGTTGATGTGGCGGCGGGAGCCCATCACGCCCTCGGTGAGCACTTCGCACAGCACGCGGTTGCCGATCTTCTTGAGCACCTTCATGTTGATCACGCCATTGTCCACGATCAGCGTGTCGCCTTCGGAAATGTCGTCGATGAAGCCGTCGTAGTTCACGCCCACGGAGTATTCCTCCTCGCTCTTTTCACCGCGGACGGTGAACTCGAAGCGATCGCCAGGCTTGAGGTTCAATTTGGTGGGCAGGTCGCCGGTGCGGATGGCCGGTCCCTGGGTGTCCATGAGAATGGCCACGATCTTGTGTTGGGCCGTGGCGACGGCCCGGATGCGGGGCACAATCTGGCGCACCCACTCATGGGGTGCATGGCTCATGTTCAGTCGAAAAATGTCCGTGCCTGCATCAATCATCTTGGCGAGCGTCTCCGCGGATTCCGTTGCCGGCCCGAGTGTGCAGATAATCTTGGTTTTGCGCATTCAACGTCTGTGCCAGACGAATCCCCATCCCGCAATGGGAAAATGCAGCCAGTAGTGGTTGACGGGCTTTACCGTCCCCCTAACATGGGGCTTTCGGTCGGTTTGACCGGCCGGTAAATTCGCCATTTTAGCGTTTAAGACGTGACCACTCTTCAAATTATCTGGCTCATCCTTAGCGGCACCGGCGCGGGATTCGTGAATGCCATTGCCGGCGGCGGCACCCTGCTTACCTATCCGGCGCTGGTTCTCGCGGGAGCCAGTGAATTAATTGCCAACACGACCAGCACCCTGGCGCTGATTGTGGCCATTCCGGCCAGTGCCTATGGCTACCGGACACACATTCCCCCGGTGAAGCGGTGGATTCTCTTGTTTCTACCGGTGAGCCTGATTGGCGGCGGCCTTGGCAGCGTGCTCCTGCTTCATACCGGAAATGCCGCCTTCAAGAAGATCGTCCCCTTTCTCATCCTCTTTGCCACGCTGCTTTTCATGTGCGGCAGCTGGCTCAGCCGCAAGCTGGGGCAAAATCAATCCGGCCATTTTCGCAGCAAGCGCTGGCTCTATGGTGCGATGGCCTTTCAATTTGCCGTGGCCGTTTATGGCGGCTACTTCGGGGCGGGAATCGGGGTGTTGATGCTGGCGTCCCTGGCCGTGATGGGCCTGCAAAACATCAACGAAATGAATGCCTTCAAGACGATCATTGGCGGCATGATCAATGTGGTGGCCGCCGTCATCTTCATTTGGAGCGGCCTGATCGACTGGCCTAAAATGTGCCTCGTCGCAGCGGGGGCGATGCCCGGTTACTACCTGGGTTCGCACATTTCCCAACGGGTGAAACCAGCCGTCGTGCGCACCTTTGTCGTGATCGTGGGGCTGGCGACCGCGGCGTATTTGTTCTACAAGGCGTTTTACCAGTAGTTTTGAGAATCTCCACCGATTCACACCGATTAACCACCCGCTGCCTTCGGCCAATCGGTGTTAATCGGTGAAATCTGTGGATCAAACCTCTTCGTTTGCCTCCGCCTCCCCGTGGAAATCGTCAGGCAATCGTCAGCACATCGAGCGCCTTTTTTGCATTGCTGGGGCGCAGGATGAGCAGGCCCTTCTTGGAGCGGGGGCTGGTGGCGAGGTAGGCGTATTCGATGTTGACCTTCGCCTTGGCCAGTTTGCGGGCGATTTTCGAAAGGCTGCCCGGTTTGTTGTCGTTTTCGATGAAGAGAACTTCATTCTCCACCACGAGCACGCCGTGCTCTTCAAAAATGGTCAGCGCCTTGCGCGTGTCGCTCACCACCATGCGCACCACGGAGTGGTCCACCGTGTCGGAGATCGTGAGGGCATAGATGTTAATGCCGGCCGCTGCCAGCTCGTCGCACACCTCGGCGAGGGTCCCGGGTTTGTTTGCAAGAAAAACAGAGAGCTGTTTTACAATATCCATGTTCTTGATTAAAAGACTGCCCTCCCGGTTTCGCCAGCCAAATCCCACAGGGAGGATCGGATATTCGGACCGGATGAACCGGAAACTCTTTGCCCGAAACCACTGGCCCGCCGCTACTTGACGGTCAATAAACCCCACCAGGCTGGATTGGCTGAAGTTGGTTGACGAAGCCTCCTGGCTTGGGAAGTGATGAATGGATTCATTGGAAGGCGACACCCCGCGTTTTCCCGGAAACGATACTAGACTTAATACTACCACCCCTGCTCATGAAAAACGCTCCTACGCCCGAAATCTGGTTCTTCACCGGTTCTCAACACTTGTATGGGGAGGGCCCGCTCAAGCAAGTCGCCTCGAATTCGCAGAAGATCGTCGATGAACTGAACGCCTCGAAGAAGCTCCCGTTGAAAATCGTCTGCAAGCCGGTCCTCACCCGTCCCGAGGAAATTCGCGCTGCCTGTCTCGAGGCGAATTCCGCGCCGGAATGCGGCGGCGTCATTTTCTGGATGCACACCTTCTCGCCGTCCAAGATGTGGATCGGCGGTCTCTCGGTGCTGCGCCGTCCGGTGCTCCATCTCGCCACCCAGTTCAATCGTGATCTCCCCTGGGCGGAGATCGACATGGATTTCATGAACCTGAACCAGGCCGCCCATGGCGACCGCGAGCACGGCTTCATTCACACCCGCCTGCGTCTCGGCCGCAAGGTGGTCGTTGGCCACTGGAGCGACGAGGAAGTGCAGGAGCGCGTGGCCGTGTGGATGCGCGTCGTCCGCGCCTGGACCGACTGGCAGGGCGGCAAGTTTGTCCGTTTCGGCGACAACATGCGCTACGTGGCCGTGACCGAAGGCGACAAGGTGGCCGCGGAAGCCAAGCTCGGCTTCTCGGTGAATACCCACGGTGTCGGCGATCTCGTCGCGGCGATGAATGAGGTGAGCGACAGCGCCATCACCCAGCTCGTGGCGGAATATGAGGAACTCTACAATGTGGTGCCCGACCTGCGCAAAGGCGGCAGCCGCCACGAAGCGCTCCGCTACAACGCCCGCCAGGAAATTGGCCTCCGCACCTTCCTGGAAAACGGGAGATTTCTCGGCTTCACCGATTCGTTTGAAGACCTGCACGGGCTTACCCAGTTGCCCGGTCTCGCCGTTCAGCGCCTGATGGCGGATGGCTATGGCTTCGCCGGTGAAGGCGACTGGAAGACCGCCGCGCTCGTCCGCGCGATGAAGGTGATGGATGCCGATACCCAGGGCGGCACCTCCTTCATGGAAGATTACACCTACGAGTTGAACCCTGCCGGCCAGCTCGTGCTCGGCTCTCACATGCTCGAAGTCTGCCCCACCATTTCCGCCGCCAAGGCGAGCGTGGAAATCCACCCGCTCGGTATCGGTGGCAAGGACGATCCGGTACGCCTCGTGTTCGACGCCCGCGAAGGTGCGGCGATCAACGTGGCGATCATGGATCTCGGCAACCGCTTCCGCCTGCTGGTCAACGAAGTCGATGCGATCAAGCCGCCGCAGCCGCTGCCCAAGCTGCCCGTCGCGCGCGCGGTCTGGAAATGCCGCCCGGATCTCAAGACCGCCGTCGGCGCCTGGATTCACGCGGGTGGCACGCACCACACCGGCTTCAGCTATTCCGTCACCGCGGAGTACATCGAAGACCTCGCCGAAATCGCCGGCCTTGAAGTGGCGCTCATCGATGCGGAAACCACCATCCGCGATTTCAAGCAGACGCTCCGCAACAACGAGATCTACTACCATCTCGCGCCCGGCCTCGGCCGCCTGTGAGTTGACGATTTATAGAAAAGCAAAACGCTCCTGGGTGAAAACCTGGGAGCGTTTTACATGTACAAGGAAAACTGCAGACAAAAGCTTTAGACAGGATGAACAAGATTTACAGGATGTTTTCCTGAAAGTTCTCCAAGCATCGGTGGGCTAGCCCTATTCTCCCATCCTGTCCATCTTGTTCATCCTGTCCAAAAATAGAATTGAAAGCGATTACAGCCCGTGAATCTGCCGCGCGGCTTTCACCGTGTTCGCCATCAGCATGGCGATCGTCATCGGGCCGACGCCGCCGGGCACCGGCGTGATCGCCTGGCACTTGGGCGCGACTTCGGCAAAGGCCACGTCGCCCACCAGCTTGTAGCCTTTGGCGTTCGAGGCGTCGTCCACGCGGTTGATGCCCACGTCGATCACCACCGCGCCTTCCTTCACGAAATCGGCCTTCACAAATTCCGGCTGGCCGATCGCGGCAATGAGGATATCCGCACCGCGGCAGACGCCGGCCAGATCCCGCGTGCGGGAATGGGCCACCGTGACGGTCGCATCACCGCCGGGGCCCTTATTCATGAGCAGGAGCGCCATCGGCTTGCCCACGATCATCGAGCGGCCGAGCACGACCGCATTGGCCCCCTTGGTTTCAATACCTGCCGCGAGCAGCAGGCGCTGGCAGCCCAGCGGCGTGCAGGGGACAAAGCCGGTGGTATCGCCCAGCGCGAGCTTCGCCACGTTCACGGCGTGGAAGCCATCCACATCCTTGCGCGGATCAATCGTCGCGATGACCGCCGCTTCGTCGATATGTTTCGGCGGCGGCGATTGCACGAGGATGCCGTGGACCTTCGGATCGGTATTCAGCTTCTCCACCAGCGCGACCAGCTCGGCCTGCGCGGTTTCGGCGGGCAGCTCGTATTTTTCGGAGTAAAGGCCCAGCTCACGGCACATCTTGTCCTTGCTGCGCACATAGGCGCGTGAGGCAGGGTCGTCGCCCACCAGCACCACCGCCAGGCCGGGGATTACGCCCTTGGACTGCAAATCGGCCACCGCCGCTTTGGTCTCTTCATGCACGGCTTGCGCCACGGCTTTTCCGTCGATCAAATTCATGGAGCCGTTCTTCCCAGAAAATCCGGGCAATGGGAAGTTGAGAATTTACCCGCCCTTAATGGGCCTCGCGCAGCGTATTGAGTGCCTGCTCCAGCCGGGCGCGCTCGGCTTCGAAGGTTTCCGCGCGGTCTGTTTTGGCGACCGTATAGAGGGGGGCGAGGGTGATCGTGGCGCGGGAAAAGGGCTTGGGAATCATGAAGCCGTCCCAGCTCTTGAGCTGCCAGTAGCCGCTGTATTCGACATTGATCGGCATGATCTGCACGCCCGTTTTCTGCGCAAGGGTGAGGACGCCGGGATTGAGGTGATAGCGCGGCCCGCGCGGCCCATCGGGTGTGATGGCGACATCCACGCCGGTCTCCAGCATCTTTTTCATTTCCAGCAATGCCGCGACGCCACGCCGGGAACTGCTGCCGCGAATGGGGCGCACCTTGAAGCATTCGATGAAGGCTGCGAGGTAATCGCCATCCTTGCTTGCGCTGGTGAGCGCGGCGCCGGGGCGCTGGCCCAGCTTGCGCTGGAGCAGCCACGGGATGAGGAACAGCCGGTTGTGCCAGAAGAGCCAGATGAGGCGCGGCTCCGGGGGCTGGCCGAGCACGCCGGCCCGGTCGTCGATACGGATGCGCAGGGTGAAAATGAGGGCGCGGACGAGCAGCGAACCGAAGCGGGCGATGAGACGGGCTTTGCGCACAGGAGAGCCGGGTTAACGGACGGGGAGGTGAAACGGAAGACGACCACGGCTTTCAACCGTCCGGGAAAATATCAAAGCTTCGCTGCGCATGCCGGAGATGATGCGCGAAAAGAGCGGCGGATTCAACCGTCCTGCTCAGACGTATTCCGACGCGGTCAGTTCCTCCACTTGCGAGCGCGGCGATTTCACCGGCTTGCTGTCCAGAATATCGCGCACCTTGGCCGCCAGTTGCGCCATGGTGTAGGGCTTTGGCAAAAAGGAGACGCCGGGCAAAATCAAGTCCGTGCGGGCGATGGCATCCTGCGTGTAGCCGGAGCTGAAAAGGATGCGGGTGTTGGGGAAACGCTCGCGCACCTTTTCCGCCAGGTCGCGACCGCCCATCTCCGGCATCACCACATCGGTCACCACGAGCTGGATTTTTTGATTGCCGAGCACGTCGAGACGCTGGAGGGCCTCCAGCCCATTGGAGGCCTCGATCACCCGGTAGCCCAGCGAGGACAGCGCGAGGCAGCCCAGTTCGCGCACCATCGGCTCGTCTTCGACGAGCATGATGGTTTCGTTGCCCTCCACAATCTCCCCGGCATCTTCCTCCGCCACTTGATCCTCGATGGTTTCGTGAGTGACCGGGATATACACGCGGAAGGTGGTGCCATAGCCGAGTTCGCTGTAGAGATCGATGTGGCCGCCGCTTTGCTTGATGATGCCGTGGCAGGTGGAAAGGCCGAGCCCGGTCCCGTGGCCGACCCCCTTGGTCGTGAAGAAAGGCTCGAAGACGCGGGCCTTCGTTTCGGCGGACATGCCGATGCCATTGTCGCTCACCGCGAGCAGGACATAATGGCCGGGATTCATCTCCAGCTTGCCGGCGGTGCCGCGCTCGTCCACCTCCACGGCGGAGGTCTCGATCGTCAACTGGCCGCCGGAGGGCATGGCGTCGCGGGCATTGACCACCAGATTCATGAGCACCTGCTGGAGCTGCCCCGGATCGGCCTTCACGAACGGCAGTGCATAATCGAAGCGCGTCTTGATCTGGATGTTCTCACCCACGAGGCGGGTGAGCATCTTGTTCATATCGGCGATCACTTCATTGAGCTGCAGCACGCGCGGCTCGAGCGTTTGCTTGCGACTGAAGGCCAGCAGTTGCTGGGTGAGCAGGGCGGCGCGCTCGCTGGCGCGCTTGATTTCCTGCACGTGCCGCTTCGGCGCGAGCTCGAGATGGCTCTTTTCCAGCAGCAGATCGGAGTAGCCGATGATGGCGGTGAGGATGTTGTTGAAATCGTGGGCGACCCCGCCGGCGAGCTGGCCGATGGCCTGCACCTTCTGCGACTGGAGGTAGCGATCCTCCAGCTGGCGCTGCTCGGAAATGTCTTCCACCGAGCCCTCCAGATGCCGCACGGTGCCCCGTTCGTCGCGGAACACGCGCACCCGCTCGCGCAGATAGATCCGGGCGCCGTCCTTGCGCTGCCAGGTGATGTCGCGGCTGCAAATATCCTTCTTGGCCGCGCTCTCCCGGAGAACCTCCACCCGCGCGGATTGCATGATTCCACGTTCGTTGAATTCAAGCCCCTCGGCGAGCAGTTCATCGAGCGTTTCACAGGCGAATATTTCCAGCATCATCGTGTTGGCCATGCGCAGGCGGCCCCCTTTGGTGGTCTGGTAGAGGCCGACCGGCGAATCGGCAAACAGCACGCGGAAACGGTCCTCGCTCTCGCGGAGGGCCAGCGTCCGCTCATCCACCATTTCCTCCATGCGGGCGTTCACTTTTTCGAGCGCCACGCGACGCATGGCCACCTGGCGCATTTCCTGCAGGCTGCGCTCGATGGAGAGGCTGAGAAAGGCTACTTCAAACAGCACCCAGGCCCCATGTTCCGCCGACCGCCACATCGGGGCGCTGGAAACGCCATACACGGAATCGGGCCAGAAAAAACCGCGCACCAGATGGTCCGTAAAGACGACCACGCTGGCTGAAATCAACACCCGGATATCGCGGTAAAAGGCGATGAAGGCGAGCGAACCGAAAATGTGGAAATGGCTTTCGAGCCGGCCGCCCGTCAGCTCAATGAGCAGCGCCGAGACCAGCATCTGCGCCACCGCGAGCAGGTGCCGGATGAACGGTTCTCCCTTGGAATGGAAGCCGAGCCAGGCCGGGTAGGCGGTGATGACCGCACCCAGGAACACCGCCATCAAAACATGCGGGTGGACAAATTGGACGCGTCCCTCCCACGCCAGTGGCGAGATGAGGGCGGCAATGGCGATGCAGGCCAGCCACTGCACCAGCAACAGCCGGGAAAAGAAGCGGTCGGTCCAGATGTGCAGTTCCCGGAGCGATTTATTATAGCGCTCCTCCACCGCCTGCGACTCGCCATCCAGCCCGATCAGTTCCTGGAGTTCATTGACGAGCCTCTTCATAGTTTGCGAAAGGGATTGGAGGGGACATTAATCGTCGTCGCCTGGCCCAACGGACAGCCATAAACCGGGCTGCACATGCGGGGCGCGTGGCCGGTCTCGATAAAAGCCGCCACGGCCGTCTCACCCGAATTGGTCCCGATGTGGCCGCGCGCACCGGTGATTCCACCCGAGAAAAGGAGGCGTCCTTTTCGATCATAAAGAAGCGCATGCCCCGAAGTCTCCGCGCCAAACGTTTGGGCCATCTTTCCATCCCGATCCGTAATGACCTGCACGCCGGGCAGGCTGGCCGCCCGATCCCACAACGACGAGTGCGCCCAGGATTCACTCAAATCAGAAGGTGCCCACATCAGAACTGTGACTTGCACCTGGCCGGGATGTGTTTCAAGGATCTGTTCCAACTCGGTAAAGGTCGCCCGGGTGCAAACACACTGCGGGTGGGCAAAGAGGAGAAGGTTTTGTCGGTTGCCATCGAAAGGGATGGGCAAATTTTTTGGCCACTGGGCTGGAACTATTTCCATCGAGCCAGGTTTTACCTCGTAGCGAGTGACCAGGGCGAAACCCGTGACCACGGCAAATCCCCACACTGCCGAAATGATCAGCAGTCTGTAACTGGCAAACGCCGCAGTTCCAAATTTTACTACCTGGCCTTGAAACATGGTCTTCTCTAAAAAGCAAAAACAGTGCTCAGACGCGCATTTATCTCAAAAATGAGCAACCTTTTGCCGTCTGCATCTCAGGTTTACGAACCAAGTCATGGAAACTTGAGTGATTTTCACCCCTTTTGTAGAACTTCCAGCAACCACGCATCCCTCTTTGTGCCTTTCAATGACCGGCTTCATTGCCGCAGAATGAGAAGCAGTTTTTCTAAGGAATGAGAATCTGCCCGGTTTCTCCCCCCATTTATTTTCCCCACTCCAAGCTAGCCCACCCCAATGAACCTGCCCAAAATCCTCGTCGCCGTCGCCCTTCTCTCGCTGGCGTTTCACCCCACTGCGTCCCGCGCCGCTCTGGGCGAAGATGTGAAGCTCTCCGATCACGGCCAAACCGTCGTGTTGGATAACGGAATTGTCTCCTTTGAAGTGGACAAGACCAGCGGGGCCATGCTGTCCACCCATTATCAGGGCCATTCCTTGCTGGCGGAGCCGGGGTATCTCGACTGGGTGGCGCCTAAAAACAACCACCTGCACGATGCCACTTTCACCGTGGTCACCGATCCGGCCAGCAATCACGGCGATCTGGCGGAGATCAGCATCGCCCAGAGCGGAGCGGGTCAGCCGGCTCCCTTCGATGTCGATTTGCATCTGGTCCTTCGTCGTGGCGACAGCGGTTACTATGCCTTTGCGGTGTTTCATCATGCCGCCAGTTATCCGGCGGCCAGTCTCGGGCAGGCGCGCTGGGTGCTTCGCATGGATGATCATTTGTTCGACTTCATCAACGTGGATGAGCAGCGCCGCCATGTGATGCCGCCCTCCGATACGCCGACGAAGAGTCTCGGGCCCAAGGAATCCATGATGTTCACCAGCGGACCGTTCGCCGGGCAGATCACGGACAAATACCATTACTTCGTGGATGCCGGGGATCACTTCGTCCATGGCTGGACCGGCACGCAATCCCATCTCGGCGCGTGGATCGTGAATGGCAGTAACGAGGATCGCAACGGCGGCCCCACCAAGCAGCATAATGACGCCCACTTCGGCCGCATGCTGTTCAAGATCCTCACCTGCGGCCACTACGGAGCCTCCGGCGTCAGCGTCGCCGCCGGGCAGGAGTGGAGCAAGATCTACGGCCCGTGGATGTTCTATTGCGACCAGGCGGGCACCAACGACGCCCTCTGGGCCGATGCGCAGAACAAGGCGAAAATCGAGCGGGCCGCGTGGCCCTATTCATGGATGAAGAATCCCGCCTATCCGCTGGAAGAGGGGCGTGGTACCGTTACCGGCAGCATCACCTTGAAAGACCCGCAGGATCACGGCGCGTCCATGGCGAATGCCTGGGTCGGCCTCGCCGCCGCCAGTCCAGACTGGCAGAAGCAATCGGATGGCTACCAGTTCTGGGTGCATGCCGATCCCAAAGGGGCCTTCACCATTCCGCACGTGCGCCCGGGGACTTATACGCTCTACGCGTTTACCAATGGGGTGATCGACGAGTTCCGTCACGATCAAGTCTCGGTGCAGGCCGGAAAACCCACCGCGCTCGGCCCGCTCGACTGGGCGCCGCCCCATTATGGACGCCAGCTCTGGCAGATCGGCACGCCCGACCGCACGGCGAAGGAATACCGTCACGGCAACGATTACCATCACTGGGGCCTGTGGCTGAAGTTCCCGCAGGAATTTCCCAACGGCGTGAATTTCCTCATCGGCAAAAGCCACGAGCGCACCGACTGGAACTACGCCCAGGTGAACGTCCAGCAAAACGGCCAGTGGGTGGGCACCACCTGGAATGTCCTCTTCGCCCTGCCGGATACCACGCCGAAAGGCACCGTCACTCTGCGCATCGCTTTTGCCTCCACCCACGCGGCGAAGATGACGATCTTCGTCAATGGCAGGCAGGTGGATGGCTTCCGCACCGCGCTCGACAATGCGATGATTCGTGCCGGCATCCACGGCCAGTATTCGATCCGCGACATTCCCTTCGATGCCTCGCTGCTCAAGTCCGGCCAGAACACCATCGCCCTCCAGCAAAGCGCTGGCGGCAACGTGCAAAAGAGCGTGATGTACGACGCGATCCGCTTGGAAGAGGATGATAATCGCCCCTTCAACGCCACCACGGATACCTCGCGCTCATTTCCCGCCGCAACCACCACCGCCAAACCCGCGCCCGAGGAGGATTGATCCCGCGGATTAACTCACTTCATCTTGTTCATCCTGTCCAAAAATTCCGCGCTGCAGGCTTGTGGTGCAGGTGGTGACCAAGATAGTTGAAGAACACATTCATCCCCAACCCCATGCCTACTTTTTCCTCCAACCGCTACGATTCCATGGTTTACCGCAAGTGTGGGAAGTGGGGGCTCAAGCTCCCGGCGATCTCGCTCGGGGCGTGGGAAACCTTTGGTGGATACAAGGGCGAGGAGACGGCGCGGGCCTGCATGTTCCGGGCGTTCGATCTTGGGATTACCCATTTTGACCTTGCGAACAACTATGGCGTGCCGCCCGGGAATGCCGAGTTACTGGTGGGCAAGATCTTGAAAGAGATGCCGCGCGATGAGCTGATCGTTTCGACGAAGGCGGGCTATCACATGTGGGAGGGGCCTTATGGAGACTGGGGCTCCCGTAAGTATTTGATCTCGTCGCTGGACCAGTCGTTGCAACGACTGGGGCTGGAATATGTGGATATTTTCTATCATCACCGTCCCGATCCCGAGACGCCGCTCGAAGAAACGCTCGGTGCGCTGGAGCAGATCGTGCGCAGTGGCAAGGCGCTCTATGCCGGCGTGAGCAACTACGGCGGCGCCCTCACCCGGGCTGCTTGCGAGATGGTTTCCACCCGGGGCTGGGCTCCGATGACGATCCACCAGCCGCGCTATCACATGCTGCAGCGCGACGTGGAGACGGATCTGCTGCCTTCCGCCCGCGAGCATGGGGTGGGCGTGATCGTTTTCTCGCCGCTGGCGAGCGGGCTGCTTTCCTCGCGTTATCTCGATGGCATTCCCGCCGATTCCCGCGCCGCCCAGGACGCCATCGCCTCACCACGGCTGCGCGCCCAGTTGGAAAGCGGCGAAATGACCGCCAAGCTGCGCGCCCTCAACGAAATTGCCGCGGCTCGCGGCCAGTCGCTGGCGCAAATGGCGCTGGCCTGGATTCTGCGCCTGCCCGAGATCACCAGCGCCCTGATCGGCGCCTCCCGGGTCGAGCAGATCGAGCAAAACGTGGCCGCGCTGGCGAATCTGGAATTCAGCCCGGAAGAGCTGGCCAAAATCGAGTCGATCCTGGCCTGAGCCACCGGGGTTCCCATCTGCTGCCAACCCGGGCTCGAGCGATTCAATCAACACGAAGGAGCGGCCAGCACTGGTTCTTCCTCGCCTCCGCTTCGCTCTGCCTCAGAATGACAACCGTTTTTCATCGCACCGATCAGGCGCGGCTACACTATTTATTGAACCACTCTCAGTACCTCTCGAAATCAATTTCCGAAAAGGGCCGGGGCCGTTTCACCGAGAGCTCCTCGACGGCCCGGTAACTTCGCTTGAGAACGCCAGCGGCGTTCCGCCCAGCATCCTCATCCCGGGCTTCCGCTTTCGATTCCGAAATTGATTTCGAGAACCGCTATATAAGTCGGCATCCCTTCAGGGACTGGAGTTGGCGGGCAAGCCGGATCAAAGGCCCGGCGACTCGTTCTCCAGATCGGCCTTGCGGATTTTTTCGAGATCGGAAGCGCTCAGCGCCTTTGAATAGACGCGCAAATCATCAATACTGCCATCGAACGGCCGGTCGGCCTTCGGGTTATTGGTATTGCCGAGCGTGCGGGTTTTCGGCGCCCGCTCCGTGATCGGGCCCACCGTATCGCGCTTGCCCTTGTAGAAGGACGTTGCGGGCTGCACGCTGGTGCCAAGATAGTATTCCCATGTGTGGTCGGCCTTCCAGACAAAGGCCACGAAGGTCCACTGTCCCGTCGCTTTCCACGAATCGTTTTTGCCCGAGAGCATCCAGGTCGCGAATTTCGAGTCCGGGTTGGAGTTCGCCGCATCGAGGCGCAGGTTCCACTGATCCTCCTTCGCACTCCACAGAAAGAGGCCGCAGAAGGCATTGAGGATCGTCGCCGCATCCTTGAACTCGGAGTTCGGCTTATACCAGAGCGTCACCGTTGCCTCGTCGCTGGTGAAGGCATCGAGCGCCCCATTTTTGATGATCGCCACCGGCCCGGGCTGGCCGGCGGTTGCTGCGGAAGCATTGGCGACATAGGCCTTGTCATCCGGCTTGCCGGAGACCCCGGAACCCTGCGCGCCGATCGTGGCCCCGTTTTTCAGTTCGATGCCGCTCTCATCATTCAGGCGGTTTTCATAGAAAGGGGCCTCCGCGCGGACGGATGCGTTAAGGGCGATAAGCAGCGCGAACGCCGCGCTGCTGCGCAGGATCAAACGACGGGAGACAGGAGATGGCAGGAGCTTCATGGGAGAAATAACTGGGCTGTCCCCTACTAATCGGCACCTGGATTACCCGGTGGAGTAGGAGACGCCATTACTTTGCTGCAATGAAACTTCGCGGCAAGTCGTCTGACTCCCCGATGCCGGTTTAACGCTTAACTGCCAGAATCTCCAGCAGCGCGTCCAGCCGGCTGATGAAATGCGCCGCCCCTTTTTGCACCGCCGGGCGTGCCGCATAGCCCCCGTAGCCCACAAACATCTCCACCACCGGCGCTGTCTCCAGATCCGAGACGCCATCGCCTACCATTACGATTTGAGCCGGTGCCAGCTCCTGGCGTAGTCGCTCGATCACCTCCGGCTTCCCGCCATTGCGCGTCGTCGGGTAATCCTCGCCAAAGCCCGTATAGCTTCCATCCTCCTTGAAGTAAAGCGGGACCGCTTCGATCCGCCGGATGCCCAGGTGCGCCGCCAGCGGCTCGATCGCCGGGGCAAACCCGCCGCTGATGATCGCCGTCTCCCATCCCGTCGCCTGCAACGCCTGGATCGTCGCCAGCGCCGTCGGCTCGATCGTCTCCAGATAAAGCTGTCCGATCGCCTCGCACATCGCCCGCGTCGGCTGGATCACCTCCAGCCGTCGGCCAAACACCTCGTTGATCGTGATCTCGCCATTCATCGCCCTGTCCGTAAGCGCCTTCACCGCCTTGAAAACATCCTCCCCGCGCAAACGCGCAAGTTCATCCACTCCCTCAATGGCACTCAGCGTGGAATCACAGTCAAAAACGATCAAATTGGCAGGCATAGAGGCAGGGAATCATGCGCAGCCCGTCCAATCGGGCAATGTAAATTTGCGAAACCGTCCCCGTTTGAGCAGTCTGCCCCGCTTGCCGACGGATCTTTTGGGCAAGATGAACAGGATGGCCGAAATCGCAAAATACCGCCTCCCATTTCAAGCATCTTATAAATCCTGTCCGAAAAGACAAATGACAGAGACAGTTCGTTTAGATAAGGGCGTTCTCACGTCTCGAATGAGAAGTGGAGCGGGTGACGAGACTCGAACTCGCGACATCTTCCTTGGCAAGGAAGTGCTCTACCAACTGAGCTACACCCGCATTTCTGCGGCATTTTTTAGGCGCCGCTCGCTTCAACCGGTTGGGAAGCGGGCCGCAAAAATAGAAGATCACGCGCTGGTTGCAAGGGAAAATTTTCCAATTTTGTTTTTTTCACCACCAAGGCACCAAGACACCAAGGGAAATCAAGTTCATCACAGAGGCGCAGGGGCGCGGAGAGGGGGAAGGTTCACCCCTGGGGGGTTGTGGACGGGGCCGAATGAAGGAAAAAGTGCGATGAGCGGGCGCAGGGGAGGCTGTCTTGCTTTGTAGAAATGATTGGTATCGTGGAAAGAGCATCCGGCTGCAGCGGCGGTCGGCGACCGTCGCCCTTTTTTCATGGAGCGTCCATTCTCGCGACGGTCATAGACCGCCGCTACAGCCAGCCAAGCGGGTTGCCTTTAAAATCTACGTGAATCTGCGAAATCTGCGGACTCCTTCCATGGATCTGTGGGATCGGCTGCATCCGCAGTCAGTCGCCGGGAAAAAATGCTGGTGGCGACGGGGCGCAGCGATATGTTGCGGGGAAATGAACCGGCTCCAGCAAATCCTCGATGTGAAACGAACGGAAATCGCGAAGCTGCTGCCCCGCGCGGAGAAGCTGCGGGCGGCGGCGCTGCTGCGCGATGATTTCCGGGGCTTTGCCGCGGCGCTGGATCGCGGGCCGGAGGCGCTGGGATTGATTGCGGAGGTGAAGAAGGCCTCGCCGAGTGCGGGGGTGATCGCGGAGTCGTTCGATCCGGTGCAGATCGCGAAGGTCTATGAAAGCGCGGGTGCGCACGCGGTGTCGGTGCTCACCGACGAGCAGTTTTTCCAGGGGCATCTGGGCTATATGAGCAAGGTGCGCGAGGCGATCTTGCTGCCGGTGTTGCGCAAGGATTTCATCCTCCACGAGGCGCAGATTTTCGAGGCGATCGTGGCGGGGGCGGATGCGATTTTGTTGATCGTGGCGGCGCTGGATCAGCCCACGCTGCTGCGCTTGCACGCGCTGGCGCTGGAGATGCAGCTCGACGTGCTGGTGGAAGTGCACTCGATGGAGGAGCTGGACCGGGCGCTGGAGATTGAGGGGCTGCAACTGCTGGGCGTGAACAACCGGAATCTCGCGACTTTCCATGTGGATCTTGCGACGACGGAGGAACTGGCCGAAGAGGTGCCGGACGACGTGATCCTGGTGAGCGAAAGCGGGATCAAGACCGGCGAGGATTCGCGCCGGGTCCATGCCGCGGGGGCGAATGCGATTCTGGTTGGTGAATCGCTGATGCGCACCGGCGATGTGCATGCGGCGGCTGAGGAATTGTTGACCATCTAGAATTTTACCGCCAAGTCGCCAAGGCGAGGGGATTTTTCACCACGAAGCGCACGAAGATCACGAAGCAAGGAAAAGCCTTTCGTGCTGCCTAAATCTTCGTGCCCTTTGTGTTCTTCGTGGTGAATTAAATTTGCGGAAAAATTAGCGCGTGGTGCCGCGTTTTTTCTTTTCGGCAGCGCGCTGGAGGTCGTGCTTGCCCTTGTCCTTCAGGCGGGTCTTCCGCTTGCGGAGTTGCTGGGCGATTTTATCGACGACTTTGTCGATCGCGACGTAGAGATCGGATTCGGCGTCTTCGGCGTGGATGTCAGGTCCGGGAACGGCGAGATGGACTTTGACGTGGTAGGCCTTTTTCGGGTTGCGCTTTTCGTCGTGCAGGAGGACGACGTGAGCAGCGAGAATTTCATCAGTTAACTCTTCCAGGTGGCCAACTTTGTCGGCGACATGGGAATGGATGGCGGCGGTGAGCACGAGATGGCGGGGACTGAGATGAATCTGCATGGCTTTAGTCTAAAACCGCTTTTTCGATGGCGCAAAGGGGAAGATGTCAAACGAACGACAAATTTTTGATGATAGCCTGTGCACTTTTTAGCCAGGAGCCGCAAGGGCGCGGAGATTTAAATGACCAATGTCCAATGACGAATAACCAATGGGGGCTGCTCAGATCGGCTGTTTGGGGCCGAGATATTTCGGCGGGGTTTGCAGGAGGTAGAGATCGAGGACGGCTTTGACGCGGGCGAACCATTCGCGAATGACGATCTTCATGGCCACGCTGGCGGGGACTTCGTGGGCGTCGAAGCCGATGGCGTCGAGATGGTAGTGCCGCGCGAGCAGCAGCGAACGCTGGTTGTGAAACTTCTGCGAGATGATGGTGAATTGGGTGAGACCAAAGATCTCATGCGCGCGGACGATGGAATCGAGCGTGCGAAAGCCCGCGTAGTCGAGCGTCATCGCTTTTTCGGGCACGCCGAGTTTCATGAGCCGGTGCTTCATGGTGGTCGGCTCGTCGTAGGTTTTATCGGGGTTGGCGCCGCTGAGCAGGAGATGCTTCACCTTGCCGGCCTTGTAGAGCGCCGCGGCGGCTTCGATGCGGTAGTCGAAGAAGGGGTTGGGATTTCCATTGCCCTGGCGTTCGTTGGTGCCGAGGACGAGCCCAACGCGACGCGCGGGAATAGTTTCCACGGATTCGTAGAGACGTCCGGCGGCGGAATGAATGACGAGCCACTGGCAGAAAAAAATGAAGCCAACGACGCCCAGCAGGCCGAGCAAGAAGAGTTTCCCAAGACAACGCACGGCGGGAGACTAGCGGGGAAATTAAAAGTTAAAAATTAAGAATTAAAAAATCGGAGGGTTTTCTGGCGGTGGTGGGGAGAAAGCCGGCAATTCAAGGGGCTTTAATGATCGGTGGTTTTTGAAGGGGTGGTTTGCGTGATCGGGTGGTCGGGGCGAATGGTGGGGATGCCCAGACTTCGGATGCTCAAGCAAATGATCTTTGACGGACGCGGGAAGCCGCCGCGCCCCGAGTTGCGTCCCGCTCCAGCGCAATGGAGAGACGACGCGATTACCGGCAGTTGTCTGGGGCATTCGACGGTGTTCCTCAATTTCCTTGGCCTCCGTGTAATTACCGATCCCGTCTTCTCCGAGCGGGTGGGGCCGGGAGTTCCGCCCTTGATTCTGGGGCCGAAGCGTTACCTCGCCCCGGCTCTGGAGCCGGGGGAACTGCCGCCGCCGGAGGTCATTTTGCTCAGTCATGCCCATTTTGATCACTTCGATGTCTGGAGCCTGCGCAAGTTCGACCGGAAGACGCCGGTGGTGACGGCTCGGGCCACGCGTGATTTGCTGGCATGCCATCGGTTTAAGACGGTCCATGAACTCGACTGGGGCCAGTCCGTCACGGTGGAAACCCGTGTCGGCACCATCAAGATCACCGCCCTGGAGGTCGCCCACTGGGGTGCGCGCATGGTGCGTGACGAACACCGCGGCTACAACGGTTACCTGCTGGAGAGAAGTGGACACGCGGTGTGTTTCGCCGGCGATACTGCCTATACGCCGGCTTTCGGCCAGTTGAAGGAGCGTGTTCCTTCCCTGGATTTGATGCTCATGCCGATCGGGGCCTACGATCCGTGGATTCGCGCCCATTGCACCCCGGAGCAGGCGGCCGCCATGGCCCGGGAGGCGGGAGCGCAACACTTTGTGCCGATTCACCATTCGACCTTCAAGCTTAGCAACGAGGCGTTGGAGGAACCTGCTGCCCGCCTGCGGGCCGCTTTTGCCCCGGAATCCGAGCGGCTGCTGGCGGTGAAAGTCGGTGAGACCTTCCGCGTGCCGATCTGAGAGCGGGGCATTTTTCGAGATTCCCATGCCTCACAGCGGGGCACCATGCGGCATGAAAAGGTCGGTGTCCATTTTGCTGGAGAACGCCAACGGCGTTCCGGTTCAAAGCCCGGGGTTGCGCACTGCGCTACCCCGGACTTTGGGGCACAATCCCGTTGGGATTGATAGGATTGGGCTCGAACCGGTTGGGACGCATCCGATGGCCTGCTCCACCTCATTTTCGAGTCAGAAACGGTGAAGAATTGAGGAAGGCGTTCACTTCTTGTCAGCCCATTTCCTGCCTTCCTGCTTCATCCCTTTCGCTTTGAACTCCGGTTTTCCCTGAAAAAGCGAGGATGTCCAAATCCCGATCATTACGTCCCTGAATGCGCCGATTTTGGACACGCAAAGCACGTAAAAACGGTTTTATTCAGCAAAAACACCGGTTTTGGGACAACTTCGGGGGTGTAAAGGGATTATTTGAGACAAAAATTTTGCATGGATGGTCAAATTTTTGTCGCCAAATGCAAAAGAATGTCTAGATTTACGCCCCGCAACAAACCATGGACATGCTTGACGAACAGGAACATTTGATTATCCGCCATCTGGTGCGCGATCCGAGAGAATCGGACAACGGCATCGGGGAGGCGACGGGGGTCAATGTCCGCACGGTAGGACGCAAGCGCCGCAAGCTCGAGCAGTCCGGCGTGCTCTCTTATTATACCCAGGTGGATCTCTCGGCCCGGGGGACTGGCGAGTTCAACGCCCAACACTTGTATATCGTTCAGTTTCGGATCGGCATCACCTTGCAGCAGATCATGGACGACATCCGCAACGAGCCCGCGGTGCGCTCGGTGTTTACGGAATTCATTTTCGAAAGCCAGCTGGCGGAGATCGACGGCAAGCTCGCGCTCCTCATGTACATCGACGGCAAGAGCGATACCGACATCGTGCATACCGTGCAGGAGAAGCTGATCCCCAACTTGCTCAAAAATCACGGGGAAAATTCCATCGAAAGAGTCTCCACGATGCGGCTTTTGCAGCCAATTCGCGTGATGCGCAATTATTTGCCTTTCGTTAATATGCAAAATGGTTATTTGATGAAGAACTGGCCGGACGAAGCCATCTACGTAGGGAACGTCGGGACACCAACGCCAACAGGGAATACAAACAATGAGTAACAACGGACTACCAGAAAAGCAGGGCCTCTATGATCCGCAATTCGAGCATGACGCTTGTGGCGTCGGCTTTGTCGTGAATATCAAGGGCAAGAAATCGCACGAAATCGTCAGTCAGGGCCTGGAGATTCTGTTGAATTTGGACCATCGCGGCGCGGTGGGCGCGGAGCACAATACGGGTGACGGCGCCGGTATTCTCATCCAGATGCCCGACAAGTTCATGCGCAAGGTCGCGGCCCCGCTCGGCATCAACCTGCCGGAGTTCGGCTACTATGGCGTGGCCATGGTTTATTGCTCGCCCGATCCCGCGGTGCGCGCAAAGAGTAAAGAGATTTTCGAAAAGATCATCACGACCGAAGGGCAGACGGTTCTCGGCTGGCGAGACGTGCCGGTGGACAACTCGATGATCGGCCAGACCGCTCTCAACAGCGAGCCCTTCATGTGCCAGGCGTTCATCGGTCGTGGCGAGGGTTGCAAGACCGTCCTCGATTTCGAGCGCAAGCTCTACGTCATCCGCAAGTGTGCGGTGAATCAGATCCGCACGCCGAAGGTGGACGAGTTCTGGTACAACTCCAGCCTGTCTTCCCGCACGCTGGTTTACAAGGGTATGCTCATGCCGGTCCAGGTCGGCCAGTTCTATCCCGACCTCCGCGACCGCGACATGGAGAGTGCCCTTGCCCTCGTGCACTCGCGTTTCTCGACGAATACCTTCCCGAGCTGGGAGCGTTCGCACCCGTATCGCTTCATCGCGCACAATGGCGAGATCAACACGCTGCGTGGCAACATCAACTGGATGCACGCCCGCGAATCGATGATCGAGAGCGAACTCTTTGGCGCGGACATCCAGAAGATCAAGCCGGTCATCGGCCTTACCGGATCGGACTCCGCGATGTTCGACAACTGCCTCGAGCTCCTCACGCTCGGCGGCCGCTCGCTCCCGCACGCCATCATGATGATGACGCCCGAGCCGTGGACGAACCATGAGACGATGAGCGACGCCAAGAAGGCGTTCTACGAATACCACTCCTGCCTCATGGAGCCATGGGACGGCCCGGCCGCCATTGCTTTCACCGACGGCTCGATCATGGGCGCGATCCTCGACCGCAACGGTCTGCGTCCCTCGCGCTACTACGTGACGAAGGACGACCTCGTGGTCATGGCTTCCGAAGCGGGTGTGCTGCCCGAGATCACGCCGGACCGCATTGCCTACAAGGGCCGCCTGCAGCCGGGCCACATGTTCCTCGTGGACATGGAGCAGGGCCGCATCATTCCCGACGAGGAAGTGAAGGCGCCGATCATCAACGAGCATCCCTATCGCGAGTGGATCAACGAGCACATGGTGGAACTCGCCAGCGTGCCCGACGCTCCCGAGCTGCCCGAGCCCGATCACAAGACCGTGCTGCAACGCCAGCAGGCGTTTGGCTACACCTTTGAAGACCTGCGCATCCTCATGGCGCCAATGGCGAACCTGGGCGTCGAAGCCGTGGGCTCGATGGGCACCGACACGCCGATCGCGGTCCTCTCCGACAAGCCGCAGCCGCTCTACAACTACTTCAAGCAGCTCTTCGCGCAGGTGACGAACCCGCCGATCGACTGTATCCGCGAGGAAATCATCACCTCGTCCGAGACGACCATCGGCTCCGAGAAAAACCTGCTCAAGCCGACTCCCGAAAGCTGCCACCTGATCGAGCTCAAGTCGCCGATCCTCACCAATGAGGAGATCGCCAAGCTCAAGCACATCGACCAGGGCGAGTTCAAGTCGGTCACGATCCCGATCCTCTTCAATCCGAAGGACGGCGCGGCCGGCCGCGAAAAGGCGATGGAAGAGATTTGTGCGCAGGCCAGCCGCTCGATTGCGGCGGGTGTGAACATCATCATTCTCTCCGACCGCGGCGTGAATGCGGAAAACGCTCCGATTCCCGCGTTGCTGGCGGTGGCCGGCGTGCATCATCACCTCATCCGTGAGGAAACCCGCACCCGCATCGGCCTCGTGCTGGAATCCGGCGAGCCGCGCGAAGTGCACCACTTCTGCACGCTCATCGGCTACGGCTGCGGCGCGATCAACCCGTATCTCGCGTTCGAAACGCTGGACGACATGATCGGCCAGGGCATGCTCAAGAACGTCGATCACCAGAAGGCGTGCTACAACTTCGTGAAAGCTGCGACCAAGGGTGTGGTGAAGGTCATCTCCAAGATGGGCATCTCCACCATCCAAAGCTATCGCGGCGCGCAGATCTTCGAAGCCGTCGGCCTCGCCCAGAGCGTGGTGGACAAGTATTTCACCTGGACGCCGACCCGCATCGAAGGCGTCGATATCAATGTCATCACCAAGGAAGTGCTGATGCGGCACGAGCACGCCTTCCCTGATCGCCAGACGAACGGCCACACGCTCGACGTGGGCGGCCAGTATCAGTGGCGCAAGGAAGGGGAAGTTCACCTCTTCAGCCCGCAGACGGTGCACGCGCTGCAAAAGTCGGTGCGCACAGGCAACTACGAGGAATTCAAGAAGTACACCGCGCTGGTCGATGAGCAGCACAAGACGCTCTACACCCTGCGCGGCCTGCTCGACTTCAAGGCCCGCACCCCGATCCCGATCGAGGAAGTGGAGTCGCTCGAATCCATCACCAGGCGCTTCAAGTCCGGCGCGATGAGCTACGGCTCGATCAGCAAGGAAGCGCACGAGGCGCTTGCGATTGCCATGAACCGCGTCGGCGGTCGTTCCAATACGGGCGAAGGCGGCGAAGATCCCGAGCGCTACACCTGGACCAACGAGCAGGGCGATTCCAAGAACAGCGCGATCAAGCAGGTGGCGAGCGGACGTTTCGGCGTCACCAGCCTTTACCTGACGAACGCGAAGGAAATTCAGATCAAGATGGCGCAGGGCGCAAAGCCCGGCGAAGGCGGCCAGCTCCCCGGCGGAAAAGTGTATCCGTGGGTGGCCAAGGTGCGTCACTCCACGCCCGGCGTGGGGCTTATCTCGCCGCCGCCGCACCATGACATCTACTCGATCGAAGATCTCGCCGAGTTGATCCACGACTTGAAGAACGCCAACCGCGCCGCCCGCATCAACGTGAAGCTGGTGTCCGAGGTGGGCGTGGGTACGATTGCGGCCGGTGTCGCCAAGGCGCACGCCGACGTGGTGCTCATCAGCGGCTTCGATGGGGGCACCGGTGCTTCGCCGATGACCTCGCTCAAGCACGCGGGCATTCCGTGGGAGCTCGGTCTGGCCGAGACGCACCAGACCCTGGTGCTCAACAACCTGCGCAGCCGCATCGTCGTGGAAACCGACGGACAGTTGAAGACCGGTCGCGACGTGGTCATTGCCGCGCTGCTTGGCGCGGAAGAGTTCGGCTTTGCCACCGCTCCGCTCGTCGCGCTCGGCTGCATCATGATGCGCGTTTGCCACCTCAACACCTGCCCGGTGGGCGTGGCCACGCAGGACCCGCAACTGCGCAAGAACTTCACCGGCGATCCCGCCCATGCGGTGAACTTTATGAAGTTCATCGCCCAGGAAGTGCGCGAGTGGATGGCCAGGCTCGGCTTCCGCACCCTCACCGAAATGGTGGGGCGCACCGACCTGCTCGAAGCCCGCGCGGCCGTCGAGCACTGGAAGGCGAAGGGGCTCGACTTCTCGAAGATCCTTTACCAGCCGAAGGTTGGTCCCGAAGTGGGGCTGCACTGCACGGAAGTGCAGGATCACGGCATCCAGCGTTCGCTCGACATCACCAAGCTGCTGGAGATCTGCAAACCGGCCCTGGAAAAGGGAGAAAAGGTTGCTGCCACGCTGCCGATCATCAACCTGAACCGCGTCACCGGCACCATCGTCGGCAACGAGGTGACGAAGAAATACGGCGCCGAGGGCCTGCCCGAGGACACCATCCAGTTGAACTTCACCGGTTCGGCCGGCCAGAGCTTCGGGGCGTTTGTGCCGCAGGGCATGACGCTCACCATCGAAGGCGATGCCAACGATTACGTCGGCAAGGGCCTCAGTGGTGGCAAGCTCATCATTTATCCGCCGGAGATCACGGACTTTGTGGCCGAGGAAAACATTGTGATCGGCAACGTCGCCCTCTATGGCGCGACGAAGGGCGAGGCCTACTTCCGCGGTCGCGCGGGTGAACGCTTTGCGGTGCGCAACAGCGGCGTGGATACGGTCGTCGAAGGCGTGGGTGACCACGGCTGCGAATACATGACCGGTGGTCGCGTGGTCGTGCTCGGGGAAACCGGGCGCAACTTTGCGGCCGGCATGAGCGGCGGGGTGGCCTATGTGCTCGACGAGGAGGGCGATTTTGCCGCCAAGTGCAACGTGCAGATGGTCGGCCTCGAGAAGATCGAAGGCGAGGAGGAGGCCGAAGAGGTTCGCCAGCTCATCAAGAAGCACGCCGACTACACCAAGAGCCAAAAAGCCTACAAAGTGCTTGCGCTTTGGGAGGAAATGACGCCGAAGTTTGTCAAAGTGATGCCGAAGGACTACAAGCGGGTGATTGCCGCGCTCAAGAAAGCGCAGCAAGCCGGCTTGAGCGGCGACGAAGCAATGACGGCGGCGTTCGAAGAGAACTCCCGCGACGTGGCTCGCGTTGGCGGCGGCTAGCCTTTAAAACCACAGGGAAACTAAAGACCGAAATTAGATCATGGGAAAACCAACTGGATTTATTGAATACCTGCGCGAACTGCCATCCGACCGCCCGCCCCTCGAGCGCGTTCGCGACTGGAAAGAGTTTCACTTGCACATGCCCGACCCCAAGCTCCAGGAGCAGGGGGCCCGGTGTATGGATTGCGGCATTCCTTTCTGCCATACCGGCACGCTCATCAGCGGCATGGCCAGCGGCTGCCCGATTAACAACCTGATCCCCGAGTGGAACGACCTCGTCTATCGCGGTCTCTGGCGTGAAGCGCTGGAGCGCCTGCACAAGACGAACAACTTCCCCGAGTTTACTGGCCGTGTCTGCCCGGCTCCGTGCGAGGGCTCCTGCGTGCTCGGCATCAACAAGCCGCCGGTGACGATCAAGAACATCGAGGTCTCCATCATTGACCACGGTTGGGAAAACGGCTGGGTCAAGCCCGAGCCGCCCACCAAGCGCACCGGCAAGAAGGTCGCGGTGATCGGTTCCGGTCCCGCCGGTCTTTCCGCCGCCGCCCAGTTGAACAAGGCCGGTCATCTCGTGACCGTCTTCGAGCGTGCTGATCGTCCGGGTGGCCTGCTCATGTATGGCATTCCCAACATGAAGCTCGACAAGGAGGAGGTCGTCCTCCGCCGCATCAAGCTCATGGAAGACGAGGGCATCACCTTTACTTGCAACACCGAGGTCGGAAAGAACTATCCTGCCGAAGATCTGATGAAGAACTTCGATGCGGTGGTCCTCGCCACCGGCGCGACCAAGGGCCGCGATCTTCCGATCCCCGGCCGCGAGCTCAAGGGCATCCATTTCGCGATGGAGTTCCTGACCGCCAACACCAAGTCGCTCCTCGACAATCATCGCAACGGCAACTTCATCAACGCCGAGGGCAAGAATGTCGTCGTCATCGGCGGTGGTGACACCGGCACCGACTGCGTGGGCACCTCCATCCGCCACGGTTGCACCAGCATGGTGCAGCTTGAAATCATGGCCAAGCCGCCGATGGATCGCCAGGCGAACAATCCGTGGCCCGAATGGCCGAAGGTTTACAAGATGGACTACGGCCAGGAGGAAGCCGCCGCCAAGTTCGGCGACGACCCGCGCGTCTATCTCCGCACCGCCACCCACTTTGAAGGCGACGAGAACGGCCACGTGAAGGCCGTTCACACCGTCGGCGTGAACTGGGAGAAGAACGACAAGGGCCAGTTCATTCCGAAGCACGTCCCCGGCACCGAGCAGGTTCTTCCCGCCGAGCTGGTCTTGCTCGCCATGGGCTTCCTCGGGCCGGAACAGCCACTGCTGGAAGCCCTCGGGGTCGAGCGCGACGCACGTTCCAATGCCCAGGCCGAGCACGGCAAATACAAGACCAACCTCCCCGGGGTCTTCGCCGCCGGCGACTGCCGCCGTGGCCAGAGCCTTGTGGTGTGGGCCTTCAACGAAGGCCGTGGTGCCGCCCGCGAGTGCGACCGCTACCTTATGGGCAACACGGAGCTTCCGTAGTTCGCCACCAACGAGCCAATTAAATCATTCCCAAAAAGCCGGATTTCGATCCGGCTTTTTTTATTCCCCTCAACCGCCCCTACCACGACGTCATCCCGAGCAAAGCGCAGCGACGTCGAGAATCGAAGCGAAGCGGAGATGTCGTGCACTTCTTGTCCAACTCATCCCACGACAAATCCCGTCCTGGTGGCCGGTGGTTTTGATTGCGGATTTCTCAACTCGATGGGGTTGATTGGCGTGGATTGCAGGTGAAGTCGCCTGCCACTGGGACGGGATCCGTTCGACTACATTACGCTACGCTTCATTTCGCTCAGGATGACGCCATGGTTGGCGCGTTAATCAACACACTGCCCCTACCGAAAAAGAAACCATCCAATCGCACGGATAATCTCCGTTAACACCGACCCCGCATTCAACGGATCGTGAAAGACGGAATCCGGTGACAAATCCACGTCCATCGAAGCGGGAGCCGATGAAACCGAATTGGACCGCCGCCTCCGCTCCGCCTCCCATTGCTCGCGATCAATCGCCCGGGAGGTTTCCAGCCCGCCCACGCGGATAAACTCCACGATCCGCCGCAGTTCATCGCGGTCGAACCACACTCCATCCGCCTTGCAAATATCGAGGATCACTCCCGACCCGTGCGCGAAATTGACCCGGTTCATCAATGCCGAGCACACCGGGCAGGGGCGGTAGCGGATCCGGGCCGGATCAAAATCGGCCTCATTGGTCGAGGCGGGAGCCGGAGTGCCGCCTACCACCGCCGCCTGCTTGTCCCGGTCCACGCAGATTTCATTGAAAGTTTCGGTATCGATCCACAATCCCTCGCATCGGGGGCACTCGTTCACTTTCGTTTCGCCAATCCGCGCCGCAGCCAGGGCCGCCTTGCAGCATGGGCAGGGCTTGGGGGTGGGGTCGCTCGCTTCGGTTCGTTCCACTTTCGCCCCGCAATGGGGACAAAATTTGGAGCCGAGAAAAATCATCCCAAAGCAGGAGGGGCAGGCCACCGTGGCCAGTCGGGAGCCACAGTGTTCACAGGCGCTGGCGTCGCTGGCGCAGGGCGCGCCGCACATGGGACAATTAAGAGTAGCCGCTTCCATGAAGTGGAGTCTTCCGCAGGTATGGCAGAGAGCGCCTGCCCTGCAAAGAGCCATTTTTCTGGAATTAATCCCTTAAATCATCCCGACCCCTGCCGAAACACATGTGGTTTCATATGAAGAAACTTTTGTGAGGAAAAAATTACAGAAACTACACTGAAGGGCATCTTAATTGCTTACTCATCGTGTTCACAGGGCCATGCACCAGGGACCAACATACCAGGATATTACCACCACCGACCTCGACGAACCGCCGTTGCTGCGGGAGATTTTCTCGGCGTTCAGCAACGGACTTTCCGCCGTGGAGCAACTCGTCGAGCATTGCATCGAATCGGTGATGATCACCGACGTGCAGTTCGATTTTCCCGGCCCCCGCGTGCTGTATGTGAACTCGGCTTTCACCAAGATGACCGGATACGGTCTGGAGGATTTGCAATTGCGTCCCGCTACTTTTCTCCAGGGGCCGCGCTCGGATCGGACGGTTTTGGAGCGGATGAACCGGCGGTTGCAGCAGGGCAAGGGATTCTTCGGCGAGATCATCAACTATCGGAAGAACGGCTCGGAGTTTTACATGGAGTGGAATATCGAGCCACTTTGCGATGGCGAAGGGCGGCCGATCTATTTTGTGGCCTTGCAGCGGGACGTTTCATCGCGAAAGCTCACCGAGCAGGCGCTCAAGCTGGCCGAGACCAAGTACCGCAGCATTTTTGAAAACGCGCTGGAGGGCATCTTCCAGTCCACCCCGTCGGGTCATTACCTGAATGTGAATCCCGCTCTGGCGCGGATGTACGGCTACGAGTCGCCGCAGGAGCTGATGCAGCACCTCACGCACATCGAGATGCAGCTTTACGTGAAACCGGAGCGGCGCACCGAGTTCATGCGGATCATGGCGGAGGAGGGGACAGTCAGCAAATTTGAGTCGCAGATCTATCGCCGCGACGGCTCGGTGATCTGGATTTCCGAATACGCCCGCGCCGTGCGCGACGAAGATGGCACGGTCCTCTATTACGAAGGCACCGTCGAGGACATCACCGAGCGCAAGCGCGCCGAGGCGCAGATCCAGGCCCAGGCGGCCCTGCTGGACAAGGCGCGCGACGCCATCATGGTCATCGAGCTGGATGGGGCCGTGCGCTTCTGGAACCGCGGGGCGGAGGCTGCCTACGGCTGGACCAAGGCGGAAATGATCGGTCGCGCCTTCCATGAGCTTTTCGATGCCCAGCAACGGGCCAGGCACTTCGAAGCCCGGACCACCGCGGCCACGACCGGGGAATGGGCCGGTGAATTGCGCCAGCTCGACCGCGAGGGGCGCGAGGTGATTGTGGAAAGCCGCTGGACGCTCGTGCGGGACGACGACGGCCTGCCCGAGTCCTTCCTGGTCATCAACACCAACATGACGGAGCAACTGCAGCTCGAGAAGCAGTTCCTCCAGGTGCAGAAGATGGAGAGCCTCGGCATGCTGGCGGGGGGTATTGCGCACGATTTAAACAACGTGTTGTCGCCGATTCTCATGGCGTCCAACTATCTGAATGGAAAACTGCGCGATCCAGAGTATCGCGGTATGTTGAACATTCTGCAAAAGAGCGCGGAACGCGGGGCCGCCCTCGTGAAGCAGGTGCTTTCCTTTTCGCGGGATGTCGGGCACGAGCGCGGCGCGGTCGATATTGGCAAGCTGGCCGAGGAAATGTACCAGATGGCCTCGCAGACCTTCCCCAAGATGATCCGCCTGGAGCGCGACATTCCGGTCGGCCTGTGGTCCGCCCTCGGGCTGAATACGCAGTTGCACCAGGTAATCCTCAATCTTTGCGTGAATGCCCGGGATGCGATCGGTGATCGTGACGGCTTGATCACCATTTCCGCCCGCAACCAGATCGTGGAGGAACCGCTTCAGCGCGGCGATCAGGAAATCAACCCGGGGCGCTATATCGTGTTGAGCGTGAAGGACAACGGAGATGGCATTCCCCTCTCGGTGCAGCAGCAAATTTTCGAGCCTTTCTTCACCACCAAATCGCAGGGCAAGGGTACCGGCCTGGGGCTTTCCACCGTGATGGTGATTGCCCGCAGCCACGGCGGCCTGGTCGATTTCGAGACCTGCGAAGGCGAGGGGACGACCTTCCATATCTACCTGCCTTCCATCAAGGACAGTGAGCAAGTGATCGAGATAAATCCCGTCGGCCAGCCCCTAAATGGAAGTGGCACCGTGCTGGTGGTGGACGACGAGACGGCAATTTTGGAAATCACCCGGGAGACGTTGGAAAGCTTCGGCTACCGCGTGATCACCGCAACCAGCGGCCAGGAGGCGCTGGAGATTTGGGAGCAGGAAAATGGCGGGATCGACCTCGCGATGGTGGACTTGATGATGCCCAAAATGAGCGGCACCGACACCATCAACGCCCTGCGGGAACGGAACAGCCAGTTGAAGGTCGTCGTCGTCAGCGGCATGTCCGGCGACGACGCGCTGGCCGCCATCCGCGGCAAGGCCAAGTTCCTGCCCAAGCCCTTCACCTTCCACCAGCTGCTCAGCACGCTGAATGGCGAAATGCGGGCGGCCTAGCTTTTATCGGTCCGGGATGGCCGACTGGTCGGCCTTCGCCTCCGACAGCTTCTTGAGGAGCCCCGGTCGTGAACTGGGCAGCCGGTTCCCCGCCCGTCCAATCGCCACCGCCGGCGTAATTCCCTCCTGCCCGTGGATCCCGAGCAAGCGCACCAGCTCCGCCTCGAAGTGGAGCATCGCGCGCAGGCTTGCCGGCTTCGTTTCCAGGTGTACCAAGGCCCGTCGCAATAGATCGAAAAGCTCCGGCGCGGGATGCTCGGCCTCGGTCACCATTTCCAGTAACTCGCAAAAGTAAGCCGCCAGTTGCACTACCAGATAATCGCGCCGCAATGGTTCGTGCGGAGTCAGCAGCGCCGCCTCGCGCAAGGTGTGGACCGTGCTCTTTTTCCCGCGGGTGAACTGGATCTCGCATTCGAAAAAAAGGTCCAGCTTGCCAGCCAGGGGGCTTTTGGGGCGCTGCGCTCCCCGGGCGGCGGTCTGGAGTTTGCCCTGCGCCAGGGTGAACCAGGTCACAATGAAGCTGGTGTCCCCAAACCGGGTGCGACGCAGGAGAATGGCCTCAGTGTTTTCCATGAATGCGGGTGTCGATGAGATTAGGCCGGGTCGCGAAAATTTGCCAAAAATTCCATTGGCGAGGTGACAACTTCTGTTTTACTGCACGGCACCTTATGAACGATACCAACAAAAACGCCCCCGTGATGCCCGTCATCGATCAGGAAAATCTGAAATCCACCTATGCCAATATCTGCCGCATCGCGCAGACTCCGAATGAAGTGGTGATTGATTTCGGCATGAACCTGAACTTCTACGGCCAGATCGTGGACGAACCCGCCAAGCTGGAACAGCGCATCATCATGACCCAGGAAGCCGCCAAGCGCCTGTGCATCCATCTTACCCAGACCATCCAGGCTTATGAAGCCAAGTACGGCGAGATCGAGCTCGACGTGACCAAGCGTCTGAAGCAGCCCTAAGCAAAAGCCCCGAGAAAATTTTCATCCGACGACCGCCCGGGTCGTCAGGAATATTCTGGCAGGAACGCCCAGCGTGGTGTTCCTGCCAACTTTTTTTGGGAATCGGAGTTTGTTCTCCCAGCTACTCCCCTCTTTTTCGAACGCGAATTTTCTGTGTAATCCTTCCAAAAAAAACATGAGCTGACGCTTTACAATGTCAGGCAAAAATGAAACAACGCTGGGCCAACGATGCCGACCCGGCCCCCAGAAACAGCAACGCCACCCCGGTGGAAAAATGATGATGTGTCCCGCGGCGTTTACAAAAAACCCATTGCAAAAACACCTTCCGCTTCTATGTATTCGCCCAGCATGAAGTTTCGCGCTCCCTCCTCCATCGAACCTCTTGAAAACCGCATCGCTCCCGCCACCATCTATATTGGTGCCGCTGTTGCCTCGGTTAGCAAGGGATACACCCAGTCCGGAACTCCATTTACACCAGTTTCTACGAGCGGTTTTGCGGCGGACATGGGGGCCAGCTCGGATACCTACTTCCTTTCGCTGCACGCGGGCGACAAGGTAATGCTCTATACGGATACGCAGTTGAGCACCTTCATCACGGTGACCAGTGGCAATGCGGTGGTCTTCTTCCACGACGACAATAACGATGGTCGCGCCGAGTCCACCGAAATCAGCGGCGTTGCCCTCGGTAAGAACGTTTCCATGACCATTGCCGGTCCGGTGAATGGCGATGTTGCCACCAACCTGAACGATGACGGCTCGCTGACCCTGAATTCCACGGGTCTGAACAACTATGCGATCAAGAGTCTGGTCGTCTCGGGTGGTGGGATCTCTGGCGGGGTTTACTCTGGCGGGGCCATCAACAAGCTCAACGTGGCGGGGAATGTAACCGACATTCTCACCGGCACGGCTGCCAATGGCTTTGCCTACGACTACAATGGTAGCGCTACGGCGGGTGGGCAGACTTTTTCAGTGACTGCTGCCTCCGGCCAGGCGGGTCCCAATATCCAGAAAGTAAACGTAGTCTCTGTCACGGATATGATCGAAGCGGGGGATGGTGGCGCCGGTGCCAAGGGTGGTTCGTTGACGGGCATCACGGTCACCAATGACACAGACGGATTTACGCTCCAGGCCGGAAATGGTGGCGCCGGAGATGCCACTCATGTAAATGGCGGTGCCGGTGGCACGATTACAAATACCTATATTAATGGTCCGGTTTCGACGAGTGGTGGAGCGGCCGATACGACGCCTAACAGCCTGGTGAACATCCTTGCGGGTGATGGTGGTGCCTCTTTTACTGCCACCGGCAAAGGGGGCGCAGGGGGTTCGATCTCACAGCTTTATATCGGCTACAAGGCTTCCACCAACGGCCCGATCATCAGTGCAGATTTCATCCAGGACAACGTTCTCGTCCAGGCCGGTGATGGTGGCGATGGCGGCAAGGCAGGGGCAGGTGGCAGCGTCACCAACAGCCAGATTTCCACGATCACGCCGGATGACACGTCGGACCCTTCGATTATTGAGCTCCAGGTTCTCGGTGGCGATGGTGGCACCACGCAGGATGGCACGGCCGGCAAGGGCGGTGCAGTACAGTTGGTGAAGGTGCGGGATTTAAACCCCGATGTCCTCACGGCTGGCACCTCGGATATTCTCGTCGCCGGTGGCGATGGCGGCCTGGTCGGCGGTTCGGGCAAGGGGGCGGCTGGTGGCTCTGCGAGCAGCATCTTTTTAGTGGGCTTCCAGATCGCGGTGACCGGCGGCAATGGCTCTGATGGCGATGGCGCCGGTGGCAACGGTGGCTCGCTGAGCGGGATCACGGTTTCCAACTCGGTTTCCGGAGTGGTCAATAACTCGCTCGTGCTGACGGCAGGCAATGGCGGCAACACCAATAACGGCAAGGCTGGCGTCGGCGGGAGCATCTCCGGGGTCAGCGCGCAGGATGTAAACTTTACGGATTCCGATCCCTCGGATTCCAGCGATGAAGGTTTGATTGTCACCGCCGGGGTCGGCGGATCTTCGAGCACTGGAAAAGGCGCCAATGGCGGCAGCGTGTCGAGCTTCACCGTGACGGACCAGCTGGGCTCGGAAGCCTACTTCGATATTACGGCCGGGGACGGTGGCTCGGGCGCGACCAAGGCCGGCAACGGCGGCAGCATTTCGAGCATCAACTCCAGTGGCGATGGCTTGACGGTGAAAGCACTTGCCGGGAACGGTGGCGATACGACCAGCACCGGAAGCGGTGGCACGGGTGGGTCCATTAATGGCAGTGCTTTCGTTGTATCGGGCTCGGTGAACGGCGGAGACGCCACGATTTCCGTGACGGCTGGCACGGGTGGCGTAGCCGCCACCTTAAACGGTGGGGCTGGCGGTTCGATCAACAATACTTCGCTGGTCTCGGATGGTGACGTAACGGTGCTTGCCGGGGATGGCGGCGCTGGTGCAGCCGGCCATGCGGGCAGTGGCGGCTCTATTTCGAATACTTCGGGCCAATCCAGCGATGGCAGTGCCAATTTTACGGCCGGTAGTGCCAATGCGACGGGCACCAAGAGTGGAACCGGCGGTTCGATTACCAATGCCAATATTCTCGGTTTGAATTCCGTGACTATCATTGGCGGCGATGGCAGCAATGGTGGTGCGGGTGGTTCTCTTACCGGCGATGGTTTCTCCGGGGCCAGCAATGGCAGTGCTCCGCTGGTGAACGTCACGGTGCAGGCTGGCGCGGGCTCCGCCGCCAACAGCACCGCCGGTGCTGGCGGCTCGATCGTCAATATGACGGGCTATGTGGGTGAATTAGGCACTACTGCCATCACCGCGGGTAGTGTTGTGGGTTCTGCCACGGTCGGTGCGGCCGGCGGTTCGATCAGCGGTCTTACGATTCTGGGCGGGGGTGGAAGTTCGGCGGTGTTGACGATCACGGCGGGAGATGCTTCCGATGCCAGCACGGCTAAAACCGGAGCCAAGGGCGGTTCAGTCTCCAATGTGACCATTCTGGGCTCGGATGGCACCAGTTCTGGTATCGATCAGGGAACCGACCTCCAAAGCATTGCCGCCGGCAATGGCGGCGCGGCGGTCAAGACTGGTGGTGCGGGTGGTTCGATTACCAATGTTTTTGTGACCAATCACGATATCGGTGTCCGCAGTGGCGCTGATTTTGGCTATAGTTCCATGGGTGGCCTGTTTGCCGGTGTCGGCGGCAGCGGTACCACGGCGGGAGTCAATGGAGATGTGATCAACATCACGGCGGATGCAATCGCCACCATCATCGCTGGCAAGGCCGATCCTACGGCCAACAGCGGAGCTGGAAATGGCATCACGATCCAGTTGGTGAACAAGGTGGACAAGATCTTCCTGGATGGAAATACGGCACCGACTTTCGATACCAATGGGGCCTACACCAATATCGACTCGGCAAATTTTGTGGGAGGGGTGGTTGATCCCAACGCTTCCAATGCCTCCACCTACCACTACACGGATAACGACTCGAGCGGAACGTTTGATCCTTCCGTGGATACCCCGTTGGACGGCCTGATTGCGACCAAGTCGTTGTCCGCCAATCGCAACTTCACTCCGGGCGCACTGCTTACCGTGGATGCCAATGGCAACCTTGTATTCCAAGATCCTACGAACGTTTAATTTCTCCCTCCTATGAAGATGTACAATCAACTGAAATCCAGCGGTCGTGTGGAAATTCTCGAATCCCGGATTGCTCCGGCCACGTTTGTGGATGTTACCGGTCACGTCGGGCAGACGATCGTATCGGCAACCGCCAATGCTCCGACGCTTCTTCATGCGGGAGATACGCTCAGTACTTCCGGCAGTGGCGGCACCTATCTCATGTATGTGGAGCAGGGGACGGCACTGGTTTTCAACACCGATTTGAACAAAAACGGGGTCGTCGATCCCAACGAAATCACGGGCATCGCCGCCGGAAACGGGCTGCGTTTGATTTCGTTCGTCAATATTCATGGCGACATCGTGACGGACCTCAATGCGAACGGGACGCTGACGGATTCCGACTCGAATGCCTCGAATAACGACCCCTCTTTGAAGGGGGATGGACGTATTCTTCTCAACAATACCATTGAGTTGATTGAGATGCGGTCGATCACCACGTCGGATCTGGCGATCAATCAATATAACGACACCAATGGTGACGGCACCATTTCCGCCAGTGAACTGAATGCCCACCTGGCCTACAGCAATTACTCCATTTATGGGAGTATCTATGCGGGAGCGGGATTTGGCACCTCGGATGGGCAGAACGGCCTGATTATTGACACCTCCGGAGAGAGCCTTCAGACGACGAAATTCAATGGGGTCACCAGCGATTACTATTACCAGGCCACCACGCCGGTCATTGGCTCGATCCGGACGGGCACGGCTGCTTCCGGGCAGAACTTCACCTTCGGCGTTTCGAATCTCACCGAATTGAATGTCGGCGGGAAGATCTCCACCTTCACGCCTGCCACGGGGCAGATTGGTGGTGATATTATTGGCATCCATTCCACGAATGGAACCGCTGCGGTGGCATTTGACCTTGATGGACTTTTCGCCGGCGATGGTGGCTTCGGCGCGCGCGGCGGTAATATTTCGCAAGTGGTCCTCGGAGGTGACCAGGCTGGTGGCTACAAAATCATTGCCGGTAACGGGGGCAATGGCTTCAACGGGGGAGCTGGCGGCTCGATCACCAATTTTTCCGATCTGGGTTCCAGCACGACCGATGTATTGATCGAGTCTGGCACGGGTGGCGTAGGGCTCACCGGCGTCGGTGGTAATGGTGGGCAGATTACTTTTAAAACGGACAGCACCAGCACTGTCTATGGCATCGTTAATATCTTCGGAAACATCACCATCAAGCTGGGTGATGGCGGTTCCGGATTCAAGGCGGGCGGTAGCGGCTCGAGTCTCACCACTTTGACTTTCAGCGGCGGCGATGTCGTCAGCGCGACCCCGGCGACGGAAGTTTCCACCTGGCGCGATCCCTATTCCACCGACGGCGGCAATTTAGGCCGCGTCCTGCCCATTGATTTCAATGGGGATGGCTGGGGTGATTTCGTTTATGCCAGCACCACGCCGAACCAGCTCACCGTGATGTTGAGCGAGGTCACGGGAAGCACGGTGACCTGGGTCAAAGATCAGCTGGATCTTACCGGGACTCCTTCAGCCATTACCGTGGGTGACTTCAACGGGGACGGCAAGCCGGATATCGCAGTCGGCACCTCCGACGTAGGCAGCCTGTCCGGTGTCTCAGTCTATTTCTCGATCTGGAAAGATACGGATGGAAACGGCAAGCTCGACACCTTCGAGGGATTCAGCGGGCAGCATTTCAACCCGCTTCCGACGCTTATCTCCAGCCCCGATCTCGGTCTCAGTGACTTTACCGCGAGTGGTCAGCCGATCACCAATCTGGTCTCGGGCGACTTCAACCACGATGGCGTGACTGACATAGCTTTGACGGCGACGTATTATGGTCCCGGCTCCAATCACCCGGCTTCGGATGTGTTGCTCTTCATGAAGGGCGATACTACGACGGACGGCTCGGTTTCGTTCGATTCGGGGACCACCGCGACCACCACCACTGGTAATCTTTATGCCGATTTCAGCCTGGATGGCAGCACGGCCCAAACGCCGGGAGTCGTATTGTGGACGCATTCAGATTCCGCCCCCGTAACCTTGCAGGCTACCGGCTTGAGCACCGGGTCAAGCACCAGTTCGGATGTGGTATTCGTGGGCCAGGCCGGGAAAAACTTCATTGCCGGCTACGACTTTACTGGCGATGCGCCCAATGCGTTTGCAACTCTGTCCTTGGGCAATGTGGACACCAATCGCAACGTGGTGACCAACGGAAACCCACAAATATCATCGGTCGGAGCAACGCTGTTAACGTTTACTGTGGGGGATATCAATGGAGATGGAAATGTGGATATCGTCGCCCTCACTAAGACGCCGGCTTCCTTCTTGATTGACTGGACCGGCGATGGAACTGGGGTTTTCACGAATGCGTCCTCGAGTGGCAATGGCAACCAGTCCGGTATTGCTCTGGTGGGTGATACAGGCTTGGGTGCGGCCATTTCCGATGGAGCTAATTTCACCCCGCAGGCCCTCGCGATTACGACGGGCGATGCTCAGGGCTCCCAAATCGCCGTGTATGGGACGATCACAAATGGAGCCAATGTATTTGCGACCGCCTATACCCTTTCGCTGGGGCAGAATACCTATGGTAACAGTACTGCAATAACCAATCCTGGCTTGTACAACTCAGCCACGGTTGTCAGTTCAGTTTCCGGCACGCTCGGACAATTTCCGCATTCCGGGAACACGATTCCTCCGTTCGATGTCTTCCGGTACGATGCCACCGATGCGAGTCAGATTGGCTTTACGACGTTGCTGGATCCTGACACCAGTACCAAAACTTCGGGCTTCACCGTTTATTACGTGCAGAACTTGGTCTTGTCTCAGGACTTGTCGATACTGGGCTTACTTTGGAAGCCGGTAACGGTGGCAGCAGTGTCATTGGTGCGGGTGGCAAGGGTGGAGTGATTGGTGGAACAACGGCCGGGACGATTACGATTGATGGAACCAGTTTCGCCGATGCTATAACGGGCTCTTTCGGATTTACCGTGATCGCCGGTGACGGCGGCAGCGGCTTCACTACCGGTGGAGCGGGCGGCAGCGTGAGTGGAATCACGGTGCTTTATACCGGCAGCTATCTGCTGCCCTCCAGCCTGTATGCTGGCAGTGGTGGCGCGGCCGTCAAAGGCGCTGGCGGTGCTGGTGGCAGCATTTCCATTCTGAGTATTGAAGATGGCGTTGTATTTGTTGGGGGCGATGGTGGCACCGGCAAGATCGGTGGCAACGGTGGCTCGGTCATCGGCCAGGGCCTCAATGCCAGCCCCGATACTTCGACCGGAGACATCCTCGTCGAGGGTGGCGCGGGTGGAAACGGAATTACTCAGGGTGGTAACGGTGGCAGTATCTTGAAGTTTGTCGCCGCTTTGGGAATCACCAGTACGGGCACCGAGTTGCAATACATCGCAGGTGCTGGCGGCAATGCGGCTGGCGGCATCGCTGGCAACGGCGGTAGCGTCCTCAACTCTTCGCCAAGTGTCTTGTCCAACGGCTTCGGTGGCATCATTGCGGTTCAGGCCGGCGATGGTGGCAGCGGCCTTACCGGTGGCAGTGGCGGCTCGATCACCAATTTCATCAACTCCCCGACGGAAAACAAGACCCCGCAACTGGCGACCTTCTTCGCCGGTGACGGTGGCACCGGCATCATCGGCAACGGTGGCGCGGGGGGCAGTATTCTTAATGTCGAGGTTACGGCGACTGCCTACGACAGCACCACGGAAACGGCCGGTGCGAATGTCATCATGGCCGGTAACGGCGGCACCAGCTATGGGGCACGAGGGGGCAAGGGTGGTGACCTTGGCACCAGCAGTGTCGTGAATGACATTATTGTGACCGCGGTGGGTGGTGGCGTGATTGCCGCCGCCGGCGTCGGTGGCGATGGCCTTACTGCGGGCGGAGCCGGTGGCTCGGTTTACAACGCGGCTCTCAATGCTTCCACTGGTGTTTCTTCTGCCGCTGGCGCCAAGATTCTGGTCGAAGCGGGCAACGGTGGCAATGCTTATGCCGCCACGACGTCTGATATTAGCAACCTCGGCGTCAGTGCCTTTAGTGGCATGGAATCCCTGATCGCCTTTGGCAACGCCCATGGAACTGGGGGCGCAGGTGGCAGCATCAATACCGTCACCCAATCCGGCAGCGTCTCCACCGAAACCGATCTGATCGCCGGCAACGGTGGCAGCACCCTCAACTTCGGCACCTCCGATCCGACCCAGCCCGTTTATGTGGGCAAGGGCGGTTCGATTAACAACATCACCCTCGCCGGTTATGTGGGAAATGTGGATGGGACGACCCCCATTTCAGCTTACGCTTCGGATTTCCTGCAAACCTTCCGTTCGGATTCCATCCTCTTTACGGACGATCCTTTCTTCGGCACCCTGCCCACCTTTAGCGATAGCGATGGCAGCGTGGGCCTGATCGCAGGCGCAGCGGGCAGTGTCTATGGTGGTGGAGCCTCGGCTTTGGCCAAAAACGGCTCGGTGAACAACCTGATCGCCAAAGGCATTGCCTCCATGGTGGCCGGGAGTGTGGATCATGTGGCCGCCATTCAATCGGCTCACAATATCGCTCTGACCGCCGCCGGTGGCGTGATCGCCGCCAACAAGGATGGCTCTTCCACTTATAACTATATCGACCCGAATGGGGTTACCGTCCCGTCCTTTGGGTCGGGATACAAGTTGCTGGATGGGGCCATCTACACGAAGTCGCCGATTACCAACGATGCGGTTGCCGGGGTTGTCTATGTCTCTGGTAACACGGGCAACGGTGTTTACACCACCGCCTCGAATCCGTAATATCCCGAGTTGACCGGATGCTGATTTCAAGCGTCACTGAAAGCGATCATGGCCAATGAAACCAGCTTGGAAGCCGCGCGCAGCCGTATTCAACGGTTGATCGAGGAGATTGCCGTCCTGGCAAAGTCAGAACTGTCGAGCGAGGAGTTTTTTCAAAAATACCTCGACCGGGTGGCTTCTGCCTGTGACGCCAAAGGCGGCGCGGTCTGGCTGGTGGGAGTGCGGCCGCAGGATCAGCAGC